>OKRY01004044.1_pt1 | contig 10465 bp, 8 predicted proteins | sample 1601121 | NCBI WGS metagenome assembly OKRY01 (sample SAMEA3541546, study PRJEB24748) | human gut metagenome | biome: human gut; feature: human-associated habitat; material: faeces | place: China | collected 2012
GGGAAGCCGGTATGCCATCGTGCCCCTGTGGGCCCTGCTGCGGGAGACTGTGAACCTGAATACGACGGATAAGTCTCCGTCCCCAATTCTGGCCGGTGCCACAGCCCGGGCGATTTTCCAGGGGACGCCCTATCCGGCAGCCCTGATGGAGGCCGTTATGCTCCGCATTCGTGCGGAACGGGAGATCACCCCCGGACGGGCGGCGATCCTAAAGGCCTATTATCTGAAAAAATTGGAAAATTCCGATCCTGAGAATATGAAGGAGGTCTTAACCGTGAGTCTCAACGAAAACAGCACCAATGTTCCCTACACCCTGGGCCGCCTGTTTGCGGTGTACGAAGAGGTGCAGGAACGGGCAAATCCAGGAATCAATTCCACTATCAAGGATAAGTATTTCAATTCAGCCTCTGCAACGCCTGCCACGATTTTCCCCATTCTGGATAATTTGTGCCAGAAGCACTTGAGAAAGTTGGATGCAGGTGCGCGGATTGCACTGGATCGCAAGATTGCCGCATTGAAAGATGTGCTGGGCGAGGCCTATCCAACCCGGTTGGGGCTGCCGGAGCAGGGCTCCTTCAATTTGGGCTATTATCATCAGAAACAGTTCCGCTATACAAAAAAGGAGGACAAATAAATGAGTACCATTTCCAACCGCTATGAATTCGTGATCTTTTTCGATGTGGAAAACGGAAATCCCAACGGTGACCCGGATGCAGGCAATATGCCGCGAATCGACCCGGAAACCGGCTATGGCCTGGTGACGGATGTCTGTCTGAAACGGAAAATTCGAAACTATGTGGAAACTGCCAAAGAGAGAGTACCTGGCTATCGTATTTATGTTAAGGATAGTGTGCCTCTGAACCGCAGTGACAAAGAAGCCTGTGACTATGTAGGGGTTAAAGCTGATAAAGACAAGTTGAAAGATGCTCTAAAAGAGGCAAAAAAGAAGGACGCAGACTTGGATGTCAAAATCCGGGATTTCATGTGTCAGAATTTCTATGATATCCGTACCTTTGGCGCAGTCATGACCACTTTCGTTAAGGCTGCACTAAATTGCGGACAGGTTCGCGGCCCTGTGCAGCTGGGATTTGCCCGCAGCGTAGATCCCATCGTACCCCAGGAGGTCACCATTACCCGTGTTGCCATTACGACGGAAGCGGATGCGGAAAAGAAGGGCACGGAAATGGGTCGGAAATACATCGTCCCTTATGGCCTGTACCGCGCGGAGGGCTATGTCTCCGCCAATCTGGCCCGTAAAACCACCGGCTTTTCGGAAGAGGATCTGGAACTGCTGTGGACAGCCATCCTGAACATGTTTGAACTGGATCATTCCGCCGCCCGGGGCAAAATGGCCGTTCGGGAGCTGATTGTCTTCAAGCATGACTCCGAGCTGGGCAACGCCCCGGCCTATAAGCTGTTCGACCTGGTAAAGGCGCAGCGTAAGCCTGAAGTCACCGTGGCAAGAAGCTATTCGGATTATCAGGTCACCGTGGATGAAAGCAGCCTGCCCGCAGGCGTCACCTGCACGCACCTGGGATGATCTATCAGGAGGAGGACTTCCTCCAGCTGTCCGGCTTGCAGCATTTTGTATTCTGCCGCAGACAGTGGGCCCTCATCCACATCGAGCACCAGTGGGCAGAGAACTACCGCACCACGGATGGGGCGATTTTCCATGAAAATGCCCACAACACCGCGTTCCAGGAGAGCCGGGGAGATCTGGTGATCACCCGGGGGGTCAGCGTGTTCTCTGCCCGGCTGGGGGTCTCCGGCCAGTGCGATGTGCTGGAATATCGCCGGGGAAGCACCGGCGTCCCGCTTTCCGGAAGGGAGGGGCTGTGGCAGCCCTATCCTGTGGAATACAAGCGGGGCCAGCCCCGGGAGGACACCGGCGATGCACTCCAGCTCTGCGGACAGGCGAGTTCATCCCGTGGATACTCGGAAGCTGCGCCAGCGTGGGTGAGGCAAGGGTAGCTCTGGACAGGATGAACCTGACCGGCACACCATTTTCTGAGCAGCTTCCTACAGCGCAGCTCCACTGGATCATTGCAGACAGAAATGGTGCAATAACAGTGGAGTGTATGGCAGATGGGCTGCATGTGTATGAGAATCCGGTTGGGGTTCTCACGAACAACCCGCCATTTCCTCAGCAGATGTTCCTGCTCAATCAGTATATGGGGCTGTCACCAAAGCAGCCGGTGAACACGTTTGCACCAGAGGTGGGACTTGTCACTTACAGCCGTGGCATGGGGGCCATAGGACTTCCGGGAGACCTGTCATCCACGTCGAGATTTGCCCGGGTGGCATTTGTAAAACAGAACAGTATGTCCGCAGATTCAGAGGCTGAGAGTGTAAGCCAGTTCTTCCACATACTTGGCTCTGTGGATCAGCAGAGGGGCTGCTGCGAGGTGGCAGCGGACAAATATGAGATCACCATATACACGTCCTGCTGCAATGCTGACAAGGGAATATACTATTACAATACCTACGAGGGTCATCAGATAAATGCAGTGGATATGAACAGAGAGGATCTGGATAGCAGTTCGCTTGCCAGATATCCGCTTATCCAGGGGGAGAATATCAATTGGCAGAACTGATGTATATGGCTTACAAGGGAGAAAGGATGCTGTATGAGTAAAAGCAAGGTTACGATAAAAGAAATAGCGGATATGGCCGGGGTGTCCATAGCCACTGTATCACATGTTATAAACAGGACAAGGTATGTAAGACCTGAGCTTGTGGATAAGATAGAGAAGATCATAGTAGAGACCGGATATCAGAATAAGATAGCAGATAAGGAGAGAAAACTGCTGGTTGGCCGGGAGTCCACGATAGTTGCAGTCATTCCAAACATTGAAAGTACGATATACAGAGATGTGGTAGCTTATGTGAAGCAGCTTGTCAGTGTACAAGGATATCAGTTCCTTGTGGCGATAACAGATAATGATCTCAAGGAGGAGGCGCAGGTGCTTGCCGGACTTCTGGTGAACAAGAAGGTTGCGGGTATCATACATGCGCCGGTGAGCGATGTGGCATCTAACTATACAAAGCTCATACAGTCGGGTGTTCCATTTGTCTGTGTGGAGAGAAATATACTCGGTGAGGGAATAGATTCCGTTGAGTTCAGGGATCGTGAGGCGATATTCAAAGGGGCGGATTATCTGTTGTCCAGCGGACACAAGAATGTATTGTTCTTCCGGGAGAGCACGGACAGCACGACGAAGGACGAGAGGACCAGGGGCTTTTTAAATGCGCTGGAGAAGTACAACATCAATACAAATGATGCAAATATAGTGGATGTGACCCTGGAAAATGGCGAGGATGACTGTATGCTCGTCATCCAGAAGGCGCTCCGCAGGTACAGGCCGACCGCGGTCCTTGCGGGAGGCAACAGAATAACGCTCTATCTCATGAAGACGCTGAGAGATATGGGAATCGACTGTCCGGGAGAGATATCTGTGGTTGGGTTTGGTGATGAGAGCTGGTCGGAACTTACATATCCTCCGCTTACCATAATCAGAAGAGATGTGAAGGGCTTAAGCGCCAAGGCAGTTGGAATGCTTTTTGAGAAGATCAACACAGGTGCGGCCATATCCCATGACTGCTATGCCGATGTGGAACTGGTTGTCAGGAAATCCACCAAGATGCTGGATAATGGACCATTTGGAGATAAGGCAGCTGCCCCGGATTCCGTGGTGCTGACGAAGGAGGAAAAACAGAGGCTGAAGGCAGGACATTTCAGAGTGGCCATATCATTTCATTATACCGGTACGTCCTGGGCGGAGCTTCATGAGAAGGGTATACGTGAGGAGCTGGAGCAGTTCGGAATAGATGTGGTGTCGGTTATGGATGCACACTTTGACTCTGAACTTCAGAATGCACAGCTCGATGGAATAAGGCTTCAGAAGCCGGACGCAGTTATAGCTATTCCGGCGGATGACAGTCGTACCAGAGAGAAGTTTCAGGAGCTTTCCAAGGTGTCAAAGCTGGTGTTCATAAGCAATGTTCCGGATGGCATGTCCAAGAACAGCTATGTGTCCTGTGTATCAGTAAATGAGTCGGAGAACGGAACGAACACTGGAAGAATGCTGGGGGAATACTGCAAGGAGAATAAGAAAAAAAAGGCAGGCTTCATTATTCATGGTGCGGCATTCTACGGAACAAGAGTCAGGGATACCGCCGCTGAGAGGATAATCAAGGACAGTTATCCTGATATTGACATAGTTACGATCAGGAGTTTTGGAGAGATATCCAATGCATATCAGGTAGCCAAGGACGTGATAACTGCCAATCCTGAAATTGAGGCAATGTATGTGAGCTGGGATCGCCCGGCACTTCTGGCTATAAAGGCACTCAAGGAGCTTGGCAGGGAGGATGTGGCGGTGTTCACAACTGATCTTGACCATGGTATAGCCCGGTGCATGGAGGAAGGAATAGTCAAAGGACTCAGCACACAGAGACCATACGAGCAGGGAAGGGCGGCCGCGGCAGTCGTTGCCAAGTCCCTGGTAAGTGAAGAACAGCTTCCAAAGTATGTGGGAGTTCAGCCGTATCAGGTCGAGCCGAAACAGCTCAGGCTTGCATGGAAGGAAATCTTTCATGAGTCCATGCCGGACAGACTAAGGTGATATGACATCCGTCAGAGAGAAAAATATCTCTCTGGCGGATTTTTTGTGTTTAGATACAAGACTTCGGAATATTGTATCTTTTTCGCCTGAGAAGTTCCAAAGGATACAATTTTGTGTCCAAGTTGCTGTAACCACACCCAAAAGAGAAAATTCCCGGGGAAGTGGTACCGGAGACAAAGGACAAGATTACAAGATACAAGGTGACAAGTAACGGGTGTCAATCATACACTACAAATCCCATAAATATGACATATCGTAAAATATTTACGTAAAAAATAATAAAAGACCTGCGAACCCTATAATGCAATCGGGTGTTATTTGTACATAATGACGAATAAACAATAAATAAAACACTTGATATTGACAATAACCGACAAAGGCTATATCATCAAAACATGCAAGGGACGAAAAACAGTTTAAAATTTACGTAAATTAAACCGGTTGTAAACAGTTTTTCGACAACGAGTTAGCAAAATAAAACGCATGATATTGGAGGTAAAAATTATGAGAAAATTTAAAAAGTTATTAGCAGTTGGAGCATGCCTGTGCATGTCACTCAGTTTACTGGCAGGTTGTGGATCAGGTTCAGGGAACGCTTCGGGCAACGGTTCATCTGAATCAGGTACAAAACAGGAGAGCACAAAGTCATCTGACCTGTCATTTGCATTCTGTACAAACACACTCAACAACACATTCCAGAGTTCGATCGATGCAAAGCTCAAGGAGCTCTGCGATGCAAATGGAATTTCATACACTTGTCTTGACCCTGATTACGATCTGAACACACAGCTCAGCCAGTTATCAGACGTGGCAAATAGTGGATACGACGCAGTGTTCATCATCCCGGTTGATTCAGCAGGTATCACATCAGGTCTTGCAGAGATCAAGGATGCAGGAATCCCAATCTTCAATGTAGATACAGCAGTTATCGAGGATGACATAGAGAACTTCGTAACACAGTTCGTTGGAACAAATGCTTACATGGCAGGACAGCTTGTCGGTGAGCAGATGGCTAAGGATTATCCGGACGGAGCAGACATTGCGATCCTTGACTTCCCATCAAATGAGAGTTGTGTAGACCGTGTAAATGGTTTCCTTGACGGACTCGGTGATAACAAGGATAAGTTCAACATCGTAGCACAGCAGGATGGCGAGGCAGCACTTGATGCATCAATGAGCCTTGCAGAGGATATCATCACAGCAAACACAGATCTTCAGGCATTCTTCTGTATCAATGATCCTTCAGCACTTGGCGCTGCAGCAGCGGTTAAGGCAGCAAATAAGACTGGCAAGATCGGCGTGTACAGTATCGATGCTTCACCAGATGGCAAGCAGGCACTCCTTGACGGTGAGTTCACAGCAGTTGCATGTCAGGTTCCTGTACAGATTGCTGAGTACGCATTCAACGCAGCACAGAAGTATGTGGGCGGAGATACAACCATCGACGAGAAGAAGGTATATCTTGACTCACACCTCGTACTCAAGGATGAGGCTGAGCAGACAGTTAACGATTGGCAGTAAGGCCGGATCGAAGCCGGCAGTAACAGCACGGGGCTGCCCCCGGCTGGACATACATGACACAACGTAGGTGTATATAACACGGGAGAGACCGGGGATCTTAGATCTCCGGCCGAGATCCCGAAAAAGCAGGATAACAAAAGATCTATTTTAGAAACTTGGAGGTTTAATATGGGACAGACAGTTCTGGAAATGATAGGGATAAAGAAAAGCTTCTCCGGAATATATGCTTTAAGTGGCATCGACTTTTCCCTTGAGCTGGGAGAGGTACATGCACTGCTCGGTGAGAATGGTGCAGGAAAGTCCACACTGATCAAGGTCCTCGGCGGAATTTACCAGCCCGACAGCGGAATCATCAAGGTAAATGGCAAGGAGGTCAAGATCAACGGAGTTCCGGCTGCCAGAGAAAATGGTATAGGAATAATACATCAGGAAATCGTACTTGTTCCATATCTTTCGGTGGCACAGAATCTGTTTCTCGGCAGAGAGATAAGGACAAAGCTCGGAACGCTGGACTTTGCAGAGATGAACAGAAGAGCAGAGGAGATGATATCATCCCTCGGTGTGAATATAAAAGCAGACACTATAGTAGAAAATCTGACCATCGCACAGCAGCAGATGGTGGAGATCGTCAAGGCGGTCTCATTCAACGGTAAGATCATAGTTATGGATGAGCCTACCTCATCACTTTCAAATGAAGAGGTGGAGCAGTTATTTGAGATCATTGAGAATCTCAGAAAGAAACAGGTAAGTATAATCTACATCTCCCATAGAATGGAGGAGCTCTTCAGGATATCTGACAGAGTTACCGTCATCAGGGATGGTGCATACGTAGGAACAAAAAAGACATCAGAGACAAGCCCGAATGAGCTGGTTGCGATGATGGTAGGAAGAGATCTGGAGAGCTTCTATGCAAGAGATTACTGCGACATGGACAAGGCAGAGGTTGCTCTGGAGGTAAAGAATCTTTCCCAGACAGGTGTCTTTGAAGATATAAGTTTTTCGGTACACAAGGGCGAGATCCTGGGCTTCTCAGGTCTGGTCGGTGCCGGACGAAGTGAGATCATGGAGGCGGTATTTGGCGCGACACGGCTTACATCGGGAGAGGTGATACTCGGAGGAAAGCCGGTTCACTTCAAGAATCCAATGCAGGCTATCAAGGCAGGCATAGCACTGGTTCCGGAGGACAGAAAGAAACAGGGACTGGTACTCGGCAACAGCGTGGCATTCAACCTCACACTCTCATCCCTCAGATTCTATATGAATGGAATCGCAATAAGCGAGAAGAAGCGCGGCGAGGTAATAGACCATTATTCACAGAGACTTAGGATAAAGGCGGCATCGCCAGAGATTGAGGCGGGCAGCCTGTCAGGTGGAAACCAGCAGAAGGTGGTTCTGGGCAAATGGCTTGCGACCAAGCCGGATGTACTTATTCTGGATGAGCCGACCAGAGGCGTGGATGTAAATGCAAAATTTGAGATATACACAGTAATCAATGAACTGGCAAAGGAAGGCATAGCGATAATCATGGTATCCAGTGAGCTTCCTGAGATCATCAACATGTGCGACAACGTATGTGTGGTCAGAGCCGGAAGACTCGTGAAGAAGCTGTCAAAGGACGAGCTCTCACAGGAAGAGATAATGAAATACGCTGCAGGAGGTATCGAATAATATGGGCGAGACAAAGAAGAATTCAAAAGCAACTTCTATATTAAAGAACAATCCCCTGACATCCATAGTCAAGGGCAACATAGGAATCATAGTGGTTCTGATAATCATGTGTGTGGCGGTAGCACTTGCCACGGACAAGTTCCTCACGACCAACAACATCATATCAGTGCTTAGACAGATATCGATCAACACATACATAGCACTTGGAATGACACTGATAATAATACTTGGACACATTGACTTGTCAGTTGGATCGATAGTAGCCATGTCGGGAACCCTGACCGTAGGATTTATAGTTAACCAGGGACTCCCTCTCGGCGTTGCAATAGTAGCAGGACTTCTGGTTGGTACAGCAGCGGGCTTTATAAGTGGTTTTATAGTTGCTAACTTCAAGGTGCCTGCATTCATCATCACAATGGCCATGATGAACATAGCAAGTGGTATAGCTTATGTCTACACAGGTGGACAGTCAACACGTATCACCAACAAGCTCTTCATCGAGATCGGAACAGGATACCTGTTCAATGTGATCCCACTCCCTGTAGTGTACATGGTAGTGCTCATCATACTGTTCAGCTTCATCCTCAGTAAGACAAAGTTTGGAACATATATATATGCGATAGGTGGTAACCGCGAGGCTGCAAGACTCTCAGGTGTACCTATCAAGAAGATAGAGATCATAGTATTTACAATATCTGGACTTCTCTCAGCATTTGCAGGACTTGTACTTTGTTCAAGAATGTACTCAGGCCAGCCTTCAGTAGGAAGCGGATACGAACTTGATGCCATCGCAGCCTGCGTACTTGGCGGAACATCCATGACAGGAGGTAAAGGAAGGATCAGTGGAACCGTATTTGGTGCCATGGTCATCGGAATCATCTCAAATGGTCTTAACCTTATCGGAGTGTCATCATACTGGCAGCTCATCATCAAGGGTCTTATCATCGCATGTGCGGTACTCCTTGATGGACAGAAGGGCAAGCTTGAGCTTCTCAAGAAGAAGAAACTGGCAGCAAACTAGTAGAAAGAGAGGACTGATAATATGGAGATTTTTAGAAAGATGTCCTTCGCGGATTCCACGGGAGATGCAATACCTTTCTACCACGAGGGCAAATATCATATATTCTCACTGACTTCCCCTCCGGGAACAACAGTGTACCCGGCAAGACTCAGAACAACATGGAGCCACAGTGTATCAGATGATCTGGTGCACTGGGAGGAGCTTCCTACAGCGCTCTATCCGGGCGAGGGCGACGAGCCGGATGCATCAGGAGTGTGGACAGGCTCAGTTATATATGGCGAGGGCAAATACCATGCATTCTATACAGGCTACTGCCTCACCGCAGAGTATCAGCAGACCATATGCCACGCTACAAGCGACGATGGAATCACGTGGGTGAAGGATGCAGCCAATCCGGTCATCACACCTATGATAGAGCTTTACGAGAAGCTTGACTGGAGAGATCCATATGTATTCTACAATGAGGAGGACAAATGTTACTGGATCCTCATATCAGCGAGAAGGTTGGATATGCCGATAACCAGAAGGGGCTGTATAGTTCTCTACAGATCAAAGGATCTTGTCAACTGGGAATATTACGGACCGATATATTCGCCGGGACACACCAACTGTCCTGAGTGCCCTGAGATGTACAAGATGGGAGATAATTGGTATCTCTCATACTCAAGATTCTCAGAATATGTAAATACAATATACAGAGTTGCAAAGTCACCATTTGGCCCATGGAGAAAGCCAAAGAAGGATGGCATAGGCGGAAGAAGATTCTACGCAGCCAAGTCCATGCAGGATGATGACGGCAGACGCTTCTACTTCGGTTGGGCTCACGACAGAGCAGACAGAAGCGACAGAGGTGAATGGTACTGGGGCGGAACCTTCTGCGTGCCGCATGAGGTAGTTGCCACAGCGGATGGAGGACTTGACGTAAAGCTTCCAAAGGAATATGAGCATGTATTTGAGAAGCCTGTGGCATGGGATTACATCCCTGTACTTGGAAATGCAGAGCTTCACGGAGACAGACTGGTTGAGATGGATTCAGTAAGCACATGTACATACGGATTCCTTGGACACAACGAGGAGAGCTACATGCTGAAGTGCAAGATCATGCCTAGAGAGGTGTATGACCATTTCGGTATACTGCTCAAGTCAGACAAGGAAGCAAGCGGATGCCTTCTCCTTGAGTTCGATGTGGCCATGCAGAGAGTGTCACTGGTAAATCTTCCTATGGGAGTTGACCCGTTCTGGGTTCAGTCCTGTCAGGCTGTGCCTCCTGCAACGGAGCCGGGCCCTGATGGTGTCAGAGTGTGCGAGAAGACATTTGACATAACAGAGGGCAGCGAGATAGATGTGAAGATCATCGTTGACCATGATATGGTGGAGGTATTTGTCGGAGAACAGGTGGCGTTTACATACAGAATATATGCGAAGCCTGAGTTTGAGACGGGACTTCTGGCACAGGATGCAAGAGTAGAATTCTATGACATAGAGATCACAGGAAAGTAAAATTCACAAGGAGGATTCAACATGGAAAAGAAATATGATGTTGTGGCTCTTGGTGAGTTCCTGATAGATTTTACTCCTGCCGGAAGCACTGATTCCGGGATGAAGCTCTTCGAGCAGAATCCCGGAGGGG
>OKRY01004049.1_pt1 | contig 10456 bp, 9 predicted proteins | sample 1601121 | NCBI WGS metagenome assembly OKRY01 (sample SAMEA3541546, study PRJEB24748) | human gut metagenome | biome: human gut; feature: human-associated habitat; material: faeces | place: China | collected 2012
AAGATGACGGCAGCAGTGCGGAAGAAGGATGAAGAGCTGACAATAAACCTTAAATTTATAATCGGCGTTCTAATGACCGATTCGGGTTAAATTTCAGTTAAAAAACATTTCGTTGTTATCTTGCCGCATTCCCATCTTCTGTGTGCCGGAACGCGCATATTGCTCTTCCTTGCGGTTGTCCGGTGCTTGTTTCTGCGGAGTTTTTTCGTCGTGATGATGCGGAAGAGGCTCTTCCGTATGTCGGAACGGTGTCTTCCGTGTGTCGGAAAAGCCTGTCCTGCATGATGAAAGAGGCTTTATCGCATAGCCGGAAAGCCCGTTCCGCATGACTGCTTGGTAGGCGTCGTGGTGATGTCTGGCTGTATCAGGCTCGCTGTCAGAGTGTTACCTCTTCTTGCTGAAAACTGCGTTTTTCTGCGCTTTTGTCGGGTCTTTCACGAGAAACGGACGTATGCGCGGTTGCATTTTAACATTAGCACTGCCGTGCTTCACATATCTCGCACAACCGCTTCGGGCATGGAGTGACGGCATATCGCATCGTCCGTGTCCGGACACGGTGGATTCTGTATGATATATTAATTTTAATTAACATATAGGGTCTTGACATGAGGCATTTTATTTAATAACTTGCGCCACATAAAAAACAGTGTCCATGATTATCACACATTCCTTTTGGCAGTCAGTACAGTCTTTTACGGAGGACGGATTCGGATGGATTCATGCCGGACACGACATCTTGCCGTGCGTCCGTGGGTGTATTTGCCTTACGGGATGCGGCACGGATGGCATCGTGCGGATGGTGTGACGCCGGAGGAAGTGTGGCGGTGTGAATGGGCGCGTTTGTAAGTATGGGACGGATAAACGACATATTGAATCTTTGATAGGCTATGTTTTCTGACATTAAGGATGAAAAAGAGAGAAACGTAGGGATACGTTATTTGAAAATCAGAGCATTTGACAGCATTTATACGTGTGTACCAAAAACAGAGAGAGACTGTTTGAGGAAGATTGTTTCAGGATGATTCTACAGTCCGGTATGGCTTTCCTGCACATGCCGGACTCTTCTTTTGCGGATATCATACGGAGTGTCTGCGGAAGCGTGACAGGCGGCGTGCGTGACGTGAGGGTCACCGCCTGCGGCGAGTCTCTCGCCAGACAGTCGGCTCGGCATGTCCCTTCCTCATTGTTTTCACGTTGTCGAGGCAGTATGACATGGCGTCGGATGATAAAATAAACGGTGAATAATTTTGCGTTTCATCCTTTTTGCTGTATTTTTGTGATGGCTAAACACCTGCACATGGCAAGACACAACGATATGGGAAAGTGGGGCGAGAACGTGGCGGCGGACTATCTCCGGCGCAACGGATATGTCATACGTGAGCGCGACTGGAGGTCGGGCAAGCGCGACATTGACATCATCGCCGTCACTCCCGACGGCATTACGGTGGTGTTTGTCGAGGTGAAGACGCGCCTGCCCGACAGTGTCATATCGCCCGAGGAGGCTGTAGACAAGGCGAAGATAAGAAACCTGTGTGTGGCTGCCGACAACTATGTGAAGATGTACGAAGTGGATGAGGAACTGCGCTTCGACATCATCACGGTGACAGGCACACAGGGGGGCGAGCCGCACATAGAACATATGGAGGATGCGTTCAACCCGCTTCTGATAATATGAAAAAGATGAATGTACACACGATAAGGCTTGATGAGGTGGACTCCACCAACACTTATCTGCGCCGGATGGAGAGTTTGCCGGACGCGGACATTGTGGTCGTGACGGCTGGACATCAGACCGCCGGACGCGGCATGGGCTCCAACAGGTGGGAGAGCGAGGACGGACGCAATCTGCTGTTCTCCATGCTGGTGAGACCGGAGGGTGTCCCGGCGGCGCGTCAGTTCGCGTTGTCCATGGCTGAGGCGCTTGCCGTGAAGGACGCTCTCGACCCTATTGCCGGAGGAGTGACGCTGAAGTGGCCCAACGATGTTTATTGGCACGACCGCAAGATAAGCGGCACTCTCATAGAGACGTCTGTAAGTGGCAGGCTCGTGAAGGACTGCATATTCGGTACGGGCATCAATGTCAACCAGCGGGTGTTCCTCAGCGATGCGCCCAATCCGGTGTCGCTGCGTCAGATAACGGGGCGTGACACCGACACGGACGTTGTCCTCGACAGGGTGCTGGAGGCGTTTGAGGGATATTATGCCATGGTGATTGACGGTGAATACGACAGGATTGGCAGTCTGTATCATGATGCCCTCTACCGCCGCACGGGCATGCACGCCTACTCCGACTCCGACGGTCGCTTCATGGCTTCTGTCGTGGGGGTGGGGCACGACGGCAGACTTGTGCTGCGCGATGACGCAGGGCGCGAGCGTGTATATGCGTTTAAGGAAGTGAGTTACATTATTTGAATGATATATGGCAAAGTACAAGAGAATTCTACTGAAGCTCAGCGGCGAGAGCCTGATGGGTGACCAGCATTTCGGAATCGATCCTGTGAGGCTCGACGAGTATGCAAGGCAGATAAAGGAAGTGCACGAGATGGGGGTGCAGATTGGTATCGTGATAGGCGGAGGCAACATCTTCCGAGGTCTAAGCGGGGCATCCAAAGGCTTCGATCGTGTGAAAGGCGACCAGATGGGAATGTGTGCCACGGTAATCAACTCGCTCGCCTTGAGTTCCGCTCTCGGCGCGAATGGCGTGAAGACAAAGGTCATGACAGCCATTCGCATGGAACCTATAGGTGAGTTCTACACAAAGTGGAAGGCAATAGAGGCGATGGAGGCGGGCTATGTGTGCATCTTCTCGGCGGGCACGGGATCTCCTTATTTCACTACGGACACGGGCTCGTCGCTACGCGGCATAGAGATTGAGGCGGATGTGATGCTTAAGGGTACGCGCGTCGACGGCATCTATACAGCCGACCCGGAGAAGGATCCGGAGGCTGTGAAGTTCAGTGACATAACATACGACGAGATTTACACGCGCGGACTGAAGGTTATGGATCTCACGGCTACAACGATGTGCAAGGAGAACAATCTGCCGATATACGTGTTCAACATGGATAAGTTCGGCAATCTTAAACGTGTTATGGACGGTGAGGACATAGGCACTTACGTTCACAACTGACACGCTTCCCGGCAAGCCGCGGCATGCTCTGAGTGCCACGGCTCTCATCTGTCGGGTATATGATACGGAGATGCCGGCATGGGCTTTGACTCATGCCGGCATCTCCGTATGTCCTTTATATATGCGCTGTCGGTTTGCCTGTGTGCCGGTGTCTTGGCTCAGGCGCATTCCGGCGGTCATGGATTCCCGGTGTGGTGTCACACTTCCGTGAAGTCCACATATTCGCCCTCGTCCTTCGGTATCTTCTTTTTCTTCATCTGTCCGGAGTATTGCGTCTTTATGCTTTCCTCTCTTGAGGCGTCCCGGCGGTGCGTCGTGCGGCGGTGTCTTGTGTCGTTGAATCCGAACTTATGCATCGTTTCGCGTATGTCGCGGTATACTCTGAACAGGGTGGCACCCAATAATATCGCGATGACAAGGATGAATAGGATGATTATTTTAAGTAAAGTGAACATGTTCCCGTTATTGTTTTTATGTCAGTTGTTCTTGCTGCCGTCAGTCTTTGCAGACTGTGTGAACAGCGATATGATGACATACATAGGTATGATAAGGCAGAAGCTGCCGATGAATCCTGACCATGCGATGATGGCTACGCACAGTGCCATGAATATGTATTTTATTTCGTTGCCTTTCCATCCCCACTGCTTGAACTTGAGGGCGAACATCGGCAGCTCGGCTACAAGCAGCCAGCAGCACAGTGCGACGAGCATTATGAGCACGCATGACATCCACGGCGAGCTTTCCAGCCATCTGCTCTGGGTGGCGATGAGCGAGCCCCAGAACAGGGCGTTTGCCGGTGTCGGCATGCCGATGAACGATGTTGTCTGGCGTTCGTCGAGGTTGAATTTCGCAAGACGGAGTGCTGAGAACGCTGCCATTATGAATGCCATGAAAGGCAGGACGGCGCGTGCCGGTTCGAGAAACGGGGGATAGTCCATCACGCAAAGCTGCGAAAAGACTATCGCCGAGGGCGCGAAGCCGAACGTGATGTCATCGGCAAGCGAGTCAAGTTCCTTACCGATGGGTGACGATACATGGAGAATGCGTGCGCTCATACCGTCGAAGAAGTCGAAAGCGGCGCCTGTTATAATCCACACAAGAGCCATTCTTGCGTCGAACGCAAAGGCATATCCCGTAGCGATGCAGCCCGATATAAGGTTGCAGCAGGTGATTGCGTTAGGTATGTTTCTTATTATCGGATTTGACATTTCATGTCTTTTATGAAACGATGGTCTTATTTCAGCTTCGCTATTATTGTCTGGTCGCCGGTCGTGCTCTGTCCCATCTTCACGCAGACCTCGCTTCCCAACGGAAGATATACGTCCACTCTCGACCCGAACTTTATGAATCCCAGATGCTCGTCGATATAGCATTCCTCGCCCTCTTTGGCGTAGGTGACAATCCGGCGTGCCATTGCGCCTGCTATCTGACGGCACAGTATGTCCTTGCCGTCGGGCGTTGTGATGATTATGTCGGCGTGTTCGTTTTCCTCGCTTGCCTTCGGAAGCCATGCCTTGTGGTAGTTTCCATTCTGATGGTGTACATGTTTCACATGCCCGTCAACGGGAAACCAGTTGGCGTGAACGTTGAAAAGACTCATGAAGATGCTTATCATGATGCGCTTTTCATGAAAATACTGGTCTTCATCCACTTCTTCTATGACTACGATACGGCCGTCGGCAGGTGCCACAACGATGTTTTCGGTATCTTCCTGGGGAAAGTATCTGATGGGACAACGGAAGAAATTGACAACCACACCGTACAGAGCCACTGCCACGGCTACGAAGAACCAGAACGGTATCTTGTTGTCAAGACCGCGCCACAATAGCAGTGCTATGGCGGCGAGAATGATGAATCCGTATAGAAGAGTGTCCGTGCCTTCACGGTGCAGACGTATTTTTTTCAGTCTTTTAATCCTTTTTATCATAACTGTTGATGTACATCTATCTTTCTGCAAAGATAGTTGTTTTTTGAAGATTGGGCAAATTTTTCATGTCATTCTTTTGGCGGTGTTGTTTTAAAGTGGTAACTTTGAAATCTAATTATGCTTGAAAATGGAAGATTTCGTACATCTGCACGTTCATACTTATTACTCTATTCTCGACGGACAGTCCAGCATCCAGCGCCTCGTAGACAAGGCTGTGGGAGACGGGATGAAAGGCATGGCGATAACAGACCATGGCAACATGTTCGGAATAAAGGAATTCTATAATTATTGCAAGGGTGTAAACAAAAAGCGGAAGGCGGAAGGCAAGGAGCCTTTCAAGCCAATCCTGGGCTGCGAGATGTATGTCGCACGACGCCGGAAAGAGGACAAGGTGAAGGAGATGGGCGACATGAGCGGATATCATCTCATCGTTCTCGCGAAAAACTATAACGGATACAAGAACCTCATAAAGCTTGTCTCGCGCGCATGGGTGGACGGTTATTACATGCGTCCGCGTACGGACAGAGCCGACCTCGAGCGTTATCACGAGGACCTTATCGTCTGTTCGGCGTGCATAGCGGGCGAAGTCCCGTCGAAGATACTTAAAGGCGACATCGCCGGAGCGCGCGAGGCGATAGAGTGGCACAAACGTGTCTTCGGCGACGATTATTATCTTGAGCTGCAGAGACACGAGGTGAAGGACCCCAATATAAGGGCTAACAGGGAGACGTTCCCGCTCCAGCAGAAGGCGAACAAGGCTATGATGGAGCTTGCCGGAGAGTATGGAGTGAAGCTGGTGTGCACCAACGACGCGCATTTCGTGGACCAGGACAACGCCGAAGCGCACGACCACCTGCTCTGTCTTGCCACAGGCAAGGATCTGGACGACCCGAAACGTATGCTATACTCGAAGCAGGAGTGGTTCAAGACGAGGGCTGAGATGAACACGGTGTTCGGTGATCTGCCGCAGGTTATGGCAAACACGCTGGAGATTCTTGACAAGGTTGAGATGTACAGCATTGACCACGACCCCATCATGCCGTTCTTCCCCATCCCTGCCGAGTTCGGAACGGAGGACGATATAAGGCGCAAATACACTGAGCAACAGCTGTATGAGGAGTTCACTACCGATGAGAACGGGGAGAATCCGTTGCCTAAGGAGGAAGCCGACAAGAAGATAAAGCACCTCGGAGGCATAGAGAAGATATACCGGATAAAGTTCGAAGCCGACTATCTTGCGAAGCTCGCGTACGACGGAGCGAGGCGTCTGTATGGCGACCCGATACCCGACGAGGTGGCTGAAAGAGTGAAGTTCGAGCTCCACATCATGAAGACGATGGGCTTCCCGGGATACTTCCTCATCGTCCAGGACTTCATCAACGCCGCCCGAAACGAGCTCGGCGTGCTCGTGGGACCGGGTCGTGGCTCGGCTGCCGGGTCGGTCGTGGCGTACTGTCTTGGCATCACCAAGATTGATCCTATAAAATATGACCTGCTGTTCGAGCGTTTCCTGAATCCTGACCGAATATCTTTGCCTGATATAGATACCGACTTCGACGATGACGGAAGAGGCCGTGTGCTCGAGTGGGTGGAGGACAAGTACGGGCACGACAAGGTGGCGCACATCATCACATACGGCACAATGGCTACCAAGAACTCCATAAAGGACGTCGCACGTGTGGAGAAACTGCCGCTCGACATATCAAACCGTCTGTGCAAGGCGATACCCGACCGTCTGCCGGACGGTATGAAAATGAACCTGCCCAACGCCATAAAGGCGGTGCCGGAACTGCGTGAGGCTGAGGCGAGCGCCGACCCGCAGATGAGCAACACCATACGTTACGCCAGAATGCTCGAGGGAACCGTGCGTGGCACGGGCATACATGCGTGCGGCACTATTATCTGTCGCGACGCCATAAGCGACTGGGTTCCGGTGAGCACAGCGGAAGACAAGGCTGACCCCGGACACAAACTGCTGACCACACAGTATGACGGACATGTGATAGAAGAGACAGGACTGATAAAGATGGACTTCCTCGGACTGAGCACACTGTCGATACTCAAGGAGACCGTAGAGAACATAAAGATTACGCGAGGGGTGGAGGTAGACCTCGACAACATACCCATCGACGACGAGCTGACATACAAGCTGTATCAGGAAGGACGCACTGTGGGCACATTCCAGTTTGAGTCCGCCGGCATGCAGAAGTATCTGCGCGAGCTCAAACCCACCGTCTTTGAGGACCTCATAGCCATGAACGCCCTCTACCGTCCCGGTCCTATGGACTACATACCGCAGTTCATCAGGCGTAAGAACGGGCAGGAGGAGATAAAATACGACATCCCCTGCATGGAGAAATACCTCAAGGACACCTACGGCATCACCGTCTATCAGGAGCAGGTCATGCTTCTCTCCCGACAGCTCGCCAACTTCACGCGAGGCGAGAGCGACGCTCTGCGTAAGGCGATGGGTAAGAAGAAGAAGGACATTGTGGACAAGATGAAACCCAAGTTCATCGAGGGTGGAAAGGCTAACGGGCACGACCCGAAGGTGCTCGAGAAGATATGGGCAGACTGGGAGAAGTTCGCTTCTTATGCGTTCAACAAGAGTCACGCCACGTGCTACTCATGGGTGGCGTACCAGACGGCATATCTCAAGGCGCACTATCCGGCTGAGTTCATGGCTGGAAACATGAGCCGGTGTCTCAACGATATAGGAAAGATAACCAAACTCATGAGTGAGTGTCAGGCGATGGGCATAAAATGTCTCGGTCCGGACGTCAATGAGAGCCGCCACAAGTTCAGTGCCAACAAGAAGGGAGAGGTGCGTTTCGGTCTTGCGGCGGTGAAAGGCATGGGCGATTCTGCCGCTCAAGCCATCATAGAAGAGCGTGAGAAGAACGGTCCCTACAAAGACATCTACGACTTCGCGCAGCGGGTCAATCTCTCGGCAGTAAACCGTAAGGCATTCGAAAGTCTCGCACTGAGCGGCGGATTCGACAGTTTCGGTATAAAGCGGGAGCAGTATTTCGGGGTGACGACAAGGGGAGAGATGTTCCTCGACACGCTCGTGCGCTACGGCCAGCTCTACCAGATGGAGATGTTGCAGGCGCGCAACTCGCTCTTCGGAGGGTTCGACTCGGTGGACATCGCAAAGCCTCAGGTGCCTCAGGCTGAGCCGTGGAGCACCATAGAGAAGCTCAACAAGGAGCGCGACCTCGTGGGAATATATCTCTCAGCCCATCCGCTCGACGACTATTCGGTGGTGTTGCGCAAGATGTGCAACCTGCATTGCGCGGACGTGGGACGCGACGCCGACAAGAAAAAACTGTCCAGACTGTCTTCCATGACGTTCGGAGGCATCGTCACGGGAGTGGTGTCGCGCTGGTCGTCGAGAACCAACAAGCCGTTTGGTTTTGTGACGATAGAGGATTATGAGGGTCCGGGCGAGCTTGCGCTTTTCAACGACGAGTGGGCTAAATGGCAGCATATGTTCAAGGAAGGATACACGGTCTATGTCACTGCCAAGTGCGTACCGCGGTTCCGCGACAACTCCGAATTGTTCGACATACGCATACAGAGCGTCGACTTTCTCAACGATGTGAAGGACAAATACATAGAGAAGCTCACCATAGCGGTGAACACCTCGGTGCTCGACGACACGCAGATGACCGACCTTGCGACTGTCATCAGAAGCAATCCGGGCAGGGTTCCGCTCTTTTTCCAGATGTATGACGCGGAGCACAAGAGGGATGTCCTGCTCGTGAGCAGGGGGAATGAGGTGGACATCAACGCCTCTCTCATATCATACCTCGAGAGCTGTCCGGCACTGACATATACTTTGAACTGAAAATGGCATGGTCTTTGCACAGTGTGTAATATGACAGGACATGTCATCATATAGTAATAACATCAAATCAATATAAGCAAATGGAAGTTAAGATTACGACTGAGAATTTTGAGAGTTATAAGAATGGCGGACTGCCTTTGGTTGTTGACCTGTGGGCTACATGGTGCGGACCGTGCCGTATGCTTTCGCCTGTCATTTCGGAACTCGCCGAAGACTACGACGGTAAAATAGTCGTAGGAAAGTGCGATGTGGAGGAAAACGACGAGTTGGCGTCCGATTTCGGCGTGCGCACAATCCCGACTCTGCTCTTCTTCAAGAACGGAGAGCTTGTCGACAAGTTTGTTGGTGCCACCACAAAAGCTGTCCTGCAGGAGAAGTTCGACGCTCTTCTGAAGTAATGACAAGACAAGATATGTGAAATGCATGGCATGTTCCGGTTTTGCCGGAGCATGCCTTTTTTCGTATATGGAGGTGGCGGACGACGGCATGACATGGCGCGGTCGGTGCGGCACACATGTCATACCGTGCGTCGTACTGACAATGGTCGGCATGCGGCAGTATGGCAGTCATGCGCGCATGACTGCGTTTGCATAAATATACGGTGTCACGACCACTGATGCATAAATATGCAGCGGTAAGCCTGCAATACTGCCGTCTGAGCGCGCACGAGACCATCCGGCTGCAAATACGCGGTTTTTGAGGCACTTGCGTAATGCGCTGACGCACAACCGGTTGGCTTTTCCGATACCGCAGACAAGCCTTTCCGGTGCTGCGGAAGAGCCTCTTCCGTGCTGCCGAACGGGCTTTCCTGTGGCGTGGAAGAGTCTTTTTTGAGTGGCAGAACGTGCTTTCCCATATCACGGAAGTGCGCGTTCTGTCGTGGAAATTCCACTGGATAGCGGTACGGACGGCATCCTGTGATGTCTGAGAAGCGTTTTTGGTATGCCGTGAAGCCGTCACAGTCGGTTTCCCGTTTCTGTTTTGCGAAAATATTCTGTCAATATTTTTTACTCCCGGTTCTGCATAAATATGCGTTTTGCCAAGTGCTTACGGAGCGGTGAAAGCATTTTTCACGGTGCGTTACCGTTCCTTGTCCGGTGTCCGGACATACGTGTCATATATGACAAAAAGTCGCATCGCTGGTTTTCGTTTTTTCCTTAAAGCGCTCACTTTCGTCTGCCGCGATGTGACAGATGTGTGCGCGTCATCCTGTAGGTGACATGTTGTCAGTCTTACGTTTTTCGTAATTATTGGTATCATTGCGGCTCTAAGACACATCATGCGCGCCCTCCTTGTCGGCAGGCGCGCATGAAGTCGGGTGTATGTCTGTGCGTGGGCACAAGTCGTCGGGCGTTATGTCCCGCTGCAGCCGTTTCTTTTCAATATCCTCGCAGATGTATGAGTATTACATCGTCACGGAGCGGCTGCCGTCCGCGTTTTCCTTTATTGTCACCTTCACAGCATTCTCCGGCAGCAGGTCCTCTATCAGTTCGGCTTTTTTCTGTTCTGACATTCTTTGTGCAAAATCATTAGCAAGCTTTACCATCAT
>OKRY01004050.1_pt1 | contig 10456 bp, 8 predicted proteins | sample 1601121 | NCBI WGS metagenome assembly OKRY01 (sample SAMEA3541546, study PRJEB24748) | human gut metagenome | biome: human gut; feature: human-associated habitat; material: faeces | place: China | collected 2012
GGCGCATCATAGAGCGTTTCGTCGTGCAGCGTGTGGATGCCCGCCGCGTTCAGCACCTCGGCCATGCGGGCACCCACGGCGCACATGTTCAGCGCGGTGTTGCGGGTACGGGCGGCAGCACTGCGGTCGTATAGTAAATCGGGCCAGGTCTGGTAGGTCTCGGTGGCGTGGGTGTGCAGGATCAAAACCTGCGGCTCATCGCTGTTTAGCTCCACGGCAAAAGGCAGGTTGGCGGTGGTCACCGCCGCCCGCAGGTCTGCGTCGGCGCAGGCGGTGCTGTTGCGGATGCTGCCCGCCGAAAGTGAGATGCTGCCCTCTCCCCTGCCGTGGCGGAACTGCTCGGCCCGGATAGGCCCGGCGTCCTCGATTTGCGGTGCGGTGCTGGGCTGCGGCGTAGGGCTTGGTTCCGGCGTGGGCGAAGCTGTGGGCGTTGGCGCCGGGGCCGGCACAGGCGTAGGCTGTACCGGTGCCGTTGTGGGGATGGGCTGCGGCCCGGGGCGCGGCAGGGCGCAGGCCACTGCGGCCGCCGGGGACTGCATGGCCAGCAAGGCATGCTGCAAAATAGCCCGCTCCGGCAGGCAGGCCGCTGCCGCCAGCACCGAGGCGCAGGACGCAGCAAACACCACCCCGCCCGCCAGCCAGGCGGCGGCACGGTGCATAAAATCCATGCAGGCACCCCCTTTCCCAACCAATTTATGCGAAAAATCCGATTTTCATGAAGTTTTTTTTGAAAAACACTTGCAAGACCGAAAAAAATGTGGTAGGATAACTTGTACTGTTATGGGGAACCAAGGAGGTGGAACGAATGCCTAATATTAAATCTCAGAAGGATCGTGTTGTTCAGGCCAAGAAAGAGGCTCTGCACAACAAGGTCGTCAAGTCCAACCTGAAAACAGTGGTCAAGAAGGCAAACGCTGCCATCGACAGCAATGCTGCTGACAAGGAGACCGTCGTTAAGGTTGCTGTCTCTGCCATCGACTCTGCTAAGAGCAAGGGTGTTATCCATAAAAACACTGCTGCCCGCAAGATCAGCCGCATGGCTAAGCGCGCCAACAAGGCTGCTGCTCAGTAATTGATCGCATGAACAATGCCCGCCGTGGGAACACGGCGGGCATTTTCATTTATATTTTGCGGAAAAGGCTTCTCCACTGGGGGAGAAGCCGTCCGCGAAACGGACTGATGTGGGGAGAGTGTGCCCTGACAGCCCGTTACCGGGTGGCAGTGGCAAGGTCTGCCCTCATCCGTCTGCGGGCGGGACATCTTCCTCTGAGGGGGGAAGGCTCCCATTTTATAGCTCCTGCTCCATCAGCAGCTTCTTCAGCGGCAATAGCGCCGCGGGTTCGGCGCTGAAGGTGCGGATGCCGAGCTTTAAATAGGCCGGCATGGCATCCACGGCGGCCACGGTGATGCCGCAGAGGTAGACCTGTGCGCCGTGCTCCTGCGCCTGCTCCAGAATGCCGCTGACAAGGCGCAGCACGGCGGGGTTCGTCAGCTGGTTCACGGCGGCGGTGGGGTTCTGCACAAGGCCCAGCGTGTAGCGGGTCAGGTCCTCAATATCCACAGCCATCAGCTGCACGCCGTGCTCCATCATATCCCCGGCCATGACCGCGGCGGACGGCATGTCCACAACGCAGCCCAGCATCATCGGGCCGGTCTCGCGGCCCTCGACCAGCAGCTCGTCGCGGCAGGTGTTGACCTCCTCCACGCAGCGATCCCAGTCGGCCACATCTTTTATCATCGGGAACACGACCCGCAGGTCGCCGTCCGTGGCGGCGCGCAGCAGCGCCCGGATCTGCGGCTTGAACAGCCAGTTGCCGCGCAGGCGGTCCTGCGTCTCCCCGGCCCAGGGGGCGTCGTCGTCGGCGCGGGTATCGCAGGTGCGCAGCAGCACGGGCACGCCCTCGGCGCTTTTCAGCAGTTCGCGCAGACGGGTGGTCTGCTCCTCGTCGCTCTGGTCGTACAGAATCGCGGTCTCGGTGCGCACAAGGCCGATGCCCGCCGCGCCGCGCGTATGGGGCACGTCGCTGTCGCTGATGTTGCAGGTCGGCATCAGGCGGAAGGCCGTGCCGTCCTTCGTCAGGCAGGGCAGGGCGACCACGGGGTCGGGCTTCTGGCCGTGCAGGCGGCTCAATGCAATTTTACAGTCCGCCTGGGCGATCTGCGCACCGTCCGGCTCCACAATAAGCGTGCCGTTGTCGGCGTCAAGGATCGCGCGGTGGCCCACGGCCATGGCCGCGGTGCCGCCGCCCAGTTGTACCACCGCCGGGATGCCCATGCTGCGGGCCATGATGGCGGCATGGCTGACCGTGCTGTCCTGGTCGCTGGCCAGGCCCAGCACCATGCGGCGATCCAAACTGAACAGGTCACTGGGAAAGAAGCGGTCCGCCACCAGGATGCTGGGGCGCTTCAGATGCAGGCGGCGGCGCGGGCGTCCGTCCAGAATATCCACCACGCGGCGGCAGACGTCGCAGACATCGACGCTGCGCTCCCGGATGTACTCATCATCGACGTTTTTCAGGCGGCCCGCAAAAATCTGCTCGGCGCGCTCGACGGCGGCAGCCCCGCCCGCACCGGCGGCGATATAGTCACCGATCTCGTTCGTGAAGGACTCGTCCTCCAGCAGGGCGATCTGGAACAGCAGAATATCCGCATCCGGCCCCTTGGCGCGCTGGCTCAAACGGCGCAGCTCATCCTTGGCCAGCACGACGGCGACGTCGTAGAGGGCACGCTCCCGGAACGGGTCGCAGACGATGCGGTGCAGGCCGGTGGTGCCGTGGTCGATCTGCTCAACCGGGCCGACCACAATGCCGGTGGACGCCGGTACGCCGGTATAGGTGTGCATAGGATGCCTCCTTTTTTCTTCTCGGCCCCCTCCGGGAGGGGCTCCCGCAGGGTCGGATGAGGGGCGGGTTCGCCGCAGACACCCGTTAAAGGCTTACCGCCCGGTAGAGCCGGGCATGCCCGGCCCCTACAGCGCGATACTTTGGCAGACGCGGGCGGAGCCCCAAGGGGGAAGCCTTTTTACAGAATCGGCAACTCGCTCAGGGTCTTACTGACCAGGGCGGTCACGAATTCCTCTGGCACGGCGGCGGCGATGGCACGCTCGGTCACGAGGGTGTTGTCTCTGCCGTCCAGCAGGGCGGGGAAGCGGTCTGCCGGGTCCTTGTCAAAGCTGCCCATGAAGGTCGCGGCCAGCAGCTTCGGCGTGTAGGGCATATCCTCGGGCACGCCGACGTGCTCGGCGGCCAGCTCCAGCGGGGCCAGTGCGCCGCGGGTGGGCGCACTCGGGTTCGGTGCGTAGGGTGCCGGGTAGTTTGCGCGCTGCCGCGCGTTTTTCTCCACAAGGTCAATTTCCGGTGCGCGGGCGCAGACCTCGGCCAGCAGCTTTTGGTATTGCTCGGCAAAGCGAGCCAGAAATTCCTCATTGTCGGGCAGCATGGCGTAGGCCGTGCCGCCGCAGCGGCCAAACAGCCGCAGCGTGTCAAAGTAGCCCAGCGCGATGTTGCGCCCGGCGCGGGCGGGGTCAAAGTCCAGCGTCGGGCCCAAATTCCAGTGGCTGCGCACGATGCGCGTCGGCAGGCCGGTGGTGTTGGGGCGTACAATGCCGATGCCGTCCACATCGACGCCGAGCAGCTCCGCTGCGCCCATTTTTGCGGCCAGATCCAGCGGCATATTGTCGCGCCAGCCGCCGTCAATGTACTTTACACCGTCAATTTCCCGCGGGCGCAGGGCCGGGAAGCAGGCGCTGGACGCCAGCATATAGTCCTTTAACTGCCCTTCGGGGATGTCCTCGATGGGGCACTGCACGCTGCGCAGGCTGCCCAGCTCGGTCATGACAAGACCGAAGTGGATAGGCGATGTGCGCACGGCCTCCTCGTCGATCAGACGGTCGATCATCTCGGCCAGCGGTTCAACGTTCAGTCCGCCGCTGCGGATGATGTCGAGGAAGAACGTGCGCAGCTCCTCGGGCTTGAGCGTTGCGGGGACTTCGAGAACATCGTGAATTTCCAGGCTGCGCCACAGGTCCTCGGCCTCCTGGATCTTGCCCATCGTGAACAGGCAGCCGTTCAGCGTGCCGACGCTTGCGCCCGTGATGATGTCAGGCGTCCAGTCCAGCTCCTGCAGAGCGCGCCAGACGCCGATCTGATAGCTGCCCTTGGCCCCGCCGCCAGCCAGCACCAGCGCACGTTTTCCGGTATGTTCCATCGGAAAAAAGCCCTCCTGTTTTGTAGTTTTATTCATTATAACATTTTCTGTTGTAAGTTGCCATAGCAAACCGGGTCACAATCTGCGGAAATTGCGCAGTTTTTTCGAATTTTATAAGGTGCTTGCAATAGCAGGAGAAATGGAGTAAACTTAAAATACGCCCGTAGGGGAGGGATTCATCCCTCCCGTGGACTTAGCGACGCGGCACACGTCCCGGAGGGGTCAAGACCCCTCCCTACAGAATGACGTTTACGGGTGCTTTGTAGGGAGCGGTCTTGACCGCTCCGCAGGTACGCCGCGGCAGCCGCAGAATACCCGGGAGGGATGAATCCCTCCCCTACAAATATTGGGAGAGTGCAAATTATGCAGACCAAACCGATCCTCGTTGTCATGGCCGCCGGTATGGGCAGCCGCTACGGCGGACTCAAACAGATCGACCCCGTCGGCCCGTCCGGCGAGGCCATCCTCGACTACAGCCTGTACGATGCCCGCCGCGCCGGGTTCAAGACCGTCGTCTTTATCATCAAGCACGAAATCGAGCAGGCGTTTAAAGAGGCCGTCGGTGCCCGTGCCGTGCGCGCCGGGTTCGAGGTCCGCTACGCCTACCAGCAGCTGGAAAAGCTGCCCGAGGGCTTCACCGTGCCGGAGGGCCGCGTCAAGCCTTGGGGCACCGCCCATGCCATTCTCGTAGCCGAGGAGGCCATCGGCGACGCGCCGTTTGCGGTCATCAACGCCGACGACTACTACGGCCCGCAGGGCTTCAAGCTCATCTATGACTACCTGAGCACCCACGCCGACGGGGACCGCTACGCCTGGGCCATGGTCGGCTTCCTGCTGGGCAACACGGTCAGCGCCAACGGCAGTGTCAGCCGCGGCGTCTGCGTGACCGACGAGAGCCGCAACCTCGTCAGCGTGACCGAGCGCACCTGCATCGAGCCCTACGCCGACGGCATCCATTACAGCGAGGACGGCGGCAAGAGCTGGGCCGACCTGCCCGCCGACTGTGTTGTCTCGATGAACCTGTGGGGCTTCACCCCCGCCTACGTGCAGGAGGCCAAGGCCGGTTTTGCCGCGTTCCTGCAGGCCAGCCTGCCCGTCAACCCGATGAAGTGCGAATATTACCTGCCCACCGTCGTGACGAACGCGCTGGAGGCCGGCAAGGCGGACGTCCATGTGCTGACCAGTGCCGACAAATGGCACGGCATCACCTACCGCGAGGACAAGCCCGAGCTGGTCGAAGCCCTGAAAAAGATGAGCGAGGATGGGCTGTACCCGGTGGATAGGCTGTTCTGAAAATCGTATAAAAATGCGGCCTCCTGCGCGGAGACCGCATTTTTGTTTTGCGTAGGGGAGGGATTTATCCCTCCCGTGGAGCGGATGGCAGCCGCACACTTCCCCGGAGCGGTCAAGACCGCTCCCTACAAAGCACCCGTGAACGGCACACCGTAGGGAGGAGTCTTGACCCCTCCGTGAGGGTTTCCGGCCACGCAAGCATTCCGGGAGGGATACATCCCTCCCCTACAACCTTCCCACATACCTCATGCCGCCCTTGGCTCAAATGTACCCTTTGTCCTGCAGCGATCCGCGTAAAAACAGCAAAAAAATACCTTTAATATTTTACAAATGTTCGGGTTGTAATTGCCCTCTGCGTCGGGTATAATAAGGTCAGCACTATTGCTTTGTATGCACGCCCGCTGCGGCGTTTTTCACGAAAGCTGCGTTGCAGCGCAGCATTTGCAAAAGGAGAACTACTATGATGAAGAAAACCACCTTCGGTGCCGTTCTGGCGTTCCTGTTTGCCGCTGCCGGTGCCCTGACCGCCGCCGCACTCTATCTCTACCACCGTGAAAAGGAGCTGGACGAGTACGAGCGCCTGCTGTTCAGCGACGACTACGAGGATGACGATTACGACGACGAGGATTCCACCACCTACGAGAACATCCCCTCCGCCCCCGCAGAGGAGAAGGAGTAAATGATCCTCAAGGCTTTCCCTGCGGGGGAAGCCTTTCTGCCACCACAACCCGGCTGGGCACCGACCTGACGGCGTCCGGCTTTTTGGCAATGCCATACTGCCACGGAGAAAACACAATATGCGTAAACTGCTGCTTTGGCTTGTGATGGTCGCCGTTATGATTGCCGCCATCCTGGGCGGAACGGCGGCTTTTCTTTACAGCCGCACCGGGACGGATGCCCTGCCGCAGGAGGCCGTCACCTTCGGTGAGCAGACCCTCGAGCCCAACGGCTGGAGCTGGGTCATCCCGGTGCTGGGCGATAAGGTCAACAAGACCTACGAAAGCCCGACGAACCTGACCGTGCAGAAGCTGGGCACCTTCACCGATACCGTGCCGCAGCTCGTCCTGCCCGACTGGGTCACCGCTGCCGAGCTTCAGATCACCGCGCCCGACGGCACGGTCTGGACCGGCGCACTGGCCGACTGCAATACCTATACCTATACACAAAACGGAGACTATCAGATCATCGTGACCGCGCACCACAGCAGTGCGGACAACCCCGGCGACCCTGTGGGCTGGTACGCCTACCGCGCCGGCTACACGATGGCGATGAACCCCAAGGTCACCCTGAGCACCGAGCGCGCCCCGCAGGGCAGCATCGTGGCTGTGCAGCTGTCCGGCATTCTGGACGGCGAGCCGAGCCTGGAGACCGATCTGGGCAGCGTCTGGTTCCGCAGGACCGCCAGCGGCTACATGGGCTATATTCCCGTGACCTACAACGCCGAGGGCGGTGACCATACGCTGCACCTGACCTGCGGGAGCCTGGAAAAGGACATCACCCTGACCGTCACCCGCACCATGTATGATACGGTCACCGTCCCCGCCGAGGAGGACACCGGCGGCGGGGAGGAGTTCCGCAACGCTATATGGCCGCTGTACACAACGGGCAGCTCCGCCAAGCTCTGGAATGGCCGCTTTGAGGCCCCCAGCGCGGGCGCTGTCGTCATGGAGTACGGTGTCACCCAGATGGTGGACGGCCAGCGCAGCGGCCAGGCCACCGGCCTGACCTATGCCGCCGCGGACGGCGAGACCGTCACCGCCCCGCAGGCAGGCAACGTTGTCTTTGCGGGCACGCTGACCCTGACCGGCGGCACGGTGGTCATCGACCACGGCTGCGGCGTAAAGAGCTACCTGTACGGGCTGGAGACTGTCGGCGTGGAGCGCGGGCAGAGTGTGTCCGCCGGCGACCCGCTGGGCACCGCCGGGACGGCCCACAACCTGATCTACGAGCTGCGCATCGGCAGCAAATCCACTGACCCGCAGACCGCGCTGGACGGAAACAGTGGTCTGCAATTCCGCGAGGCTGAATAAAATAGCTGCACACGGCACACCCGGCCTGCCGTGCCGCTGCCGTTTTGCCGGGCATCCATAAAGGTCCCTAAAAGAGTGAGTGTGAGTATGGAAGAAGATAAGAAATCCACTGCGGTACAGCCGGAGGAGGCCCCCAAGCCGAAGCCCCGGCGCCGCAAGGCAGCCAGCCCCCAGTCTGCCGCCGACACGCCCCCTGCGCCGACGGACAGCGCCGAGCCGCCCGCCGCAGACGGGCAGACCACGAAAAAGCCTGCCGCGTCCCCCAAGAAGCCGCGGGCCAAAAAAAATACAAAGACAACAAAAACCGCAAAGCCCAAGACGCCGAAGGCTGCTAAGACGGCGAAAAAAGCCCCGGCTGACGAGACCCAGGAGCGCAAGGCTCCCGCACAGGACAGCCCCGTTCCCGCCGCGCCGGAGCTTGCCGAGTCCAAATCTGAAAGCAAGCCCGAACCGCCGGAGACCCCCGCCCGGGAGGACACTGCCGCCCCCACCGTGCCCGACGTCCCGAGTACCCCGGAGCTGCCCGAGCCTGCGGAAAGGGCCGAGCCCGCCGGGACGGAGCCCGAACTGACAGCGGACGCCCCTGCCGCCGACGATACGCCTGCGGCAGAAGTGCCCCCCGAGGCCACCGCGGCAGACACAGCCGTCACCGACACGCCCGAGCAAACCGGGGACGTCCCCGCGGAGGACGCTGCCGAGCCGTCCGGCCTTGTTTTCAGCGATGACCTTGCCAACGATAAAGTCCTTGCCGCTGAGGCCGCCCGCATGGCGAACATCTCCCGCACGGCGCAGCTTTCGATTGCGCAGATCATGGCCGGGCTGGAGGAGAACCCCACGCCGTCTGCCGGGTCTGCCCCGGCGCCCGAGGCACCGCAGCATGACAGCGCCGCCGACGACGAGGACGACGAGCCTCAGGATACGATCCCGCAGGCCCTCGGGCGCGGTGTGTTCGGTATGTTCAAGTGGCTGCTCCTCGTTGTGCTGTTCGTGCTCATCATCGCAGGCGGCGGCGTAGCATGGCTTTACCGCAGCGCCACGCCTGACATGCTGCCCGAAGTCAAGGTCACCTTTGACGGCCAGGAGCTTGCTCCCACGGCCTACAAGTGGCATGTGCCGGTGGTCGGCAGCTTTTTCAGGCGCACCTACGCCGAAACGCTCAATTCCTCTCCCGTTGTGCTCGAGGATGCCATATCCGACGCATCGCCGGATATTATCGTGACGCCGTCCGACTACAGCACCCAGCTGACCATCACCGACGCCGACAGGGAGACCGTGTACGAGGGCAGCGCCACCGCCTTCCGCAGCTATCTGTTTGCGGAGAACGGCACGTTTGACGCCAAACTCGTCGTCACCGCGTCTGACAGTGCCGCCGAGGACCGCTCCAGCGTCACCGGCACCGAGACCTGGCAGTTCCGCTTCACCGTCAGCATCAAACCGTCCGTCACGCTCTGCACACCGACGGTGCAGCAGGGCAGCGTGGCCGCCGTGCGTGTCGGCAGCACCATGAGCCGGACCGAACCGACGCTGACGGGCCCGCTGGAAAGCACAGGCTTCGTCAGGGCCGCCAACGGCTGGATCTGCTACCTGCCCATCCCGTGGAACGCCGAGACCGGAAACACCGAGCTGACCGTGACTGCCGACGGCTATACCGAAACGCTGACGCTGTCGGTCCGCGCGGCCTCCTACTCCTACAAGGATTACAGCGCCAAGTCCCAGCTGACGTCGCCCTACATCGGCGCGGACGACGCCCCCGATGCCGTCCGCAGGCTGCTGACGACTGACGGCGGCGAGATCCAGTGGGCCGTGGGCGGCTTTGTGCAGCCGTTCCTGGACAGCTTTGACACGCCGCTGCTCTACGGCATGACCGAGTACGTGGGCCGTTCCTACAGCGAGCGCAGCACGAACTACGGCTACGGCGGGCGCACCTCGACAAATGTCGTCATCAAGCCGAAGAAGTCGAAGGATTCTATGATCGTGCCCGCCAGCGGCCATGTGCTGCTGGCCGAGGACCTTGGCGGCAGCTACGGCTACACCGTCGTCATCGACCACGGCGCGGGCCTCAGGAGCATCTTCTACGGCCTGACCGCACTGGACGTCGAGGCCGGGGACGATGTCAAGCAGGGCCAGCTGCTGGGCACCAGCGGCAGGACCGTTGTGGCCGAGCTGCGCATCGGCACCGTGCCCATCAACCCGCTCCTCGTCTGGCGCGGCCAGTGCGACGGGCTGAAATATTTTTGAGTAAAAAGGCATCCATCTTTTAGGAAAAGGTGGGTGCCTTTTTTTGCGTGCCGGGGCTTCCCCCTCGGGGGAAGCTGTCGCTGAAAGCGACTGACGAGGGCAGAGCCGCCGCAATTGCCCGTGAATTGGCAATAGGGCACACTCTGCTCTCATCCGGCCCTGCGGGCCACCTTTCCCCCGATGGGGAAGGCAGAAGGCACAGGTACACGTGCCCCGGCATAGTATGGCGCAAATCAAACCGAGGTGAGCGCCTATGCCGAAAACATTTTGCGTGGTCGGGCACGATGCCCGCCAGCAGGCGGCGGCGCGCGTGCTGCGCCGTGCGGGTTACGGCGTGACCGCCGCCGACAATGCCGCCGCAGCCGATTACATTTTGCTGCCCATGTCCCAGGGCCGCGTCAGTGACGAGGTCGCCCGCGCACTGCAGGGTGCGGGGCAGGGGACGCTGATCTTAGCGGGCCGCCCCGGGATGCCGGTGCGGATGGCCGCGCGGGAGGCCGGGCTGCCGCTGATCGATTATTTTCTGCGGCCCGAGCTGGAATGCCTGAACGCCGTGCCCACCGCCGAGGGCTGTCTTGAGCTGCTGCTCCGCCTGCGGGAGCGCACGATCTGGGAGAGCGGCTTTCTCGTGCTGGGCTATGGCCGCGTCGGGCGTGCTGTGGCACGGCGGCTGGTGCTGCTGGGCGGGC
>OKRY01004052.1_pt1 | contig 10451 bp, 5 predicted proteins | sample 1601121 | NCBI WGS metagenome assembly OKRY01 (sample SAMEA3541546, study PRJEB24748) | human gut metagenome | biome: human gut; feature: human-associated habitat; material: faeces | place: China | collected 2012
AATTTCTTCCAGTCCGATACCACCGACACGGCTGACAGTTCCGGTGAAATATTTTTCAATGAATTCCGGTTTTAATCCAATCGCTTCAAAGATCATGGATCCCTGATAAGACTGGATCGTGGAAATTCCCATCTTCGATGCAATTTTGACAATTCCGCTTATAACAGCTTCATTATAGTCATTGACTGCTGCATAATAATCTTTCTGAAGCATATCTGTATCGATCAGCTGTTTGATCGATTCATGTGCAAGATACGGGTTGATCGCAGATGCACCATATCCCAAAAGCGTTGCGAAATGATGTACTTCTCTTGGTTCTCCGGTCTCAAGGATCATGGCAACCTCTGTTCTTCTCTTAGTTCTTACCAGATGCTGATGAACCGCTGAGGTTGCAAGCAGGGACGGGATCGCAATATGATATTCATCCACACCTCTGTCACTTAAAATCAGGATATTCATGCCTTCACGGATTGCACGGTCTACCTGGATAAACAGATAATCGATCGCTTTTTCCAGGCTGGAGTTTTTATAATAAGTAGTAGAAATTTCTGCCACACGGAAACCGTCGACTTTCATGTTACGGATCTTCAGGAGATCGGTATCTGTCAGGATCGGATCATTGATCTTCAGTACATGACAATTTTCCTCTTTCTGTTCCAAAAGGTTTCCTTCTTCTCCGACATATACCGTTGTCGAAGTCACGATTTTTTCACGGATTGCGTCAATCGGCGGGTTCGTTACCTGTGCAAATAACTGTTTAAAATATCCAAACAGAGACTGATGCTGCTCAGAAAGAACGGCAAGTGGTGCATCGATACCCATGGCTCCGATTCCTTCGCTTCCATTCATTGCCATATTTAAAATAGAAGTCTTCACTTCTTCGTAAGAATATCCAAATGCTTTCTGCAGTCTCTGGCATTCTTCTCTAGAATACTGCGGTACTTTTTGATTCGGGATCTTTAAATCGCTTAAATTGACCAACTGACTGTTCAACCATTCGCCATAAGGCTGTCTTGCCGCATATTCTTCTTTCAGTTCCTGGTCGTCGATGACACGCCCCTGAACGGTATCAACAAGAAGCATCTTACCTGGATGAAGCCTGTCTTTTACTTCTATTCTGCTTTCATCAATAGGAAGTGCACCTACTTCTGATGAAAGAATAAGATATCCATCCTTTGTAATATAATATCTTGAAGGACGAAGACCATTTCTATCAAGAACTGCACCCATGATATCTCCATCAGAGAAAAGAATAGATGCTGGTCCATCCCAAGGCTCCATCATAGTTGAATAATACTGATAGAAATCCTTCTTCTCCTGCTCCATAGCTTTATTATTACTCCATGGCTCTGGGATTGTAATCATAACAGCCAGCGGAAGAGGCATACCATTCATAACAAAGAATTCAAGTGTGTTATCAAGCATAGCTGAATCCGAACCATTGGTGTTAACAACTGGTGTGATCTTAGACATCTCATCCTCAAGATATGGAGAAACCATTGTTTCTTCTCTTGAAAGCATTCTGTCGGCATTTCCCTTGATTGTATTAATCTCACCGTTGTGAACGATAAATCTGTTTGGATGGGCACGTTCCCAGCTAGGGTTTGTGTTAGTGGAGAATCTTGAGTGTACAAGTGCTATAGCTGATTCATAGCTCTCATCTGTAAGATCTTTAAAAAATGTTCTTAACTGTCCTACAAGGAACATTCCCTTGTATACTATTGTCCTGCTTGAAAGTGAACAGACATATGTATCTTCTGCTGTCTGCTCAAATACTCTTCTTGCAACATACAGCTTTCTATCAAACTCTATGCCTTTATTCACATCCTTAGGCTTCTTTACAAAACCCTGCATAATATATGGCATACAGTCAACTGCTTTTTTACCAAGGACATTAGGAAAAGTTGGAACCTCTCTCCAGCCAAGAAACTCAAGGCCTTCCTTTTCAACTATTATCTCAAACATCTTTTTGGCACGGTTTCTTGCAAGTTCATCCTGTGGAAAGAAGAACATACCTATACCATACTCTCTTTCATTGCCAATCTTAATACCAAGTGGCTTAACTGCTTTTTCAAAAAACTTATGAGATATCTGAAGGAGAATACCTACACCATCACCAGTCTTACCTTCCGCATCCTTACCTGCTCTGTGTTCGAGATTCTCTACGATACTAAGAGCATCAGATACTGTCTGATGAGTCTTTATTCCTTTGATGCTTACAACTGCACCGATACCACAGTTATCGTGTTCGAATTGTGGGTTATAAAGTCCAGGCTGCTTTTTCTGATTTTCCATAGTCCTATCATCCTTTCATGTATAATCTGTTATCAAATCCCTGATATATTTCAATCTGCCAGCGAATTTCCAGCAGGTTATTTTGCAGTGGATTTTTTTCTGCTCATAATATACTCCTATTTTTCATCGTTGTAAATGAATTTTTATTTTGAATTGTCAGATTATTTAATTTTGCCTTAATATATATATTATTGTCAGATTATTTCGCTTTATACTATGGTATTTTTTCTTTAAAAGCCGTGTAATTAATACAATTTGCCTTATATCACTGACATTTATTATTATTATCAGCAACTGTTTTTTCTTTGTGATGATAAATTGTTTCTGAATTGTTTCTGATTTTTAACATCATTTTCCAGGATATATTTAAAGTCGTAAAAAAATAAAGTGATAAAGCCTGCTCAACAATGTTGATAGGTTTTATCACTTTATTATTTAAAGCAATTCATATGTTTTTTTGATGCAATTCTTTACTTAATTAACCATGCCAGCTTTGATGTTTATTTTATTAATCCATTTTGGCTTTAGGCTTTTCTTTATTAATTATAAAATCTACCGCTTTAGGACACACTTTAAGATTAACCTTATTGTGTTCTCCTCCAAATTCACCATCTAGTGTCCATTTTATATTATCCGGTGATTCAAATGTTATATTGTTAGTCTTAAATGAATAAATCATATCACAGCTTTCAAGCCTCTGTGTCATAAAAGCATTTATCAGCTGCTGGAAATCAAGTGCGTTTCTTATTTCTCTTATAAGAGTAACCTCAAACACCCCATCCTGGAAATCAACATTATCACCTATAAGTCCTTTCATACCTCCAACTGAACTTGAATTGCTCACCATGCCATATATAAAGTTATCCTCTATATCAAGCCTGCTTGAAGTTACTTTCATCTTATATGCCTTGAGGTTTAAAAGCCTCTTTGCCCCCTCTATCACATATGCCTGATGCCCGAACATATTCTTAAGATCCTGCGGTGTTTCGTACGCAACATCTGTAAATGCACCAAATGCTGCCACATAGTTAAAATACCGTCTGTCATTTATAATTCCGATATCACAAGAAAAGCTTTCTCCACTTACAACATTGTATGCAGCCCTTATCTTATCTGAAGGTATGCCAAGACTCTTAGCAAAATCATTCGTTGAACCACTTGGAATGTACCCAATAGGTACTTTTTCATCTCCATATGTTATGACTGCAGATACGACTTCGTTTAATGTGCCATCTCCTCCGCTGCATACTATAATGTCATACAGTCCTTTAGCTGCTTTAATCTTTTCATATCCATCTAATGCTGCTTTCGTAGGATACACAGTAACCTCGTAATCTGCATTGGAGAATATCTGAATAATCTTCATAAGCGAATTCTTAAGCTGTGCTTTTCCCGAATTCGGGTTAAATACAAAAAGCATATTTTTCATGATATTCCTCCATTCTTATATCTCACTCTTTATCAAACCTGCACATGTAAATCCTTACATTTAAGCTCATTAAATCATCTGTCCCATTTATCGCAAAGTGAATTAATCTGATCTGTAAATTTGGCAAGATCCTTGTTAGCTCCGCCCTCATTATGCATAATAACAGTCATAAGACGTCTGCCAGCTGCAACAAGCCTGTCATATATACTTCTGTTGCGTTTATTAATGGTAGTTCTTCTGCTCTTTCTTTCTTTGTTACCCTCTGTAATCATGCAGCCTGTAACAAGATCAAAAGCGCCGCCTGTATATGGTGCATATGCATCAAAGCCATGCTCCTTCTTAAGACATTCTGTGAATTCTTCACATACACTGTCCTCTCCGTGCACAACAAACACTTTCTGTGGCTTATTCCTAAAAGCACTTATCCATCTTATAAGTCCATCTTTATCTGCATGACCACTTGAACCTGGCAGCTGTGCAATCTCAGCCTTAACCTGTATAGGCTCACCAAAGAGCTTTATCTCATCTATTCCATCAATTATTATTCGTCCAGTTGTACCATTTGCCTGATATCCAACAAAAAGCACAGTACATTCAGCCCTCCATAGATTATGCTTAAGGTGGTGTCTGATACGTCCAGCCTCACACATGCCTGATGCCGATATAATAACCTTAGGTTTTGGGTCAAAATTAATCATCTTGGATTCTTCACTTGATACAGCATATTTAAGCCCTGGAAAAGACAGCGGATTAATGCCCTCTCTTACAAGCTCTATAGCCTCATCATCAAAGCACTGTTCAACATTCCTGCTAAAGATTTCTGTAGCCTCTATTGCAAGAGGACTATCAACATACACATCAAAATCCCGGTCGATAAGATGCTCCGCTTTTATCTTTCTTATATGATATAAAAGCTCCTGCGTTCTACCAACTGCAAATGATGGTATAACAACGTTGCCACCTCTGTCAAATGTCCTTTTAAACACGCTAACGAGTTCCTTAACATAATCTGGTGTACCATTATGGCTTCTGTTACCATAGGTAGATTCCATAACAACATAATCTGCTGTATCAACCATAGCAGGATCTTTTGTTATAGGCTTGTTAATATTACCTATGTCACCAGAGAATACTATCTTCTTAGACACTTCTGACTCTTTATTTTTTTCCTTTGCCCACACCTCTATGCTTGCCGAACCAAGCAGATGCCCTACATCTTTAAACCTCACACTTACATTATCATCTATATTTATGATCTCATCGTACTTTACTCCGACAAACTGTTTCATAACCTCATATACTGCCTTCGCATCATATAAAGGTATGAACTCCTTAAGTGTTCCGTTTGAACGCTTCGCCTTTCTGTTGCGCCATTCAGCTTCAAACATCTGGATATGTGCACTATCTCTTAACATAATATCACACAACTGTACAGTTGCCTCAGTGCAATATATACTGCCTCTAAAGCCATTAACATACAAAAGTGGTATAAGCCCCGAATGGTCTATATGTGCATGTGTAAGAAGAACATAATCTACATCGGATGCCGGTATAGGCAGCTCCTGGTTCTCATATACATCGTTTCCCTGTTCCATTCCGCAATCTATCAGTATATTTTTATCACCAACACATAGGTAATGACAGCTTCCTGTAACTTCGTGATCAGCACCTAAAAAAGTAAGTTTCATATGCTTCAACTCCCTCCAGATTCATATTTTGTACACGCTTACGTATCCATCCCGTTATTGTCTGAATACTTCTATCTGTAGGCTTAGTATAACATATAATTCATAAAAATCACATTGTTATATAATAATTTACTTATTTTTTATATATTGGTTACTGCTCAGATTTCAAAATGTATATCTGAAAATGTCACATCAACGTTTCTTGATGCAAACATACCAACATATACATGCTTAGGATCAATAGCAGTAAGCTTAAAATCATACCCTCCTGTTACTTCAGGTCCATCCGCAAACTTTGCCATATATCCATCCTGTGATGAAGCAAGTATAAGATTATATTCTTTTCCTTCTTCTATCGCGGTACCTGTTGCTGGTCCATATACAAGCACACCACTTTTTCTTGCATAAGTTCCTACCGTATTCTCTTTTCTTGTAACACACAGAGGTGCTGCTGCCACATAATCGCCTAAAATGTCAGGCATGCACTTATCAATATAACAGTCATCCCTTACCATAAGTCCAAACGATACCTGGTCGTTTAAAAATATCTTATTAACTCTTACCTTCGCTCTTAATGTGAAATTCTTATTAACATCTACCTGTCTGTAATACATAGCTATTCCATCTGTAACAACTGATATCTTACCAAAATTGTTTCTGACAGCTATATGCATGTTGCCATCTTTATCTGCTTCAAGTGTAAAATTCTCCTTGCTTACATCATTTAAAACATCACCAAAAACAGTACCCTTATATTCACCATAATCTTCAAAAAGCCTGCTCTCTTCAAGCTTATCACTAAATATTACAGGCTTATAATCAGCATTTGATACAAGATACTTTTCTTTATATTCCAAAGGATTTTCAGATAAATTCACTATATTTTCAGATAGTCCTGCTATATCTGACTCTTTAATAGCTGACATAACCATATAAGCATTAACTCTTGCACCCCATATATTGGTATGTGTGTTATCTACACTAAGCCTGTTATTGGATGGCCATGCATGAAGATATATCGTATTATCAGCACCGAGCCTGTCATACATCTTGTGAGTCTTTTCAGTCATATCTATAACTGGTATGTCAAGTGTACTTCCAAGCTTTCTTACAGCTTCTGGATAATCGCCGCCTTTAAACTCCCCGACATCCTGCGTTATATGTAACAGAGTATCATCCCATTCTCCTGTAGGAGTTCTCCTTACTATAGGTGTACAAAGAATCACCTTACAGCCTGCCTCATCTGCCTTCTTGATATAATTTTCGTAGAGGGAATGTGCAAATGAGCCTTCTGTCTTATAATCTCCATTCGCATCAGTAAAGCGTGACTCCTCTGTTTTCTCATCATTATGTCCAAATCCTATGATAAGAAAATCACCTTTTTTCATGCCATCAAGCAGTTCCTTATACTGTGGCTCTGTCGTATAGCTTTTAGAGCTTCTTCCAGAAAGAGCTATATTAACAACCCTCACATTATCATTAAGATACTTATCAAGCATTGTTCCATATCCATATCTTGGATAATAATACCTGTCTTTGAAACTACTAAGTGTTGAATCACCTATAACCCATAATGTACTCATAACAATCAAACCTCTTCTTTCATAAACAAGTGAGTGGCAGAATTTAGCTCAGACACTCACATTAATTATTAATAGCTTTTATTTAGATATTCATTTCTTATATGTTCTTCCATGGCTTTAACTTCTTCCTCGAATTCTCTTGCAGAATAAAGAAGACATCCGGCACCTCTTATGATAACCTGTTCAAGTCCATCGGATGTTGCAACAGTCACATTATACTTTCTTCCATTCTCATGTGCAAACTTTTCTATGTAATGATCTGCTGTTTCTGCTTCTTTAGTATATACTACATGTATATTATGGTAATCAATATACTCCTGTGCATGTCCTGCAAGTCTGTACGCATCAAACACAACTATCAGTTCACACTTTTTCATTCCCTGATAGTTACACATAATATCAAGCAGCCTGTCTCTTGCGCTGTCCATGTTGATCTTAGCCAGCTCATCAAGTTCCTTCCATGCATGGATTATGTTATAACCATCTACTAAAAGATAGCTTACTCCCATAGCCTTTGCTGTTCTTTGTCTGTCAGACTGCTTTAACGCCACATATTGTCCAAGCTGATCTGATGATTTTCTTTTTGACAGCTTCCTTCTTTCATTATCGCCTCTGCTGTTAGAAAAGTAAGTTTCTGCCAGTATCCTGTCAACCTCATCAGTTCCTATCCACTCTTCTGATACAGTCCTTGCTGCCTGCTTTGATGTCATAGGTTCATTTATATCTGACGTTTTTGGTGGATTAAGAACACTATCAACATGTGCATATTCTGATACCTCATCCCAGCTGACTGTAAAACCTGATCCATGTGCGCAGAACACAGAATCCGGTGTATTCCTTATATCTCTTGTAACATCATAGCCTATTTTTTCTATAACTTCTTCCGAGTTATGGCATGGTCTGTAACCTGACATTCTAAGATTTATGCTCCCAGTTCCCCTTGTGTATGCTGTAAGCTCTGCCTGATAATTCGCAAGGCTTGACACAGGCCCACAGCCTGTTACAAGCACTTCTTCTCCAGTATCATTAATCGTAAATGCTGCTCCCATACGTTCAAGATCTGTCATAGCCCTGCCTATATATTGTCTGTCAAGCTTCATCTCGAATTCGTAAAATGGTTCAAGAAGAACAGATTCAGCCTGCATAAGCCACTGTCTTACAGCCCTGTATGTCGCCTGCCTGAAATCTCCACCTTCTGTATGCTTGTTATGCGCCCGTCCTGCAGCAACTGTTATCTTAACATCTGTAAGTGCCGAGCCTGTCAGTACACCCTTATGTGTTTTTTCACACAAATGTGTATATATAAGTCTCTGCCAGTTCTTTGCCAGCACATCCTCACTGCAGTCAAGCTCATATCTCATACCACTTCCAGGCTCACCAGGTTCAAGTATAAGATGCACCTCAGCATAATGTCTTAAAGGTTCAAAATGTCCGATTCCTTCAACTTTGTTGGCAATTGTTTCTTTATACACAATACTGCCCTCTCCAAAAGTTACATCTATGCCAAACCTTTCCTTAATTATATTCTGAAGCACTTCTATCATAACAGGTCCCATAACCTGTACATGTATTTCTTTAAAATTCTCATCCCATTCTATATGCAGCTGTGGCTCTTCTTCCTCTATAGCCCTGAGCTTTGGAAGTATCTGCATAGGATCAACGCCTGCTGGAAGATTTATCTTATAGTTAAGAACTGGTGTAAGAACTGGCGAATTATCTTCCTTCTCATCTCCTATAGCCTGTCCTGCATACGTGTCTGACAATCCCGTAAGTGCGCATATGCTTCCTGCTACAGCTTCCTGAACAGCTGTATATTTATCCGCGCTATATACTCTTATCTGATTGACCTTCTGCCGGTGAGCCCTTCCTCGTATAACGCTCTGCTGGGTTCCAGCGCCTCCGCGTCTGCCAGCGCCGCGTAGAGCGGCTGGCGTTTCTTCTTCCGCACATTGAGGAGGGTCCGCTGCTTTGTCAATCTGCCCAGCGTTTCCTCTGTGCGATGTTCGAATGCCGCCATGTCAGCAGGCGTTGTGATGTCATTTTCCCGCAGGAACGCGAACTGTGCCTGATACCGTTCAAAGCGCATGACCGCCTGCCGCAGATGCGGCGTCATGCGGGGCGGATACTGTCGCTTTTCGATTTTGCCCAGCAGATAGAGATAATGGACATAGAGGGCAAGAAAACCGCTGTATCTGGGATGCTTCCGATATGGCTGATACGCCAGACGCGCAGGCAAGACAGGACGCAGTCCCGCTTCGATCTGTTCCAGGTTGCCCTGGATGGCCACACGGATTCCGTCCTCTGTGAACAGCGGATCTCGCCTGCCGGGATACTGGAATCGCTCCTGCCCCCGCAGGCGAAAACCCAGCCGATCACCGTGGTGGACCTCATAGCCCATGTGCTCCATGATCAGGAAAAAGTGGCCGAGATCATTGGCATCCTGAATAGCCGTCCGCAGATCCGCCTCCAGCATGGAACGAAATGTGGGCTGCCCTTTGGACTGCCGCAGCCATTCCACATAGCTGATGGCTTTGGCAGACTCTCCCGCCATGATAACGGACAGGCCATGCTCCCGGCAGAGCCGGTCTGAAATGGCACGGATCTGCTGGTAGTAGCTTCGGGCGTTGCTGTGATATTTTTCTCCGGTGAGCTGGTTGATGGAATTGAATGCGATATGCGCGTGGATATGTTCCCGGTCGGTATGGATGCCGATGACTGCCTGGTATCCGGGCAGATGCTCCCGCACGAATTCCTGCGCGATCTCCAGCGCCAGTTCCGGCTCGATCTCGCCCGGACGGAAGGACTGGATGATATGATAGAGCTGCACTCCGTCTGTTTTGTTCCAGCGGATCTTGGCATCCTGCATCTCGGCGCAGGCACTTTTGATTGAGCACCCCTGCGTGGCAGTCAACACCTGTTCCTCCGTCTTGTCACCGTTGACCACATAGGCAATGGCCTGAGCCAAACCGCCTCTGCGGGCAAGGATTTTTGTGACTGCCATTACTGTTTCACCAATTCTGTCATTTTTGTCTCTATCGTCCGCATCAGAAACTTCAGTTCCCGGATATCCTCCTTCGTAGCAAAACCGGCGTTGGCTTTCCGGACGATCTGATTGATGTTCTTGCCGATGCGGTTGATCTCCACATACAGGTCGTGAAGCTCCTGCGGCGGCCGCTGGCGGATGGTAACTCCGCCGATCATCTCCCGGATCGCCGCGCTGACCGGCAGTCCGGAAACGGCGCAAATCTGCGACAGCTTCCTGCGCTCCGCATCGGTCAGCCGGACGGAGATCATGTGTGTTTTTTCGGGCATATCGCCCTCCTTTTCCGCGGCGCTGCCGCAAAATCTTCCGCCCGCAGGCGGCATTGGGGACTGGGGATGCCCCCAGCAAGCGCGTTTGTCATACAAACGCTATGCTTGCGCCAGCGCCGCCATCGGCGGCGTTGGCTGTTTCCC
>OKRY01004059.1_pt1 | contig 10441 bp, 7 predicted proteins | sample 1601121 | NCBI WGS metagenome assembly OKRY01 (sample SAMEA3541546, study PRJEB24748) | human gut metagenome | biome: human gut; feature: human-associated habitat; material: faeces | place: China | collected 2012
CATGCAATTTATTTCGTAGTTGGAAATTTCTTCGTATATTTGCATCGGTATAAAGATTCCAAACCATGAGGATAATATCTCATAAGAAATTGAAACTCTTCTATGAACAGCCGAAATATACAGATGCTAAGGTGCCTCTTGAAAGATGGTATTATATTGCCTCCCAAAGGCAATGGCACAATCTCGGTGACATTCGCCAAGACTATGGTGATACGGACATGGTGGGCAATCAGCGTTATGTCTTTAATATTCATGGTAACAGGTATCGTTTGGTTGTAGTCATCCAGTTTACCATTGGTCGGATATACATTCGCTTTGTTGGCACCCATCAACAATATGACAAAATTAAGGATATTACGATAATATAAGTGAGAACTACGATGAAGGAGATAACAAAAGCACAATATGAGATGGCAGAGAAGCGGATAGAGGAGCTTCTCCCACAGGTCAATGACCATACATCTGTTAATGATCCATTGAGCGTTGAACTTGCATTAATGAGTGATATTGTCGAGGAATACGAGAAGGTTCACTATCCGATAGAGAAGCCTACACCGGCAGAGTTAATAAAGGCTGGGCTTGAAGAAAAGAATATGACACAGAAGCAATTGTCTACAGAGATAGGCGTCAGTCCAAGCCGTGTTAATGCTTTTGTCAGTGGGAAGAGTGAACCAAGTTTGTCTCTTGCCGGGCGTATCTGCCGTATCCTTGGCATTATGCCAGAGGCAATGTTGAGCTATTGATTTTTTTTCTTAATTTGCCGTATGAAGCATCCGTATCTATACTATCTACTATTTGTCCTGGCGCTGCTTTTCTCTTTTTCCGTCCAGGCACAGCGCACGACGCGTCGTGGCAAGGCTTCTTTCTATTCGAAGAAAGCCACGGGTGCCCGCACGTCGAGTGGCGAGCGTCTTCATCACGACAGCCTGACCTGCGCTCACCGCTCCCTGCCCTTTGGCACACGACTGAAGGTCACCAACCTCCGCAATGGCAAGAGCGTCATCGTCAGGGTCACGGATAGGGGACCGCACCACCGTAACCGCATCATAGACCTGAGCTATGGCGCAGCCCGTGAGCTCGGCATGCTCTCACAAGGTATTGCTATGGTGGAGGTGGAGCGCGTGGATAAAGTGAAGGTTCCTTACCGCGAGGAAGCTGTGGAGACCGGACTCCCCGAGTTTGAGTTCGATATGGCTGAAGTGGTGCCCAAGTTCATCAAGCAGAACCCTATCATCATCCCGAAACACCCCGCCACCGTGCGGCCGGAGAAGGTGAAACCGGTGAGGAATAGAAAGGAAGACAGTCAGGAAGGACAGAAGTCAAGAAGTGCAGAATAGAAGTTCGGAGCTCCGGACTTCTATTCTGCACTTCTTTTATACTTTTTTCCTTCTTTCCCCTATCATCATCTCTCTTCCACCGTGCGCTTGACGGTTGGGATATTGAACTCAGAAATCTTACTGATGGATTTTCCTCCCTGCACGACGCTGACGCAGATCTTTGCCGAGCCGTCTTTGATTCTGTTGTCACCTAAGACGAGAGCAGTATAGCGGATACCCTGTCCGGGAGCCAACTTCTCCACATGCATACTCGGTGAGATGAGGATATGCTTGTTGCCCGAAGCCTCCACGACGGTGGGCACGATGTCATAGAGCGTTGTCTGGCTGCGGTTGAAGATTTCGAAGATAACCTTGCTCATCTCCCCACGTTCTATTTTTCCGTCCTGGTTGTCGTCGAGGAACCGGGCGTTCTTAATCTCTATGCTCGGCGAGTACTTCAGATTCCCGGTCAGGTCCTCGACGCTGGAGTGCATCGGCATCGTCGTCTGCGGCTGTTGGGTGGTCACCGAACCGGTGTAGTCGCTGCCGTTGAAATCGTAGATACGGTCGTCGCCGCTGTTTGTAGCGTCGAAGCCGCTGTCGTAGCTCACGTCGTTCTGCTGTCTCTGCATCCTTGCGGCGTCACGCTGGGCCTTGTCGCGGTGATACTGGTCGAGGTCGTCCTGGCGCTGCTGTTCGCGCTGCTGGTCAGCGGCATTGCCGATGGCAGCACCGGCTACAGCACCACCCACCATGCCGACGATGGTGCCCACGTCACTGCCCCGCGGACCCCCGGCGATGCCACCGATGGCGGAACCGAAGATGCTGCCCAATGTCGAGCCCGTATAGGCTCCCATGCCCGTATAGGTGTCGCAGCTGCCTAAGAGCAGAACTGCCGACAAGCCGATTATCAAATTCTTTTTCATAGCTGCTCGTATTTTGTCCTGCAAAAATAGCGATAAAAAGAACAGGGCCGTATGTCTTTTCTCCTATTTTAACATAGGGAAATCCCTATTCTTATCCCTCTCTCAGTGTTACCGTTAGAACGGGTAGCCCACGGCGAAGTGGATGCTCTGGCTGTCCTTGAACTTACCGACATTATAGAAGCCGGAAGCATAGGGCACGTGGAGGCCGACACCCCAGTCGAGGCGGATGACGAGGAACTGCATGTCGTAGCGCAAGCCCACGCCGGTGCCCAAAGCCATCTCCTTGAGGGCATTCTTCATCTGGAACTTGCCACCCGTGCGGTAGTCGTCTTTCATCTTCCATACGTTACCGGCATCGAGGAAGACGGCGCCGTAGAGGTTGCCGACGAGGCGGGGACGGTATTCGAGGTTGGCTAAGAACTTGATGTCGCCCGTCTGGTCGAGGTAGTAGACATTGGCAGAGGCAGCGTCGTGGTAAGAGCCGGGGCCTATGGAGCGCACGGTGAAGGCACGGATGGAGTTGGCACCGCCGACATAGAACTGCTCAGAGTAGGGAGCGTCCTCGGAGTTGCCGTAGCTCCAGATGACGCCGGCGTCGACATGGCCCACGAGTGAGGAGTGGTCGGTGAGGTGCCAGGTCTTGACGAGTTCCGTCTCTACTTTTAGGAACTGAGCGTAAGGGTTCTTGAAAAGTTCCTTGCTCTTGGTGTCCCATTTCTTTCCTGCTGCCATGTAGGCCAAGGACAGGATGTTTCCTGATTCGCCCACTGTCGTCTGCCACCATAGCGTGTTGGTCTTTGACGACGGCGAGGTATAGGTGTAGACATACTGCATGCGCGGGATAAACTGGTCGCGCATGGTATAGTAGAGGTAGGGGTTGGCCTGGAGAACGGAGTCGAAGGCTGCCGACGACCGCCGCATGTAGTCGAAGGAGAAGATGAGTGGTGAGAACTGGTGGCGGCTCGTTGCCGAGGTCTGCAGGGAGTAGGTCCACTCACCGGAGACGACATGGCGTGTGAAGTAGTTGGAGCGCCGGATGATGTCCGACGAGAACTTCAGCGTCGTCGTCGGTGTGGAGAAATAGTGCGTCCTCATGGCGCGTCGCCACATCCACCGCCGGAACTTGTTCTGCCAAGGCATGACGAGGCGCGGGAAGGTCAGTGAGGCGTCGATGCCATACTCGTAGCTGTTGAGTTTGGAGTGCGAGCCCTCAGCCTTGTGGCCCGTCTGCCATTCGTAGCTGCCTTTGAGGTTGATGTCGAGGAGCTCGCCGCCCCGGAAGGCGTTGCGTTTGGTCAGACCCACGACGATGCCCGGACCAATGCGGTTGTTGGTCTTGCCCGTGAGGTTGGTCTGGACGTAGAAGTCGTAAGGCTTGTCAAAGAGCAGGTTGAGGTGCAGGTCGAGGGTGTCGTTGCCGATGGTATCACGAGGCGTGAAGTTGAAGTCTACGAGTGAGAAGATGCCCGTCGAAGCCAAGAGACTGGCGCTCTCCTGATGGTTCTGGTAACTGTAGAGGGCACCGGGGCGTATGCGCATGTTGTTGAGCACGACGCCGGTGCGCAGAGGCGGCTTCTTACCGTTGTAGCGCACGGTGAGGTGGCGGAAGGCGACGGAGTCCTGGAGAGAGTCGCTGTACTGCCGCCGCATGTCAATCTTTATCTTTCCGATATGCCATGTGCGCTTGGCGATGGCAGGCACGTTGTCAGCCTCCTGGAAGTGGAGCAGAGCCCGCCCCGGCACGCTGACGGTGTCGGCGAGGTAGGAGGAGTAGGAGGGCTGGTAATAGAAGTATCCGTTGTTGCGGAAGAGGCTGCTGATGCGCGAGCGCTCGGCGTCGAGGGTGTTGGCATCGAAGGGGTCGCCATTCTTTATCTTTGCCTGTGCTGTGGTGGCTCTGATGAGGCTGTCGGCATCGTGGGGGAAGTCGACATAGCGCAGCGAGTCGATGGTGAAGAGGTGGCCCATGTCCACGGTGTAGCCTATCTTCGCCTTCTTCGGGTTGTGTTGCGTGATGACGTCGTAGGTGACGTTGCCGCGGAAGTAGCCGTGGGCTCTGAGCACGGTGCGCGCCACGGTGGCCCGCAGCTCTGGGTTGACCCATGACATGAGGACGGGGTTGGAAGCGAACGACTTCATCATCCATTTCGAGAAGCCGTCGTCCTTGCCCGCAAAGGCGTTCCATACCCACAGTCCCACGGGGAAGGGCGTGCGCAGACTGCTCGAGCCGAAGAGGGCACCGTTGGGGGCTGTGGCCAGGGCAGCGTCGAGCTCCTCCTGGGTAGAGGTGAAGTGTGCGTCTTTCTTCTCGGCTTTATATTCTATCTTGGAGATTCCCGTGTAGAGCTGGTCGCCCTCGGGGATGCTCCTTGTCGTGGAGCAGGCGGCGAGGAGGAGAAGGGTAGTGAAGCCGATGACAGCGGGCAGCAGGCCCGCAGGGTGTTTGCTATGGTGTTTCGTCATTTCGTTGTCGTGTTAGAGGTACCGCTTTTCTTGTTCTTGGCGGAGTCGTTGGGTATCGTGGTCTCGTCGTTCTCCCAGAAACGCAGGATCTCGCTGAGCTTGTTCATCTTCTTCCGCCAGAGGAAACCGCCACCGAACTTGCTGACGTTGCCTTCGAGCCAGTCGTAGCTGTCGCGGATGTAGTAGAGGCTGAGATATTTGTTGGAGAGTGCGGAGAGACGGTATTCTAAGGAGACATTGTCGAAGAAGGTCTCGTTCTGCATGGCCACATCGGGGCCCGTAGAGATCTTTCCGCCGATAGATATCTTCAGCCTGTTGTTCCAGAAGCGTCGGGCGAACTTGAAGGAGTAGTCGGTCTGCAGCTGTCCGGAGCCCGTGAAGGAGTTGTCGACACCAAATCCGATGTCGAGGGTCTTCAGTGCCTTACCGGAGATTTGGTTAATCTGTGCGTTCAGGAAGGCCGAGAGGGCGGAGTTCATGGAGAAGGAGGCTGTGTTGCCTTCGGCGAGGTACATGCCCGTGGTGAGCATGGCCACGGCCATCTTGCCGCGCTCCTCCTTGGTCATGGCCTGCAGCTGGTTGTGGATGGTCATATCCTCAGGAGCGTCGATGGTGAACTCCAAACCCATGTCCTGCAAGGTCTTGGAGACATTGACACCGCACGTGAAGTTGACGACACGCCCGTTGCCGGAGGCAGCCCCCACCGTTGACTTCGTCTGCTCTGTTGCCGTGATGCTCAGTCGTGGGTTCATGGGGTCGCCGGTGAACTCGATGTAGCTGCCGTCGGCGATGGTGAAGGTCTTCAGCGGGATGACGGGGAGCTCGTATTTCATCTCACCGGAACCGATGGTGTAGCGTCCGCGCAGGATGATGCCGTCGGCGACATTATACTGCATGCGCATGCTGCCGCCACCGATGACGTCGATATAGTTGGACTTCGACGAGTTGAGGTAGCAGTCGATATGAGCGCCGTCGTCGATGGTCACCGAGAGGTCCATGTTCAGACCGGTGAGTGGCGGCTTGTTGACGACATCCTGCGTGGTGTCACTGAAGTTGGTGAACTCCACGAGTCCCTGTAGCTGGTCGTCGGTGGAGAGCGGTGAGTCCTTGAGGTTGTATTCCAGATCGGTGTTGCCTAAGACGTTGACGACGCCCTTGACCTTGAGGTTGTCGATGAGTCCGTTGGCCGTCCCGAAGAAGTTGACGTAGGCTTTTCCGAAGGCCTCGGAGCGTGCTGTCTCCTTGGCGTCGACGAGGAGGTAGTTGGTGGCGCGCATGCGTGTGTTGACGGCTATCTTCGAGAGGTCGGCGAAGTCGATGGAGCCGGAGATGTTGAGCGGCTCGTCGTTGTGTGAGAACACCTCGAAGTTCTCCAAGACCAGGCGGCTGTTCTTGATGTCTACGGGGTCGTTGGCGAAGCGCACCTCCACGCCGTAGGGCTCGGAGTACATATAGCAGGAGTCGAGGTATACCTCACCGTTGACATCGGGTGTCGTCGGTGAACCTTTGAGTGTCAGGTCACCCTCGGCATAACCTTTGAAGCCGATGAGCTTGTCAGGGATGAAGCCGTTGAGGAAGTCCATGGGCATACGCTTCATGTCGAGGTTGGCGTCGAGGACACCTTTGCCGGTATTATAATAGGTGCCGGAGAGGTTGCCTATCTCTGCGCCGTCCTTGGTGATGATGCCGTCAACATAGTGGGCGTTGCCCGACTTTGGCATGTAGGTGAACTCAGTGCCCACGTTGCCCATGGGACAGCCGGAGTAGGTGAGGTTCTCAACGTTGACGGACGACGACAGCGACGTCTCTTCCTTGGTCTGGATGAGGTGGAAGTCGCCGTTGAAGATACCCTTGATATCGGGGGCATAGGGGATGACGGCGAGGATGTTGCCGAGATTGAAGCGGTTCAGCGACATGGTGATGTCCTGGAGGGCATCCTCGTCGGTGTCGTCGCTGTAGATCTGCACACCGGTGCCATCCGGGGCCGTGAGCTTCATGTCGGCTCTGACGCGCTTGTCGGCACCGAGGTAGACGAAGTTGCTGTCGTTGACGGAAAACTCCTTATAGCCTAAGATGGGGTTGTTGCCCGTGAGGTGGACGGCGATGCCCTTGTCCTCCATCTTGGCCATGAGGTCGAGGCCTACGCCGAGGCGTCCCTTGGCGTCGTAGATACGCGGCTTCATCCATGTGCCGTGCTCGGTGATGGCGCCGTCGAGGAGGGCGTGGAAGGTGATCTGCGGATTCTTCGGACTGTTGACGACCTCCAGGTTGTATTTCATCTCCTTGTCCGCTGAGGCGAGCTGGAGTCGGACGGTGTCTATGGCCATGCTGTCGACGACAAGTCCGTAGGCCTGTGCCGTACCGTTGATACCAGTCCTCGGCGACGACGTGATGTCCATGGCGATGTTGTCGAAGGCCATGCCGTAGTGCTTCAGGGCACGGGCGATGAAGTTGTCGTTGCCGGTGACGAGGTAGAGCTGCATCTGTGGCAGACGGCTGCGCAGGCGGGCCTGGTCTATCTCCTTATTGGTCATCTGGCGCTGCATCTCGTTGATGAAAGGCGTGATGGCGCTGACGAGGCGCTCATAGCCACCGTGGGAATGGAGGTTGAGGTGGAAGTCGTTGCAGTCGACGACGGCACGTGTGGTGTCGCGGTTGGTGAGGATGTCCATGACGACATCATTGGGGCGGTAGTGCTTGGTGCCCTCGCTGAGGGTAATGTCGGAGAGAGAGCCCTGGGCCTGATAGAACTTTTTCAGGTCAGAGGCTACGTCGACCTGTCCGCAGACGGCGACGTTGATGGGGTCTTTGACGAATCCCAAGCCCTGGAGGTCGGCATGGGCAAGGTCGCAGGAGAGAGTGGCCTGGATGAACTTCGTCGAGGTGAGGGCATCGATGCCGATGAGCCCTTTGAAGAGCTTGTTGCGGCTGTCGGCGTTGACGATGAGGTGCCCGCCGCCCAGTCTGGCCGTGACCTTGATGTTGTCAAGGTTGTAGGCCGCATATTGCAGGCGGTTGATGTTGGCAGTGGCGTTGAGTGTGGCGTGCGAGGATCGGAAGTCGGTGCCCTGTCCCCGGGCCGCTATCGTTCCCGTGAACGGATGGATGGGTTGCCCTTTGAGGAAGTGGCTGATGGGGAAGCGGCGGGCCGCAAGCTTGGCGGCATAGGCCATACGCCGCGTGTTCAGACTGACATTGCCACCTAAGGAGCCGCCACCCTGTGTGGCGTTGAAGCGTGCTGCTATGGCAGGACCGTCGAGGCGGATATGGCCGCGCAGGCCGATGCCGTGGGGGATGTTGACCGTCGAGGTGACGCTCTTGGGCAGCATGGCCTTGACGAAGTCGAGGTTGGCGGCATTGGCGTTGACGCTGACGTCGGCCTTCAGCCGCTTGGTGTCGTCGAGGTTGGCTAAGAATCCGTTGGCCCGCAGCTTCACGATGCCGGGCATGGCAGCATAGAGGTTACGGATATGCATCTTCTGCATGTTGCCGCCCACGGTGCCGTTGACGACGAGGGGCACGCGCGGGAGGTTGGCAGCGAGGGCCTTGGGCAGATAGGGTGCGCCAAGGGTTCTGATGTCCTGGCTGCCGATGGAGCCGCGGAGAGTTGCCGAGAGACTGTAGCTGTCGGTGCTGTCGGCGGCGTTGTCAAGGCGGAAGGCTACATAGAGGTTCGTCGACGGCGTTGTCAGCCACATCCCAGGCAGCGTGATGCCGAGGCTGTCCATGCGGAAGGGACCGCGTAGCGAGGCCACCTGCATGCCGCTCTTCTCGTGGAAGGAGGCCGACCGCAGGACGAGCCGCAGCTGTGGCGAATAGAAGAAGAAGGAGTCGGCGCTGAGGCTGAGGTTGCTCAGCGCTAAGTGGTTGGGGTCTATGCCCTGGGTGCGAGGGCGGAAGGTCTGGTCGAAGGTGACCCAGCCCCCCTGCCAGTCGATATGGCGGGCGCTGTAGAGGCTCTTGTAGAGGTCCATGAAGACGCCCTGGGCCTTGCCCTCGTCCATGTGCATGGCAACGCCGATGGTGTCGCCGGGAGTCTGAAGGGCGAAGGCGGTGTTGCTAATCTTTACGTTGTCAAGGTTGATCTTCCAGAAGTTCTGCGAAGGTGTGGTGTCGCGCTTGGCGGTGTCGGCGAGTGCGACATTGATGTCGGCATCGGCAAGGATGGCGCTGTTGACCCGGACATGCTCCCGGCTGAGGTCGATGCCGTGGGCACGGACCTTCAGGCGCCCCACCTTACCGCTGATGCGCACGTTGCTGATGAAATGGGTGGTGTTGACCTTGGCCTGGAGCAGGGAGAGGTCGTCGACCATGACCTGCTTCTTCAGCAGGGGCATGAACTCCACGCTGACGACGAGACTGCGCACGTCGGCAACGGTGTCGGTCTTGCCCTTGATGGAGTCGTTAGGCTCCATCATCTTCACACCGTTCAGCGAGAGGTCGAGGGGAAAGGCCAGACGCACATTGTCTACAGTGACCGTCATGCCGGTCTTCTCTGAAGCCACACGGGCAGCCTGCCGCACGGCCCAGTTCTGGAACGGCGGGAAATAGAACAGAAGGGAGAGTATGATGATAAGGGCGACGAGGGACGCTAAGCCAATCCCCGTCCATTTCAACGCTTTTTTCATATTTTGCGCAAAGGGTAATCACATGCAAAGTAAATAAAAAAAAAGGAGATTTAGAACATTGTGTGGCTATTTTTATTCAGAAGCGCTGATGTTTAGTTTTTTTTTCGTAAGTTTGCACCTACTTTTATGTCGTAAGGCCTTACGCCGCGCATATAAACTGTAATCATTATGAAGAAGATACAAATCATTAATGGCCCCAACCTCAATCTTTTGGGTGTTCGTGAGCCCGGCATCTATGGTCAGTCGTCGTTTGAGAGCTATCTGCCGACGCTCAAGGCACTCTTCCCCGATGTAGAGATAGCATACTACCAGAGCAATATCGAGGGCGAGCTCATCAACAAGATGCAGGAGGTGGGCTTCTCCTACGATGGCATCGTCCTCAATGCTGGTGCCTACACCCATACCAGCATAGCCCTTCTCGACTGCATCCGCTCCCTCCACTGCCCCGTTGTGGAGGTGCACATCAGCAATGTCCACAAGCGTGAGGAATATCGCCACCACTCTATGATTTCCGCCGGCTGTCTCGGTGTCATCTGCGGCTTCGGCTTGCAGGGTTATGAGCTGGCCATCAGAGGTATCCTGGCACAATGAGAGACGACATCGACATCGAGGGCTATGCCGCCCGTCACAGTGATGCTGAGGACGACTACCTCTACCGGCTGTGGCGTGCCACCAACATTCATACCGTCCACGGCTTCATGGCTTCGGGCCATCTGCAGGGCCGCCTGCTGAAGATGCTCGTCATGATGCAGCGCCCGCGTCTCATCTTAGAGGTGGGCACCTTCTCGGGCTATTCCGCCATCTGTCTGGCGCAGGGACTCAAGGAGCTGGACGGCGGGAGGCGGCAGGAGAAGGACCACAGAAAGGTCGTCACCTTCGAGATTAACGACGAGATGGAGGACTTCACGCGGAAGTGGATTGAAGGCTCCGAGGTGGCCGACTATATCGACTTCCGCATCGGCGATGCCGTCCGCGAGGCTCCCCGTCTCGGCTTGACGTTCGACATGGCGTTCATCGACGGCGACAAGCGCACCTACTGTGAGACCTACACGGCTGTTCTGCCCCTCATCAGTGCAGGAGGCATCATCCTCGCTGACAACACGCTGTG
>OKRY01004063.1_pt1 | contig 10433 bp, 7 predicted proteins | sample 1601121 | NCBI WGS metagenome assembly OKRY01 (sample SAMEA3541546, study PRJEB24748) | human gut metagenome | biome: human gut; feature: human-associated habitat; material: faeces | place: China | collected 2012
AGCGAGCCGACCTCGTCCGCCCAGCGCTCGGTGTCGTTGATGACGGTCTGGAGCGATTTGGTGTCGAGGCGGATGTGGCCCCAGGTGTGGCTGCCGAACGTCCAACCCGTTTCCTTGAGCCGCTCGATGACGGGCTTGACCGCCTCGATCTCGCTCGCGCGGTAGGCATCGAACGCGGGGCGGTCGGGCGAATCTGCCGCGATGTCGCGGTCATCCTGCGTGCGGTAGCCTAAAATACCCTGATAGCCCGTCAGCGAGAAGATGGCCTTCGCGCCGTTCAGCGAAAAGTCGGGGTGCTCGTAGACAAACTGGTCGAGAATGGGCGTTGCGTCGAGTTCCTTGGTCAAAAAGGTCTCATTTGTGTACGGATCGGTGCACTGCGCCCAGATCTCGCCGTCCTCGCCGACGACGAGCTTGCTCGTGAAGCCTTCGTCGAGCATGTAGGGGTAGTAGTTTACGTCGTCAAAGCTGATGATGAGCGGCTTTTTGCCCTCTGGCAGCATCAGGGTGTTTCGCACCATGTGCGTGCCGGACTCGTCCGTCACCTCGCTCCAGACATCCTCCATTGCGACTAAGATGTAGCCCTTGTCGTACACGGACTGCAAAATTTTGTTGTATTCGTCGACCGTCACCATCCAGTCGTCGAGGCCGTAGCGCTGGTCCTGACTGGCATTGCAGTCGTGGAAGGCCCACTGCGGGTAGGCGATGATCGGGTGGAAAAAGAGGTGCTCCACCACCTGATCCGGCCCCCAGGCCTGCGTGAGCTGGTCCTCGGACCAGTAGCTGCGCACGGCGTCGTAGGGGTCGGCCGTGTCGTCGGGGGTGTTGTTGTCGGTGTCGCTGCCATTCTCGTCCGTGACGGTCTGATCGTCGCCGTCGGACGGCGTCGTCTTATCGCCGCAGGCAGTCAGCAGCGACAGCACCATCAGCGCGCTGAGCAGCAGTGCAAAAAAGTGTTTCATGTCAAAATCTCCTCTCTCAAAACTGCGCGGTCATTATAGCAGACTTCACTTCTTTTGACTACACCTTTGGCGCTTTTGTTCCCATTTGTAACTATTTACCACAAATAATGAAAGCGTCACAGCTTTTCGCATTCGCAGACGCGAAATGATTTCGAATCGTTTTTTGGCGCGACATGCGCGTGCCAAAAACTCTTCTTGCTCCGCGCGTGTCGAAGCCGCCCTTTGGGCGGCAAGGCACGAAGCGGAGTGTAATTCTCAAAAAACAAGGGACACGGTTTCCGTGTCCCTTGTTTTTTGAAGAATTAAAAGTCTGCGTTGCCCACCGTTCTCGGATGCAGCTCCACGTCGCGGATGTTGCCGATGCCCGTTAAATACATCACCATGCGCTCGAAGCCGAGGCCGAAGCCCGCGTGACGGCAGGAACCGTAGCGGCGCAGGTCGCAGTACCACCAGTAGTCCTCGGGATTCATGCCGAGCTCGCGGATGCGCTTTTCGAGCAGCTCGATGCGCTCCTCGCGCTGGCTGCCGCCGATGATCTCGCCAATGCCCGGAACGAGGCAGTCCGCCGCGGCGACGGTCTTGCCGTCGTCGTTGAGGCGCATATAGAACGCCTTGATCTCCTGCGGATAGTCCGTGACGAACACGGGGCGCTTGAAGATCTGCTCGGTCAGGTAACGCTCGTGCTCGGTTTGAAGGTCGATGCCCCACTCGACGGGGTAGTCGAACTTCTGGCCGCTCTCCTTTAAGAGCTTGACGGCCTCGGTATACGTCACGCGGCCAAAGTCGGAACTCTCGACGTGCTGGAGACGCTCCAGCAGACCCTTGTCGACAAAGCTGTTGAAAAACGCGAGATCATCCGGGCAGCGCTCCATCACGCGGCGAATGATATGCTTGACCATCGCCTCCATGACCTCAAGGTCGCCGTCGAGGTCGCAGAACGCCATCTCCGGCTCGATCATCCAGAACTCGGCGGCGTGGCGCGCGGTGTTGGAATTCTCGGCGCGGAACGTGGGGCCGAAGGTGTAAACGTCGCCAAAGGCCATGGCGAAGTTCTCGGCGTTGAGCTGGCCGGAGACGGTCAGGCTCGTCTTCTTGCCGAAGAAATCCTTGCTGTAATCGACCTTGCCGTCGGGCGTTCTCGGCGGGTTCTCAAGGTCGAGCGTCGTCACCTGGAACATCTCGCCCGCGCCCTCGCAGTCAGAGCCGGTAATGATGGGGGTGTTGACGTAGACGAAGCCGCGGCTCTGGAAGAACTCGTGCACGGCGTAGGCCGCCGCGCTTCTCACACGGAAAGCCGCGGAGAAGAGGTTCGTGCGCGGGCGCAGATGCTGAATGGTGCGCAGATATTCGACGCTGTGGCGCTTTTTCTGCAGGGGATAGTCGGGGGAGGACACGCCCTCGACCTCGATCTCTGTTGCCTTGACTTCGAGCGGCTGCTTGGCCTCGGGCGTCAGCACGACGGTGCCGCGCACGATGAGCGCGGCGCCCACGTTCTGCGCGGCGATCTCCTTATAATTAGAAAGAGAATTCGCATCCATCACGACCTGCAAATTGCGGAAGCACGAGCCGTCGTTCAGCTCGATGAATCCGAAGGTCTTCATATCGCGGATGGTCTTCGCCCAGCCGCATACGGTGACGCTTGCGCCGCCGTACTGCTCTTTGTCGGCGAAGAGCGCGGCAATTCTCACTCGTTCCATAATAATTTTCCTTCCTTTTGTGGGTTTTCACGGGATAATAGAGGTATTATATGCCACTTCCCGTGCAAATTCAAGCCCCGCTTTGTATTGACTTTTGACAAGTTGTATGTTATCATACAACCTTACCTCAAAAGGTAAACGTGAAACTTTCACCTATTACTTTACAGGAGGATTTTTAACTATGAACAAGTATCTGGATATCGCCCCCGAGGTTGCCGAGGCCCTTGCCGCCGGTAAGCCCGTCGTGGCGCTCGAATCCACCATCATTTCCCACGGCATGCCCTACCCGCAGAACGTGGAGACCGCGCTCAAGGTCGAGCAGATCATTCGCGACGCGGGCGCCGTGCCCGCGACCATCGCCATCATCGGCGGACGCCTGAAGGCGGGCCTTTCCAAGGAAGAGATCGACTACCTCGGCCGCACCGGCGCGGGCATCCCGAAGGCTTCCCGCCGCGACCTGCCCGTGCTCGTCGCGCAGGGCAAGGACGGCGCGTGCACCGTCACCACCACGATGATGATCGCCGACATGGCGGGCATCCGCGTGTTCGCCACCGGCGGCATCGGCGGTGTGCACCGCGGCGCGCAGGAGACGTTCGACATCTCCGCTGACCTCGAAGAGCTGGCCAACACCTCCGTCATGGTCGTGTGCGCGGGCGCGAAGTCCATCCTCGACCTCGGTCTGACGCTCGAATATCTCGAGACCCACGGCGTGACCGTCATCGGCTACGGCACGAGCGAGCTGCCTGCGTTCTACACGCGCAAGTCCGGCTTTGGCGTCGACTACGAGCTCGACACGCCCGAGCAGCTGGCCAAGGCGTTCCACGTCAAGCGCGAGCTGGGTCTGCGCGGCGGCTTACTCGTCACGAACCCGATTCCCGAAGAGTACTCCATGGACAAGGAAGTCATCGACAAGGCCATTGCCGAGGCCGTGGAGGACGCGAAGAAGGACGGCATCCACGGCAAGGCCACGACGCCGTATCTGCTCGCCAAGATCAAGGACCTGACCGGCGGCGACAGCCTGGATTCCAACATCCAGCTCGTGTTCAACAACGCCCGCCTCGGCGCGGCGGCGGCCGTGGAGCTCAGCAAGCTCGAAAAGTGAGATACTTTGTCATCTATCTCGCCGCGATCAATCTAATTACTTTCTGCGTCTACGGCGCAGACAAGCGCCGCGCCAAAATTCAGGGCGCGCGGCGCGTCCCAGAAAAGACTCTATTTGCACTCGCGCTGCTGCTCGGCAGCGCGGGTGCTCTTTTCGCAATGAGGGTCTTTCACCACAAGACGCGGCACTGGTACTTCAAGTTCGGCATCCCCGCGATCTTACTTGCGCAGATCGCGGCGGGGGTGTTCGTGTATGTGCGTTTTTTCGCGGCGTAAAAAATTTTTGGGAAATTTTTGTTTTTTGTGAAACAAAACAGACGTTTCTTGCGTCTAATCAATGAAGCAAAGGGAAACCGGGCGAAGAGGGAAGATAAAGAATTTATGAATTTTCCATTTTCCTGTTCCCTTATTTCCCGCGGCATGGTAAAATACCATGTATGAGAAAGGCTCTGTGCGCGCGGAGCCGACAACAACAAACACGAAAGGATGAAGATCACATGAAAAAATTTCTCTCCTTGCTATTGGCTCTGACCATGGTCATGAGTCTGGTCATCGTACCCGCAAGGGCGGAAGGTGTCGAGGTTGGCGGCACATACGCCATCACCACGTCGGCGTCCTCCCTTGCAAGAGGCGACTCGACCACATTCACCGTTACCGCAACCGCCCCCACCGTCACGGATAATGGCGTAACTGCCACCGAAGTAAACGTGATCGGTTATAGTTGGAGCACTCCCGGTTTTTCCGGCGCTGCCGGCACGGGTGCCACGACAGGAACGCTGACCGCCTCCAACAAGGCGGAAAATGTAGAAGTCTCCTGCACCTTAACGATCGAGTACAAGGTGACGATCGAAGGGCAGGAAATCACCAGATCTACGACTAAGGTCGTTAAAAGCAATGTCTCTATCGCTGACAAGCTTCTCCCGGGCGACATCACCACCGTCACCTTCAACGGCAGAACCTATTCTGTGACGGACGGCGCGGTCAACATCTCCCTTCTTGATAAAGAAACCATCGCCTCCGCCGACAACAAGTGGTCTGCCGCCGCAACTGGCTATGTGATCGATAATACGACGAACAAGCCCACCTATTCCGATTCCACGCATAAACTGACGGTGAAGACGACGGCAACGACTCCGCTTTCAACCGAAATCACAGTTACGACTACGGCAGCCACCGTGACCGCAAAGGCAAGCCTTACCGAGGTCATCTCCGGCGGCAAGACCACGCTCACCGCCAGCTCCAACGGTCTCAGCAACGCCGCCACCTATGCGTGGTTCTACAAGATCGGTGACAGTAAAGAGTTTCCGATCGGCACGGGCAAGTCCCTCGACTGGACGGTCCCCGCAAACGTTACGACCGCGACCAATTACTCTGTTTACTGCAAGGCAAGCGAGGGCGATAAGCTCGCTAAGACGAGTGACCCCATCACGGTCAAGAGCCTTCCCGATACCTATACCTTCACTGTCGTCCCCGCAAGCGTTACGCTGACGCAGATCGGTCAGACCGCGACTTTGGCGGCGAGCTTTGTGGATACCTCATCTTCCGCTAGCCTGGTCGTCCCGACCTACTCCTTTGTTTCCGCCAACCTCAACATCGCAACTGTGACGAACCAGACGACCGCCGCGCCGACGGTAACGCTCAGAGCAAGCGGCTCTACCACCGTCACCGCAAAGGCGACCTATAAGGGCAAGGACTATGTGCAGAACATCCCCGTTACCGGCGCCCTGATCGAGGCGACCCTCAGTGCTGTTCAGAACGGCACTTCTGTGAACTACAGCTACAGTGATCTTGTCAACGCCGCGCAGGCCGCCATCAACAAGACCTACAGCACCGCCTACACCTACGAGACCGTCTATTCCCTCAGCGGCGTCACTCAGGTCGCCTCTACCGCTGCCTACGGTGTCGGCACGAGCAATGCTTCGTACAACTATCCCGCCGGCGGCTCCGGCTATCTTTACTTCAAGGCAAACCTCAGCGGCATCGGCACTGCAAAGTTCACCGCCACCGTGACCACCCGCGTTGCCAATTCTAACGTTCCCAAGACCTACAGCGTTACGTTTAACGTTCCCGTAACGCCCAGCTCGACCACCTATGCCGACCAGTATCCCGAGCCGGTCGCGGCTTACGGCAACACCTATCGCTATTACGTTCAGGTTCCCTCCGGCGCAAGGTATTACTATGTTGCCGGTGTGAACACCGAGCCTGTCGACTGGAACAATGGCAGCACCCAGAAATACTATCCCACCACTGCCACCGCCAATCTCTATTCCCTGACCGACACCAACTTCATCAATGGCAAGTGCACGCTGTATGTCGTGACACAGGGCACCGACAATAAGCTCTACTGCGGCACCATCAGCGTCTACCAGAAGAACTACAACATCAACTACAACGGCGTGGCCGGTGAGACCGTCCAGTTCGCGCAGAGCGACTTCAACGACTTCATGAACAAGGTCGCTGAGGCCCGCGGCGACGCCAGCAAGAGCAAGTCCTATCCCTATGTCACCTTCGATTATGTGTCCTTCTCCCTGCCCACCACCGCGCAGGGCACGCTGTACTATGGCGGCACCGCCATGTCCACCAGCAATTCCTCCGGCGCGTTCAACACCCGCACCAAGGTCACCAACCTCGATAGCGTGACGTTTGTCCCCAACGACAAGACCACCGCGAAGACCATCACGCTGAACTTCACCCTGTACGCGACCCGCTATTCCAGCTCCTCCACGAGCCGCGGCACGACCGTGAGCTACTCCGGCAGCGTCGTCGTCAACCTCGTGCGCGAGGACATCAAGTACACCGTCTCTCAGGGCGACAGCGTCCGCTTCGACGAGAGCGACTTCCTCAGCTACCTGAGCTCCACCAAGGGCTACAGCAGCAACTACACCATCGACTACGTGACCTTTGACCAGAGCGCCGTCTCCGCCGTCAACGAGGGCTCGCTCTACACCTACTACAGCGGCTACAACTACGGCGGCTCCGTCAAGACGACTGACAAGTTCTACTACAGCGCCACCGCCAGCCAGAATGCGCTCAGCGACGTCGCGTTCCTTGCCAGCCGCTACGCCAAGACCGGCGAGACCGTCTACATCCCGTTCACCATCTACGCCCGCTACGGCACGACCGGCACCGGCACCCGCCAGCTCACCGGCACCGTGGCCATCAAGATCGGCCAGACGATGAACTTCATCGATGTCAAGACCACCGACTACTTCTACAACTCCGTCAAGTGGGCCGTCGGCAAGAACATCACCAACGGCACGTCCAGCACCACCTTCTCCCCGTACAAGTCCTGCACCCGCGCCGAGATCGTGACGTTCCTGTGGCGCGCCGCCGGCAGCCCGGAGCCGACCACCACCCGCAACCCGTTCCGTGATGTCAACGCCGTTACGCACTCGAGCTACTACAAGGCCATCCTGTGGGCCAGCCAGAAGGGCATCACCTCCGGCACCAGCACCACGGCGTTCTCCCCCGATCAGGTCTGCACCCGTGCCCAGATCGTGACCTTCCTGTACCGCTACGCGGGCCAGCCCAGCGGCTACTACTCCAACCCGTTCAAGGATGTGGGCGCCACGAGCGAGGCGAGCTATTACAACGCCATCCGCTGGGCCGTCGGTAAGGGTATCACCTCCGGCACCAGCGCCACGACGTTCTCCCCGTATGCTTCCTGCAACCGCGCCGAGGCCGTGACGTTCCTGTATCGTTACACCAACGGACTTTAATGCTTAAAACGAAAGCCCCGCTCAGCGGGGCTTTCGTTTTAGCTTTTTGCGCTCCGCGGCAGCGCACGCGCCGTAGGCGCGCACGTTTGCGGAGCGAGAAGTGTAAATCCTGACGCACACGCCCCAGGGCGGCTTCTCTTGCCGCTTTGCGGCAATTCACCTTCTGTCGTCAGGATTTACGATTTCATTTTATTTCGCCGCTTGCGGCGAAACTCTGCGAGGCGTTGTTGGGGGCGCGGCCCCCTTTGCCCCCTGTAAGGCGACTGACGGGGGCGGGCGGCTTGCGTTTACTCTTTTCCATTCTGTAAACTTTTGTTCAAACGCCTTTACGGGGGTCGAAAAAGCGTGTAGAATGGCAGCATCAAGATTTTAGGAGTGTTTTTTGTGAACAAATTCCGCGATGCCCTTTACCGCTTTATGTATGGCCGCAACGGCGTAGATGCGCTGAACTGGGCGCTCGTGATCCTTGAGCTGGCCGTGAGCATTCTGAGCTCGATCATCCGCGTGCAGGGCGTTTCCCAAGCGCTGTACTTTGTGTCGATGGTGCTGATGTTCATTGTGCTCATCCGCATTTTTTCGCGCAATCTCGCGCGCCGTCAGGCCGAAAACGCGAAGTTTCTGACCTGGTGGACGCCGAAGGCGAACGCCATTCGCGGCGCGAAGGCACGCCGCGCCGACAAGGCGCACAAATACGTCCGCTGCTCCTGCGGCGCGTACTGCCGCGTGCCGAAAAACATCGGCAAGGTCGAGCTCACGTGCCCGAAGTGCGGCAAGAAAAGAGTCGTGAAAACGTGAAAGAAAAAATCCGTCCCGCGGGACGGATTTTTTTGTAAGAAAACCGGTTTTCCGCCGTCCTATAGACAGAAAGGGGGGTGAGGGCGCTGACGAATTTTGAAGGGGTGTACGCCGTGTACTTCGACGATGTGTATCGGTATCTGCTTTCGCTGCGGCATTTGCTGCTTCTGCGGCTGCGACTCTTGCGGCCTCGGCCTCGGCTGCCTGTTTTCTGGCGGCCTCTGCCTCAGCTTCTGCGGCAGCCTGCTGTGCGGCGGCTGCTTCCTCTTCTGCTTTCTTTTTATCACTTTTCTCCTTCAGGCTTATAAATACCGCTGCAACTGCCCCCAGAAAGCACATTTGAAGAAATACAGGTTCCCTGGCTGTGCTGTAGGAAATCTCCCTGTCTTTGTATACAGAGGGCAGTGTAACCTGATCCTGATGTTTCTGTACCTCTTCCTCTGATGTGAGAAGTGATGTAAATTCCTGTATGGTACGTTCTTCTTCTGTATACAATGGAGGCCTGACTTTAATGGGAATCTCATATTCTTCCGGCCAGTTTCCATCTGTCATCCTCACTTTTAAGATGACCGGCCACTGATCGATAGCCTCATCCCCTGTTTCAAACTCCCAGGTATGCACCGTTCCATCACTTTCCACCAGTTCCGGATCCGATGACTGCCAGCTAAGATGCACTCCTGCTCCCTGCCAGTATGCAGGCAGCTCCAGATCCTGCCTTACCTCTTCCAGTGAAAGGTTGTCCCCTTTGATCCATTCCGGAAGCTGTTTTAAGATTTCCTCATATGCCTGATATGCTTCTTCTTTTGTATACTGCCTTGCAGAAACAGGCAGTTTTAAAACCACTTCCTTCTCCTGATCCACAAGCCCCTTTACATACAGTTCCTGGTCCACCTGTCCATCATCGATATCCGGTCTTTGGATCACATTTCCTGCTTCTATTACAGGATCCATGCCCTGTGCCAGCCATGCAGCAATTCCCAGAAAAATACCGGCTCCCACACATAAAATCTGCTTTTTCCACTTACAGATCTTTTTATAAAATTTTCTCTTCGTTTCTTTCATACATTCATCTGCCTTATAATGGGATATCCAGGATCTTCTTTGCCAGAAATACTGCTCCCACATATATCCCCAGGCACGCTGTCATAAAAATACGACCCAGCCAGGTTTCATACATAACATGAAAAAAGCCCGGTGATGTAAAATCGATATACAATATGATCCCAAAAGGAATTCCGTTCATGATCTTTTGTTCAAATACCCTGGCAGCTGTCAGTGTATGGATCTCCTCCTGTACCTGTATCTTGTCACGGATGATCCCGGCCGTCTGGCTTATAATATCCGTCAGTTCCCCTCCGCTTCGTTTTGCCGCTGCAAATACCCGGGCAAACTGATCCACATCCTGAATACCGCTGCGCCTTCCCATATCAGCTAAAAGCAGTTCCACCGGACGGTTCATCCTTACCCCTGCTTCCATATAGGAAAACTCTTCTGTGATCATCCCTGTTTTTCCATAAAGGCCTTCCAATTCTTTTACACTTAACGAAAGACTGTTTTCCAGAGAATAACCGGCGCTTAAGAAAGATGCCAAAACCATGATCCCCTCTTTAAACTGCAGTGTCAGCCTGCGGATCCGTTCTTTTTTCAGATCCTTTTTCTTATAGACCGGATACAGAAAAGCCACTGGAAGAAGAAATAAAAATGCAAGTACACTGCGATAAAATGTATAAGCACAAAGTCCTGCTGCCCCGGCTCCCATGATCAGATATTGCATCCATTCTTTTTGGGATAACTGATATTCCCTGTAATCCGGCGGTCTTGCCCTGCCGTTTAAATCCTCTTTCTGCTTTTCCCTGCCAGAAGACCTGCTCCACCTTTTTCTGTTAATCTCCTGCATCAGCAAGTTTTTCCCTCGCCTTAAGTTCCCCTGTTTTCTTAAGTCTTTTTTCCTCTCTGTCATAGACAAAAAGTGGCTTCTGTTCCACTTTTCCATTTTTATATCCCCCTATTTCCACGATAGACAACACTTTTCTGCTCCCATCCTTTAATCTTCCCAGATGGACCATAATATCCAGCGCCGAGGCGATCTGGCTTCGAATGGCATCTAAAGGCAGTTCTGCTCCCATAAGCACCATGGTCTCCAGTCTTGAAAGCATATC
>OKRY01004066.1_pt1 | contig 10428 bp, 6 predicted proteins | sample 1601121 | NCBI WGS metagenome assembly OKRY01 (sample SAMEA3541546, study PRJEB24748) | human gut metagenome | biome: human gut; feature: human-associated habitat; material: faeces | place: China | collected 2012
TCTTATTTCATATCGCGGCGTTCGCCGCATCTCGGCATAAGTAAAGACAGCGAATCATGCGCGAGCGCCCATCGCTGTCTTCACTATGCCTATGCGCGGCTCATTGCTCGCGTAACCTTCCAGTTACCGTAAAAAGCCGTCTCACATTTTTGTGAAGCGGCTTTTTTAGTGCGCCCGGCGGAGCAGGTTGCTAATCGGTTATTTTTTACTATTTAGTCTGCATTCAGCTGTCCGAGGATCTCGTCTACCATATCCTGGGTAGTCTTAACATAATTGTCCATAGCGGCATCTACATCTCCGCCCTTTACAACAACCTCGGCGATGACTACGTTTTTGGCATCATTGATCGTACCGCCGTAGTTGGTAATACCGTCACAGGAAGCAGAGTGGGGAGCGTCTACGCTGTGTTCGGAGAAGAACTCGTTACATTCCTTGGTCAGATCGGTAGCGGATTCAAAACCATTCTCTAAGGAGCAGATCATGGAAGAAGGATCGATAGCATTCTTTTTCCATAATGCACTGGGATCGGAAGGATTCAGACGCAGATGGAACTCACCGTCTTTGTATTCATAGGTCTTGGCATTGTCAGTACCTTCACCGGTAACAATAGTCTCAGCCTCAGTAGACCAATGGTAGCCTTCTGCACCGTATACCCACAGGGTCTGTACAGTACCGCCGTCGAACATGGTCTCGAAGACTGCATCGAAGATTGCCTGTTCTCTGGAATCATCGCCGTCACCGTCATCAATGATGCAGTATACAGGAGATTCTCTGTTCAGGTAGCCATCCATTTCAGCGATGGGGGCCAGTCTTGCCAGTCCGGAATCTACACCGTTCTTATCCATGTTGTTAACCAAGTTATCGTTCCAGTAACCGGACCAGTAGGTGAAAGCACCGAAGGAACCGGACTGATCGGAAGACCACCATTTTTCACGGACATCCTTGGTACCCATGGTCAGGGATTCGGGATCGATGACACCGTCTGCGTAAGCCTGCTGTAAACGAAGCAGAGCATCTTTGGTCTCCTGGGTGTTGAAACCGTCATACCATACACCGTTCTCATCATAGGTGAAGCTGGGATATGCGTTCTGCCAGAACTGAGGCAGATAGTTGGTGTAAGGAGCCTCGGAACCGATAAAGCCTGCTGCAGCTACGCCGTAGGTATCGTTCTTGCCATTGCCATCGGGATCCTGCTCGGTGAATGCCTTTAACATTGCATAGTAGGAATCCCAGTCGGTAATATCCTCAGCCTTCATGCCGACTGCATCCAGCCATGCCTGCTTTACATAAGTGATACAGCCGCCGCCAAGACCGGTGGACAGACCATACTGTCTGCCGTCGATACGAACGCTCTGGTTAACTGCGGGCAGTACCATATGGCTCTGGAATTTTGCGTTATCATAAGCATCTGTCATATCCCACAGAAGACCTGTTTTTGCATATTCTGCATACTGACCGGCATTCAGCAGAATGACATCGGGGTAATCACCGCTGGCAAACAGACGGCCAACGCCATCTACATAGCTGGAATGGTCTAACTGCTGGATATTCAGACTGATGGGATGGCCCAGTGCTTCACTGACAGCTGTGTCCCATTGTTCGACGAATTTGTCCTGATAAGCATCCACAGATGCATTAAAGGTACCGTCTACGACGAGAGTGACCTTGTCCAGTACATAACCGTCATCGGAAGAAGCGGTACTCTCGGCAACAGAAGAAGCGGTGCTTCCGCTATCGGTGGTGGATGCTGCGGGGGTGCCGGAACCCTGGCTTCCGCAGGCGGTGAGTGCAGTCAGCATGGAAACTGACAGCAACAGGCTTAAGATCTTGTTTCTTTTCATTGTAATCCTCCTTGTTTTCCGAAGGAAAATCCGAGCCCCTATGGCGAGGAGAGGATTTATCCTTCTTGTTTTAAAAATACATCTCTCTATAGCAAATGGCTTACCACCATAGTGCTCAGTGTAATAGGATCTCGAGGATCTGTCCTCTGCCGTATTCATAGGTCTTCTGACCTTCTTCGGTTAGATCCGGCTGGGCAAATCCTACATATAATGTAGCGGATGTACCATCACAGTTACGGTTACCGGAATCATCTACTGTAGTAAATGCCACGGCGGGAACTTCAATCCGTAATTCCCGGTCTGCTCCGGCTTCCAGGCGGATCCGTTCAAAGGCTGCCAGCTTGTGATTCGGCACTTCATTGGCGGAGCCATTCACATGGACATAAACCTGTATGACATCACTTAAGTCACGATCCGTGGGATTCTGACAGTGCAGAGTGATCTGTGCGGAGGGAATCTCCCTCGTGTATTCTACCTCTGACACTTTCGCTTCTGTAATCTGTAATTCTCCGTAGGTCAGTCCGAAGCCGAAAGGCTTCCAGGGTTTGCCTTCCAAATAACGGTAGGTACGTCCGGTCATGCGATAATCGGTAATGTCCGGAAGAGGACTATCATTATAATAGAAGGTAAGTGGCAGTTTGCCGCCGGGAGATACTTTGCCAAACAGAATATCCGCAATAGCACGTCCACCTTCGCCACCGGGATACCAGGCATGCAGGATTGCAGATACCTGATCCTCATAAGCGGATAGATCTATGGGGCTTCCGGCGAGATCAACCAGGATCACCGGAGTGTCGGTAGCAAGTACCTGTTCCACTAGGTCTCTCTGAATCTTGGGAAGCAATAGATCCGGTTTGTCACCGCTGGCAAAAGCATTGCCGACATCTCCCTGTTCTCCCTCTAATGTAGCATCGAGACCGACACAAAGTATTGTGAGGTCACAGGACTCGGCTAATGCCACAGCCTCAGGAATGCGATAATTCTGGAATACCTTTCGTACCGCAGGATCGTCATAGAGCAGACATCCTTCCGCATAATTTACATCCCAGTCGGTATCTTCGCAGATCCTTATGATGCCTTCCACCACAGTGATGGAGCGGGGAGGGGTACCGTTGTAATTGCCGACTAATGCGGCATGACTATCAGCGTTGGGACCAATGACTGCCACACGCTTTTTATCCTTCAGGGAAAGGGGGAGTGTGCCGTTATTTTTTAACAGTACACAGCTCTCCACAGCAGCCTGATAAGCCAGTTCTCTGTGTTCTTTACATCCTATCACGTTGTAAGGAATCTCATCTAACACACTGTGATCGAAAAGTCCTAACAGATATCTGGTGGTGAAGAGGCGCACGGCACTGCGGCGGATCTCTTCTTCGCTCACTTTCCCCTGTTTATATGCCTGTAAGATATATTCATAGGTACAGCCGCAGTTTAAGTCACAGCCCTTCTCCAGGGCGAGAGCAGCGGAATCTTCAGGGAAAGCAGTAACATGGTGCCCTTCGTGGAAATCCCGGATTGCCCAGCAGTCGGAGACGTAATGTCCTTGAAAATGCCATTTACCGCGAAGCACTTCTTCCATAAGATAGGAGTGTGCACAACAGGGTTCCTCGTTGGTGCAGTTGTAGGCACCCATGACAGCTTCCACATCTGCCTGCTTCACCAAGGCTTCAAAAGCGGGAAGATATGTCTCCCACAGATCTTTTTTTGTAGCTTTGGCATCAAAACTGTGACGCAGGGCTTCCGGACCGGAGTGTACCGCAAAATGTTTGGCACAGGCGGCGGTAGTTAAGTACCCATCCTGTTTCGTTTGTAATCCTTCTACAAAGGCACAGCCGAGGGCAGCAGTAAGCACGGGGTCTTCTCCGTAGGTCTCCTGGCCTCTTCCCCAGCGGGGATCGCGGAAGATATTGATATTGGGAGACCACATGGTCACACCCTTATAGCGCGTACGATCCTCCAGACGGGAATATGCGTTATATTTTGCCCTGGCTTCCAGTGCAATGGAAGCGGCAATTTTTTGCAGAAGATCACGGTCAAAAGTTGCACCCAGAGCGATCGCCTGTGGATAGCAGGTGGCAGTGCCGGCTCTGGCGACTCCATGGAGTGCTTCACTCCACCAGTCATAGGCTGGAACGCCCAGACGGGGAATCGCGGGAGAGGAGTGCAGCAGCTGGGAGGCAGCTTCTTCTATTGTCATTTTTGCTACCAATGCGGCAGCTTTTTCTTTTGCTTCTGTACGATTCATAAACTATCTCGTTTCTTTGCTTAGAGGTAATTGGTTTTCAATGTGGAACCTCTTTCATTTAATCTGATTGTACGTGAAAAATATGTTGACTGCACGACAAAAAGAAATAACATACAGGACAAAAATTGCTATTTTTAAGAAAAACAGTGGAAATCTGAAATGGAATATGGTATGTAGAATACAAAGAGCACAAATTTGATTCGAGATTCCTCCGACGGAAGGAATCGTCTGCGGAATTGGAGAGATTAGTATGAATACAGTAAAACCGTTTTATGAGAGCAGAAAAAAGGTCTATGACTGCCATGTCTGGTGGCATCCGAACTTCCCATTTCATCTGCATAAGCATATGGAATTTGTTCATTTGACGGAAGGAGAGATGGATGCTACGGTAGCGGGGGTGAGCTATCATCTGACTGCCGGAGATTGCCTAATGATCTACCCGAACCAGATTCATTCCTACAACTCCGTGGGAGAGGTCGGGATGCTTCTGATCATTGCGGATATGGATTCGATTGGAGAATTTCAGAAGGAATTAACCTATTATGATATGGAATCTCCCCATTTTCGTAAGAACGCGCTCAGCAGGTATGGTCAGATGGTGTTAGACATTCTGTCGGATATTGGTCTGAATAAGGAGTTACGACCGTTCAGGCAGGACAAGGGACTTCTGATGGCGCTGCTGGCTGATATGTATGAAAATGTTCCGGTCATTAAGAAGGACAAGCCTTCAGACCTGAATATTACGCAGAAACTTCTGCAATATATTAACGACAATATTACCGGAGAACTGACGGCACAGAAGGTGGCAAAAGAGCTGGGAATCAGTCCGTATTATCTGTCCCACATTTTTTCTTCTCAGTTGAATATTTCATTTCCATCTTATGTGGCGCAGCAACGGATGATCATGGCCTGTAATCTGCTGAAGGACAGCAGGAAAACGGTGACCGAAATCAGTTATGAATGCGGATTCCCTAATATGCGGACTTTCCATCGCTGTTTTCAGAAAAGGTATGAATGCACTCCCACCCAGTGGCGGGAGTGGAGTCACAAGGGAATGGATGAGAAACTAAGGCATCAGCTCTGAATAAAAGGTGGTGAATGAAAATCTGAAAGTGGGCAGACGGAAGCCGGAATTTCGAGAAAAATTAAATAGAAAATGAAAGATAGAAAACTGAGAGAGACGAAAAGAAAGGATAACTATTATGAAAAAACAGGTCTATAATCCTTATTTGCCAAGCTATGAATATATTCCAGATGGGGAACCGAGGGTGTTCGGTGAAAGACTCTATATCTATGGAAGTCATGATCGTTTCGGAGGTAATTATTATTGTGAAAATGATTATGTCTGCTGGTCGGCTCCATTGTCTGATCTATCGGATTGGAAATATGAGGGTGTAATTTTCCGGCACACAGATCATATAAAGGATGAATGCCATAAGAAGGCGGAAAAGAATGGACGCTATTACTTGTTTGCACCGGATGTGATCCAGGGAAGAAACGGCAGATTCTACATGTATTATTCTATCGCGGATTCCTCGATCATCTCTGTGGCAGTCTGTGATACCCCGGCGGGGCATTATACTTATTTGGGAGATGTAGTCTATCCGGACGGTCAGATTCTCGGGGAAGCAGCAGGAGAATATTTTCAGTTTGATCCCAGTATTTTTATTGATGACGATGGACGAATCTATCTTTATTCTGGGTTCTGTCCCACAAACCGTGAAGTGGATAGCTTTGGAAGAAAATTTGTGGGATGCCACATGTATGAACTGGAACAGGACATGCTGACGGTACGGAGAGGCCCAATTTTGACCATTTCCAGAGAATCCTCCGCTGCAGCGGGGGCAGTCTATTTCGAAGCACCGTCCATGCGAAAGATAAATGGACGCTATTATCTTGTCTACTCCGTAAGAAATACGGGATTGTATTATTTTATCAGTGACAGACCAGACAAAGATTTTCGGTTCGGCGGCCGGATCCATTCCACTTCGGATGTGGGAATGAATGGCTATTCCGAGGAGGAACCTTGCTATCCCATGGGAAATACCCATGGAGGACTGGTGGAGCTTAACGGCAGGTACTATATTTTTGACCATAGGCATACAAACAATAGTTCTTTCTGCAGACAGGGCGTAGCGGAACAGATAAACATTGATGCACAGGGGCTGATCGCCCAGGTGGAGTCTACCAGCTGTGGGCTGAACAACGGATGGCTTATAGGAGAGGGGACTTATCCGGCGTACATTGCCTGTGTATTATATTATGAAAAGACAGTACCAATAGATGATAGAACCGCATGCATCACACAGGATGGGGAGGACAGAGAGAGCCTGCCGGGACAGTACATTCGGGGAATAAGCGACGGTTGTATTGTGGGATACCGTTATTTTCAAGGAAAGGAGTTATCAAATATCCGGCTGACATTGCGGGGGAGGATGAAAGGAACCTTGTATGTCACCTGCCATGAGGAAGGAGGAAGGATGCAGGATCCCGAAAAAATTGCAGTAGGAAGCTGCATCTGCGACATTGCTGCTGAGGACTGGGAGACGATTACGATTCCGGTACAGGTCAGGGCCGGAGTGTATCCTTTGTATTTCCGGTTCCGTGGGGAAGGCAGTTTAGATCTGGCTGAATTTACAATGGAGTAAAAGATTTCCTTTTCTCCGCTTCTGAAGTGTAGTATACTGTCTGTGGATAACTCTATGACAAGGATAATGTTAGCGAAAGGCGGTAAATCAATGACAGCAGAGATCATCTGTGTAGGAACCGAAATTTTACTGGGCAATATTGTGAATACGAATGCAGCATATCTGGCGGAAAAGCTTGCTGCTTCCGGACTGGACTGCTATTACCAGACGGTGGTGGGAGATAATGCGGAGAGACTTGCGGGCGTGTTAAAATGTGCCATGGAGCGTTCGGATGTAATTCTGTTATCCGGCGGACTGGGACCCACGGAGGATGATCTGACCAAGGAAACCGTGGCAAAGGTCTGTGGGAAAAAACTGTCAGTGGATGACCACAGCATGGAACGGATCGCAGAATTTTTCGCAGTGAGAGATATTCAGCCTACGGAGAATAACTGGAAACAGGCCATGGTGCCCGAAGGTGCAAAAGTACTGGACAATGATAACGGAACGGCACCGGGGATCATTTTGGAAACGGAGAAGAACCGGATCGTATTGCTGCCGGGACCTCCTGCGGAGTTGATCCCCATGTTTGATCAGCAGGTACTTCCTTATCTGGACGCATTGACTCCCGGGGTGATCTGCTCCCGGATGGTAAAGCTGTGCGGTGTGCCGGAGAGCCAGGTGGAGGATACGCTGAAGGATTTGATCGACGGACAGACAAATCCTACCATAGCCACCTACGCTAAGACCGGAGAAGTACATATCCGGGTGACTGCTTCCGGAGAAAATGCCAAGGCAGCCGGAAAGACGATCAAACCAATAGTAAAAGAATTAAAATCCCGTTTCGGAGGGGATATCTACAGTACCAGAGAGGAGACCACTCTGGAGATGGCAGTGGCGGATCTGTTGCTTGCCAATGATCTGACCGTGACTACTGCAGAGTCCTGTACCGGAGGCATGATCGCGGCGAGAATTATCAATGTGCCCGGTGTGTCGGAATGTTATAAAGCGGGATTGGTAACTTATTCCAATAAGGCTAAGCGAAAATTCCTGGGAGTGCGTAAGAGCACGCTGGATAAATACGGTGCTGTCAGCAGCAAAACAGCAGGAGAGATGGCGAAAGGGGCGGCTCTTTTGCTAAAAGCGGATGTGGCAGTGGCAGTGACGGGAATCGCCGGACCGGACGGAGGAACCGAAGAGAAGCCGGTAGGACTGGTGTATATCGGATGTTGTGTTAAGGGAGAACTTACGGTAAAAGAATATCATTTCTCCGGAACCCGCAGCCAGATCAGAGAAGCGACTACCTCTGCAGCATTGATCCTCATGCGCAGCTGCATTTTGAAATACTTCAGTAAAGTGACATTTGGTAAAAAGTAACAAAAAAATAATTTGTGAGATACCCTCAAAACGTAAGGGTACAAAATTGTAAATAGTGCTGAAAACATAAAAAATGTATCATGCATCCTTGCGGGAAGTGGGGATGTGTGGTACATTCATTTTATATCTTGTTGCGGAACAATTCGCGGACATGTCTTTCTATCTCTGATTATCGGCAATTCAGGCATTCGCCAAAATTTCAGACGATTATCGGGACAAATTAGCAAATAGGGGGGTGCTCTTGAAGGGAGTTTTATTGGACATAAAATAGATATAATAAAAATAGACATTGACAAATACGAACAAATGTTTTATTCTAAATAAAAAGCAGAACATTTGTTCCTTGAACAAAAAGGAGATAAACATGGAAAAAGATGATAAGCTTAAAGCATTGGATGCGGCACTGAGCCAGATCGAGAAGCAGTATGGAAAGGGCGCGGTAATGAAGCTGGGAGATCCCACGGCACAGATGAACGTGGAGACCATTCCTACCGGTTCTTTAAGTTTGGATATAGCATTGGGACTGGGTGGTATTCCTAAGGGAAGAATCATTGAAATCTATGGACCGGAATCCAGTGGTAAGACGACCGTTACTTTACATATGATCGCTGAGGTACAGAAGAGGGGAGGCATTGCCGGATTTATCGATGCAGAGCATGCCCTGGATCCCGTCTATGCGAAGAATATCGGAGTGGATATTGATAATCTGTATATTTCCCAGCCGGATAACGGAGAGCAGGCACTGGAGATCACCGAGACCATGGTGCGTTCCGGGGCTATTGATATCATTGTAGTGGACTCCGTAGCTGCACTGGTACCGAAGGCGGAGATCGACGGGGATATGGGAGACAGCCATGTGGGTCTGCAGGCACGACTGATGTCCCAGGCACTGCGTAAGCTGACTGCTGTGATCAGCAAATCCAACTGTACTGTTATTTTTATCAACCAGCTTCGTGAGAAGGTAGGTGTCATGTTCGGTAACCCTGAGACCACCACCGGTGGACGGGCACTGAAGTTCTATTCTTCTGTACGACTGGATGTCAGAAGAATTGAGGCTTTGAAGCAGGGCGGTGAGGTCATCGGTAACCGTACCCGTGTCAAAGTAGTGAAAAATAAGATTGCGCCTCCTTTTAAGGAAGCAGAGTTTGATATTATGTTCGGAGAAGGTATTTCTATGGTAGGAGATATCCTGGATCTGGCGGCCAGCTGTGATGTAGTTGCCAAGTCCGGTGCATGGTATGCCTACGAGGGCAATAAGATCGGACAGGGAAGAGAGAATGCAAAACAGTATTTGAACCGGGAAGAAGTAACTGAAAGGCAAATCAAGCACATGTTCCTGTTTAAATTTATCTCCTTTCATACGTTCTAGGCTAAAATTCTCCTTGGTCTTGATTGTAATAATGCACTTTTTACCCTTCACCTTTGAAGTTACGGTAAAATCGGTCTCTTCCGGTATCTCCTGCAAACGAACGTTCCACAATGGATCACCATAGTAAGCCAACACATCCCGATCATGCCAAAAACCGATCTGATCCTGCGTCGGTTGTCCCTTTATCGCTTCTGCCACCTTTTGCCCTGCAAGTTGGAATTCATTTCCTTCAAACGTAGGATAGTTCTCCTTAATCAAAGAAGGATACCATTGATATTGCTGGTACAAGAAATCCTGTTGATTCATGTAAACAGCCTCTGCCAAAGAATAACGTCCCGGATTAGTTAACCAGTATTTCAAGCCGCCCCAACCGTTACGTCCATGCCATGTAGTCACAACATAACCAATCATCGTGGTTGCATTGCTACCATTCATCCAAGCAATTGCCATACTCTCTTTCGTGTTGTTAACATTACCGATCAAGCAGTTACCAACGGCAAAATACACTTTACGCTTCCCGCTTTCCGGAACATCCCAAGTCGCTCTTGTTTTATGATCATTAAAATACAATTTTCCGTCTTTCGCCCGAATATCTCCAGAGGAATAACGTACTTGTAAATCTTTCTCCGTGGCATGCCATGCTGTTACCACTAAGTCCGGGTCACATGCCGCATACATATCCGATAATTTTTTTAACCGTCCATCTACCGATACTTTATCGGTTTTCACAGCCTCGCCTTTACCTGTCTTCTCCCCCCACAATCCTAACGTCTGGTCATCCACCCAAGCAAAACGATCAAACCATTTCGCACTTTTCAACTCTGTAATAGTAGCCACAGCATTCTTGATTACCAAAGGCTCCGTACTATTATTTACCATCTTCATCGCTCCGGCTGCATCATACCCCGTAATAATACCCCAAAGGAAATCGGCAAAAATATCTTCATCCACCTCCCGGCTTACATGATG
>OKRY01004076.1_pt1 | contig 10416 bp, 6 predicted proteins | sample 1601121 | NCBI WGS metagenome assembly OKRY01 (sample SAMEA3541546, study PRJEB24748) | human gut metagenome | biome: human gut; feature: human-associated habitat; material: faeces | place: China | collected 2012
CCAATGCAAAGCAGATTGTGGAAAGCTTCCCCAAAGATGAGAAAATAATCTTTGGTCCGGACAGGAATCTGGGGAATTATATTAACTCTGTTACGAACCGGAATATGTTACTTTGGGACGGAGCCTGTCATGTGCATGAACAATTCTCGTTGGAAAAGATCCTGGAACTGAAGAAACAACATCCCGGAGCCGAAGTAATTTGTCACCCGGAATGCAAGAAATACATTGTTGAAATCTCTGATTATGTAGGTTCGACAGCCGGACTGCTGAAACATGTTATCAAGTCTTCCGGCAAACAATTCATCGTAGCTACCGAAAGCGGCGTATTACATGAAATGCGCAAGGCTTGTCCGGATAAAGAATTTATTCCGGCGCCGCCCAACGACAGTACATGTGCCTGCAACGAATGTAACTTCATGCGTTTGAATACAATGGAGAAACTATATAATACGTTGAAATACGAACTTCCCGAAATCTTTGTGGACGAATCCGTACAGAAGAAGGCCATTCGTCCGATTCAGCGCATGCTTGATATTTCCGCCCAGTTAGGCTTGTGATGAGGAGGAAGGGAAAGTTTCTTTGTAATCTCGATCAGAGTTTACTGGTTTTGTTTTTCATTGGTATTGTTTATAGTTTGTTTCCATCTATAAATAATACCAATGATGCATATATGTATGCTGCAGATATACGAGAGGGAATTGATTTGTTTTATCCTCATCATTTATTATATAATGTATTGGGTTATGTTTGTAGCCAATTATTTCATATACATGATACGTTATCTTTTTTATGCTTATTAAATGCTCTTGGGGCAATAGGATGTTTATGTGTTTTTCGTAAGATCCTTTTATTTAAATTAGAATCGGAAAAAGTTGTACCTTTACTTTTATTGGTAGGTTCATGTTGGGGATTTATGAGGTATGCAACAGATGTAGAAACTTATATAATCCCTTTATTTTTTTCATTAGCAGCCAGTTGTTGTTGGTTGTATAAACGTTCTTTCTTTCTTACAAGTTTATTAGCGGCTATTGCTTGTTTATTTCATCAAATTCATTTCTTTTGGTGGTTGGGATTGGGTTTGTTTGCTATTTATCAATCCTCACCAATTCGAATTAAAGCTTTGGTGGTTTATATAGGGGCAGCTTGTATTGTTCCTTTAAGTTATGTATTGGTTTATTTATTCTATCCTCAAGTAGAAGGAGATAATATTATTCATTACGTTTTTCATGATTATTTTTATGTAGAGAGTGTAGGTTTTAGTTTTAAACATGCTGTATTATTGACTCCTGTTAATCTTATCAGAACATTGATTCAAGTGCATGGTTATATACCATCATTGTTACAAAATTATTTTTACGAAGGTATAGGAATTATTTTATTGGGAACATGTTTGGTTTTATTTATCAAAAGTATATTGCATAAAAGAATATGCTATAAGAATGAGGGTATAGATAAAGAATTAGACTATTTTGCCAAATGTCATGGTTATATCTTTATACTGCAATTATGCTTTGCTTTTTTATCAAATGGAAATGCAGAATTTATGGTTATGTTACCATTTGCATTTACAATTTATTTTTCATTTCTGTATTACATAAATAGTGATACTGTAAAGTGGATAGCGCTAGCTATGTTTTCCTGGAATATATGTATAGGCATTTTACCATTGCATTATTTAGAAATCTATCCATATAAGAAGATTGAGACATTTATAAATAAACAATCTCCTGATACAAATTTTGTTATTTCTAATTATCCACAATTATATAATATGCTGAGATATGATTATCCGCATAGAAAGTATAATTTGTATGAAAAGGAAGACGAGGTTTCTGGTTGGTTCTATACAGATTTAATTAATAATGAATATCCTTTATCTCGTTTTTCCATATTAAATGAAAATATTTCAACAGATAGAAAAACTGAGATAAAAGAAATTCTTACTTATGATTTAGGAGAATGGACTATAACTAAAGTGTATAAATAATTGAATATTAAAGATTTATTTAATAACCATGATTTTGGTCACAACACTTTCCTTACTTTCAGGTGTTGCAGCCAAGACTAAATAAACACCTGTTGCTACACGATTTCCTTTGCTATTCTTACAATTCCAGGAAACTTGTCCACCAACTGATTTTGTCTGATAAATCAAATTACCGGCAATATCCGTAATCTTAACATTGGAATTACTCATCAATCCTGTAATAATTACTTTATCATCAAAGTCTGGTCTGACAGGATTTGGGTAAGCATGTATATCGGAATAGTTTTCTTTTCCTTCGGTAGCTTCTCCTTGATACGACAAAACACCATAGCCGTCGGCTGCAAAGAATACTTCTCCACTTTCCGGATTAATAGCTATACTGTTAATAGAATTGGTAGGAAGCGGAGAATTATCAGTTGTAAAGTTTTCAATTACTTCCGTTCCATCGGCATTGACAAGGAAAACTCCCGAACCATCCGTAGCAATCCATTTCTGATTACTGCCAACAGCAATAGCGTTGACTCGGACTCCATTTAACAGGTAATCGGATTCATCGGCCAGCACAATTCGGTTAAACCGTAAATCTTCTATCTTCGATGGATTATAACAAACAATCGGTCCGATATTGGTTCCAGCCCAAATATAACCGTCTTTGTCTTCTGTCATACAATAAAACATACTGGCATCCAAAGTATTTCCTTGGTTATCACTGACGGCAGCATAATATTCAGAAACATCATCAGATTGATCTGTAACAGTTCCGTTATCATTTAAAGCAAAGAAGCCAGGTTTGCTGGAATGATATAGATTAATGAATTTATATCCTTGTTTGGTAATAAGTATTTTGTCTATAATTTCAGCATTTGCTATAGCTGTATTTGTGTAACTGTACCATTCTTTATCTGCTGTGAGTACTTTAATTGCACCTGGAACTCTACAATTGGCAATCCATAAATTCTGCTTACTATCAAAAGTGACGCTACCAATACGGATATATCGTTTATTATTGCCAGTTGTTGTTTCTAATGGACTATTTGTCAGATTAAACCAGTTTAGTACCGTGTCATTTTTCAGTTCCAGAATACCTTCACCATAATAGGCTACATAAGTATGTGTCGGGTCATTCGGATCAACAGCTAAGTTTAAAGCATCTTGGATGTAATAAGCATTTAATTGTTTGGCAATCTTTTGCTCATCATAATTAGTCCATTGACCGTTGGTATATGTCATAATGGTGTTTGTTCGGAAATAACGATCTAATCCTCTTCCACCTCCTGTTACCCAAAGTTTACCTCCTTCATACTTTAAATCCCAGGCATAGTTTCTTTTCGGACTATTAATCGTTAGTCCGTCAACTAATGTGTCATACGAATTTGAACCGGATTTCTTCTTAACTCCCATGATTCCATTGGTTCCACAAGCTAACCAATATGTATCGGCTGTTTGTAAATAAGTGACATCTTTTAAGGAATTAAGTCCACCTGTGATAGTTTGGAAGTTAACTAAATCGGTAGATACATAGAATCCATACGGAGTGAATGCCATCAGTTTTCCGTTTTCTACTTTCATTCCTGATAAGTTGTAATCAAGAAGAAACCTGGTGACGTTATTATTGTTTAAGTAATAGACTCCTTTTGCAGAAACGCACATGCATAGCTTATTTTGGAAATCGGCTATTTTAGTGATGTTACTTAATTCGAATTGATCGGTTTGGATTGTCAGATCGCTCCAATTGGATTCATCCAGTAAGTTGTCATCTAGTTTTCCTTGTCTGATGCCTGTACTTGTTAATGCATAAAGCGTATTACCGATAATACATGCTGAGCGAACGGCTCCGATACGATACGTATCGGTTATTTCCTGTTTTGTCAGATTGACAACGACAATACCAACTTGTGCGGATATATAGGCATAGTTATCGGAGAAGTAGATATCGTTAATCGTTTTATCTTGTATAGAAGTGCTATTCTTCAGGTAAGGAAGATTGTAGATACCGCTTTCATTCCACAGATCGATATTACCATTTCGATAACCTATTACCAACGTATGTTTATTAGCATGATAACGAATGACCTTTATTTTATTATCGCTTAATCCGTTCTTCTTGGAATAAGTTGTCAAGCTTTGGTCTTCCTTTCCGTAAGCATATAGTGAACTATCTGCTACTGCAAACACGTAATTCGGTGTCTCGGCTACTAATGCCGTGTTATTATACGCCTGATGTATCGTCCATTTATCGAATTGAGCATAAATGGACTGGATACAACTACAACATAACAGAACAAGAAAACATATTTTATTCATGCAACAGTTTATTTATGATCGGATAATTGGGTAAGAAATTCATCCAGTTTTTCGACAGCTTTAGCCCGATGACTGATTTGGTTCTTGATATCGTTTCCTAATTCGGCAAAAGTTTGTTCGTATCCTTCCGGTATGAAAATAGGATCATAGCCAAAACCATTTTCTCCTCGCTTGGTTGTGGTAATGGTTCCGTTTACAATACCATCAAAAGTATATGTCTTTCCGTTCCATACTAAGGCAATAACTGTCCGGAAACGGGCCTTTCGGTTTTCCATTCCTTCCATCTCATGCAATAACTTCTTCATATTGGCTTCCGAATCATGTCCCGGACCTGCATAACGGGCAGAATAAACACCTGGTGCGTTATTCAAGGCTTCCACCTCCAGCCCGGTATCGTCGGCAAAACAGTCCATTCCGAACTTCTCCCGGATATAAAGGACCTTCTGGAGGGCGTTTCCTTCCAAGGTATCGGCTGTTTCGGGGATCTCATCGAAGCAATCGATGTCGGCCAGGCTGACGATCTCGACCGGATGGCGCGAAGTAATCTTGCGCACCTCGTCCAGTTTGTGCTTATTGTTGGTTGCAAAGACTAATTTCATACTCGTTGGATTTATTTGTTTCTGTTACTAATAACGGAGCAAGCCGGAAATCATTGTGTGGGGGCGGGAATAAAAAACAACCGTCCCGGATGCCCTCTCCCATCGCCTTTCCTGGTTTCCAAGCCTCCTTTCGCATTTACTTTTGAAAAAGAAGTCACAAAATACCGTCGGATGTGACTGAATATTGATTAGCGGTCACATCAACGTGGTTTTTGTGACTTAAGATTAACTAGCAGTCACATCAACGTGGTTTTTGTGACTGAAAATTAACTAGCAGTCACATCGATGTGGTTTTTGTGACTGAAAATTAACTAGCAGTCACATCGACGTAGTTTTTGTGACTGAATATTGATTAGCAGTCACATTCGGCGGCAAAAAGAATCCCGGTCACCCCCTGTTTGAGCAAAGGAATGGCCGGGAACCTATCCATCCGCCCCGCAGGGCGTGCGACAGGCCTACAGCTTATGGATGATTTGCATCATCTGGGCACCGAGGCCGATGGTATAACCTTGTGAAACGAATACGACGCGATTGAAAGTGTCGGCAATGAGGAAGATTGGTAATGTATTGGCATGTTCCAGCTTCATGGTTGCTACCATTTCTTTCTGGATGGCATGGCTCTTGTCAATACCGTAAACGATATTATTCGGTAAACCCTTGAACTCTGCCGGATCAAATTTCTTGTATCCTTCTTCATCCGGGAAGAGTAATACCATCTTTCTGCCCCAGGCTTCCAATTGATCTTTTACTGCTACAATATCGCGCATCGCATGATTCGTCGGTTCCTGACGTGCTCCTAAGATAGCAACGACGTAATAACCACGTCCTGTTGTAGCCAGCAGACTGGTTTCTTCGCCTGTTTCGGCAGAGATGTATTTGTTCTCTGAGTTGAAGTTTCCGATTACCTGGATGTCATCTTTGTTTTCACGCATATTCAGATGAACCTGTGTTGTCTTTCCTTCTTCGATGTTGAAGAAAGTCAGCTGAGCCAATACGGTTCCGCTGGCCACACGTGTACCACTTACCAATAAGTAGCTGCCTGTATCCATTTGCGTTCCTTTTTTCAGCAGATTACTCCATGTTGCACCGCTACCCATATCTACATCACCTTCTTCGTAGTTTAATAACTGCAAACGTCCGTCGGTCAGTTTAGAGATGGTGAAATGAGAATAATATTTCGGATCTTCCAATGCCTTGATTGGTTTATAATCTGCCTGTAAAGTCCCTTTTGAACTTGTTGTTTGTTCGGCTGCCTGGAAGTTAATGTCGATGATTTCTTTACCCGAGAATAACTGAACTTTACGGGTTACTTCGTCAATACGTGCCGGAATTCCTAAAGCGCGTGATAACGAAACAAAGAAGATATCGCGTGAATGCTTGTCGGCTATGCGTGCTTTCCAAACACCTTCCGGGAAAATCGGTGCGCCACCCAAGTTACATTTTTCATCGATGGTGATATTGTTCTTTACCCAATCTACCAGCTTCATCGGATCTGCCTGATAAGCTTTCAAGTCGGCTTCCGGAACAGCTTTTTGGAAGAATGCCTTATACGGTGTAATCATTTCGTTGGCTACACGCGGGTTCCGTACGTACTGTGCAAAGATTTCCGGATCGATATTTCCGTTGGAGATACTATTCTTCAGGTGATCATCCAGTACTTCACGAGAAACATCACGCAAATCTTTGGCTGAAATACGCTGTAACAGATCGATCGCTGCTTCTTTCTGTTCGTCGTTGGCTGAAGCATCTTTCAGGAAATCGGAAATGGTTTGATAGTTTCCGCGTGAACCGATCAGCAATTTGGTGGCAACGGTTGCATCCATACCGATTTCTTTGGCAAAGTCTTTTGCTTTCTGATCTGTAAAGAAGGTGGCAACATAAGCATTACGGATAGAATCTTCCTCAGCCATGCGACGCGTGTTTTCTGCTCTTTGTTCCGGGGTTACTTCCGGTAACTTGGCATTCTCTGGAGGAGGAACAATATCCAAATCGATCGTATAAGCTTCACCTGCTTTCTTGTCCAAGACTACAGTTACTTCGTTTTGCTGGCCGAAAGAAACTTTACTATAACCAAACTGGCCGTCTTTTGATGCCCAAACCAACATATCACCCTTACCGGATGTCAGGAAGGTTTCACCGTTCGCATCGGTTGTTTTGTTGGCAACGGTATAGAATTCGGCGTAATTATATACTTTAAATTCGACACGGGCGTCTGAGACTGGCTGCTGATTGGCATCCACTACCTTAATGGTAGCTTTGGCCGTTTCGGCATAGTTGCCGATGATGTTGATTTCCGTATAAAGCGGAGTCTGTACCATGACTTCTTCCGGTCCTTGATATTTACCGAATACTTTCGTATGCATCAGCATACCACGGCTTGCCGGAGCATTAAACCATCCCAGGTTCAGTACAGGTTCCGGCTCACAAGCACCCAAGAAGTACCATTGTCCGTCTACCCAAGCTTCTACCCATGCATGATTGTCGTCGGTATGTGCCCAACGGGGCGTATAAACCTGGCGGGCCGGAATACCTACCGAACGCAAAGCCGCTACGGTAAATGTTGATTCTTCGCCGCAACGTCCGTAAGCCGTCTTAACAGAGGCTAAAGGAGAACTGGTACGTGCGTCGGACGGTGTATAGATTACTTTCTCATGACACCAGTGGTTGACTTCGATCACGGCATCATGCAATGAGAGTCCTTTTACGCGGTCTTTCAATTCCTGATAGAAGACCATACGGCTTTCATCCAGGTTTTCATTGTTTACGCGGATCGGCAGAACGAAATGACGGAATATATCTTCCGGAATCTGTTTTCCCCAAGGCATTTCCTGTTTAGCCTGGAAAGAAGTCCGGACATTCTTCAGGAAAAATTCTCCACTGTAATCAGCAATGTCGCCTACCGGCATATAAGCGTACAGGAAGCTCATGGCTTCCTTTTCTTCCGGAGTCATTGACTGATTGAATACTGTAAACAAATTGCCTTCACTCAAGGTTGTTTGTCTGGATTGGAAATCAGTTTCCACCTGAGTTCTGTAGGCTGTGTCTGAAATGAAATGAGAGGATGAATTGTTCATACAACTCGTCCATAAGAACAAGGCAGACACGCATGCGATCAAATGTTTTTTGTTCATATTTAGGTTAATAATGAGATTTATGCAAAGTTAGTGATTCTTCTTTGATTTTTTTCGTTTACTTTACATGTAATTTACGTATAATTCTAATTTTAATATTTTTAGAGATGATAGAAAGTGCTGAAGGTATCTTATTAGTTGCGTCGGTCATTTTAATATTCAGTGTTTTTGCCGGAAAGGCTGGATATCGTTTCGGTTTACCTGCCTTGTTGTTGTTCTTGGGTGTTGGTATGTTGTTCGGGAGCGACGGATTGGGTATTCAGTTTGATAACCCGAAGCTGACACAGTTTATTGGTGTCCTGGCGTTGAGTATTATCCTGTTCTCGGGTGGTATGGATACGAAGGTTGCCGAAATCAAACCCATTGCTTCGCAAGGGATTGTCCTGGCAACGGTAGGCGTTTTACTGACTACATTCATTACCGGAGGATTTATTTATGTTATTTCGATGATGGCATCGAAGTATGTTACCTTGACTTTTCCGGAATCGTTGTTATTGGCGGCGGTTATGTCGTCAACCGATTCGGCTTCGGTTTTCTCCATTCTGCGTAGTAAAGGAGTTTTGCTGAAGGAGAATCTTCGTCCGACCTTGGAATTGGAAAGTGGTAGTAACGACCCGATGGCTTATATGTTGACTTTGATTCTGATTGCCGTTATCCAATCGGGAGGTATGAGTGTTCCGCAGGCGGTTTTGATGCTGGTACTGCAGTTGGTGATCGGTGCGATTGGCGGTTTCCTGTTTGGAAAAGCCATTGTATGGTTGGTCAATAAGATTGATATTGATAATGCTTCTTTGTATCCGATCTTGATTCTGGCTTGTTCGTTCTTTACGTTTTCGGTTGTTACGTTGATGAAGGGGAATGGTTATCTGGCTGTTTATATAGCCGGTTTGATTTTCGGTAATTCCAAGATTGTTCATAAACGGAGTATCGGTACTTTCTTCGATGGATTTACCTGGCTTTGGCAGATTGTGATGTTCATCACGTTGGGATTGCTGGTGAATCCGCATGAACTGATACCGGTAACGCATATCGGTCTCTTTATTGGTGCGTTTATGATTCTGGTGGCTCGTCTCGGCTGGATCTGCAAAGTCGATATGTACAAGATTTCCGACGGAAGATGCCATCTGATCCATCAGGCCGCAAGGCTTTCCGAAGTATACATTTTCTGCATACTGGCCGGTGATCGCGATCTCGATTGCAGATACGGAACCATTATTATAAAGTCCCGACAGGATGGTTCCGATGATTGTTTCGAATGCTGCAGAAGATGAAAGACCGGCACCAATCAGTACATCACTGGTGATATATGCTTTGAAGCCGCCGACAGCGTGTCCGTGTTCCTTTAATCCGGCAGCAACACCCTTGATCAGAGCCGTTGTTGTTTCTTTTTCACTTTCTACAAGAGAAAGGTCGGATGCGTCGATTGTAATGAGATCATATCCGTCTGAGATAACCTGGATCTTATCATCGGAAGTCTTTGCAACGATGGCAATCGCATCCAGATTGATAGATGCGGCAAGTACCTGACCGTGCTGATGATCAGTATGATTTCCACCTACTTCACTTCTACCCGGAGCGGAGAAGATAGATACCTCTGTGTCTCCAAAATCTTTGATGAATTCCTGAAGAGCGGCGATATATCTGCCATTCTGATAAGCGAGCAGATGCTCATCGACATAGATATCGGTTAATAATTCATTGTACTGTTCTGATTCAAAGTCTTTTATTAATTCAGATGCATGTTTCATATGTTTGTCCTCCTGATCATACATGATAATTAATGTGCTTACACCTGTACGATGCGTAAATGTGTGTTTACTTGTACAGATGTGCCTGTTTTCCTAAGTCTGTTTGTTCTTTATAGTGACAGGATAACATATGTTTAGTAAAATGTCAACCACACTTTAGTAAAGATTTACTAAAAAAGTAATTGAAAAATAAAAAGAAATCTGTTACACTAAGTTAGTAAAAATATAGTAAATTTATCCAATAAATATGGAGTAAAGAGGTACATTATGACAACAATCAAGGATATTGCGAGACGGGCAAATGTGTCACCGGCTACAGTTTCAAGAATTTTGAACGATGATCCGACATTAAATGTTTTACCGGAGACAAAGGAAAGAGTCCTTCGGACAGCAAAAGAGCTACACTATACAAAGAAAAAGTCAGCCAGATTGAAGAAGTTATTCCAACTTGGTCTTGTACTCTGGTTTTCCGCAGAGGATGAGATGAAGGATAGTTATTATCTGTCCGCAAGAAAGGGAATCGAGGATTTCTGTATCAGCCAGTCGATTGAACTGGTTCGGGTATTTCGGAATGACAGCAACTATCTGGACATCGGCCGCATCACTCAGGGCTATCTGGTACAACTGGTTGGAGTCCATGAACTCAT
>OKRY01004111.1_pt1 | contig 10353 bp, 8 predicted proteins | sample 1601121 | NCBI WGS metagenome assembly OKRY01 (sample SAMEA3541546, study PRJEB24748) | human gut metagenome | biome: human gut; feature: human-associated habitat; material: faeces | place: China | collected 2012
TACACAGCAATGCTACTCAGGCTGAGTCGCCCCTATAGTTATGACCCGCGCCCACCTGCAAAAAAAGCTTAAAAAATCAGATATCCTAACCGACCGTCGTGTCTCCCCAAAAGACAATAACAAACCGGAAATACGATACGCAGACTAAGAAGATGACGCAAGCGTTTCTCCATAAGCCGGGAAAATTCAGAAAAAAGGTTCTAACAGCACAGGTGATCCCAAGGGATGGAATATGGGTGGCTCATTTGAAGAAAGAGAAAGGAGAATGGTTATGAAAATAGGTTCGATTGGTTATGATCATTCACATGATGAGCGTTTTGTGATGGACTTTGAAGATGGCTTGGAATGCTGGCTTTTTTTGATCATTAAGACGACAGCAAAGTTTGTGATCGGCAAGGAAAAGATGCAGGCTGAGCCGGGAACGATCCTGCTTTTAGAACCGGGAACACCTTGCAAATACTGTGCAAAAGACAAAGTGTATACAGATGACTGGTTCTTTGCCGAGACGGAAGAGACAGACAAAGCATATCTGCTGGAAAGAAAGATCCCAACCAATACGTTGTTACATCTCGGACAGACAGCAGAACTTTCTTCTTTGATGCATCGCATGAGCTTAGAACATTATTCGGTTGGAATTTACCGGGAAGAAATTGAAAAAAATTATCTTGAGATCCTTTTTGATACGATCAGCAGGTCGATCCAGACAAAAGCATTTGTGATGCCACAGTCTTTTTTAAAGAAAAATCATAAATTAACACGGATCCGAATGGAAATATATGCACAGCCGGAGCAGACATGTACGGTGGATGAATTAGCACAGCGTGCCGGTTTCAGCCGCTCCGGACTGCAACATCTTTATAAGAAACTTTTTGGTGTCAGTATTACACAGGACATGGTACAAAGCCGTATGGACTGTGCAAAGAGACTATTATCGACAACCACATTGTCGGTACATGATATTGCCATCAAATGCGGTTATCGTAATGCGTACTATTTTATGAAACAATTTAAGAAACATTTGCAAATGACACCGACCGAGTACAGAAGATCAGTCTCTTCGGTATAAATCTCTTGTGTAGATCTTGTCTTCGACATCGGCAAGTTCTTCTGCGTAGCGGTTTGCGATGATCACATCACATTTCTCCTTGAAAGCGGTAAGAGATTTTTCAACAACGCTGTTAAAGAAAGTATCAGCATCTAAAGTCGGTTCGTAAATGATCACTTCAGCACCCTTTGCCTTCAGACGTTTCATAACACCCTGGATTGAAGACTGACGGAAATTATCGGAATTGGCTTTCATCGTCAGACGATATACACCGATCGTTACCTGCTTGCCCGGTGTGCCATCTCTTCCGGCATTGTCAACAAAATAACCGGCTTTTTCTAAGATACGTTCCGTAACAAAATCTTTACGGGTAGAGTTTGAATTTACGATCGCTCCGATCAGATTTTCAGGAACATCTTTGTAATTAGCGAGTAACTGCTTCGTATCTTTTGGGAGACAGTAACCGCCATAACCGAAAGACGGATTGTTGTAATGGGTGCCGATACGCGGATCAAGACAGACACCATCAATGATCTGACGCGTATTTAAGTTGTGTACTTCGGCATAGCTGTCTAATTCATTAAAGAAACTGACACGAAGTGCAAGATACGTGTTAGCAAAAAGTTTAACTGCTTCGGCTTCTGTTGTCTCGGTAAAGAGAATATCAATGTTTTCTTTGATCGCACCGGCAGCCAGAAGGCTTGCAAAAGTCTTTGCCGCTTCTTTTAAGGAATCATCTTCCTGCGGTGCACCGACAATGATGCGGGATGGGTAGAGATTATCATATAATGCCCTTCCCTCTCGCAGGAATTCCGGTGAAAAGATAATATTATTACAATGATATTTCTCACGGACGGATTTGGTATATCCTACCGGAACGGTAGATTTAATGACCATGATCGCCTCCGGGTTATATTTTATTACCAGTTCAATGACATTTTCTACGCTGGATGTATCAAAGAAATTTAACTTAGGATCGTAATTAGTCGGTGTACTGATAATTACGAAGTCTGCTTTTTCATAGGCTGCTTTACTGTCTAAAGTAGCAGTCAGATTAAGATCGCGATCAGCAAGATATTCTTCAATCTCAGCATCAACGATCGGCGATTTCTTTTGGTTGATCATATCAACTTTTTCCGGCACAATATCTACCGCATAAACTTTATTGTGCTGCGACAATAAGATCGCATTTGAAAGTCCGACATAGCCGGTTCCTGCCACGGCGATTGTATATGAAGCTTTTTTTGTCATATTGATTCTCCATTTCTGCATCAGGCAAAATATACCTGAATATCATTACCTATACATAATATATCATTGTAAGCATAGCGGTAAGGATTGTCAAGTATGCGGTAGATGGTGTATAATACAATGGAGTGACTTTGTAACCATGAAAAATAGAAGAGAGGGAATGGATTAAGAAATGACAAAGAATACGATTCCTGTTGTTTTTTCAGCAGATGCAAATTATGGATATCCGATGATCTTTTCAGTACTTTCGATGATACGCCATGCAAAGGAGGACACCCGTTATGAGTTTATACTGCTGGTGTCTCATGATTTTCCGCAGAAATATAAAGATGTGATCGACCGACACGCCAAAGAAGCAGATATGCTTGTCAGATATATTGATATGCAGGATGCTTTCGAAGATGTAAATATGCATATTAAACATATTACACAGGCGACATATTATCGTTTGAAACTGCCGGGACTTTTGCCCGATATAGACAAATGCCTGTATCTGGATGTTGATATTGTGGTACAGAACGATCTGACAGAATTATATGAACAGGATATGGAAGAGTATTACATTGCCGGTGTCAAAGCAGCAGGGTATTATTATCCGCCGGAAAAGAAACAGCGTAACATGGATCGTCTTGAGATGCCGGTTTTTGACCAATATATCAATGCCGGAGTGCTTTTGATGAATTTGAAGAAGCTGCGGGAAGATCACATGGAAGAGCAGTTTGAAAAGCTGATGGAACGCGATTACTCCAGTCAGGATCAGGACATTTTGAATGTGGCATGTTATGGTAAGATCAAGATACTTCCATTGAAATATAATGTGATGAATAAATACTATGTCAGTCATCCCGAAAATTATGATACCGATCAGAGAGTATCCGTCTGCTTTTCAAGAGAAGAGTTTGAAGAAGCCGGGAAAGATCCGTACATTATCCATTTTGCGGATCGATGGAAACCATGGGATGACATGGTTGGTGACATGGCAGAAAAGTGGTGGGAAGAAGTTATGGCTTCCGGTGAGTTCGTACACTTTTTTGAAGATTTTTATTTAGAGATCCAGAAGCACCAGCGTCGCATCAGTGAGACAAAGCAGAAAGAAAATGAAGCTTTTCGCGAGAAAGTGCTGAATGAGAGAAGAAAAATTGAGAATAAATATAACAAAGTGCGTGATGAAAAAGCAGCACTTCGTATTGAAAAAAATGAACGCATTAATGGTTTGAAACAGCGTATTGCAGAGAAGAACGAGCGTATTAACGGTTTGAAAGAAAATGTAGTCAAAAAGAGAGAAAGTATTGATTCGCTCAAGAAGAGAAATCAGGCATTGACGCAGGAGATCGCGCAGATTAAAAATTCCAGATCTTATAAGATCAGCCGTGCGCTTACCTGGCTTCCAAGAAAGCTGAAAAGTCTTTTGAAAAGATAATTAAGATCAAAAATAATCAGAAAGAAGTAATCAGATTACGTGAGGAATAAGCAGGATGATAAGTGAGACAAACAAAAAAAGACGGATCCTATATCCGGTGGCATTTCTTTTGCCATTGCTGATCGCAACGACAGCCTGTATCTGTATGGGAATTACACCGTTTGGAGACAGAGCGTGGATCAAATGGGATTTGGAAATCCAGTATATTGATTATTTTGGATGGCTTCATAGTGTCATGCATGGTAATAGCAGCATTGCCTATTCGTTTTCAAAATCGTTAGGCGGTGCAACGATCGCACTGTATGCGTATTATCTCGCAAGTCCGGTCAACCTGCTTGTTTATTTCTTTGATCTGTCTCATCTGACAGAATTTGTGACTTTGGCACTTTTATTAAAGATCGCATTGAGCGGACTGACGTCGTATCTGTATCTGAGCATCCGTTTTCAAAAGAAAAAGGTCAGTTATCTGTTGCTTAGTACATCCTATGCTTTGATGGAATATGTCGTTGCTTATGCAAGCAATATGATGTTCTTGGATGGAGTGATCATGCTTCCGCTTGTTGCATTAGGTGTATATAAGCTTTTATATCAGAAGAAACCGACACTTCTTTTGTTCTCTGCAGCCGGAGCAATCCTTTTTAACTGGTATACCGGGTACATGGTATGTGCATTCTCTGTGATCATGTTCCTTTTTGAACTCGGAATGCAAAAGAGAGCATGGAAGGAAAAGCTGGGGTCTTTCCTATCCTATGGAGTCACGATGCTTCTCGGTCTTGGTACAAGCGCAATGCTCTTTTTGCCGGCAATCCTTGCACAGATGAAAGGAAAGAGTAACTTTAGTTTAGAACAGCTTGCTCCGGCAGTACGGACAAGTTTAAAAGCCGTATTATCGACACTTTATATTTATTCCGAGACAAATGTCAGCAGTAATCCGGTTATCTATACCGGGGGGGTTGTACTGGTACTGTGTCTGGTGTTACTGCTTCATAAGGCGGTTCCAAAGCGTATACGGATCGGTCATCTGCTTTTCTTAGCGGTAGGGATTGGCTGCTTCTGCCTGACAACGACAGATGTGCTGTTATCCTGCGTCAGAATCGTCGGATCGTATTTCTTCCGCTATTCGTTCCTGCTAAGCTTCCTTTTCGTCATGATCGCAGGACAGTGTCTGGAATATATAGGTCAGAATGAAAATGACAGCAAAGAAAGAAAAGGGATCAGTGAGAAATACGCTTTTTTCCTTGTCGTTCTGATCCTGATCGCCGGTACGCTTGTACTGGAATGGCAATCAGCGAAAAAGACTGCTCTTATAGCTATCGTGTTACTTCTTGCCATTTATGGCATCTGCTATTACGGCTTTTTGCATACGAAGAAAGTCTGGGCTCGTTATGCCTGTCTGCTTCTTGTCTTTGCAGGACTTTCAGGAGAGCTTTTCTTTAATATGAAAGAACAGTTAGGAACATATGTGATATCCGCAAAGACTGTTTCGAACTATTATAAAGAAACAAGTAATATGATCGACAGTTTACAGCTTGAAAAAGGTGACAGACTTGAAAAAACATTTAGCAAATTAACACTTTGGAGAGAGGGAGGCATTCCGCCGACATCAGAAGGTATGTCTCTGGGTTATCATGGTATTACGCATTACAGCTCTACTTTTAATACCGAGCTTGCCGATCTTGGCAGACGCATGGGATATACCAAGGGTGCGGTTGCACCGACCGAGCTTACTTACAATGAGCCGATCCTTTTTTCGGATTCTCTTTTTGGTGTACGTTATACATTGACGGACAAGAAACTTTTGACTTCGACCTATCGAAGCAAAAAAACAGATTCCAGGAATTATTATGCATATGACAATCCGTATGCGTTGTCTCTTGGTTTTCTGGTATCGGAAAAAGCCAGAGATTTTACACCAAAGACGAATGTTTTTGAAAATCACCGAAAGACTGCCAAGCTTTTGATGGGAACAGATGTTACGTTGTATCAGGATGCACAGATTACCATGAAAAAGACAAAGACATCGCTTGTATGGACCGCAAAAGCAACAGCAGACGGACCATTTTATATGTATATGGATTGCAGCCATCCTGATAAGAAAATGTATATCGACGGAGAGTACCGCCAGATCTATTTTAATCGTTTCTATCGTAACTTAGTCTATTTTGGAGATTATAAGAAAGGACAGACGGTGACGATCGAACTGCGGGACGATCATGACAGCAAGACAGATCATCATGTGCTTGTCAAGACATTGAATATGCCGGTATTCGAAAAAATGATCGCAACATTTCAGGATAGTGCATGGGATCTAAAAGAGTTCTCGGACGGCAATGTCAAGGCGACGATTTCTTCTGATAAAAGAAGGCTTTGCATGACAACGGTACCGTATGATCCCGATTGGACCGTCCGTGTCAATGGCAAGAGTGTAAAGACAAAGTCCGTTGTCAATGGCATGATGGCATTTCATGTGCCAAAGGGTAAGAGTACGATCACGATGCATTACCGGCTTGCCGGACAGAAAAAAGGAATTGCGATCACGATCGTCAGTCTGCTTGTATTCTTTGGCTGGCAGTATATAGCAAAGAAACGTTTTTATCTTGCAAAAGAAGAGACCAAAGAAATACAAAATTAGAAAATATCTGCTTCTTTACGAAAAGGAAACATTTCCCAGATAGAATGATCCTACGAAAAGAAAATATCTTCCGGGTAGAATGATCCTACGAAAAGAAAACATCTTCCGGGTAGAATGATCCTGTAAAAAGGAAATATCTACTGAGGAGAGATACTGAAAAAGAAGTGTCTTCCGGACAAAATGATTCTGATAAAGAAGCAGTACAGATAAAAAAGAAAGAGCAGGAAAAAGAGAATGTGGCAAAAAATCAAAAAAATCATATGCAGCGAAGCATTTATGTATTTGTTTATCGGTGGATGTACGACATTAGTAAATCTGGTCGTTTTTTCCGTTCTGACATATGGAACATCATTAGGGAACAGTGATCTGGGAATTACGATCAGCAATGTGATCTCTATCGTGTTGTCGATCCTGTTTGCTTATGTGACTAATAAACTGTTTGTGTTCCATTCAAAGACAAATTCTTTCAAAGAACTTTTGTATGAAATGGGCAAATTCATCGGTGCCCGTATTGCGACACTGGTTATAGAGGTCGGTGGTGTCTGGCTTGCTGTCAGCGTGATCGGTCAGGATAAAATGATAGGAAAATTAGAGACACAGGTGCTTGTGGTGATCGGAAATTACTTTATCAGTAAGTTTCTTGTCTTTACAGGCAATAAGGAGGACAAAGAATAATGAAAGATAAGAAGGTTTCTGCGGTTGTATCCGTTTATAATGAAGAATTATCTTTACGGCATTTTTATCAGGTGACTTCCGAAATTTTAGAGAAATGTGCATGGGATTATGAGATCGTTTTTGTCAATGACGGAAGTCAGGATAAAAGCATGGAAATCTTAACGGAATTTGCACAGGCAAATGAAAAAGTAAAAGTAGTGAATTTTGCAAGAAACTTTGGTCATGAAGCAGCTATGATCGCAGGGATCGATCATGCAGGTGGAGATGGGATCGTTTGTATGGATGCCGATCTGCAGCATCCACCGGAAAGCATTCCGGCAATCATTGAGAAATTTGAAGAAGGTTATGAAGTGATCTCCATGATCCGTACAAAGAATGAAGGTGCAGGGGTGATCAAAAAGATCACATCCGCAGCATTTTATCGTGTGCTGAATATGATGTCACCGGTTAAGTTTGAGAATAATTCTTCTGATTTTTTTGCGATCAGTAAGAATGTAGCCGAAGTTCTTCGGCAAGACTATAGAGAGAAAGTACGTTATCTGCGCGGATATGTACAGAGTGTCGGATTTAAGAAGACTACTTTGGAATTTGAAGCAAGAGACAGGGAAGCAGGAGAAAGCAAGTACAGTATCCGTAAGTTGATGCATTTTTCGATCAATGCATTATGCAGCTTTTCGGATCTGCCGTTAAAGCTTGGTATTTATTCCGGCATCTTTGTCGCATTGTGCGGAGTGATCTTAATGATCTATACGATCGTCAACAAGTTTGTCTATGGTGCGCCGGGAGGATATTCTACGATCATTGTGGCACTTTGCTTTATGTTTGCGATCACATTGATCATCATCGGCATTATCGGAGAATATATTTCGATTCTGTTTGCCGAGATCAAGGACAGACCGATCTACATTGTGCATAATGTCTTAAATGATGACAAGGCAGAAAAAGAAGAGGACACACATTAGAAAATGTTTCAAAATTTGAAAAGAAGCAGAGTGTATGGTATAATATTATAATTGCCTAGAGTATTTATTGTTTGATGCAGAACGCATACAGCGTTTGTTATAGGAAGAATGCGAAGGGGAGGTAAAGAATGCATTACGATTATCTGATTGTTGGTGCCGGATTATTTGGTGCAGTATTTGCACATGAGGCAAAGAAAAAAGGAAAAACATGTCTTGTCATTGACAAGAGAAGCCATATTGCCGGAAATGTATATTGTGAAAATGTACATGGAATCAATGTCCACAAATATGGTGCTCATATTTTCCATACAAGTGATCGCAAGGTATGGGAGTTTGTAAATTCTTTTGTAGAGTTCAATCGCTATACAAATAGCCCGGTAGCTAATTATAAGGGTGAGATTTACAATATGCCGTTTAATATGAATACCTTTCATCAGCTCTGGGGAGTACGTACTCCTGCAGAAGCAAAGGCGAAGATACAGGAACAGATCGCAAGAATGCACATTACCCATCCGAAGAACCTGGAGGAACAGGCGCTTGCACTGGTTGGACAGGACGTATATGAGAAACTGGTAGAGGGATATACAAGGAAGCAATGGGGCAGGGAGTGTAAAGATCTGCCGGCATTTATCATAAAAAGACTGCCTTTGCGTTATACTTATGATAATAACTATTTCAAAGATCCTTATCAGGGAATCCCCAAAGGTGGATATACACGTATTGTGAAGAAACTTCTGGAGGGTGTACAGGTATGTCTGAATACAGATTTCTTTGCAAACAGAGAAGAACTGACTGCACAGGCAGATAAAGTACTCTTTACAGGTATGATCGATGAATTTTATGACTATTGTGATAAATACGGAATAATGGTATGGAATGACTTCTGGCTGTATGTGGCATATAATGATGTAGCCCAACCGGAAGCATTCAAGGCGAATGCCCTTGATAAAGTCAGACGTCTCAGAAACCATCCTTCCATCGCTATCTGGTGTGGAGCCAATGAAACGCATCCGACACCCGATCTGGATAATTACCTGCGTGAAATGATTGCCAAAGAGGATAACAATGACCGTATGTACATATTCTGCCTTTATCTTTGAAACGATCTGACAGATCTTTTCATCGGTATAAAATCCATCCTCCCCACCCTGCAGTACAAAGGTGCGGAATCCCAGCTCATATCCGTTTTTACAGCAGGAAAGAATCTCTTCTTCCGTCAGCCGGTAGCGGTCTGCGTGGCAGTTACTTCTGCGGATTCCACAGTAAAGGCAGTCATTTTTGCAGTAATTTGTGAACTCAATCAGTCCGCGGATGTAGACATTTTTTCCATAGATGCGGTCACCTGTGTTCCGCGCACGCTGTTTTAAATCCTGTATCATCGCATCGTCCTCTGTGGCAAGAAGAAATGCAAGCTGTTCTTTTGTGATATCTGCTGTCTTTTCTATTGTCTCTGACAGATTTTTAAAATTCTGCGCTGACATGCCATAGTTTTTCTGTTTGTTTTTGTCTGGTGTTCTCTGGTTTTGTAACATAAATTTATCCCTGTCCGATCATAATGGTCTTTCTGCTAGTGAGATTGGGCATCCGACATATATTTCTTTTGATTTTGCCCAATGTGTATATTTTCAATTCATATCCACGCCAGCTTATGCCATGCCAACATTCGAATACACCGTCTTTGCCGTGATTCCATCAAGTCTGCCGATTTTCCCGGAAAGTGCATTGATAACATCCTGCGGCGCATCGATTGCAACGCTGATGATATGCACATTCCGCTCACGGTATGGCAGACCCATCCGTCCGATAATATACGAGCCGTATTCATGCAAAAGTTTATTTAGTTCCGGCGTGGAATCCATATTTTCAACGATGATCCCGATCAAAGCTACTCTTGTATCCATTCGTTTCCTCCCTGATTATCAAATTTATATGATTTTCATACACGAATCTATGATACAGATTTTGGAATAAAAAAAACTGTACCCCTAATTTCAGGTACAGCCTAATAAGAGTCGCATTGCGCCTCTTACATTTTCCATTTATGCCATACCTTTCATCTCAAGTGATTCTTTTGATGTCAGCGTCTTTTCTTTTTCTAATAAACAATCTTGTGCAAAAAGGACTTTACATGTGCTCTTTGCAAAGATTTACAATCTCAATTTAGATGCATTTTACGGGCAAATTTCTTATTATAACAATACCCTCTGCATACACAAAAATTATACAGAAAAATTTTTTGCCTATATAAGTATTATGTATACAAAGGGTATCATGATTTTTTAAGAATTGCAATTATGTTTCGATTCTGTACGATATAAAATACAAAAAATGTGTTACTGTTCACACATACTGTGTGAGCAGTAACGAT
>OKRY01004120.1_pt1 | contig 10330 bp, 12 predicted proteins | sample 1601121 | NCBI WGS metagenome assembly OKRY01 (sample SAMEA3541546, study PRJEB24748) | human gut metagenome | biome: human gut; feature: human-associated habitat; material: faeces | place: China | collected 2012
GATTGTAGCTTTTTATATAATAGGAAAGTATTACTTTCCTATTATATAAAAAAAGATAACTCAAATTTATAATGTACTGAACGTCAAAAAGTGCTTATTTTTGACGTTCAGCTATAAAAGAGTTATCTTTGATTTGGAATAATTATTAGATTAAATTTTATAATACGGAACATGATATTTAGTATGGAATTCATTTTCTCCGTGTTTTTTTTCACGAGGTATCGATATTCCTAACTTATAAAACTCCCTACGTACATCATCGGCAACAAGCCAATCATCTTCTATACGTCGCTTTTCTAAAAATTTATCTTTTTTACAAGGATTATAGATTTTCTCTATCTCATTACAAAGACTATCCCTTTTTGCAAAACCCCCATCCTCTTCTTCGGGAGTTTTGTACTGAAATACAGGAAGTGGCTCAGATGTCCACGGTAATTTTGTAATGGCATATACTTGTCCAACCAAGTAGTCTCTCCTAGAAAGATTTCTTACTTCTGGAATCAGCACAATACCATAATCAGCTTGTAACTTTTTAATAAGCATCTCTTTGTTATCACAAAAGCATGTGTTTATTTCTGAAAAAATTCCAACCTTTCCTAAATGAGTATATAATTCAAAAGGTACTCCGTTAATAAGCTTGATTCCTATACCACCATTAGCTACAATTTCATCGCAATACCATCCAATGATGAAATCTACATCATAACCCCAACAAAAGCATTCAGGGTTCCTTGCCAATTTAAGAATTTCTTTCCGGCATTTGTAAACATTTACCCAATAATTTTTATCCATTTTTTCCTCCTTGAGCAATTGCTCGTTTTATAGTGTTTATAACTACTGATATAAAAGTAACATAAAAAACATATACATATTATATACTATATACATAAAAAAAGCAAGAATATTCTGAGCTTAACAGTAGTAACACATAGAAAATTTTTTATTCGTTACTACTGCTGTAAAAAAATACAATTTGCAATTTTATGTAAAATGTGTTATAATAATAAATGATGAATCGTTTTTTACTCCGTTTCATCAGTAGCAATTAACAATTAAGATGCGTAATTACGCAAGGAGGAAAAAAAATGACAGCAGCAAGAGTTATTAAAATGTGTGACATGCCAATCGAGGTAGCATTGAAAGTATTTACTATGCTCAATTCTGGAAAAGTACGTGTAACTGATTCACGTGTCATCGGAAATCGCTTTTTTGTCATTACTGACGAAGAGCCAAAAAACCTGGTGTTCCCAGAAGGCTGGTACTATGCCAAGGGTTCTTTCAGAAACAAGCATAAGAGTACCACAGGTATGTACGAAGAAGCTATGATGAAAAAATCATCTGGCGAATTCTGGAAAAATTCTGCAAACTACTGTACTCTCGAATAGCATACACAACAGCAAAACGGCAACTTGGTAATTTGCCCCCATTTGATTTTATAAATCAAATGGGGGTTTTCTTTCTTCATATTTCTTAACTAAATCAAAATTTCTTTTTCTAAATATGTAGAATAAATATATACTTTATCCACTTTTCTTTGTAAAGCATCTTCTAATGCCCTTTTATACAATTCCAATTGAATATTATATTTGTCAACTAAAATTTGTTCATTTCTATCTTCAACATAATCTGTTTTAAAATCAACTAATATAAGTTCATTTTGTTCATTAATATAATACAGGTCTATAACACCTTGAACCAAAATCTTTTCTTCAAGTTCTTTATCAAAAACTTCTTTAGCTGGTATACTAATATAAAATGCTTTTTCTCTATGAACCGCATGGGCATGGATCATTTCTTCCCATATCTTAGATTTTGTAAATTGATAAACTTTATTAATATTAATTGCATCTGCCTCCTTATGTGTTATTATTTTTTTATTTTCTAAATCTTGTACTAAATCTTTTATTCGGTAGGATTTACCCTTAAATATTCATAATTACTGAATGATGAACAAGCTTATCAATTTTTGCTTTTAAAAATATTTCATCATTTAATGCAAAACCTTGAATCATATAATCTTTAATTATTTTATTTGCCCAAGTTCTAAATTTAATTGCTTTTGTTGAGTTTACTCTAAAACCTATTGAAATGATCATATCAAGATTATAATATTTAGTATTATAATCTTGTTTGCCATTGTTACCCATATATTCCATTTTGGAACATGTACTTCTTTCTTCAAGTTCTTCATCATTATAAAATATTTTTCTCATTTCCAATTAATTTATTATCCATGTTTTATCCTCCTTATCCTAATATTTTTTAGCTAATTTATATTAGATATAATACTATTTTTTACATTATTAAACAATCAATTTGCTCGAATTGTTGATTTATTGCAAAATGTACTATTAAATGATACACTATATACGGTGATATAAATGGAGAAAATTTTAACGTTTATTGTAAATGAATATAATGAAATATTACTATTAAAAGGTAGTGAAAATGATCCACAATTTAAAAGTTCTTTTTGGTATGTAGTAACAGGTGGCTGTGAAGAATATGATTTAGATAGAGAAGAAACTGTTAAAAGAGAAGTAAAAGAGGAAACAAATTTATTAACCAATAATAACATTTACTTAAATTGGATTTTAGAATATGAATCTTTAGGTGTACAATGTAAGGAATATGTTTATATAAGCTTTGTAAAAAAAGATAATATTGTATTAAATGAAGAGAGTATAGACTATAAATGGTGTACATTTGATGAATTTATAGAAAAAGTAAATTGGTTTGGAAATAAGAAAATATTAGAAAAAGTTTTAAATTTAGCAATTCAAAAACAAATTTTTTTTAAAAATGAAAAAACTTACAAACTTTAAAAATAGACACAAAAATATCTATTTCAGATTGTTGAAAAACTACCTATTTTGAAAAAAATTAACTTTTTAAAAAAACAAAGTGGGTTAAATTATCCAAAAAAGAGTAAATATTAGGTGTTTAATTCCTAAAATTTGCTCTTTTTTATGTCTTAGTGGTAGAAATATAATATTATTTATAAATAATTTATAACTTTCTCTAGCAGCAGTACTATTCTTCTTTTGTTGTTAATGACCAACGTAGTTTATCAAATGAACTTAATAACTTATATGTATCTATATTTTCTTTTTTCATCGAATGAAGCAAATCAGTATAATCTTTTATATTTCCATTTTTAGCAAGTTTTGGATTTCCTTCTCTCCATTCTTTTGCTGTTATCCTAAATAAAGTTACATTTAAAACATCATCTTCTTCAACATAAACAAATTTCTTTTGTGCCTCTGTAAGTGTTGGGACAATATAAGTTTTTACTGCATCAGTTTGAACCACATAGTTTAATTTAGATAAAATTCTATTTGCTTGCCAATCTATTTTTTCATTATAAACTTCATTAGTATTTAATCTCTCAAATTCAGTTATTGCAAATGATGGACATATGTTCCAATACTATATCTCCTACTTTTTAAAATTGTTGGTTACATTGCAAACGAGTTTCTAGCGTACTCAGTTTTAATTTGGTCGAATTCGACCAAATTAAAATCTTGATTATGGATTTCTTCCCATAGTCCAATATAATCAATAGTATTTATTCTTCTTAACTAGTTTTTAACTGTAAAAGATGAATCACTAGAATTTTGATAATTTGCTAAATCGGTTAAAAAAATGTAATTAACATTTCAGTATTCCCACCTTATTTTCTTTAACTATTATTTCTGCTGTTACTAAATCCTTTTTCAATATTTTTGTCTCATTTCTATTTAGATTTTAAAAAGTGCCAACAAATTATTTTTCGATGACACTTTTTTTATTTTACTACATAATTTCAATGTTCTGCATGCAAGTTACAAAATTTAAACTAGTTTATAATTTCATATATTTTATATTACTTTCCACAGTATTATTTATATTTTTTCCACGAACCACATAAACATAATTCATTTCCACCTATCTTTTCTACTTTTCTTGTTGTTTTTACTTTATCTTTACTATCATTTGTTCCTGTTATTTTAGTAACTTCTTTTCTTTCTAGGTTTCGTTTGATTTCTGCTTTTAATAATTATTATTTATATGTTACATAATATTCGTTTCTGATGTATAAACATTTGTTATTAGAATAATAATACTGTTTATTCTTCAAATTTTATACTATTTTACACAACATATTCAGATTTTAAACTCATACTCTTAACTTTGTTTTTTTCTTTTTTTACAATCTTATTATCTTCTAATTTTAATCCTAGTACGTCAAGAGCATTTTCATTTTTTGAAGCACGTATAACATCGATTGGTATTTTATACATATAATTTATTTCCATTTGTTCTCTATTGAAATTTGGTTTTAATATACAATACCAATTCCCATTTTCATCATAAGATTTAAAATATATTAACTTTGAATAATCTAATGGATAAACCATATTTACTTTACTATTCATTTCTTCTAAATTACTATCTATTTTACTATCAAATGCTTCTATTTTGCTTAATGATAACATCTTACTTCCTGTTGCATCATAATTATATATTAATGCTAATGTTGCTGAATCCTGTATAAATATTCTTGAACTCATTTTATCTCCTCCACCAATAATTTTTAACTTTATAAAATGATTTATTTACCACAACATTGTTTGTACTTTTTCCCACTTCTACATGTTGTAGAAACTCCCATATTTATAATACTTATAATATTTATAATATTATTGATATTTCAATGTTTTATCGTTTTGGGAACCTATTATATTTATAATATTTATAGTATTTTTGTTATTATAAATATTTCTCTCTTGCAAACAAATCGCAAACAATGTTTGCATTCATTTACTACGGTCATTATACTATCTATATCATATATTTACCAATGTGCGTTTTGTATTTTTGCACATTTATTATACTATAAATATTTGTTTTTATCAATGAATCTATCCAATTATTTATATTTAATAATTTCTTCTATAATTTCAGATTTTGTTATCTTATCAAAAACATCAGTTGCTAATTGTTTAGATTTTTCTGTACTTGAAATATAGTGATTTTCTAATAAATATTTAACAACTTCATTATTTTATTTCATACAAAAATCCTTCCTCGGTTCTATATTTCTATATTAACATGGAAAGGATTTTCTCTTTACAAAAAAGTATTTACAGACTCACTTTTAATCATCTTTTTAAATTTATTTTATTTGTTTATCAATTCTAGTTTCAATATGTTTTACTAACTTTATACTTGATTCAACTTCATTAGTTGTGTGTCCAGTAAACTCAGATAATTTTTTAACATCACTATTAGAAGAAAGACAATATCTTCCTGCATAAATAACTTCACTAATTGTTATTAATGCTTCATTTTTATTTTGCTCATTAGAAATTGTTTCTCTTATAGTTTCACCAACGATTTTAATTATTTTTTTAGGCTCTTCGGCTAATTTTACACTATCTTCATGACTACTTACTTCCCCTAAAGGATATAATTTATTAACTCTTTGTTGTAATTCTAATGATAATGGCATATTTTCTTTTTCACATATTCTAAAGCCATAATTATCTCCTAAAGATATGCCAAACTCAGCTAAAATACATATCATTGTTTGAACTTTTATATTGATATCTTCTTTGGTAAAATCAGGATTTTCATCATAAAATAACTTATACATTTCTATTAATGCTTTGTCATCTGTACCTAAAACAATGGTTGTGGTATTCTTTAAATAATAAATTTGTTGCATAATTTCAGTAATTTCTTTAGATACTAATTCAATACCTGGATAATCTACTACATCGGTTGCATGATTATTGTAATCTAATTTTATACCATAAGGTAGTTCATATTTAATTTTATATTTATCAGAATAATCGCTATTTTCTTCTTTTTTGCTTCTGCTATATAAGAATAAATTAGAATTATCATATTTAACATGTTCTGAACCTTTTTCATCTTGATAAAAAATATCTAATAACTTTTCTTCACAATCTTTCAATATCGTTCTTACAATGCGAACATTTTCTATCATATAATTATGTCTATGATTATTTATAAAATCTTCTAATAATACATCAATCTTGTCTAAATCCGTATTATCACTTGATATACCTTTGTATCTTACTTCTATACTACCTTTTGCAAAATTTAATGTTTTACTAATACTTATTGGTTTCATTAAATCTCCTCCTAAATTGCTGTATATAATAGCATAGGTTAGTTAAAATGTCAAATTCTATAATTCCATTAATATTTTTCAATAATCTTTTTTTACAATAGATATCTATTTTTCTTAAAATAAATTTAGATCTAAGTGATACCATACAATTTTTTTAACTTGTCCTGTTTTAATTTAAAATTATTCAATGCCATATATAATGTTTGACTAATATGAATTTTGCGAGTTCCTGTTTCTGTTTTTGTTGTACCTATAAACCATCTACCTTTTTCATCTTTTGGTTTATCATATACATTATGTTTGATAGATATTATTCCATTTTCTAAATCAATATCATCCCAAGTCAAAGCAAATAAAAAGACCAGAATTTTTTTCTGATATACACATATAAATTATTTTTCATATTTATTGTTATAACAGTTATTTAAGCTTATTTATTTTATCATTAAACTCAATTAATGATTTTTCGACATCTATTAAATATCTTTTATAAGTTACATTATCTCTATCTTTAACTTTATCTATATATTCTCCAAAATTATTTTCAATTATCTTAGATGATCCTATATTATCTTCTTTACAAGTAATCATCACTTTACTAAGGTCATTTTCTTGTGCCTTTTCAAGTAACAAATGACAAAAATAAGTACCGAAACCTTTCCCTCTCTTATCAGGTCTTATTCCATAACCAATGTGCCCACCTGTTTCTTTTAAAATATTATTACATTCAGGATTAATCCTTAACGAACCACTTCCTATAATCTCATTGTCATAAATTAAATAATATAAAAATATTGATACTCCACTATAGCATTCTTTATCAGAGAATCCTTTACTATCATTTATTATATTATTTAACCAATATCCAAAATTAATATTTACCCACGAACTTAAACTTTTTTCTGATATACACCCTAGCTCAAATAATTTTTTTTCATAATTTATTATCATCTCTTTATCATTTTGATTAGGAAATTTTAAAAATAATTTATTATAATCAATAAAATCATTATTCATTCTAAACCTCCAAAAATTTTAATACAACTTATCTTTTTATCTTTATATCATTATACACTAAATAATTGATTATTTAAAATATTTACAAAAACTTTTTTCTTATTTCATTAATTAATTTACTAATCTCTGAGTAATATAATTTTAAATCATTAAAATATATCTCCTCAGTTGTATTAGCAATCTTTGCAATTTGATTTATATTGATTCCAATGTTATTAATTTTATTTAATAAGTCATAGAATTCTTTAGGTGGAACTTCTTTAAAAATAATATTATTTAAACTAGATCTAATAACTTCATTTGCACTTAATCCAGTTAATCTAGATAATCAGAATATGACATTGTTTTAGGTTTAAAACTATGTCCAGTATTCAAATACTCATTGTATGCAATAATACCTGCTTGTTTTGCTTCGCTTTTTGTTGTGAATCCCGACTTATTTTTAAATTTTCTTTTTCCGTCGATTGAAGCAATTTCAAATTTATATTTATATCCTTCCCATCTTTTTTGAACTATTACATCAGCCATAATAATTTCTCATCCATTTACAATTAAGTAAATGAAAAAGTTGACACGAATGCCAACTTTATAGTGTTTGCAAACAAATTGCAAACATTTTGCCATTTTCAGCACTTTTTTAAATTTTCCCAAATTGCTCAAACCCTTATTTTATGGGCTATTTACCACAGCATTGTTTATATTTTTTCCCTGAGCCACATGGACAAGGCTCATTACGACCTACTTTTTTACTCTTCTTTGGTTTCTTTACTGAATCTGATTTATCATCATTAGTTTGAACATTTCTTGTAACTGGTTTTCTTTCAACAGTTTTTTCTATTTCTGCTTTTAGTAAGAATATAGTAACATCATGATCAATCTTTTGTAACATTTGATCAAATAAATCAAATCCTTCAGTACTATATGCTCTTAATGGATCTTCTTGACCATAACTACGTAAATAAATACCTTCACGTAAATGACTCATTATGTTAATTTGTTCCATCCAGTAATTATCAATAACTTGTAAAGATAACGCTTTTTCAAACTCACTAGTAACTTCTACTGGAACATCACTAAGTTTTTCTTCATATTCTTCTTTTGCCCTATTATATAAGAAGTCTATCATATCGTCATCTAATAATGAACTAATATCATTTTCAATAATATCTTTATCTAGTAAATTTTCATTAGCAAAAGATACTATTTCTTTCTTATCTTGTTCACTTAAAATACCATCTATAGTATGTGACTTAACTAAGTCAGTAACATAATTTCTCATACATTCAAGAACTTGTTCATGAACAGATTCACTATCTAGTATTTCATTTCTTCTACCATACATAATTTCACGTTGAGTGTTCATTACATCATCATATTGTAATAATTGTTTTCTAGCATCAAAGTTATTTCCTTCAACTCTTTTTTGAGCAGTTGTAATAGCTTTAGAAAAGTATTTATTTTGAATAGCTTGATCACCAAATCCAAAACTAGTCATCATTTCTTTAATTTTTTCACTACCAAAGCGAACCATTAAATCATCTTCCATAGATACAAAGAACTGTGTAAATCCAGGATCTCCTTGACGACCAGAACGTCCTCTTAACTGATTATCAATACGACGTGATTCATGACGTTCAGTACCAATTACACAAAGTCCACCTAATTCTCTGATTTCATCTGATAACTTAATATCAGTACCACGACCAGCCATATTAGTAGCGATAGTAACTGATTTATGTTGACCAATTTTAGAAATAATTTCAGCTTCTCTTGCATGATTCTTAGCATTTAATATTTCATGTGGAATCTTTTCTTTCTTTAACAAAGTACTAATCAATTCACTAGTTTCAATAGCAATAGTACCAATTAAGACAGGTTGACCTTTGGCATATCTTTCTTTTACTTCATTAATAATTGCTTTATATTTAGCATTTTTAGTAGCAAATACTAAATCAGGAGCATCAATTCTAGCAACTGGTTTATTTGTAGGAATACAAATTACATACATATTATAAATATCACGGAATTCTTCCTCTTCTGTTTTAGCAGTACCAGTCATACCTGATAATTTCTTATACATTCTAAATAAGTTCTGGAAAGTTATAGTGGCTAAAGTCTTTGTCTCTTGATTAATACGAACTCCTTCTTTAGCTTCAATTGCTTGATGAAGTCCATCACTATAGGCACGACCTTTCATCAAACGACCAGTAAATTGGTCTACTATGACAACTTCTCCATCTTGAACAACATAATCAACATCTAATTTCATTGAATAATTTGCTCTTAAAGCTTGATTAATATAATGAACTAAAGTAGCATTTTCTACTTCATAAAGATTTTTAACTCTAAAAGCTTTTTCAGCTTTCTCACTACCTTCATCAGTTAATGTTACACTCTTAGTAGTTTCATCGTATAGATAGTCCACATCATCTTTTAAACTTTTTACAAAACTATCAGCATCTTGATAAAGGTTAGCACTAACTAATTGTCCACCAGAAATAATTAATGGAGTTCTTGCTTCATCGATTAAAACTGAATCAACCTCATCAACGATAGCAAAATTTAATGGTCTTTGTACTCTGTCTTCTTTTCTAATAACCATATTATCTCTTAGGTAATCAAAACCGATTTCATTATTAGTAGAATATAAAATATCAGAAGCATAAGCTTCCTGCTTTTCTTTTGGACTTAGTTCTCTTGTATTAACTCCTACTGTTAAACCTAAAAATCTATGAATGCCACCCATCCATTCTGCATCACGAGTAGCTAAGTATTCATTAACAGTAATAATATGAACACCTTTTCCGTCTAAAGCATTTAAATAAGCTGGTAATACTGATGTTAAAGTTTTACCTTCACCAGTTTTCATTTCTGCTATATTCCCATAGTGAATAGCTAAAGCACCAACTATTTGAACATAGAAAGGTTTTTCTCCAATAACACGATAAGCTGTTTCTCTTGCTGTTGCAAAAGCTTCTACTAATATATCTTCTAATGTTTCACCATTTGCTAAACGTTTCTTAAATTCTTCTGTTTTATTTTTTAACTCTTCATCTGATAATTTTTGGTATTCTTCATCAAGCGCAACTATTTTATCAGCTAAAGATTCAAATTTTTTTAATTCTTTATATTCATGATCAAACAATCTTGTAAATATTCCCATTGTAAACA
>OKRY01004121.1_pt1 | contig 10329 bp, 9 predicted proteins | sample 1601121 | NCBI WGS metagenome assembly OKRY01 (sample SAMEA3541546, study PRJEB24748) | human gut metagenome | biome: human gut; feature: human-associated habitat; material: faeces | place: China | collected 2012
TTCTTGTAATAATCCTTTTTCTCCTTGTTTTTCTATTTTTAATGTTATCATTGGTTTTATTCCTGCTGAAAATTTAATTCTATTTCCATATTTTTTTATTATGTCTGATAATGAATTATTATCAAATTTATTTGTATCATAAGTAAATACAACTGAATTTCCCCTACTTTGAATTTTTGTTAAATATTTTTCTTTTGCTAATTGTTTTATTCTTGATATCTCTAATAGATTTTCAATTTCATTTGGCATATTTCCAAATCTATCGATTATTTCATCTATTACATTTCTTATATCTTCCTCATTTTTGCATAAAGCAATATCTTGATATATTTCGATTTTTTGATTTTGATCACTTATAAAACTATCTGGTATGTAACTTGTTACATTTAAGTCTATTTGACAACCTATATCTTCCTCTACCTTTATTCCTTGTTCTTCTTTTAAGACTTCATCTAAGATTCTGCAATATGTATCATATCCAACTTCTTCTAAATGTCCGTGTTGAATCTCTCCTATTAAACTTCCTGCACCTCTTATTTCTAAATCTCTCATTGCTATCTTAAATCCTGAACCAAACTCTGTAAATTCTTTTATTGCTTTTAAACGTTTATCAGCTACTTCTGATAACATCTTGTCTTTTCTATAAGTTATATAAGCATATCCTTGTCTATCTGATCTACCAACTCTTCCTCTTAATTGATATAATTGTGCTAATCCAACTCTGTCTGCGTTTTCCATTATGATTGTATTTGCATTTGGTATATCAATTCCAGATTCTAGAATTGTTGTACATACAAGTACATTTATTTTTCCCTCTACAAAATCTTCCATAATATCTTCTATTTCCTCACCAGTCATTCTTCCGTGTGCAAATCCAACTTTTGCCTCAGGAACTAGTCTTGAAATTTTATCTGCCTTTAATGCAATTTCGCCAACATTATTAAATAAATAAAATACTTGACCATTTCTTTCTAATTCTTTTGTTATTGCTTCTTTTATAACTTCTGCATCATATTCTAATACATAGGTTTGAACTGGCTTTCTATTTTGAGGTGGTTCATATATTACAGACATATCCCTTACACCTACAATAGACATGTGTAAGGTTCTAGGAATTGGAGTTGCAGTCATTGTAAGTACATCTACATTTGTTTTATATTGCTTTATTTTCTCTTTTGCTTTTACACCAAAACGTTGCTCTTCATCTATTATCAATAATCCCAAATCACTAAATTCGACATCTTTACCTAATAATCTATGTGTTCCAATTAATATATCAATTTCTCCTAATTTCATCTCTTTTATTATTCTGTTTTTATCTTTTGTTGTTCTAAATCTGTTTAATACATCAACTCTAATTGGAAAATCTTTCATTCTTTCTTTAAAAGTTTCATATTGTTGTTTTGCTAAAACCGTTGTTGGTGCTAGATATGCAACCTGTTTGTGGTCCATTACAGCTTTAAATGCTGCTCTAATTGCTACTTCTGTTTTACCATAACCAACATCCCCACATAGAAGTCTATCCATTGGCTTTTCATTTTCCATATCTTTTTTTACTTCATCAATACATCTTAATTGATCATCTGTTTCAATATATGGAAAACTATTTTCAAATTGAGTTTGCCATTCATTGTCCTTAGAAAAAGCATGACCTTTTGCTTTTTGCCTTTTGGCATATAGCTCTATTAGCTCTCTTGCAACAGCTCTTAAATTATTTTTAACTTTAGCTTTTGTATTAGACCAATCTTTTCCACCTAATTTATAAATTTTAGGAACTCCGTCTCCACCTACATATTTTCTTACTGTATCCAATGAATTAGTTGGAACATATAAAATATCGTCATCTCTATATCTAATTTTAATATAGTCTTTTGTTATTTCTCCTGTTTTTATTGTATTTACACCTATATATTGTCCAATTCCGTGAACTTTATGAACTACATAATCACCAATTCTTAAATCTGCAAATACAACCTTTTCGCTTTGTTTAAATACATTATTTGCTTTTCTCTTTTTTGTTTTTGTTGTAAAAAATTCCTCACTACTTATTACTAATAATTTAGTATCTTTACATTCAAAACCAGATGATAATGCTCCTGTTGTTACAACTACTTCGCCAAAATTTACATTATTTATATTTTTTATATAACGATGTTGAATATCGTTGTCTGTTAATAATAATGATAGTTTTCTTGCATTTTCTTCATTACCACCTAATATTACAACTTTCTTTTTTAAATCAATTGATTCTTTTAATGTGTTTAGTAATATTTCTGTTTCGGCTCTATAATAGTTTACATCTCTATATTTAAAGTAATAAACATTATTTCCATATGATGCATCTGTTTTTTCAATATTTATATGGTTTAAATCTGCTATATCGTATGAATAATCACTTATACTTTCAATTGCATCTGGTATTATTCTTCCTTTTTCTGCTATACTTTTTATTAAATTATTATTATCTATTTTTATATTATCTATTCTTTGCTTTATTTTTGTTTCTTCATCTAGTATTAATAGATATTTATCAGATATGTAATCTAAAAAATTGGCTTGATTTTCATAAAATAAATCAAAATATTTATCTATTTTGCTTAAATAATTTCCAGAGCAAATTAGCTCCTTATCTTCTTCAGAGCATTTTTTATAATAATCTATTTTATGTTTTATATCATCTATATCTGTTTCTAAAATAAATTCATGACATGGGTATATATCAATACTATCACTCATTTCGGTTGACCTTTGTGAAAGTATTTCAAATTTTCTTATTGAATCAACTTCATCTCCCCAGAATTCAATTCTTGTACCATATTTTTCAGTTAATGAAATGTCAACAATTCCGCCTCTAACTGCAAATTGTCCTCTTCCTTCTACCATATCTGAACGCTCATAACCTAGTGATACTAAATATTTTTTTAAGTCTTCAAGTTTACACTCACTTCCAACTTTCAATTTTAAAATATTTTTATATAATGTCTTTTTGGCAATCATTTTTTGCATTATAGCTTCTATTGTTGTAACTACTATATTTACTTTATTTGTTATTATTTTATTTAAAACATCAATTCTTTCATATGGTAAATCTTTACTTTCTACAAGATAGTCATATGTTGCAATTTCTCTTTTTGGAAATATTTCTACATTATCATAAAAATATTTTAAATCTCTTGCTATTCTTTTGGCTTGTAATTCATTATATGTTATTATACATATGTTTTTTTTCGTTTCATCTTTTATTGCTGAAATAAATTGAGCTTCACCAACGTCAGATAAGCCCGATATGGTTATCGGGCTGGTGTTGTTTTTTATATCTTCTATAAGCTCTAAAAACTTTTGATTTTGCTCTAAATCTTTACAAAGTTCATTCATTGTTATAAATAACTCTCCTTTTTATGATAGCAAAATTATTGGATTGCTATTATATATTTTTACATAGCACTTTTCATTTCTTCAAGGGCTTTTGCTATTTGGTCTGGACATGATGTGTCTTTAAATCCACATTTTATTCCTTTTAATCTTGATATTGCATCATCTATATTCATTCCTATTAGTAATTGTGATATTCCTTTTAGGTTGCCATCACATCCACCTATTACTTTTACGCTTTTTATTATGTTATGCTCTACGTTTAATATTATTTCTGATGAGCATACGCCTTGGGTTTTGTATCTATATTCCATAATTTCCTCCTTATGTGAATCTAATATACATAATAATACCAAAAAAATGTTCTGTAGTCAAGTGGGAAGGTAGTGTTAGTTTGGATATTGTGCTTATTGTGGGGCCGGATAAGAGGATATATATCCTCTTATCCTACTCTGAAAGAATGGATTGGTTATTGTTGTTTGTTTATTTGATTTTGTTGATTTTATGATTCTTCCTGTGTGCAATCATAACCACCAGTAAAACTGGTGGTTTGCTCTTAGCCTAGAAGGCTTTTGTACTGGCACTTCTGGGCTAAAGCCCTTCTGAAAGGTTTGCCAACCGCATTCTTTTTTCAGGCTACCACTTAAGTGGTCCTATCCCTCTCTTTATTTTTCTTTCTTTTTCCTTTTGTTCTTTTTCAAATGGATCAATATATTCTTTTATACTTATTTGATCTGTTGCTATATCTTCTTGCAATTGTTTTTTTATGTATTCCTGAATTGCTTTTTTATTTTTGCCTACTGTATCCACATAATAGCCTCTACACCAGAAGTGCCTATTACCATATTTATACTTATAGTTTGCGTGTCTATCAAATATCATCAAACTGCTTTTTCCTTTTATGTATCCCATTATACTTGCAACACTATATTTCGGCGGAATACTCACAAGCATATGTATATGGTCTGGACATAGCTCTGCTTCTATTATTTCAATTTCCTTCTGCTCACATAATCTTCTTATTATTACCTATATCTTTTCTTATCTGTCCGTATATTTCCATTCTTCTGTACTTTGGTGCAAACACCAAGTGATATTTGCAATTCCATGTGCTATGTGCTAAACTATTATTGTCTTTCATGACAAAATCCTCCTTTTTGATTTTTATTTGCGGTTGGCGAACCACATATATTATATCAAAAAGGAGGATTTTTTCACTCATAGCTAGAAGCTTTCAGAACCCCCTGTAAAACAGGGGGTTTTCATTAGCCCAAGTAAAAAGCGGTTGCAATTAATTATTGCAACCGCTAAAATTGGAATTTACATTCATTTATTTCCAAATCAATTCTTCTATCAGAGCTATTACATTTTTGTTCGTTACTTTAAGTCTATTTCCGAATATTTTTTTCCATTCTTGAGACTCACATTCATATGCATTTTTTATTGCGAATCTTATAGTTCGCTCTGCTCTTTCTGGATTCCTTGGAGTTATCTCTTGATATATTTCCTTTGTCACTCGACAACCTTCTCCAATTTCATGCCAAAGTAAAACTGCTTGTTTCATCATTTTGGATCCTGAATAGTATGCGGAAAATCCCAATTTTTTTAAAACTCGATCAACTTTTTCAGAATCAGACAATTTATCAATTTCCTTTCTAATTTCGTCCTTGATATAATTATAATTTGTTTCATCGAATCCTTCTTTTAATTCTAGCTTTGTTATTTGCTTTGTAATATCCTTACATAAATTACTTAAATCGCTGTTAACATCAATAAACCGTTCGTAAATATCCTTTTCTACAGTTTCATTATTGATGCATTCGATTAAAGATTTTAACTCAGTATTAATATCACTCAGCCGTCCATAGGTTCCATATAAAAATTCTTTATACGTCATATCTATCACCTTTCTACATAATCCCCCAGAGATTTACTGAATATACATATTATATATCATTTTTTATGTAAAATCAATACTACAGGTAATAATTTACCTAATATAATTTTTATCCTCAGAATATGGAATATCTTGCTTCGTGAATCCCCATGGGTTATCTGAAGTCATTATTTTCCATAATGATGCATATGGCTCTAGTGTAAATTGTTTATCTAATTTTTCTAAATCTTTGTGTGGTAATACATCTAGTGGATTAATTGTATAATCTAGTCCTGTTTCATCAGTATTTGATTTTCTAATTTCTATGTGTAAATGTGGTACTCTTGAACCTCCACTTGAACCGGTTTTTCCTATTATTGTTGATGTATCTACTTCTTGTCCTGGTTTTACTAGTATTTCTCTTAAATGTCCATATACAACTCTTCTTCCGTCATCATTTAAAATTTCTACTTTGTTTCCGTAACCATCATTAAATGCATCAAATCCTTCAGTTGTTGTTCCATCAAATTCTGCTAAAAGTACTTTACCTTTGCAAATTGGATGAACTTCTGTGCCTATATCTGCTGTTATATCAAATCCTGAATGTGCTCTTTGTTTAAATAATACATAATGATTTTTTCTAATTCCATATTTATCATGTTCAGCCACCTTGTATTTTGGCTCTATTGGCCATATATATTCACTCATAAAATCTACTTCCTTTCAATTAACGCGATATATCATCTAAATTTTGTTGTAATCTTTGAATTTTATTTAATTTTTTCCTCATAAAATTACCATACATTTTAAAAGTATCTGTACTGTATCCATGTATATTTAAATGTCCTCGTTTCGCTTTATTTCGTATTCTGTTCAATCTATGAAATTCTGCTTTTTCATATGCTTTTTGCTCATTTAAAATTTGTACTTTCTTTTCATTGCTAATTTCTATATTTTCTGGATTATATCCATATAAAACAGCTAGTTTTTCTGCCATGTGCTTTAAGTATTCTTGAGCTTCATCTCTTTTTATTCTTGTAATGTGAACCTCTCTATCTCTGCCAAATCTTCGGTTTACAAATAAGCTATCTTTTAAATCAAAAAATTCAGAAACATATTTTGATGAAACATTGTCTCTGTGTAATGTTGAACACAAAAATATCTCATCATTTTCCTGATTAGAAAAGAAATTATTTATATGTTTTTTTATCCCTTCATATACAAGAGCTCTCGCTTTTCCACAACTTCTTTTATTAGGATCTGTTATATATGTATCAATTTCAATTGAATTTTGTGGATTGGCTGAAAAATATTTGTTAGGCTCAAAATTTTTCTTTTCATTATAAATAATTAAGCTTGATTCCTTTCTTAATTTCTCATATTCTTCCTCTAAATTTAAATTTACTTCTAGCTCTTTTGTAATAGCATTTTGTTCATTTTTTCCTTGTGAGTCTTTGCCATATATTAAGTCTTTCATTTTTGAAAAAGTCATCCAATAAAAATCTTCATATTTGTGTATAGCGTCTTTTTCGCCATCATTTTGTGCATTTTTTACATATTCAAACATATATGAATTAATTTTTTCACGAAGTGGACTTTTTTCATCAAATTTACTTTTACTATTTAATTCGTTTTGCAAAAATTCATTAATATTAGAATACTCAGGAAACTCCTGTAAGACTTTATTTCTTGCATAATCATAAGCTTTTAATTTCAATTTATATGCATCTAAAGCCGACTTTTTATAGTCTGTTTCACTTGCATATTTTGTTTTTACATATGATTCATATTCATCTGATACTTTAAAATATTTTGTAATGTCATTATATGTAAACATATTTTGACCTTGCGTTATGTATGTTGCTGCATCTACCCTATCATTATCATCTACAGAAACCAATACAGTGTTTTCTTTTGAATGTACATATTCGCTAATATCATCTGCTCCTGTAATAAATAATTGCCCTATTTGGCCATTTGCTTCCATGTTTTGCAATACTTGCACTTCTAAATTTGCAATTTGATTTAGATATTTGTTTTCATTATTGACATTTACTTCAATAATTTTCATATTACACGTCCTTTCAAATATAATTATTATAAAATATTTTCGTAATTACAAAAATATTCCAATAATTGCGGTCTAAATTATATAGCAAAGGTTTAATAAATTCAAGATAATTTTAATTTAAATCCGGGAAATTTAAATACTAATTCTAAAAAAGTACTGTTACAATTTTCACTTTTAAAAAGAATTAGTTTCCAAGATATTATAAAAAAACTATTTTTCATATATTCCTTTTATCTGCATAACTTTTATTAAACATTTATTTAAGAAAGGCTTTATTTATTGATGAAATTTTTAGTAATAAAACTAAAACGAAATTCACTTACAATATTATTTGCTTTGTTTTTAATTTTTTTAATAGCTTTTTCTAAGCAAAATTTAACAGCTGCTAAAGACGGTTTAACACTTTGGGCTACTTGTGTTGTTCCTTCGCTATTTCCATTTTTCATTGCTACAGAGCTTTTAAATTATACAAATATTACATCAATATTTGGTAAATTTTTAAGTCCTTTGATGAAACCATTGTTTAATATTCCCGGAGAAGGAGCATATGCTTTTATTATGGGAATTATTAGTGGTTACCCTGTTGGTGCAAAAATTGTAACTGATTTTTACAAGAACGGTATTTGTACCAAAAATGAAGCTGAAAGAATGCTAGCATTTACCAATAATTCTGGGCCACTTTTTATTATTGGAACAGTTGGAATTCTTTTATTTGGAAATACTTCTATAGGAATTTTACTTTTTATAACACATCTGCTTTCAAGCATTACAGTTGGACTAATACTTGGAATGTGTTCAAAAATATATAAAGCTGATGAAATAAAACATGAATTTTCCTTAAAAAATCAGGAACATTTGGCTAATTCATTAAGTAATCTTGGTAATATTTTAGGTAGTAGTATTTATAATGCTATATCAACAGTAATGCTTATTGGCGGTTTTGTTGTACTATTTTCCGTAATTTTGGCAATACTTAATAGATTAAATTTAATTAGTTTACTAAGTAATACTTTTAGTATTTTTGGAATTTCTTTTAATTTTAGTAAAGGTTTAATAAGTGGAATAGTTGAACTTACTAATGGAGTAAATATTGTTAGTTCAATACATACTAAGGCAATTTCTACCAATATTATATTGTGTGCATTTTTACTTGGTTTTGGAGGCTTTTCTGTTCTTCTTCAAGTTTTAAGTATTATTTCAAAAGAAAAATTATCTATAAAAACATATACACTAGGAAAACTATTGCAAGGTTTTTTCGCTAGCTTATATACTATTTTATTTATAAAAAATTGTTTTATATTTAATATTGATATTCCAAATCAAATTTCGCATAAAAATAACATTTTATATTATGGACTTATTATTGCACTAATTTTTGTGATTATTTTTGCTCTTTTAGCTAATCAAAAGAAAAATATTATTCATAAAATTTAATTTTTTTAATATATTTTATTAAAAATAATAATTTTTATATATGAAAGCCAATTTTACTGAACCTTTATTATCAAAAGCTTTCAAGAAAGGGATGATTTTATGGAATATAATAATTATAATGGATATCAACCTTATGCTCCTTTTGATGGAAATAATATTGACCCTAATATTAGCGAGCAGAATTTTTTTAATCCAGCTGTTCAATATGAGCAAGCATATATGTATTACAGGTATTTGTCACAGCAGATGGAATATAAAATTAAATGTAAGGAATATGAGAATTTATACAAAAACGAAAAGATTGCAAAATAAACTTCATTTTTAATATGAAATAAAAAACCATATTTTGTGATATCTTTAACATGATAAATTTAAATTGTTTATATTAAATTTATTTTAATTTTAATTGATGAATTTAATTGATTATAAAATTAAGTTGTTAAAAATTCGTTAATAATAAAAAATAACATATTTGAATTTTTTTCAAACATGTTATTTTTTATTAATTAAAACTAAATGGTAGCGAGAAATGGATTCGAACCATCGACCTGCCGGGTATGAACCGGATGCTCTAGCCAACTGAGCTATCTCGCCGTCAACGATTAATATTATAATTGCTTTTTTATGTTTTGTCAATAATAAAAACGAAATAATTTAAAATTATTTCGTTTTTATTTTACTTTCAGTCTCTTTCTTCTCGACCTTGAGTATATGAATTTCTTTCACCTCTTATATTTTGTTCTTTAATTTTGTATTTTGAACTTTTAGTTGAATTTTCATCTTTTTTTATTGTTCCTGTTTTTATTTGTATATTTCTTAAATTTCGTATAAATTTATCTGTATCTTGATTATTTACTTCTTCAAATTCATCATCTTTTTCTGGATCTGTTAATTTTTTCCATATATCTCTAATGTCGACAAGTTTCCATATTCCTTTTCTTGTTTTCACTTTCTTTTCCATTTGCGATACTTCGCACCTCCATATTTTTATAAAAGATATATGATAATATTAACATAAAAAAAGAAAAAAATCAATACTTTCTACTAAACTTCTTTAATTTTGCTTGATTTTTTCCTTTTTATATACTTTTAAATTATTATTTAATTCATATAATCTTTTAATTTTTTACTTCTACTTGGATGTCTTAATTTTCTTAAAGCTTTTGCTTCAATTTGTCTTATTCTTTCACGAGTTACTTTAAATTCTTTTCCAACTTCTTCTAGTGTTCTAGCTTTTCCATCTTCTAATCCAAATCTTAGTTTTAAAACCTTCGCTTCTCTTGGTGTTAATGTACTCATTACTTCTTCTAATTGCTCTTTTAGTAATGTGTATGCTACAGAATCTTGTGGAGCTGGTGAATCATCATCTTGTATAAAATCACCTAAATGGCTATCATCTTCTTCTCCAATTGGAGTTTCTAATGATACTGGATCTTGTGCTATTTTTTGTATTTCAACAACTTTTTCTACTGGAATTTCCATTTCTTTTGCAATTTCCTCTGGGGTAGGCTCTCTTCCAAGTTGTTGTAATAAGTGTCTTGATGTACGAATTAATTTATTTATTGTTTCAACCATA
>OKRY01004122.1_pt1 | contig 10329 bp, 6 predicted proteins | sample 1601121 | NCBI WGS metagenome assembly OKRY01 (sample SAMEA3541546, study PRJEB24748) | human gut metagenome | biome: human gut; feature: human-associated habitat; material: faeces | place: China | collected 2012
CGCTGGTGCGCACGATCTTGAGCCAGTCGCGGCTGGGGCCTTTGTCCGCCGGGCCGAGGATGACTTCAATGATCTCGCCCGTCGCCACGACATGGTCGATGGGGACGATGCGGTTGTTGACCTTACAGCCCACCATCCGGTTGCCGACGGCAGAGTGGATGGCGTAGGCAAAGTCGATGCAGTTTGCGCCCGCAGGCAGGTTGATGACGTCGCCCTTCGGGGTGAAGGCAAAGACCTCCTCCGGCAGCAGGTCGCTCTTCAAATCGTGGAGCAGGTTGCCGGAATCCTCGCTGACGCGCTGGTTTTCCAGCAGCTGGCTGACCCATGCCAGCCGCTCATCCAGTTTATCGTGGCCCTCGAGGCCCTCTTTATACTTCCAGTGGGCGGCAACGCCGTACTCGGCCTGCTCGTCCATGGTGCGGGTGCGTATCTGCACCTCAAAGGGGATGCCCTCGTGGCCGATGACGGTGGTGTGGAGGCTCTGGTAGCCGTTGGGCTTGGGGGTCGAGATATAGTCCTTGAAGCGGTTGGGCAGCGGGTGGTACATATCGTGGATGAGGCCCAGGGTGCTGTAGCACTCAGCCAGGGTGTCCAGGATGATGCGCACCGCGTAGATGTCGTAAATTTCATCGAAGGACTTGTTCTGCATGATGGTCTTGCGGTAGATGCCGTAGATGCTCTTGACTCTCCGCTTGATGGTCGCGCCCTCGATGCCGCTCTCCTCGAGGCGGCTCTTGATGACGCCCGACACGCTGGCCAGAAACTCGTCGCCCGCGCGCTCGCTGAGCATCTTGTTGATCTCCTCGTAGCCCACGGGGTCGAGGTAGTGGAGGCTGCGGTCTTCCAGCTCCTCCTTGACGTTCAGGATGCCCAGACGGTTGGCGATGGGAGCGTAGACCTCCATGGTCTCCCGGGCCTTGTCGCGGCGCTTCTGCTCCGGCCATGCGTCGCCGGTGCGCATATTGTGCAGGCGGTCACAGAGCTTGATGATCATGACGCGGACGTCACGGCTCATGGCCAGCAGCATCTTGCGCAGGTTCTCAGCCTGCAGCTCTTCGATATTGGAAAATTGGATCTTGGTCAGCTTGGTGACGCCGTCCACCAGCGCAGCCACCTCTTCGCCGAAAGCGGCGGTCAGGTCGGCCAGAGTGGCGGGGGTGTCCTCCACCACGTCGTGGAGCAGGGCGGCGGCGATGCTCTCGCTGTCCATGCCGAGGTCCAGCACGAGGCGGGCCACGGCCAGCGGGTGGCAGATATAGGGCTCACCGCTGCGGCGGCAGACCCCCTTGTGGGCGTCGTTGGCCATATTGTAGGCTTTTTCGATCATGGCCATGTTGTAGGCTTTGCCGCTGGCTTTGATGGCCTCCACCAGCTTCTCCCAGGTCACGATCTCGGGCCGCACCTCCGAGGGAAGGGTCCCCTCAGGGGCGTTGGCCGGCAGAGCCGTTGCGGCCACGGTAGCCATCTCCGTCACCGGCATAGGCTGATGGAGATGGGTCTTTGCAGAATAGCTGTCCTCTTTCGCCGCAGCCGATGCTGCGGGCGCGGGGACGACAGTTTTCTTTCCCTCAGGCATCTTTATCGTTCCTCCAGACATTTCAGGATGGGCGCATCGGCAAGGTTCTTCTTGCCGGTGGCAGGCACGAGTTCCCAGAACTTTGCCCCGCCCCGGTCAGCCGCTGTGATGAGGCCGACCTGTTCCAGCGCGGAGATGGCCACCAGCGTCCGACCGGTGTTCTCCTCGCCGAGTTTTGCAAACAGGGGCTGCAGGTCTTCGGCGTGCCAGCGCCGCGCCTGCAGCTCCCGATAAACGGTGATGATATGGCTGCGCTCCGGGGCGATGCTCTCCTTCTGCTCCGGCGTCAGGGGCGTACCCCGGCGCAGCGCCTGCACCAGTGCGGCCTGCTCTGCAGCTGTGTTGCCGAGGCCCGCCGGATGCAGTTCGATGATGCGGCCCGACAGCTGTGCGCCCCGGGGCGAATCGTAGACCGAAAGGCTGATGGCTGCGTCCACGACGTCGCCCGTCGAGTAAGGCACCTGTTCCGGGTGCATCCCGAACCAGACGGCATAGATGCTGGAACTGCCCTGCCGCAGACGCAGGCGGCAGTGCTTGCCCTCCGAGACGGCGTAGACGCCCTCCACGACAGCCATTTCCAGCACGAAGACCGGGCTGGGGTTGTCGGCACCGTAGGGTGCCAGCTGGTCGAGGCGGCGGACGCTCTCCACCGTCAGGCGGTCGAGGTGGACGGACAGATCGCATTCCAGCGGCGGGGTGCGCAGCACGGGACACTCCCGGGCCGCCCAGTCGTTGAGCCGCTGGCGGAGCGTCTGCAGATCCTCTTCCCGCACCGAGAGGCCCGCTGCCATGGCGTGGCCGCCGAAGCGGAGCAGGATGTCGGCGCAGGAGGCGATGCACTCGTGCAGGTTGAAGCCCTGCACGCTGCGGCCGCTGCCCTTGCCCTCGCCGTGCTCATCTACCGACACCACGATGACCGGGCGTCCGGTCTTTTCCACAAGGCGGGAGGCCACGATGCCGATGACGCCGGGGTGCCAGTCTCTGCCCCAGAGCAGGATGACCCGGTCTTCGAGGCGTTCCGGTTCAGCGTCCAGCAGTTCCTGCGCGGCTTTGACGATCTCCATCTCCGTCTCCTGCCGCTGGATGTTGATGTCACTCAGCTTATGAGCCAATTCGACCGCCCGGTCTTCGTCCTCACAGAGCACCAGCTGCAAAGCGGTGACAGCGCTGTCCATCCGGCCCGCCGCATTGATGCGGGGTGCGATGGCGTAGCTGATGTTCTCTGCCGTCACCGGCTTGCCTGCAAGGCCCACTTCTTCCAAAAGGGCGCAGAAGCCGGGTCTGTCCGTATTTTGCAGCTGGCGCAGACCGGCTTTGACGATGGTGCGGTTCTCCCCTGTCAGGGGCATGACGTCGGCCACGGTGCCAACAGCGGCAAGGTCGCCGCAGTATTCCAGCATCTCTTCCGGCGGGCAGCCATCCAGCGCGGCGCAGAGCTTGAAGGCCACGCCCGCGCCGCACAGGCCCTTAAAGGGGCTGTGGTCGTCGGCACGACGGGGGTCCACGATGGCCACTGCCTGGGGCAGGGTGTCGTGGGGCAGATGGTGGTCTGTGATGATGAGGTCGATGCCGAGGCTGGCCGCGAATGCAGCTTCCTCTACGGCAGAGATGCCATTGTCCACCGTGACGATGAGACGGCAGCCCTTATCGTAAATCGACTGGATAGCGTTCTTCGAGAGGCCGTAGCCGTCGCCCTCCCGGCTGGGCAGCATACACTTGACGGCGGCACCCATCCCTTTCAGGTGCTGATAGAGCAGGGCCGTGGCGGTCACACCGTCCACGTCGTAGTCGCCGAAGACGACGATCGTCTCCCCTTCGTCGATGGCCCGCAGGATGCGCTCACAGGCTTTATCCATGTCGGTCAGGAGCATGGGGTCGCTCAGCTCTTCTTCGCCCGCCAGAAGGGTCAGCGCCTCGGCAGGGTCGGTGATGCCCCGAGCAGCGAGGATGCCGGCCAGCAGGCCGGCTTCTTTCTGCTGGGCCGCGAGGACAGAGCAGTACTTTTCCTCGCTCCACTCTTCGTCCATGTTCTGGTATTCCAGCTCTTCGGTGTTCTGCTGGGCGATGGCCGCTGTCAGCTCTTTCAGGGCGGCGCGGTCAACAGTCTTGGTGTTCCAGGCCCGGTAGGTCATCGCAATCCCTCCCCGGCCAGACCATCGTTCGCCAGCATCCCCTGCAGCGCAGCGATCTCGCTGGAAACGTCCAGTGCCACGTCCGACAAAAGCTTATCGTAGAGGTTATCATAAGCCTGATTCAAGGTGTGCAGGATGCCCGCAATATCCCGGCGGATGGCCTCCGCGTTCTCGCCCTGCTGGCTCTGCACGTCGTTGTAGGTGTGCAGGAGCTTGAGGGTGGTGGGGATATAGTATTCCGCAAAGCGGCGGGCCTTGGGCAGGCTCTCGGGGTGGGCTTCCAGCCAGGCACAGATGGACTCGGTGGTCTTCTGCATATGCTGCAGCTCCTCCACAGCCCGCTCATCCTCCATGAGTTCCTGCTCCTTCTCGAGCACCTGCGCAAAGCGGCGGGTCGTCTCGAGGTTCAGGGGGACTTCTCCGGCCTGTTCCGGCGCTTTTTCCGGTTCGGGCTGGGGCTGATTTTCCTGTGCAGCGCGGTAGTCCTCTGCCGTCAGGTAGAGCTTGTCGTTTTTCTCGTCCAGCCAGGCACTGAGCCAGCCCTTGTGGATGAATTTCCGCAGCATCTTGAGAGCCTTGGCCTTCTTTTTATGCGTCAGGTCGGCCAGCATGGAGAGGGACAGGCCCTTGTGCCAGTCGAAGCCCTCGGCGGTATCGGCGTAGAGCTCCAGGGTCTTGGCGGCCTTCATACGGGACGCGCCCGCTACGGTCAGCCAGCCGAACACAGCGGTCACAGCGGCAGAGCACCACCCCGTCACCGCGATAGCACCCAGTGCGAGATCGCCGATAGCGCTGAGGAACGTATCCGCGGTTTCGGCGGCGGCTGCTCCCAGCACCAGCTCATCGACCGCCATCACGCCGCCGGACGTGAACGCCCCCGCCGTGCCAAAGCAGGCGATGGCTGTGATGCCGAAGATGACGGCGAAGGTGATGCCGGTCGCCAGCATGGCGACGCCTGCGCTGTGGCGTTTTTTGGCGCTGGTGCGGATATTCTCGATGGCCGTCGGTTCCGGCTTCTTTGCAAAGAAATTGCGCGCCCAGTCGGTCATCCCGCTGGCGCTGGCGCTGCTTCTGGCCTCCTCGGCCCGCTTCTGGTACTCCTGTTTTCCGGCCTGAAAGGCCCGGCCTGCCTCCGAGATGCCGTAACCGGCGGCGTTCACCGCGGCGCGGCCCACATCCCACACACGGTCGCCGATCTCCTCGCCCCGGCCCTCAAAGCCGTGGCGGAAGGAGTCGGACATGGTGTCGCCCAGCTCGCGGAGCTGGCGTTCCAGCTCCTGCTGCACCTGACGGCCCTTGCCGTCCTGCGCCGTGCGGTTAAAATCGTTTTCACGATCAGTCATTCAACTTCTCACCCTTCTGCCGGGCTGTACCGGCTGATGATGGCGCGGGCCACCCGCAGGCCATCGACGGCGGCACTCATGATGCCGCCCGCATATCCGGCACCCTCGCCGCAGGGATACAATCCTGCCAGCTGGGCGCATTCAAAATTTTCTTCCCGTTTCAGCCGCACCGGGCTGCTGGTACGGGTCTCGAGGCCGGTCAGAATGGCCTCGGGGGCGGTGTAACCCGCAATTTTCCGCTCGTAAGCCCGCAGACCGGCCCGCAGGGTGTCGGCCAGTTCGGTCGGCAGCAGCGCGCCGAGGTCCGCAGCAACGACGCCCCGGTCATAGGTGGGCTGGACGCGGCCAATGTTCAGCCGGCCCCTGCCCTCCAAAAAGCTCTGGATGTTCTCCGCCGGGGCGGCATACTCTCCGCCGGGACGGCCTGCCGCATAGGCCCGGGCTTCCAGCTCCCGCTGGAAGGCGATGGCCTTCCGGGGGTCGTTGCCGAAGTCTTCACCGCCAACGCTGACCACCACGGCCGCGTTGGCATTCCTGCCGCTGCGGGCGTGGTAGCTCATGCCGTTGGTCACGACACGGCCCTTTTCGCTGGCCGAAGCTACCACCTGGCCGCCCGGACACATACAGAACGTATAAACGCACCGTTTTTCAACGTGCTGCGAAAGTTGATATTCGCCGCGCGGCAGGGCCGGATGGCCCGCCGCCTCGTGGTAGAGGCTCTTTTCGATTTCCGATTGGAGATGCTCTGCCCGGAAGCCGACGCTGAAGGGCTTGCACTCCAGCACGAGGCCGCTGTCCATCAGCATCCCGAAGGTGTCGCGGGCCGAGTGGCCCACCGCGAACACCAGCGCCTCACAGGGGAACGCACCGTCCGTGGTCTGGATACCGACGAGCTGGCCATCCCGCCGCTCGAAGCCGGTGAGGGCTGTGTTGAAGTGGACTTCGCCCCCCAGCGACTCGATCTCTTTTCGGATCGAAGTGATGACGCCCCGCAGCAGGTCGGTGCCGACATGGGGCTTCTGCTGCCAGGCAATTTCCTTCGGCGCGCCGTGCTCGAGGAACACTTCGGTCACGAAGCCGCAGAGCTCGTCGCCGATGCGGGTGGTGAGCTTGCCGTCCGAGAAGGTGCCGGCGCCGCCCTCGCCGAACTGGATGTTGGCGTTCTCGTCCAGCTCACCGGTGGCGGAGAAATGCTCCACAGCCTTGACACGCTCGTCCAGCGCAGGGCCGCGTTCCAGCACGATGGGCCGATAGCCCTGACGGGCCAGCAGCAGCGCCGCAAAGAGGCCCGCCGGGCCGAGGCCGCAGACCACAGGCCGGTGCGTCAGCGGCAGAGTGCCGTTCTGCACCGAGAGATCGGTCTTGCCCCGGACGGTGACGCTGCGGGAAGCACCCGCATAGGCGGCCTCTTCCCCCTCCTCTTTCAGAGTCACGGCCACGGTGTACACCAGCTTGGGCTGGCCGTGGCGGGCGTCCACCGAGAGCCGGGCGATGCCCAGATGGCCCACCTTTCCCCGGGGGACGCGGGCGAGGCGGAGGGCTTTTTCGTAGGCCTGCGGCTCCCCGGCGGAGAGGGGCAGGCGAATATCATGGATCAGGATCATATACTCAGTTACTTTCTATCTTGCACTGCACCACATAGCTGCCCAGCGCAAAAATTTTGTCGTTGGCCGGCACATAGAGGCGGCAGGCGATGTTCTGCTGGCCGATGGCGACATAGAAGTCGTCGGCGTCGATCTCAATGACCACCTGTTCCGGGTTGAGTGCTTCCAGCGAACCGGCCGGGCCGCAGAGGGTGACGTTCATCAGCCGCTCCGTCTCCACGGTCAGGGTGTAGGTGGAGGGCAGGTTCATGACCTGCACACAGCTGGCGGGCAGGTTCATGGTCTTGGTTTCCAGACGGGAGCTGTCGAAGCTGACCGTGATGCTGGAGATGTTGTCCAGCAGACGGATGCCGCTGGGCAGTTCGATGGGCATTTCGTACACCTTATCCAGTGCAAAGGTGGAAAGGTCGATGGTACCCACCGACAGGGTGGACAGACGGTCGATCTGGGACTCCGGGCCGGCCACATTGAGGGTCTTTTTGCTCAGGGAGTAGACCAGCACCGAGGGGTCAAAGTCGCGGGGCGCGTTGATAAAGCTGACTTCCACCGGCAGGGTGGCCAGCTTATACACCTGCAGCGTGACCTCAACGCTGTCCGTTTCCAGAGTAGTATACTCAAATTCCACCTCCCTGCCGCTGCGGGTGTAAAAACGCAGGCTGGTGTCCAGAGTGACGGGGCTGGTCAGCTCGCCGTTGTAGGTCACCTCGGCGGTGCAGGTCTCTACCTTGCTCAGCTCAGTGCTGGGTCCGGAGAGAGTCACCGTCTCCTTCGAGATGTCGGTGCCGTAGAGGATATAGCCGTCTGCTATCTTCAGGTAATTCGTCGTCACCTGGATGGGCAGGGTCTTTTCTTCCACTATATCGAACACCACGTCCACGGTGTTGTCGCCGTCGATGGAGACGGACACACCGGTGAGCAGGGTGCTCTGGCTCCGCACCTGAAGGCGCAGGCTCTTTTCGCCGCTGTCGCGGACGCTGGACCAGTCGGGGTAGACGACAAAGTCGTTGGCCGACAGGCTGCCGATGGTGTAGCCGTCGCCGGAAAGTTTCAAGTTGACCGTTTTTTCCTCTGCATTGACGATGCTCAGGCCCCGGGAAGTGTAGGCAGCCGAATCATAGGTAAAGTCCACCGGAACATTATAGATGGTGGTGGTGGTGCCGGGCTGCACGACGATGGTGACAGCCATCCACGCGATGACTGCACCCAGCAAAGAAAGCAGGAGCCGGATGCGGCGGTCGTTCAGCAGATTGCGCTTGGGGGGTACGGCAGGCTTTCCGTTGTTCTGCTCAGTGCTCATTGCTGCTCATCCTCCTCCTTGTTGTTCACCCAGTTCAGCAGGCGCTTGCCCCGGGCCTTCCAGCCCTCGGCAGCGCTCTTCTCGCTGGCGGTCTCCTTGGGTATCATCTCATCCACCAGCCGGGTGTAAAGGGTCTGACGGTCAAAGTGGCGCATGAGTACACCGTTTTTCGCCATCGAGATGATGCCTGTCTCCTCGCTGACCACGATGGCGATGGCGTCGGAGTTCTCGGCGATGCCGAGGCAGGCGCGGTGGCGGGTACCCATGTCCTTGCCCAGGTCCAGGTTGTTGGAAAGGGGCAGCACACAGCCTGCGGCCTTGATGCGGCCATCCTCGATGATGGCTGCGCCGTCGTGGAGGGGGGTACCCTCGTAGAAGATAGTACCCAGCACCTCGAGGTTGACTGCGCTGTTCACGGGCGTGCCGGTGCGGACGATCTCAGAAAGGTTGGTGTTCCGTTCCAGCACGATGAGCGCGCCGGTCTTGGTCTCCGAAAAGCGCTCTGCCGCGTCGCAGATGGCGATGATGGCGCTGCGCCACGCGCCCTTGAGGCTGGTGTCGTTGTAGCGGTTTTTATTGAAGAAGCGATAGGCCCACTGGTCGGTCTGGCCCATCCGCTCCAGCGCACGCCGTATCTCGGGCTGGAACAGCACCACCAGCGTCAGCAGACCGACTTGCAGCAGCGAGTTGAGCAGCCAGGTGACGGTGCGCATATTCAGGATGTTCGCCACCAGATAGACCGCCATGACGATGAGCGCGCCCTTGGCCAGCTGGCCGGCGCGGGTGCGGTTGACGAAGCCCAGCAGCTGGTAGATGAGGAACGCGATGATAAGGATGTCCAGCAGGTCTACCAGCTTGAAGGTCTGGAAGTTTGCTACGATAGAGTTCAGAGTCATGGGTCACATTCTCCCGTTCACACTGCTTCGATGAGGGCGACGGCGTGGGCCGCGATGCCCAGCCCCTCGCCGGTAAAGCCCAGATGCTCCTCGGTGGTGGCTTTGACGCTCACGGCGTCCACCGGCATCCCGAAAGCCTCGGCCAGCTTTGCCCGCATGGCCGGGATGTGGGGGGCCAGCTTCGGGCGCTGGCAGAGGATGGTGGCGTCGATGTTCTCGATGCGCCAGCCGTGCTCGGTCATGATTTCTGCCACACGGCGGGCCAGCATGAGACTGTCGGCCCCGGCGTACTCTTCCGCCGTATCGGGGAAGTGCTGGCCGATGTCGCCCAGCGCCGCTGCGCCCAGCACGGCGTCCATGACCGCGTGGGCCAGCACGTCGGCGTCCGAGTGGCCCAGCAGACCCTTTTCATACGGCACTTCCACGCCGCCCAGGATGAGCTTGCGGCCCTCCACCAGACGGTGGACGTCGTAACCATGACCAATGCGCATTTTCTTTCCTCCGTTCTCTGCCCGGGGCAGATCCTCCCGGGTGGTTATCTTGATGTTTGCGTAGTCGCCCTGTACCAGCTCCACCGGACGGCCCGTCAGCTCGAACAGGCTGCAGTCGTCGGTGACGAGGCGGGCGCTGGCCTCGTCCAGTTCATCCAGCGCCTCCAGATAGGCGGCCCGGTCGAAGCACTGGGGCGTCTGCACCGCATAAAGGGTGCTGCGGTCGGGGGTGTTCTCCACCATGCAGCCTTCCGGCACAGTCTTGCCGTTTCCGCCCTTCGCCTGCTTGATGGTGTCCTTCACCGGCACCGCAGGGGCGGCGGCACCGCAGCGGGCAGCGGCCGCTATCGTATCGGCGATAACGCTCTGGCTCACGAAGGGCCGGGCCGCGTCGTGGACGGCCACCAGTTTGCCGTGGGCAGCAGCCACGCCGCTGCGGGCGCTCTCGGCGCGGGTCGAGCCGCCCTTCACCAGCCGCACCGGCTTTTTGCAGCGGGCAACGGCCCGCTGGGCATTCTCACTGGACGCGCCGGTCACGATCACCAGTTCGTCCACCTCCGGACACTCGTCAAAGGCCCGGACGCTCCGCTCCAGGACGGTCTCACCGCCCAGATCGAAACTCAGTTTATCAAATCCCATCCGGGTGGAAGAACCCGCCGCCACCAGGACTGCCGTTACACGATGTTCCAATTTCTTACACCTGCCCCATTTTATTCCTGCCCTGCGCCGCACTGCACAGAGCGTATTATTATTCATTGAATATTATAGCGTATCCACCCACAAACTGCAACTGCCCGCGCCCATCAAAAATGCCCCCGTGCAGCACTTTTGGCGCTGTACGGGGGCATAAATTTTTTATGAAATTTCTGCGTTATGCGAGGATGGGCTCGATGGCAGCGGCCAGAGCATCCTTCTGAGCCTGAGCCTCGGCCAGGTCCTTGCCCAGAGTGGTGAAGTAGGTCTTGATCTTCGGCTCAGTGCCGGAGGGAC
>OKRY01004124.1_pt1 | contig 10329 bp, 13 predicted proteins | sample 1601121 | NCBI WGS metagenome assembly OKRY01 (sample SAMEA3541546, study PRJEB24748) | human gut metagenome | biome: human gut; feature: human-associated habitat; material: faeces | place: China | collected 2012
TTTTAGCCAGCGCGGCACAGAATCCTCAACAGTAGCCGTGCACTTGGTGGTGCAAACGATGTTAACCAGGGACGTCTTGGCGACATTCACGACCGTGTCGAGCATGTATCTACTCGTATCAATGTGTAGCTCGGAACCGAAGTAACCGGAACTGGAAAATTTTTTGTTCAAAAAGTGTTCGAAAAACCCAAAAAATTTTTTCGAAAAATGAACGTTCGAAAAATAGATTGGCTACTTTGATGTAGCAAAAATTATAGCAAATAAGATTTAAAGGGGTGGGTTATTATACTTATCCCTGATAAGGAGGAAACATATGAATTACGCTCAAGTATTTATGTGCGATATCGCAAACGGTCCTGGATGCCGTACAAGCCTGTTTGTTTCAGGCTGCACCCATCACTGCAGGGATTGTTTTAATGAAATTGCATGGGATTTTAATTATGGTAAAGAATTTGATCAACATGTACAGGATGTATTGATCGAAGAGAGCAACAGCCCTTTTATTCAGGGCTTCACATTTCTTGGTGGTGAACCAATGGAAGTTGCGAATCAAAAAGCACTAAGACCTTTTATCGAACGAATCAGAAAAGAACTTCCGGATAAAGATATTTGGATTTATTCCGGATATACTTACGAAGAATTGACTGATCCAAACAATGAGAGGTGTTACAGCAAAGATACAGATGCTATCCTTGCAATGACAGACGTACTTGTTGACGGCAGATTCGATTGGCAGAAGAAGGATATCACTTTGAGATTTAAAGGATCTTCGAACCAGCGAGTAATTGATATTCCAGCAACGAGAGAAAGCGGAAATATCGTACTCAGTGAATTTAATTAGAATTTGAAACAATTAAAAAAAGACAAGGCAGCTTTTTGCGGCTGTCTTGTTTTTTTGTTCTAAACGTTTTCCGACATATAAAGAATATAGGAGGTACAACGACATGGCAAGAATGTATACAGAAAGAGACAGAGAAATAGAAGAAAAGAGGCTTCTTCGTCAACGAGAGACTTTTGAAGCAAGGTCGGACTGGGAAAAGAAAAGAGCCATAGCAATCCAAAAAGATGCGGCCGCCGTTAAAGAAGTTGTAAATGCCGCCATCGATGCAAGAGGAAAAGGCGAAATGAGACATATAAACCTTGGAGGAAGATCCGGAGACATTTTTAGGGTAACAGACGCAAGCACAGTCACTGCAGAAACAGAACATGGAGATGCATTACTCTTAAACGGAGAAGAAAAATTCAGAATAAGCCTTATTATGAATATCGAAAAGAAACAGTCATTGCCTTGGGCTTTTAAGCTCGAAAACGGGGAAGAGGTAAAAGCAACTGTTAATGCCAAAACGAAGTTAGATTTGTACGTTGATGGGAAAAAAATTCCGGAAGAAGAAGTAGATAAAAAATTCTCGCATTGGAAAGACCAGTTTGAAAAAAGGGCATATTCAGACATCGAAAGAGTGCGTGCCTTAAGAGAGGTTAACGCAGAACAGGAAGCTCGTGAACGCTTTGTTGCGCAGGCAAGAAAAAACAAGCTCGATAGAATTGACAGATGATGCTGTATGTAAAAAAATTAAGTTTACAAAATCTGACATATATATAATAGCTGGAAGAGATTTCAGCGTAAAACAGTTTGTTTACTCCTTGAAGGGTGCCGTTTTGCCAGGTTGCCAACTGGTGATACGGCATCTTTCCGTTTTGTGATAAAAAACTTATATATTTGAGAAATATAGGACTAGTACTTGACTTTTATTAGCTAGTCCTATATAATAACATAAGAAAAGAGGTAACAACTATTAGCAAGTAGTTCTCTTATTCGTAGTCAGTTATACCCATAAGGAGGATACAAAATATGGCAGATAATAGAGTAGATTACAGCAGAATTAAATATCCGCTTCAAATCGTAGCGAAGAAAACATCTTCAGTAAACGAATCGGTTAAAAACTATTCTACGTTTTCAGTAGAAGCAGCGTTTAGCCCGCCGGATGTAGCCCCATCAAACCCGAATGCGAGAGCGGACTCACCACTTGAGGGATTTGACAGCAAATTCTCTCGTTTTAAAGTTTCAATCATTCATAAGGTTGAAAGGAATGGGAAACCAGCGGGAGTTACGTACCCAGATGGAAGTATTCGAGTTGATGAGCTTGCTGGAATTAAAGCAAGATCAGACGCAGCGCTTCAAAATGAATTGTTAATGCAAACCAACTGGGGAAAGAATATTACAAATACGCTTAGCTCTAATTCAAAGAAACTGGATAATATTACAGCTGCATTTGGAAAGATGGGAAAATTCCTAATGGCGTTGCCAGGGATGATCAAGAATGGGGCAGCCGTTCAGGCGCAGCCTCAGCACCAAACACAGCAAGCTTCGTCAATCGATGTTGCAGGCCTTAAAGCAAAAGCAACAAGTGTTACTTTCATAACGGGATATCTTAAAGATAAGAACCCGCTTCAAGTAATTCTTGAAGACCCGGAAAAAGGAAAGATAAATCTTGAAAAACATAGAGATTTCCTTAATAAAAATCTTGCTAAATATCCAAAGAATCAGACTCAGATTGATGCAATCAATGCGGCGCTTACTTTGCTCGCATCCGGATCGCTCAAAGATAGTTCCGGAGAAGAAATTGTCCCGTCTAATATCAGTAATAATCTTGGCAGCGTAGAACTTTATACAGCAACTCCTCGCGCATTGATTCGTAAAAAAGACGCAGACACAAATCTCTGCCCAGTATACGAAGTTTCCATTGTATGGCATTATGGAAATCGCTATCCAATCGAAATTACTGTAATCAATGAAATGGCTCCTGTAAATCAAAAAGACGGCGGTCAAATTAACCCAGTCTTGTCTCAGAAACAGAATGTTGTTAAAGAATCATTCCGTATGAGTATCGAAGACTGGTATGATGTACTTGATAAAATGGTAGATGTTCAGAAAAACTTCAAACAAATGTATTTTTCCGCTTTGTATAAGGTTGCTCTTGCTGCTAACGAAAGCAACAGAAAGGCAGCAAGTACATCATCTGCAGAATAGAAGGCTAGGGAAGCAGGAAGACAATTCTTGCTTCCTGTTAAAAATTTGGCATGGCATGACGTGGCTTTCCCGCTTGCCTGTAAGTCCAATATAAATGTGATGTTATCCAGATATTCATCACATTTCACACCGTGTTGAGCAGTTCGACCGCCTGCGATGCACGACCCAAACGATAAGACATGAGGTTGTTTATTGATCTCAGTAGTTGCTCACCGGAACTATTGAAGAAACATTAAACATGAAGTCGATCCAGATATCTGTTTTTTAGGACCTGTTCTATTGTTTATCTCCCTTTGGTATAGAGATTATAATAGAAAGTAAAACTTTTTCGCTTGCAGTTTAAATATAACAGTTTGCCATAGACAGATATCAAAAATGACCACGGCAGAAGCATGAGCCTGCCACTATTTATGAGGATAACAGTATATTGGGTGCAACTCCCATAATCCTCAAACACATCCTTCCAATATACAAATGCTACATAATGATAAGGAGTAAGTTCCTTTTACGATAAACACGTTTGCATTTGTACATTGATATGAATCATTTGACTTCATTTAAAATACAAAGGAGGTTTTTCTCCCTTTAAAGACTAAGCCATATAAGTTGAGTGATTCTACTCATGAAGAGAACTGTTGATTATTTTTCTCTTTTCATATTCTATACATTCAATTCTATGTTTTCTTCGTGAGGTGTTTATGAAGGTACAAGTAATATCAGGTGCAACTCCTGAAACCTTCAACTTTTAATTTCAAGATGTAGCAACGTGATTCTCTCAGGAGGTGAAACTCCTGCTTTCCAACGTATCCTTTTCATGTTGCTACAAACGTTAGCTGTAAAAAAGTTCGACTAAAGCAGTAATCATTGAAAAATGATATATGTATGATATAATTCTAATTGGAGATAGGGATATAGCTACTCGTCAGCACCTCTATATCACTGATATATCACTGAGGTCAGGACAGAAATTGGAATCCAACAGGATTCCTTTTCGTTTGGGAATGTTTTGAAAAATAGGAGTAGAACGTTAAAAAGCAGGGTAATCAGCCCTGCTTTTTTATCTTCCACCACGAAGAATTTGCTTGAGTTTCTGTGCTCCCAGCTCCGCCTGCTGACGTTTATAATCATGGTTTGATCCACGGAAGAAAATACATGATTTCTAATGTTTTTGGCTGTTATATTCGCCTTGATGAAGCTACCGATAAAGACGGGAAACTATTGTGGAGAATCGTTGTCCCAGATGAAAAAGGAAAGTATCCAGAGGAAACGGACGATGAGATTTTTGCAATGCAGTCCGGATCTCCTTACAAAAACGCGGTTAATTAACAACAAAGACCACCAGAGAGCGCAATTGTCTCGAAGTGGTCCTTTTTCTTGCGCATCATAAAATCCGACATATAGATAATAGTTCATAAGATAAAAGGAGGACTAAATATGAAGCAAAAAAGGAAAAACAAGATAACGAAACAACAGGAACAACTTCTTGCTGCAATCAAGCATTGCGAAAGAAGAGAGCCTATTCCACGCCCAGCTGTCTTTACCACTAAGAAAGACTATAACAGGCAGGCTCAAAAACGCGAAGCAAGAAAACAGTGCAAAGAAGCTTATTGAAAAAAAGGAGGAAACAAAGATGTCAACTATTATTTTAGTTGGGAAAACAGCATGCGGGAAATCTACTACCGCGAAACTCATGGAAGCAATGGGCTATCAGCGTATAGTGACAGATACCACACGTCCAAAAAGAGAAGGGGAAACGGACGGAATAGACTATCATTTCCGCACGCAAGATGAATTCGAGGCTCTTAAAGAAGCTGGATATTATGCAGAAAGCGTAGACTATGAAGCTGCATTTGGCCATTGTTCTTATGGCTCAGCAAAAGAAGCTTACGAGTCAAAGAAGGACTCTGTTATTGTCTTAAATCCATATGGACTTAAGATGGTAAAGAAAAACGTCGTTTCTGGTTCTACGATTTCTATATTCATGGATGTCCCAGAAGATATACTTGTAGAAAGATTACATATTCGCGGAGACGCAGAAGATGAAATTACAAGAAGACTTGAACATGACAGAATTGATTTTGCTGACATGCCTGAGGTCTGCGATTACACAATATCAATCACAGGCAAAGAGACAGAAGAAGAGATTCTAAAGAAAGTACTTGTGTTGGTGGATTTGGAAGAGCCAAAACTTCACATTGCTTTTGCTATCGATGATAACAACGGAATAATGTTTAATCATCGTCGTGTTTCAAAAGATTCGAAGCTATGCAAGGAGCTTCTGAATACTGTCTACTCTTCTGGTGGACGACTTCAAATTCGACCATACTCTTCACCTTTGTTTGAAGATGGAGTTTATACGTCGGACGACCCATGGAATAAGGCGGGCCCTAATGATATTGTGTTTATTGAGGATGTAGACCCTGCGACAATCCTTGGGGTAACAGAGGTAACTTTATTTCGATGGAATAGAAAATATCCATCTGATTTAAAGTCTACATTTAACTTTAGCGAATACGAGCTTGTTGAAACAAAAGAGTTCACAGGTTCTTCGCATGAAAAGATTTCGAAAGAAACCTGGAAGAAACAAGAAAAAAGGAGGAAACAAAGATGAGACAGACGCTTTTAAGAATCAAAGCGCTAATCTTGGCCGCGGCCATGTTAGTATCAATGACAGGGTGCGGAAGCACAAACGACAAGAAAGAAGAGGATATGAGAGCTTCTACTACCGTCGAGCTTCAAAATGAACCGCAAAAGGGTTCGATGTCAGCGGTCACATTAGCTGATATCCCAGCGTATGCTGGGGATCCGTACGTTGTCATCAACGACAACAACCCGTTCTTCACAGAAAAGGAAATTGCCAAGGCAACAACTTCGTGGGAAGAATACGGGGACATGGATGAACTTGGCAGATGCTCAATGTGTTGGGCGTCGGTGGGAAAGGACATCATGCCCACAGGCGAACGCGGAAGCATCGGTTCTGTTAAACCTACTGGTTGGCATACCGTAAAGTATGACTTTGTAAACGGGAAATACCTTTACAACAGGTCACACTTGATCGGCTGGCAGTTGACCGGAGAAAACGCAAACGAGAAGAACCTTGTTACAGGAACTCGCAGTTTCAACGTGGACGGCATGTTGCCATTTGAAAACATGGTAGCTGACTATGTCCGCGAGGATGATGGGCACGTCTTATTTATAGGGTAACGCCTATGTTTGATGGCGACGACCTTGTGTGTAAGGGAGTTCTAATGGAAGCAATTTCTGTTGAAGATAACGGAGATAGCGTTCTTTTCAATGTCTTCGTCTATAACGTTCAGCCGGGCGTAAAGATCAACTACACTACCGGTGAGAGCAGCTTAGACGATGAGCAAACGGCAGAAACAGGTGATAGCGATTCTGAAGCTGCTGCAGATACTGACACAGTGTACGTGATCAACACAAGTTCCATGAAGTTCCATAAAGAAGATTGTTCTTCAATCTCCTCTATGAACCAAGCAAACAAAAAGGTGATTCTGAATATGCAGCCAATCATTTATTGACTTCAAAAGAATTGAAACAATACAAAAATGGTGCATGGGGTGACAATGCCGAAAGTAAACGATACAAGATCTTAATGAATCGTATTGGTAAGAAACAAATTGGTGAAATGACACAATCCGAATTAAAAATGTGTGTGATTTACCAAAGAATGATTGCCAACCAAAGTACAGGACAAGAAAATGTTGTACTTGAAGATGTCAGTGATGATGATGTGGCCTATCTTGTCGAACATAAAACGGAATTTCCTGGATTTGACGTTGATTTTGGTGGATGGAAACGAGAATATCCATATGGAGAATCTTTATCGGATGTTTTAGGAAGTGTAACTACAAGTACACAAGGTTTGCCTAGTGAATTATCTAGTTATTATCTTTCTAAAGGCTACCAATTAAATGCGAGTGTGGGTAAATCAGGCCTTGAATATCAATATAATGATTTACTTGCAGGAACACCTGAAATTGCCAAGATTACGTATAATTCGAAGGGATTGGCACAAAAAGAAGTCGTTCAAGAAGCAAAAAAAGGATATGATATCCATCTTTCTATCGATATTGATCTTCAAACTTCATTAGATGATATTTTAAAGAAAACATTAAATGAATATGGGGGATCGGCGAATCGTGAAAATTTCAAATCTTTATTTACGACAGTATTAAATGCAAAAGATGGCTCAGTCCTTGCGATGTCAGGCTATCAAATGGATTTGGATACAAAAGGTATGACATATTTTTCAACGGGTAACTATATGTCTTTAGTAAACCCAGGATCATGCATTAAAGGGGCCACTGTATATATGGGCGAAAGTGAACATGTGATGAGTCCAGGAGAAACAATTGTCGATAAAACAATGAATATTGGTGGACAAGAATTTAGTTCCTACAAAGATTATGGTACAGTTGATGACATTATGGCTTTAGAAGTTAGTAGTAACATATATATGTTTAATGTGGCAATACGTTTGGCCAATGCCTCATATCAGGAAGAACAACCGCTTTACGTGAATGATCTTCAAGGTACATTAAATAAAATGCGTGGTTATTATTCGATGTTTGGTTTGGGCAATAAAACAGGCATTGATGCACCAAATGAAGCAAGTGGCTATATGGGTTATGGTGCAGAGCCAGGTATGTTACTTTATTATTCTATAGGGCAGTTTGATATGTATTCACCACTTCAATTGGCCACTTATGGTGCAACTATCGCATCCAATGGGAATTTATATAAACCACGTTTTATGTCTTATGCTACGGAAGTGAATTCACAAGAGGTAGTTGTGACGAATGCTAAAAAAATTAAATCTAAATTGCCTGAAAAGAATGCAGCCTATTTAGATCGAGTCAAACAAGGCTTTAGTGCCTGTGTAAGTTCAGGTTATTGTGGAGATCCAATGCAGCCATTTGCAGGTAGAGTTTCAGCCAAAACAGGTACAGCCGAAGTAGGAGATTGGACAACCGCAAACCTTGTTGGATATGCTCCAAGTGATGATGCAACCATGGCATTTGCGTGCTCAGCACCAACATCAAGTATCAATGATCAAAGTGTTTCACCAAACATTTGTTCGAATATGGTGATGCCAGAATTTATTCAAAAGTATTTCGAATTGTATCCTGCAAGTTAAAATTTTGAAAATGACTTGAAATTGACTTGTAAGTTATGCTAGAATCAACTAGTAATTACTAATGTGAGGAGGACTGAACATGAGAGATCGTATTACATTTAAGTGCTCTGTTTGCGGTGAAGAAAATTATATTGGTACAAGAAATAAGAAAAAACATCCTGAACGTATGACTGTTAAAAAATATTGTCCAAAATGCAATCAGCAGACTGAACATAAGGAGAAAAAGTAAGAAAGGCCGTTTTATTCGGTCTTTTTTATGTATTAGACGATGAAAGTTATTCAACAACCTTTAGGACCTGTACAGGCAAATTGTTATTTGGTGATGGAAAACCATCATGCTTTAATCATTGATCCGGCAGACACATTGCCAAATCTTGATGAAATTTTGAATCAGAATGATTGTACATTAGATGCGATTGTTTTAACACATGCACACTTTGATCATATTTCAGGCGTAGATAAGATTGTAAATAAATTTGGTTGTGATGTATATTTAAATCCTAATGAATTTGATTTTCTTTTAGATCCCAATTTAAATTCATCCAGTGCCTTTTATATGGATGTGACATGTAATGCCAACGCAAAACCACTTATTGAAGGTAAAAACGAGATTGCAGGCTTTGAAGTAGAAGCTATATATTGTCCGGGACATTCGATTGGTTCTACAGTATTAAAAATAGAAGATTGTTTATTTACTGGAGACGTGCTATTTCAAGGCTCCATTGGAAGAATGGATTTAGCAACTGGCAGTGTTACAAGTATGAAACAATCCTTAAAAAAATTGTATCAATTCAACAAAGATTATAAAGTATATCCAGGACATGGACCAACGACTTCTTTATCGCAAGAGAAAAAATGGAATGAAAGTTTAAAATATGCAGAAATTTATTAGAATTTCTGCTTTTTTTTTCGTATTAGATAAGGGGGTGATAAAAAATGGATGATTTATTAAAGGATCTCATTGAATATGCGATTGATAAAAAAGCGAGTGATATCCATTTTGTACTACATAATCAAAGGTTACAGATTCAACTTCGCACACAAAATGAAATGATTGATGTATATCAAGATATATGGAAACCATCGTTTTTTGAGTATTTAAAATTTATTTCTCAGATGGATCTAACCAATCCGTATACGCCGCAAAGTGGACAGTTTAAAGTATATCTTCATAATCATGATATCTTTTGTCGCTTCAGCATCTTACATAATCATAATATTCAAACAGGTGTCATTCGGTTGTTGAACACAAAACAAGCTATTCAACTTTATGAATTGTCTTTATGGAAAAAGGATACACAATTTTTTCAATCTTTAATTCCACTTAGACAAGGACTTGTGCTATGTGTAGGACCTACAAATAGCGGAAAGACGACAACACTTCATGCTTTACTTCATGAAATCGCAAAAACAAGGAAACATAAGGTTGTCAGTCTAGAAGATCCGATCGAAATTGAAGATGATTCCTATTTACAGCTACAAATCAATGAAACAATGGGATTTACATACGATGTAGGCATCGAGCAATTATTAAGGCATGATCCGGACATTATATGTATTGGAGAAACAAGAAATAGCTATACAGCGAAGATGGTATTGCGTGCAAGTTTAACAGGGCATTTGGTCTTAACGAGTATTCATGCCAAAAATGGAAAGGAGTGTATCAGTCGTCTTGAAGATCTTGGGGTTTCTAAACAAGATTTATTAAGTGTATGTACCGCCATCATTTCACAACGCTTATATTCAAATGGCGACAAGAAAGTGTGTGTATATGAAATCATGGATCAAAAAACATTGGAATATGTCATGCGTTATGGAAAATATCCTGACCAATTTCAAACATTATCTTCAAAAATTAAAGAAGGTATTGAAAAAGGATATATCCTTGACGAACAAGCCGAGTGCGACATGTTTAGTTTGTCGTGAAGAAATTGAACAATTTCAATTGTTACAAAATCAAGGCGTGCCATTTGATTCATTGGTTCATTTGGTATTTAAAAAGGATGATGAAATATTGAATGAATTAAAATTAGGAAATTGTTTAATGGATTTATTCTGTAGGAATCAAAAGAAGTTGTATTTTAAATATTTAGACACATTTAATAAAACAGGATATAGACATCATTAATGTCAAATAGACTTG
>OKRY01004125.1_pt1 | contig 10328 bp, 10 predicted proteins | sample 1601121 | NCBI WGS metagenome assembly OKRY01 (sample SAMEA3541546, study PRJEB24748) | human gut metagenome | biome: human gut; feature: human-associated habitat; material: faeces | place: China | collected 2012
GGGGCAGACCCTGGGTGGTGCCGGCGCAGACGTAGTCGAAATGGGGGGTGTCGCCGCGTACTACGCAGCCGAGGGCGATGATGGCGTCTACTTTGTGGCTTTTCATCATCAGGGCGGCGCCGTAGGTGAGTTCGAAACTGCCGGGTACGGTCTGTACGCGGATGTTTTCTTCTTTGGCTCCGTGTTTCTTCAGGGTGCGGACTGCGCCTTCGAGAAGGGCTCCGGTGATGTTACTGTTCCACTCGGATACGATGATGCCGAAACGAAGGTGTGAGGCATCGGGTACGGAGTTGAAGTCGTAGTCGGAAAGGTTGTGATAAGCTGTTGCCATAATCTTGTCTTTTGTTTTGGGGTTAATATGCCGGCCGGGGCCGGGGAATATAATTAAAAAACGGAGAACCGCTGGAGGACGTGCCGCCGGGATTCTCCGTTTTTCAGTTTCTCTGTTCAGTTGTTATTTGATAGACGCGCGGTCAATGTACTTGTCGATGTCCATAGCCTGGAAAGAGTTGCCGTACTTGTTCTTGATCTGCTTGTAGGCATTCAGGGCTTCGGCGTTCTTACCCAGTTTTTCGAAGATTTCGCCTGCCTGACGGAGGTAAATCGGACTGAGTGAAGGACTGTCGGCTTTCTGTGCGGCTTTCAGAAGGGTTGCGGCTGCCTTGTCGAGCTGTCCCATCTGGGCGTAGCAGTTGCCGAGGGTTCCGAGGATAGCGGGAGCTACCATGTAGTCGTCGGCGCTGAAACGGTCGAGGTATTTGGCTGCCTCTTCGTACTTGCCAAGCTGTGCGTAGCTGATTCCGGCGTAGGCGTTGGCCAGGTTACCGGCATCGGTGCCGCTGTATTCATCGGCTATCTTGATGAAGCCTGCGTATCCGAGACTGTCGCCGTTAAGGGCGGTTTCGTAGTTGTCGGAAGTGAAGTAGTGTTCGCCTTTGAACAGGGCTTCCGAGGCTTCGAGTTCGTTGGGCTCGCTGATGAAGTGCTTGTAGCCCAGCACGGCGAGGACGATTACTACGATGGCTACTACAATACCGGCCAGAAGGCCTTTGTTCTTGAGAAGGAATGTTTCAGAGCTGGTAAGCGCTCCTTCTACATCCAACGGATCTTGAGTGTGCTTTTGTTCTGTCATTTTATTTATAGATTTTATTATTATTTTCCGCTTTGGTTGATTTCGGTCAGCAAAAATAATTTATTTATATGTATAAATGAAATTTGAGAGAAGTTTTTTTTGGGTTCGGGCTTTATTTGTATTTTTGCTTCACTTTTTTGAACTGAATTGATTTGTCATGTGGCTGAAACGGATATCCATATTGAATTATAAGAATCTGGCGCAGGCGGAACTGGAGTTTTCGCCGAAACTGAACTGTGTGATCGGCAAAAACGGAATGGGAAAGACGAATTTGCTGGATGCGGTGTATTTCTTGTCTTTCTGTAAAAGTGCCGGTAATCCCATTGATTCCCAGAATATCCGCCATGATGCCGACTTCTTTGTTATTCAAGGGTTTTATGAGGCTGCCGATGGGACTCCTGAGGAAATCTACTGTGGTATGAAGAGGCGCCAGAAGAAACAGTTTAAGCGAAACAAGAAGGAGTATACGCGTTTGTCGGATCATATCGGCTTCCTGCCTTTGGTCATGGTCTCGCCTGCCGATTCGGAGTTGATAGCAGGAGGCAGTGATGAACGCCGACGTTTTATGGATGTGGTTATCTCGCAGTACGACAAAGAGTATCTGGATGCTTTGATACGGTACAATAAAGCTTTGGTGCAGCGGAATACCTTACTGAAGAGTGAACAGCCGGTGGAGGAAGAGCTCTTTCTGGTTTGGGAGGAGATGATGGCGCAAGCCGGCGAAGTGGTGTTCCGCAAACGTGAGGCCTTTATCCGTGAGTTTATTCCTATTTTCCAGTCTTTCTATTCATTCATTTCGCAAGATAGGGAGAAGGTGGGATTAAGCTATGATTCCCATGCCCGCGATGCCTCTTTGCTGGAAGTGCTGAAGGAAAGCCGTGTACGCGACCAGATTATGGGCTATTCATTGCGCGGTGTGCACAAGGACGAGCTGAATATGCTTTTGGGAGATTTCCCCATCAAGCGTGAAGGGTCGCAGGGACAGAACAAGACTTATCTGGTAGCGTTGAAGCTGGCACAGTTTGATTTCCTGAAACGTACCGGGACCACTGTTCCCTTGTTGTTGCTGGACGATATCTTTGACAAGCTGGATGCTTCGCGTGTGGAGCAAATCATCAAGTTGGTGGCAGGCGACAGTTTTGGACAGATTTTTATAACCGATACCAACCGCGAACACCTGGACCGTATTCTGCATAAAGTGGGCAGTGATTATAAGATGTTCCGTGTGGAGCAGGGAACGGTTGCCGAAATGAAGGAGGAAGAGGCATGAAGCGCAATAATGCCGAACAGATAGGTGAACTTATCCGTCATTACCTCAGGCAGGAAAGTCTGGAGTCTCCGCTGAATGAACGGCGGCTTATCAGTGCGTGGCCCGAAGTGCTGGGGCCTACCATTGCCTCCTACACCCGTGAACTTTATATAAAGAACCAGGTGCTTTATGTGCATCTCACTTCTGCTGCTTTGCGCCAGGAACTGATGATGGGGCGTGAGTTGCTGGTGCGCAACTTGAACCGTCATGTGGGGGCTCAGGTCATCACGAATATCATATTCAGATGAGCATCCTCAGCTCATCTATTCTTTCAATCTTCAGTTCCTTCAATTCCCGGACTGCCCGGTCATAATACATCGGAGTTTCCAAATCCTTGTTGTCATGCGCATCCAGTCCGATGATAGCTGTACAGCCTTCATTGGCAGCGATTCGCCAGAACTCCGGGCACGGGTAGGTGGATAAGCCGTGCGCTTCATTGTAGGCTACATAGCCTATATTGTATTCCAACGGGACATTCAGGCGTGCAGCAGTACGGCAGATGTGCCGGCTGATGGTAGTGCAATGGTGGTCGAACTTCGGATAGGAGCGCATGAACAAGTCCGGATGGGCAAGGCAGGAGAATAATCCGCTTTCCATACCTTCGATGGCGCTCTCTTCGTAAAGTTCGAGCATGTCGCGGCTGTCTGTATGATGGCCGAAGTAGGGGAACTTTTCATCGGTGTGGTAGTGATGGTTTCCGAAGATGATATAGTCCAGTTGGTACTTCTTGGTTTGCTCTTTCAGCCAATGGATATATTGGGGGAAGTATTCACATTCAAGTCCTATTCTGATGTCTATCCGGTCGTGGTATTTCTCACGGAGCGTCTTGAGACTCTCCACGTAGCCGGGGAGCTCCTCGGGGAGCATCCGCATGTCGGCTACGTAGTCGGTACGGTATTTCCAGGGAGTATGGTCTGAAAACCCGAGTATCCGGTAACCGCCTTTGATGGCACTGAGCACATAGTCTTCGTCATCTCCGGTGGCATGCATGCAGCGTGTGGTGTGTGTATGATAATTAGTTTTCATTGCGTAATGATTTCATCCATGCGTATATCAAACGGTTCCGCAGGAACTTTTTCTACGAGTTGAAACGGGAAGCAGATGCCGGCTTTGTAGGCTGATGGGATGCGGGGCAGAAGCCGGTCATAGTAACCTTTACCGCGCCCCAGGCGGTTGCCGTTACGGTCGAATGCCACGCCGGGAACCACTATGAAGTCTATGTCTGCATAGTCGGTAAATAGCTCGCCGGTTGGTTCTTCGATGCCGTATGCGCCAGGTTTCAAGTCTTCGGGTCTGGTGTACAGCCGCAGTTCCAGGTCGTCACCTACAACTACCGGAAGCAGTATCCGCTTTTCGCGGCTCCACTTCCGGATAAATTCGTGTGTGTCCACTTCGTCTTTGAGAGAGTGGTAAAGCAGTACGGTGGTTGCCGCCCTGAAAGCAGGATGTGCCTCGAGGGCGGCAAGTATTTCAGCAGACTGACGCGTAGTGGAAGAGCTGTGTCGGGTCTTCAACAAAGCTACCTGCCTGCGCAGTTCTTTTTTCCTTTCCATCATCTTTTGTATCCTCTATGATTGGTGTCGCTTCCGGGGCTTTTGGGAATGCCTCGCCACGTTCCAGAATATCCAATGCCTTCTTGACGGTAGCATCGCTCTGGTTGATGTAGCGGATGTATTGCTCCCTTCCCAGTATGTTATAGATAATGTTGCCGTAAAGACTTCTTTCCAGTAGCTTGTAGGACTTGTGGATAAGCAGGTTGCGCCGCTTTACTCCCTTGGAGTCTGCAAAACGTACAAACTGCTCCACGATACCTTGGTGGCGAAGGTACTTCAACAAATCTTCTTCATTGTCGTATTCACTCAATTTCGCACGGTTGCGGTCGGTATACTGGAAGCTGAATTGCAGAATCAGTCCCTTGTTGCTTACTTCTATCAGGTAAGAAGATACTCCGGTTGTGTCTTGCGGAACGAATACGTCCGGCATAATGCCACCGCCGCCGTATACGGGTCTGCCCAAACCGGTAGAGTAACGCAGGTTTTCGTCCAGTTTGATGCTGTCTTTGGAGAAGAACTCGCCGTGTTCGTAACGGGTAATCCAGTCCATTTCGTATTTGCTGTCCTTGCCGTTCTCGTAGGGGCGCTGGATGCAACGGCCCGATGGGGTGTAATAACGGGCAATGGTCAGGCGGATGGCGGAACCGTCACTGAAGTCGATGGGTTGCTGTACGAGTCCCTTGCCGAAGGAACGGCGTCCTACAATGGTTCCGCGGTCATTGTCCTGAATGGCGCCCGCAAAGATTTCGCTGGCCGAAGCGGAACTCTCGTTTACCAATACCACTAGCGGCAGCTTCTGGCAACTGCCGGTACCGTTGGCATATTCCTCCATGCGGGGATATTTGCGGCCGTGGGTATATACAATCAACTTCCCTTCCGGCAGGAATTCGTTCACCATGCGTGTGGCGGCTTCCATGTATCCTCCGGTATTGTCGCGCAGGTCGATAATCAGGCCTTTGCACTTCTCGTGGCTCAGTTGGGCAATCGCATTCAGCAGCTCCACGTGTGTGGTACGTCCGAATTTGCTGATTTGTATATATCCGTAGTCATCGTCGAGCATATAGGCTGCATCAATGGTGTTTTGTGGGATGTCACCGCGTGTGATGGTGAAGTCGAGCAACTCCTTTTCCGTGGCACGCTTGACGCCTAACTTCACTTGGCTTCCTTTCGGACCTTTCAGGTTGCGCATGGCCTTTTCGTTTGTCAGGCCTTTGCCTGCAAAAAGACTGTCGTTGACCATCACAATGCGGTCGCCTGCCATCAGGCCCACTTTCTCGGACGGTCCACCGGGAATCACGCTGTTTACGTGTATCGTATCTTCTTGAATGGTGAACTGGATGCCTATACCGCTGAAGCTGCCTTCAAGTTCGGAATTAACCTCCTCCAGTTTCTGTGCGGGGATGTAGGTGGAGTGGGGGTCGAGTTCTGCCAATATCTGCGGCATGGCTTTCTCTACCAAATCGGTCATGTTGACGGTATCCACATACTGGTCATCAATAACACGCAGCAAGGCATTCAGCTTGTTGGACGAGCTATTGATGATTCCCAGTTTATTACCGGCAAAATGCCTGGCATAAAACGTTCCGATAAGGATTCCCGCGACTACGCTGATTGCGATGATAAGCGGCATAAAGCGGGAAGTATTTTTTGTACCCATGATGTTTATTTACTATTAGACTATTTACAATTTACTATTTGGCTGCGCATGCAACTTTCAACTTTCCATTATCCATTATCCATTGAAATAAATACCACCTCGATGCCTGCCCGTTTCAAAAGTTCGATACCATCTTCCAGACGGTATTTCTCGGAGTAGACCACCCGCTTGATGCCTGCCTGGATAATCAGTTTGGCGCATTCTATGCAGGGAGAGGCAGTGACGTACATGGTGGCACCGTTACTGCTGTTGTTTGAACGGGCTATTTTGGTAATGGCGTTTGCCTCGGCATGGAGCACGTATGGTTTGGTAACGTTGTTCTCATCTTCGCACACATTCTCAAAACCGGAAGGGGTACCGTTGTAGCCGTCAGAGATAATCATCTTGTCTTTTACAATCAGTGCACCGACCTGGCGACGTTGGCAATACGAATTTTCGGCCCAAATGCTTGCCATACGTATATAACGCCTGTCCAATGCTTCTTGTTTGTCTTTTGTAGAATCGTCCATCATATTTATGTTTTATCGTTGCGGGGTGAATCCCATGACTCTGGTTGTCGGTCCGTCTTTAAAATAGAGGGTCAGTGAATTGGCATCCCCTTCATACTTGTACACGTTTTGCAATCCGGAGATGAATGCCTTGGCCAGTGCATCGCTTTCTGCAGCCCCCGTAACCTTCACACTGATGCTGAGCGAGCCTGAAGCTCCGTCGGCTTTCCAAGTGCCGTTGACGCTTGAGTTGATGCCTTGTCCGTTGACGGTGGTGCCCATCAGTTCTCCATCCAGTTCAGTACCTTCAAAATTGAGGGTGAAGGTGCTTTTCTGATTATATAGCTTGTCCAGACTCTTCTTCATCTCTTCCTCATTGTTGTTCCAAAGGTTTGGATAGAATTGGGCATTGCTGCCTTTATTGGTGAGTCGGCTGAGCTTCCATGTCTTCCCGGTGAATATTCCGATAACATCGTCCTCGTTGTCGCAACCGCTTAGCAGGGGGAGCAGCGAAAACATGAGCAACATGCAAAAGATGTTCCTTATAAGTCTCTTCATTTCTTTATTCCATTTCTGATTAATAATGCGTCGATTGTAGGCTCTTGTCCGCGGAAACGTTTATAGAGCGTCATCGGATGCTCCGTTCCACCTTTGGAAAGAATGTTCTCGCGGAAGGAGGCGGCTGTCTCCGGATTGAAGATGCCCGTCTGTTTGAATAGCGAGAAAGCGTCCGCATCCAGTACCTCTGCCCACTTATAACTGTAATATCCGGCAGAATATCCTCCGGCAAAGATATGGGAGAACTGTGTACTCATACAGGCTTCTGCCACAGAAGGCAGAATCTGTGCTTTTTCCCAAGCCTTCTTTTCATAGGCTTTCACGTCACCTTCAAACGGGGTGTTACGTGTGTACCAAGCCATATCGAGCAGGCCGAAGCTAACCTGGCGGAGGCAGGCGTATGCCGCGTTGAAGTTGGAGGAATCCACAATGCGCTGCACCAGTTCGCCCGGTATCAGCTCTCCGGTCTGGTAATGGCGGGCAAACGTATGCAGGAATTCCTTTTCGATGGCGAAGTTCTCCATGAATTGGGAGGGGAGTTCCACAAAGTCCCAATACACGTTGGTCCCGCTCAGGCTCCCGTAGGTGGTATTGGCAAACATACCATGCAGGCTGTGGCCGAATTCGTGCAGGAAGGTTTCTACCTCGCCGAAGGTCAACAAAGCAGGTTTGTCCTGTGTCGGTTTGGTGAAGTTCATCACAATGGATATGTGGGGACGGCTGTTCTCACCGGTCTTTTCGTCAATCCACTGTTCCTTGTAGCTGGTCATCCAGGCTCCCGAGCGCTTGCCTGCTCTGGGGTGGAAGTCGGTATAGAACACGGCAAGGAATTTCCCGTCTTTGTCGAAGACTTCGTAGGCATCCACATCCTTATGATAAACGGGAATATCCGGATTCTTCTTGAAGGTGATGCCATACAGCCTGGTTGCCAGGCCGAATACGCCTTGCTTCACGTTGTTCAGCTCAAAGTAAGGGCGGAGCAGCTCATCGTCGATATTGAACTTCCGGTCTTTCAGTTTATGGGAATAGTACGCCCAGTCCCACGGCATCAGGACGAAGTCTTCTCCTTCCGCTTGGCGTGCCAGGGCTTGCACTTCTGCATATTCTTGTTTGGCGGTAGGCGTGTAAGCCTCCAGCAGTTGGTCCAGCAGCTTATACACGGACTCACTGTTTTGTGCCATGCGCTCCTGGAGGTTGTATTCGGCGAAGTTGTCATAGCCTAGGAGTTGGGCAATCTCCATACGGACATTGGCCAGTTTCTTTACAATTTCCAGGTTATTGCTGGCGTTGTCATGCGTACACTTCGTATTGTAGGCCATATATAGCTCACGGCGCAGGTCACGGCTGTCTGCGTAGGTCAGAAAAGGGCCATAGCTGGGAGCCTGCAGGGTGAATACCCAGCCTTCGACGCCTTTTTCCCCGGCTGTCTCTGCAGCGGCTTCTACCGCGCTCTCGGGCAGCCCGGCCAGTTGTGACTTGTCGGTGATGACAAGCTTGTAGTCGTTCGTTTCTTTCAGGTTGTTTTCGCTGAACTGCAGCGTCAGCAGGCTGAGCTCTTTGCATAAAGCCCGGTATTTCTCCTTATCTTCTCCCAGGAGGTTGGCACCGTTGCGTACAAAGCCGTTATAAATGTCTTCCAGCAGTTTGTGCTGTTCCGGGCTCAATGTTTCTTTGTCTTGCTGTTCGTAAACAGCTTTGATACGTGCAAACAGCTCTTCGTTCAGGCTGATGTTGTTTTCATGCTCGCTCATCATCGGCATGATTTCTTTGGCCAGTTCCTGTAGGTCATCGTCCGTTTCGGCACTGAGCAGATTGCCGAATACAGTGCTGACACGGTGGAGCATCTCACCGGACTTCTCGTAGGCCAACACTGTGTTGGCAAATGTCGGGACTTCCGGATTGCGGATGATGGCCTCTATTTCCGCATTTTGGCGGCGGATGCCTTCGCGGATGGCGGGTACGTAATCTCCGGTCTTAATCTTGTCGAACGGGACAGTGCTGTGCAGCGTGGAGTATGTTTCAAAAAAAGGATTTTGAGACGATATAGTGTTCATAAAGCAAAGCAATATTAGAGTTAGTATAATCTTCATCATGTTTAAAGGGTCTGATAAAAAACGAACTAGCTGCAAAATTGCAAAAAAAATAGGCGACTTCTGCAGAAGTCACCTATTTTTTATTATTTTCTAACTGTATATTAGCAGTTAACTGATGCCATGTGAGCAATCAAGTCAAGAACCTTGTTAGAATAACCGATTTCGTTATCATACCAAGATACAACCTTAACGAAAGTATCAGTCAAAGCGATACCAGCCTTAGCGTCGAAGATAGAAGTGCGAGTGTCACCCAAGAAGTCAGAAGAAACAACTGCATCTTCAGTGTAACCCAGAACACCCTTCAATTCGCCTTCAGAAGCTTCCTTCATGGCAGCGCAGATTTCAGCGTAAGTAGCGGGCTTAGCCAAGTTAACTGTCAAGTCAACTACAGATACGTCCAAAGTCGGAACACGCATAGACATACCAGTCAATTTGCCGTCGAGTTCCGGAATAACCTTGCCGACTGCTTTGGCAGCACCTGTCGTCGAAGGAATGATGTTGCCTGTTGCTGCACGGCCACCGCGCCAATCCTTGGCAGACGGTCCGTCAACCGGTTCCTGTGTAGCCGTTACGGAATGAACGGTTGTCATGAGGCCCGATTCAATACCAAAAGCATCGTTGATAACCTTGGCCAGCGGTGCCAGGCAGTTCGTCGTGCACGATGCATTGGAAACAATCTTCTGGCCTGCATAGTCTTTCGTATTAACGCCGCAAACGAACATGTCAGCCTGTGTGCCATCCTTGCCTTTTTTCGACGGTGCCGAAATGACGACGTATTTAGCGCCGGCCTGCAAATGTTTTTCCGACAATTCCGGTGTCAGGAAGCGGCCTGTCGATTCGATGACGTATTCAGCGCCTACTTCGTCCCATTTGAGGTTAGCCGGATCTTTTTCTTTCGTAATCCGGATGTGTTTGCCGTTGACGATCAATTCGCTTTTTTCTACGTCAGCAGCTACATCGCCACGGAAACGGCCATGCATGGTATCGTATTTCAAGAGGTATGCCATGTAATCGACATCACACAAATCATTAATTGCTACAATATTGATATCATCACGTTTCATCGCTGCCCGGAAAACCAAACGACCAATACGACCGAAACCATTAATCCCTACGTTAATCATAAGAGACACTCCTTTTCTCATGTACACAATCTTATCCATCGACAATCTGATGTGTGGAACGAAACCATCTGCGTCGTTCTTACACTGTTATTATGCCACATCGGGAACAATTTTGCAATACCATGGACGTATTTTGTCCCAATTTTGACAGAACCCATACAAAAGCCTTATTGCAGGCCCGCATAAGCAGCTCCCAGGCCGACGTATTCGTTTATGGCCAGGCACGACTGATATAAGACGTACGACTGAGGAATAAAGGAGAAGGCCGTTACTACAGTCTCTATATCAGAGCGGTAGTCACACGGATAGGGAATCGGTGCGAGCCCTTCCCGTTCAAAAAAGCGTATGGCCCTGGGCATATGAAAGGCACTGGTAACGACTACAGGATGCTGCCAGCCATGGTCCCGGCACAAG
>OKRY01004128.1_pt1 | contig 10327 bp, 10 predicted proteins | sample 1601121 | NCBI WGS metagenome assembly OKRY01 (sample SAMEA3541546, study PRJEB24748) | human gut metagenome | biome: human gut; feature: human-associated habitat; material: faeces | place: China | collected 2012
TCAGGTTCTAGTGCTCATTACGGGCGTGCGGGTTCAAGTCCCGCCTCGCGCACCAAAGTGTTGAAACTCAAGGGTTTTTTCCCTTGGGTTTTTTCTTTTACATTAGATTCTTTGGGGTGGTAGAGAACTGGATTTTTTAGAGATCAGAAAGCAGTGTTATTTTTTGCGCTTTACGAACAGCTTTCCTAATAAAAATTCCCCTCTTGTTTCGCTTGCGTCAGAATGCAGGGCCGTTTCGAAAAATCTTTTCAAATGTGAAACATTTCCGCAGCCTGAATGATATAGTAGGTGAAAAGCTTTTCAAGGAGTATTCCATGCTGACAGAAGAACAGTTTGCGTATCTTGCAAAAAAGTATATGGACATGGTGTTCCGTCTGGCGCTCCACTACACCAAAAGCCGCTCGGAATCGGACGACATCACGCAGGAGGTGCTGCTCAAGCTCTACCGCGCGGACAAACCGTTTGAGAGCGAAGACCACGTCAGGCACTGGCTCATCCGCGTTACGGTCAACGAGTGCAAGCGGGCGTTCCTCTCTCCGTGGAAGCGGACGGAGCCAATCGATGATTATGCCGAGCAGCTTGCGTTCAAAACGCCGGAGCACAGCGAGCTCTTTCATGCTGTGATGGCGCTGCCGCAGAAATACCGTGTGCCGATCTTTCTGCACTATTATGAGGGCTACTCCTGCGAGGAGATCTCCCAATTCCTCGGCATTCCCAACGCGACCGTCCGCACCCGATTGCGGCGCGGGCGGGAACAGCTCAAAACCGATCTTCAGGAGGCGAACAACGATGTTTGACGAAAAACTTTATCAGGAGACGATCTCCGCGCTCCACGCCTCCGAAGACACAATTTCGGAGGTAATGAACATGACGCATAAGACGAAAAGAAGAGGCAGCCTGCGCACGGCGGCGGTGCTTGCGGCGGTCATCGCGATCCTGTGCTGCACGGCGGCAGCCGCGGCGGCGCTGGGACTGGATCAGCGGCTGGCGGAATACTTTGGAGCAACGGCGGAGCAGGAAGAGCTGCTCTCGACTGCGGCGGTCCCGATGAACATTGTGAAGCGGGACAGCGGCGCGGTGATGCGCATCGAGCAGGTCATCGCCGACCGCTATTGTGCGGCGGTCCTCATCGACTTTACCGCGCCGGAGGGGACAGTTCTGGATCAGGACTACTACGCATTCGATCGGAGCGTGTCCGCAACGTCCAGGGACGGAGTGAAAATGGATACCTACGGCATTGGCTGGGAGGTATTGCCAAGCAGCACGGAGGATGAGACGGGCCGCCATGCCACGATCTTGATGACGATCCATTCTCTGAAAGGAGAATTCAACTTCATCGGTGCGAAGGTGAAGTTGACGCTCGATGGCCTGTATCGGGACAACTGGTTGGAAGAACTTGTCGTTCCCGGGCGCTGGAGCTGCACATTCACTCTGCCGGAGACTGATCCGGGACGCCTATGCACGGTGAATGAGCCGATCGAGATCGAGGGAAAGAACGCTGTTCTGACGACGCTCTATGTCTCGCCGCTCTCGCTGACCTGCGAGATCAAGCAGGGAACGGATGATCTGAAAGAAACGGTTGAGCCCATCTACAGCGACGACGGGAAGGAGAGCATCGCTCCCGAGGTGACGCTGCAAAACGGCGAAACGGTCGGCGCGGCGGACTGGTTGTTCCTTATAACGAATTATGCCGATAAGCGCGGGCGCTACTGCTTCCAAATGGATGAAATTCTTGACCCGGAAACAGTGAGCAGCGTTTCCGCCTTCGGAGAGACGTTTTCCGTCGAATGACGGGACGACAAATCGTATTTATGCAAAAAAGGGACCTCTGCATCAAAGCAGAGGTCCCCTTTTCCTATTATTTTTCACCGCAGGGAGTCCTTCATGTTCTTCGCATACGCGCCGACGTGCTCGGGCGCGTCCTTGCCGTGCTGGGCGAGGAGCTTGACGATGGCGGAGCCGACGATCGCGCCGACGGAAAGATCGGCCATTTTCTTCGCCTGCGCGGGCGTGGAGATGCCAAAGCCGATGGCGCAGGGAATGGCGGTATTTTCCCGCACGAGGGAGACGATGGAGGCGAGGTCGGTCTTGATCTCGCTGCGCTCGCCCGTGACACCGAGCGACGAGACGATATAGAGGAAGCCCTCGGCCTCGCGCGCAATCATCGCAATGCGATTCTCCGACGTCGGCGCGATGAGGGAGACGAAGTCGACGCCGTACTTGCGGCACGCGGGGAGAAATTCTTCCTTTTCCTCATACGGCACGTCCGGCAGGATGAGCCCGTCGATGCCCGCGTCGCGGCAGTTGGACAAAAAGCGCTCTGTGCCGTAGGAAAAGACGACATTCGCATACGTCATAAAAACCATGGGGATCGTCACGCCGCGCCGCAGCTCGCGCACGAGATCGAAAATCTTGTCGGTCGTTACGCCGCTTTGCAGGGCGCGCAGGTTAGCGGCCTGAATGACGAGCCCCTCCGCCGTGGGGTCGGAGAAGGGAATGCCGAGCTCGATGAGGTCGGCGCCGTTTTGCGCGGCAGCGCGGACGGCAGCCGTGGTCGTTTCAAGATCAGGGTCGCCGCAGGTCAGAAAGGCGATGAACGCCTTGCTGTGGTCAAATGCTCTTGCAAGATCACTCATGAAGATCCTCCCCTCTGTAGCGGGCGATGGCGGCGCAATCCTTGTCGCCGCGGCCGGAGATCGTGACGACAAGAAGCTGATCGCTCCCCATCGTGGGTGCGAGCTTTCGCGCGTAGGCGACGGCGTGGGCCGATTCGATGGCGGGAATGATGCCCTCCGTGCGGGCGAGATATTCGAACGCCTGCACGGCCTCCTCATCGGTGATGGCAACATACTCTGCGCGGCCGATGTCGTGCAGGTACGCATGTTCAGGGCCGACGCCGGGGTAGTCGAGACCGGCGGAGATGGAATACACCGGCGCGATCTGACCGTACTCGTCCTGGCAGAAGTAGGACTTCATGCCGTGGAATATGCCGAGCCTGCCGGTCGAGATGGTCGCGGCGGTCTCAAGTGTGTCGATGCCGCGGCCCGCGGCCTCAACACCGATGAGGCGCACGGTCGGGTCGTTGATGAAGTGGTAAAAGCTGCCGATGGCGTTCGAGCCGCCGCCGACGCACGCGACCACGGCATCGGGCAGACGTCCTTCCTTTTCGAGCATCTGCTGCTTGATCTCGCTTGAGATGACGGACTGGAAATCGCGTACGATGGTGGGGAAGGGGTGTGGCCCCATGACGGAGCCGAGGCAATAGTGCGTGTCGCTGATGCGCGTGGTCCACTCGCGCATGGCCTCGGACACGGCGTCCTTGAGCGTGGCGGTGCCGGAGGTGACGGGCACGACCGTTGCGCCGAGAAGACGCATCCGGTAGACGTTCAGCGCCTGACGGATGGTGTCCGCCTTTCCCATGAAAACGACGCATTCCATGCCCATGAGCGCCGCGGCGGTGGCGGTGGCTACGCCGTGCTGACCGGCACCGGTCTCGGCAATCAGGCGGGTCTTGCCCATTTTCTTGGCGAGCAGAGCCTGTCCGAGCACGTTGTTGATCTTGTGCGCGCCGGTGTGGTTCAGATCCTCGCGCTTTAAGTAGATCTTTGCGCCGCCGAGGTCTCTGGTCATCTTTTCGGCGTAGTAAAGGCGCGAGGGGCGGCCCGCGTAGTCGTTCAGAAGCTGCGCGAGCTCACACTGGAAGTCAGGGTCAGTCTTGTAGTGGTTATAAGCCTCCTCCAGCTCGATGATGGCGTTCATCAGCGCTTCGGGAACGTACTGTCCGCCGTGCACGCCGAAGCGTCCGTTCGGATTCGACATTTTCAGCCCTCCCTGCGCGCGGCGGCGACGAACGCCGCCATTTTGACTTCATCCTTGACGCCGTCCGTCTCAATGCCGGAGCTGACGTCCACGCCGTAAGGGTGCAGCGCGGCAATGGCGTCTGCAACGTTTTCGGGGTCTAAGCCGCCGGCGAGAAAATACGGACGCCGGACGCTTTGGACGAGCGACCAGTCGAAGGTTTTGCCCGTGCCCGCGCCGGAATCGAGCAGCACGAGGTCGGCGGTGCAGCTTTCAATGGCGGGGAGATCGTCTTCGCTTTTGATCTTGAAGGCGCGGAAGATGGGCTTGTCCGTCAGCACGCGCAGAGAAGCGATGTAAGCATCATCCTCGCTGCCGTGGAGCTGCGCGACGTCGATGACGCCGCGGTCAAGAAGCCCGGCCACGGACTCGACCGGCTCGTTGACGAATACGCCCGCGGCTAAAATGCCGGGGGCGAGCAGCGCCCTGAGCTGCGCCGCACGCTCAGGGGAGACATAGCGCTTGCTCTTTTTGGCGACTCCCATTTAAGTTATTTGTGGCTAAGGCATAATTGACTGACCTAGATGTATATTTATTCATTCTCCCGTTTAGGTTAATTGTTGCTACTGCGTGGTTAGCCAATTCTAATGTAGATTTATTCATTAGGGGACATAATAAGAGGCTCTCTCCTTATCGGAGAGAGCCTCTTCAAAGCTATTACTCGATATAGCAAGCAGCTAAAACGATGACATTGGTGGTTCCGCCGCTTATGTTATCAAATGAAGATGTTGAACACGGAATGGCGTAGGCTGTAAATGTATCTTCATTGTAAACCTCTGTGCTGTCCAAATAGTACAGAGCATAATAGTTGTTATCGTCATCAGCGGCCAAAAGGTATGTTAGCTTACCTCCCAAGTAGTCATCCTCAAACACCTGCACGGCATAGAGGTCTAACTTTACTAAGCCGATCTGATCTTGTCTGCGTGTCTTATTGAACTGTTTACTTGAGAAATCTTGTATGTCAGAGGACTGTACCGCTTCATTCGTTGCAGTAGGGAATAGATTTTCATTTGCGTCAATATACTCAATCACTGCATCTGGAACTGCAAATTTACCGAATAGGTCTAACTGACCAATGTAGTTGAAAGACTCACCTGTAGTCGGTGCAAACTCTCCATTTGTGTATGTTCCTGACATCTCCAATGTTTCGCCATCATTTATGATGGTTGTCACTCCATAGCCGTTATAGGCTCCATCAGAGAAATTACCTTCATACATATATGTAGACCCGTTTTCTCCATCTGCTTTGAATGTTCCGACACCTTGTGGCTTGCCATTGACAACTTCTCCAGTGTACTTTCCGTCAATATCATAAGTGTCCGTTCCCTCTACCATAGTAACGGTGATATCATAGTCTGAAACGGTAGATGGTGTATCATTTTTAGGTGTCTCTTGTGCGGTGCTCCCACAACCAGATAGGAGTACCATAAACAATGACAAGACAATAATGCCCGTCTTTTTCATGACTGTATCTCCTCATTGGTGATATATTAGCCGATTTAGGCTTGTCACCTGTTAGGAGTATACCATGTTTAGCGAATTATGCCAATAGAGGAAAAGAAAAGATACGAAAACTTTTGTAATATGACAGATAGTCATTTCTATTTGCGTTCCTTGACGACTGCTTCTATCACATCTATGTACTTTTGAGGAAGATTGAAGTCTTTGTATAGTTCTTTGTCGGTATAGATATGGTCAAACTTGCCTGTTGGAGGTGCAGGAACAAATCTAAATACATGGGAGTAGCGCTCGATGGAGTGCAGCGTTTCGATCTGCACCGTGCCGAATTTGCTCACCTTGCCGAGGTCGTTGCGCCCGAGGTCGACGAGCATATTGTGCTCGGCGAGCTCCTTTTCGTCGTGCAGGAGGCTTTCTTCGAGCGCCTTGTCCTCTTCCTCCGTTTTGCCGCGCGGACGGGTGCCGGCAAGGGGGAAGGTATGCAGCACGCCGTCTTTCAGCTTGACGAGTGTTTCGGGCGAGGCGCCCGCGACCTCGACGTCCGTGCCGGAGAAGTAGAACATACACGGTGAGGGATTGATCGTGCGCAGCACGCGGTAGGTGTTGAGCAAACTTCCCTCAAACGGGGCGCTCAGGCGGTTGGAGAGCACGATCTGGAAAATGTCGCCCTCGCGGATGTGATGCTTGGCGGTCTCGACCATCGCGCAGAACTGCTCTTTGGAAAAGAGCGGCGTGACCTCGCCGAGGAGCCGCCCAGGGGTCTCCTGCTTTTTTTCGCCGGTTTTGAGAAGGGAGACGAGCTGCTCCAGCTCGAGCCGGGCCTTGTTGTAGCCGACCTCGACGTCGCTGAGCGCCATGTTGACGATGAGCACGATCTTCTGCCGCACATGATCGAAGGCGATGACCTTGTCAAAGAGCATCAGATCGACATCCTTGAAGCTGTCCTCGTCCTGCTCGCCGCAGCGGACGCTCGGCTCGCTGTATTTGAGATAATCGTAAGAAAAATCCCCCACGAGCCCGCCGGTGAAGGAGGGGAGGTAGTCGAAGCGGGGGCTTCTGTAGCTTGATAGCAGCTCACGCAGGTATTGGGACGGATCGTCCGTGCGGACGGTGAGGCCGCCAGCCTTCATTTTGCCGTCAATGCACGTGATCTCGAGCTTTGGGTCGAAGCCCAAAAACGTGTAGCGGCCCCAGCGGTCGTCCGCCTGCGCGGATTCGAGCATGTAACAGTGGGTGGACACGTTCTTGAGGATGCGCATCGCTTCGATGGGGGTGATGAAGTCGGAAAGAATTTCGCAGCTCAGCGGGAGCACGTCGTACTGCTGCGTCGCGGCGATGTCTTTGACGGTTTCGAGCGGTGGTAGGATATGCATGAGTGACCTCCTGAAAAAGAAAAGCTCCTTTGGCGTTCTGCCAAAGGAGCTTATTGCGCAAACAAAAGCGCCCCCGACAGAACGGTACAGTCTGTCAAGGACGAATGCGATACGAGGGAAACGAACGATCCGCGGTGCCACCTTGAATTCACGGTTACCCGTGCGCTTGGCGGAGATACCATCATATCTCCCGGCAACTGACGTATGCCAACACGTTGCAGGATACTCTGCGCATAAAACGCATTTCGCTGCACCCTCAGCGGTCCATTTGACAATGTGTATCTTGCCTGATTTTCAGCATCGCAGGCTCTCTGTGAAGGCATCACTGCCGTTATCTCCGCTTCAACGGTTTGCGGTATTAACTTGAGCGGAAATATAGCACACCCCATCGGCAATGTCAATAGGGCGTGCATGATTTTTTGTAAAATTTCGGTTTTTTATTCCGCGGCGCGGCGAAGGATGTCGGCGACAAGCACCTTGTCGAGCTGCGGGAAGGGGATGACCGGTTCGGGATGCTCGGGATGCTCCATGAGCAGTTTTTCCGCCCAGGACATGTTGTACCAGCGGCCGAACTTGTAGCCGCTGCGCGTGAACACGCCGATGCGGCGGAAGCCCATGTGCTTATGGAAGCGGATGCTGTTGTCCGTTAAATATTCGTCGTCCGCCCCCTGCGGCTCGCCGATGCAGGCATAGAGATTGTAGATGTTCTGAGCGAGCGACAGCTCCTCAATCGCGCGGTAGAAGCGCTTGCCGAGACCGTGCTTGCGCGCGTCGGGGGCGAGATAGATCGTCGACTCTGCACAGTGGTCGTAGGCCTTACGCGCGATGAACGTGTGCGTATAGGCGTAGCCGAGGAGCTGGCCATTTTCATCCTCCGCGACGAGATAAGGGTATTTGCGCGAGATATCCGCGATGCGGCGGCGGAATTCGTCGAGCGACGGTACGTCGTATTCAAACGAGATGGCCGTCTTTTCGACGTACGGCGCATAGATGCTCAGAAGCGCGGGAGCGTCGTCAAGCGTGGCGAGGCGGAAGCGGAACGCAGGAGAAGACATAGAGTCACCTTTCAAATCCGTGCACCCAGTCAGAGCGCAGGTAATAAATGAGATAGATGGTGGAGCTGATCGCCCAGGTGAGGGGATACGCCCAGTAGATGTAGCCGATCTCGCCGATGAAGTGGACGACGAGCATGATGTAGATGATGCGGATGACGCACCAGACGGAGAGCATGATCATCATCGGCACGACCGCGCGGCCCGCGCCGCGGCAGACCGCCGCGATAGAGTGCGAAAACGCCAGCAGGCAGTAGAACAGTGCCACCGTGCGCGCCTGTTGCACGCCGAGGGCGACAACGCCGGGGGTGCTGTCGAAAAGGGAAATGAGCTGACTTGCCCAGATGTAATAGCACAGGCCGATGAGCTCGGCCATCACGACGGCGATGATGATACAGAACCGCGCGCCGCGCTTGGCGCGGTCATACTGCTTGGCGCCGAGGTTCTGACCAACGAACGTGGTGCAGGCCATCGTGAAGCTCGTGATGGGCAGAAAGGCGAAGCCTTCGATCTTGCAGTGCGCGCCGTAGGCCGCCATCGCGAGCATGCCGAACGAGTTGATCTGCGACTGGACGATGACATTGGCAAGGCCAATGACGCAGTTCTGGATGCCGGAGGGGAGACCGTATCGCACGATCTCGCCGAGCATGCCGGTGTGGAAGCGGATGTTGCGCGGCGTGACGGTGTAGACCTCGCCCTTTTTGAGCAGGTGGATGAGGCAGAGCACGCAGCTCGTCCCCTGGGAGAGGACAGTCGCCACCGCGGCGGACCAGACGCCCCAGCGGAACGCGCCGATGAACAGCAGGTCGAGCGCGATGTTGACGAGCGACGAAATGATCAGATAGTGCAGGGGCCTCCGGCTGTCGCCGAGGGCGTTAAGAATGCTCGTGCACATGTTGTAGAGCACCGTTGCCAGCACGCCGAGGAAGTAGTAGCGGAAGTATTCGACCGCCTGCGGCATGACCTGCGCGTCGGTGTTCATCCAGACCAAAAACGTCGGCGTGAGGAATACGCCGATGAGCGTCAGCAGTGTGCCCGACACGATACCGAACGCCAGGTTCGTGTGGACGGCGCGCGAGACGTTTTCATAGTCGCCCGCGCCGAAGTACTTTGAGATCGCGACGCCCGCGCCCATGGCTGTGCCGATAAAGAGGCTTGTGAGCAGCATGATGAGCGTGCCGGACGAGCTGACAGCGGCAAAGGCGTTCGTGCCGAGGTATTTGCCCACAATGAACGCGTCCGCCGTGCTGTATAGCTGCTGGAAGACCTGACTGATGAAGATCGGCAGCGCAAAGCGCAAAATCAGCGAGACGGGGCTGCCCTCCGTCATGTTCTGCACGGTCTGCCTTGCCGGAACTGTCTGTGCCATGCGCACCTCTCTTTCTCTGTCCCGCGGCGGGACGAATCTCTCATTTTTTGACGAAAAAGGAAAAGCGCCGCAGGAGCGGTGCTTTTCCTCAATCCCTGAAGAAACAGCAGATGAAAATTCTACAAAATCTTGACGGGTCCATTATATAGTTGTGTGGAACGAAAGTCAACCTTGCCGTTTACAGCACAAGGTTCAAAAGTGCAGGCGTGACGTACGTCTCGATGAGCGCGGCCACCAGCAGCAGCGGCACAGAGAATGTCAAAAAGACGCGGATGCAGTCCAGCACACGGCGGAAAAAGGGCGTATCGCTCTTTTTGAGGATCCGTTCCGTCCCCGTGCGGCAGATGAGAAGGCCCAGCGCGCAGGATAAGATCAGCGCGGACAGCTCAAAAATGCCGTGGGGCAAAACGCCGAGAACATACACACCGAGACCGATGCCCTGCTGCTGATAGATGGCGGCGAACGCGCCGAGCATCAGCGCATTCGTGCCGAGCGCGAGCGCACTGAGCGGCAGGAACGGGATGAGCCCGTAGAGCATCGAGAGGAGGGACGCCGTGATGTTGTTGAAAAACAGCGTCGCCATCATCTGCGACTGGGGAACATCGTCGGTAAGTCCCAGCTGCTCGATCTGCGCGGCGAAGTTTTGAAGGATCTGCTGCGCCATGTCGGGGAAGATCATTCCGGCGGCGAAGCCAAGAAGCACCAGCACGCCAAACGCGGCGGCGGTGTTCAAAAATTCCCGCTTGATGAGATCGCGCGAGAGCGTAGGGCAGAGTTCGAAGATCATGCCAGCTTGGCGATACCGGCCTTGACGCGCTTGATCGTCTCCTCACGGCCGAGGATATGGCAAATTTCGACAGCGCCGCCGGGCGTGACGAGCTTGCCCGCAACGGCGATGCGCAGCGGCCACATGAGCGTCGCGTTCTTCACGCCGAGCTCCTCGGCAAATGAGACGAGCATGTCATGGATGGCATCATTCGTCCACTCGGGAAGGCTCTCGAGCTTGGGCAGGACCTTATTGAGCATGTCGAGCGAGACCTCGCTGTTGGTCTTGGACTTCTTGTTCGTGTAGAACTCAACGCCGTACTCGGGAAGAGCATCGAAGAAGTCGACCTTTTCGGGAATATCGGTGAGCTTTTCGCAGCGGGCCTGTAAGAGTGCTGCGATCTCACCGACGGAGTACGCTTCGTTCTTGACGGCCTGACGGATGTAAGGCT
>OKRY01004130.1_pt1 | contig 10322 bp, 6 predicted proteins | sample 1601121 | NCBI WGS metagenome assembly OKRY01 (sample SAMEA3541546, study PRJEB24748) | human gut metagenome | biome: human gut; feature: human-associated habitat; material: faeces | place: China | collected 2012
TTCCTGTCTTATCACTGAACAGAAGGTTCATGTAAGCAGAATCAGAAAAAGCTGCCTTATGGCTTACAAGGATGTTTTTCTTATACATAGATTCTGTGTTCATGGACTGAACCAGGCTGTTCATCATCGGAAGAGTCGCGGGATTTTAACGGAACCGTATATTGCGGTTCTGAAAAAGTTTCCTAATTTTGTCTTGTGAAAGCCTGAACATGCCCGGACGTGGAGAAGAAAAAAGAACTTGAGGATTTGCTTGTTTCCGTAAGCGAGAACGACGATTACGCTTTCCGGGTTTTCTATGATCTCTATTACCGGAGCGTTTTCCGGTTCGCCTACTATTTTCTGCGCAACAGGGAGGCCTGCGGCGAGGTCGTGAGCAACGTCTTCGTCGCCGTCTGGAAGTCCCGCGTCGCGCTGCGGAGGATCGAAAACATCGACGCCTACCTCTACGTCGTCGCGCGCAACGAGGCGAACCGGTATCTGAAGGAGTCCCGTACGCGCCGCCGCTGCCTCTCGTTCGAGGAGATTCCCATCTCGCTGATCGACCGAAATTCCCCCCCCCACAGCGAAGACGCTCCCGATAGCCGGTTGATAGAGGCCGAAGTCGAGGAGCTGGTGCGCCGTCTCATAAACGATTTGCCCGAACGCTGCCGCACGGTGTTTCTGCTCAACCGGCAGGAGGGGCTGTCGTCGCGCGAGATCGCCGAGGCGCTGTCGCTCTCCGAGAGCACGGTGCGGGTCCAGATCAAGATCGCCGTCGACAGGATCGTGGCCGGCATACGCACGCATTATCCCGACCTGAAGCTGGTTTCCCTGCTGCTGTTCCTCTTCACGGCGCGTTTCTGACGCCTGCCGGAATGAAAAAAATGAAAAAAAGCCGCGGTTCCCTTAAACGGAACCGCGGCTTTCGCACTCTATATGTGTATACGACCAAAAAGGAGAAATCATGCAATATCACCATACGAAGAGGGAGCCGGAGATGGCGGAACTGATCGAAGGTTCGGAGCGCGACCGCCGCAGGCTGGCGGAGCTGCTGGACGGCATCCGGGTGGGACCCGGAGTCGACGCCATGGCCGACGGAATGCGGGAGGCGGTGTGGGCCGACGTGCGCTCGCGCATCCGCCGCCGGGGAATCCGGATGCGGATCGTCCGCTACGCCGCGGCTGCGGCCGTGATGGCGGGCGTCGTCTGCGGCAGCTGGTTCATGGGCGGACGCCGGACCGAAAGCCGTCTGGTCGCCGCGGCGCAGCCGGTGAGCGTCTCGACGCCTCTGGGCGTGAAGTCCGACGTGGTGCTGCCCGACGGTTCGCGGGTGCGGCTCAACGGCGGCACGCGCATCGTCTATCCCGCGCTGTTCGGCGACGAACGCCGCGTGGAGGTCGACGGTGAGGCCTATTTCGAGGTCGAGCACGACGCCCGCAGGCCCTTCGTCGTCGTCACGGGACAGGTCGTCTCGACGGTGCTCGGAACGACTTTCAACGTGCACGCCTATTCCGAGGACGAGAATTACCAGATCACGCTGGCGACGGGCAGCCTGCTGGTGGACGGCGGTCCCGAGTCGCGGAGCGTGCGGCTGCGTCCCGGCGAGCAGGGATTCTTCGAGAGGACCTCCGGACTGCTGTCGCTGCGCAGGGTGAACGTCGAGCAGGTGCTCTCGTGGCAGGAGGACAGGCTCTACTTCCGGGCCGAACCCCTGGCGTCGATCGCCCGGAGCCTCGAAAGGCAGTTCAACGTCGACATCACGATCCCCGACGAACGGCTGCGCAGGATCTGTTTCACGGGTGAGTTCGTCGACGGCGAGAACATCCACGAAATCATGCGGATCATCTCGGCCGACAGCCGTATCCTCTGCCGCAGCCGCAAGAACCATTTCGAGCTTTACAGAAACCGATAGAGATTCACGATTTTTTTCACTACAACCTAAATTTCAATCCTTATGAGTAACAATTCTACCAGCAGAAGGTCCTTCCGGGACCTTTTCGGCCAGCGGATGCTGTGCAGACTGAGCGGATTGCTGACCCTGTGTTGGTTCACGGTGGCGGCCCAGGCTCTTTACGCGCAGAATCCCGTGATTTCGTTGACGCTGAAGAACGCCACCGTGCGCGAGGTGATCGAAGCGGTCAAGACGCAGAGCGGCTACTCGTTCTGGTATCGGGAGAGCGAGATCGACCTCCGGAAGCGCGTTTCGGTCGAGGCGCACGATCAGAACGTCCTGAAACTGCTCGACGGCGTGCTCGCCGACCAGGGAATTCTGGCCAAACTCGAAGGCCGCCACATCGTGCTTTACAAATCCGACCCGGCAGGCCGGGGCCGGGAATACCAGCTGAAGGGCCGCGTCGAGACCGAGGCCGGCGATCCGATCGTGGGGGCGAACGTGCTGGTCGAGGGCACGACGAACGGCATGGTGACCAATTCGAAGGGCGAATTCGCCCTGAACGTGACTGCGGGCGCGCGGCTCAGCGTGTCGTTCATCGGCTACGACGCGGCGCAGGTCGAAGTGGGCAACCGGACGCATCTGACCGTGGTGCTGAAGGAGAATAACCAGCTCCTCGACGACGTGGTGGTGATCGGATACGGCGTGCAGAAGAAGGTCAACCTGACCGGCTCGGTCGCCGTGCGGCAGATGTCGGAGATCGAGAACCAGCCCATGACGCACGCCTCGCAGGCGCTCTATTCGATGCCCGGCGTCTACATCAACCAGGCTTCGTCGAAGCCCGGCAGCGACGGCGCGACGATCCGCATACGCGGCGTCGGCACGATGAGCAGTTCCAGCCCCATGGTGCTGGTCGACGGCATGGAGTATTCGCTCAACGAGTTGAATCCCGGCGACATCGAGACGATCTCGGTGCTGAAGGACGCTTCGGCCTCGATCTACGGTTCCAAGGCCGCCAACGGCGTCATCCTCATCACCACGAAGCAGGCCAAGAAGGGCGCACCGGTGGTGAAGTTGAGCGCCAACTTCGGCATTCAGTCGGCGACCTACGTGCCCGACGTGGTGACCGACCCGATTCAGTATATGAACATGCGCAACCAGGCCGAACTGAACGAAGGCAAGCTGACGGTGACCTACAACCGCGACGACATCCTCGAATACGAGGAGGGCATGAAGCACGACAAGTACATCTATCCCGCCTCCGATTGGTACGACCTCTGCTACCAGAACGGTTTTCTCCAGCAGTACAACGCCCGCGTTTCGGGCGGCACGGACAAGATCTCCTACTCGCTGGGCGGCGGTTACATGAATCAGCGTGGCATTATGATCGCCAATGACGATGCCGAGCGTTTTTCGTGGGACATGAAGATTAACGCGCAGGTGACCAAGCGCCTGAAGGTGGGCATCAGCCTGCTGGGCAACCTGCGCTACAACACCGACCCGATCTACGGCGTATCGACGACGGTCAACGTCATCAACCGCGCCCTGCCGATCTTCGGCACGCAGCTGCCCGACGGCAAGTGGCTCTCGACGTGGCTCTCGACCCCCGGGCGCAACAACCCCGAGAATCCGCTCATGGAGCTGCACGAGGGCAACACCAAACGTCAGCTTCACCGCATTCTGGGGCGCATCAACATCGGCTACGACCTGCCGTGGGGCATCAAGTACAACGCCAACCTGGGCTACGTGAAGGTCGACCACTATTCGAAGGACTTCAAGCACGCGATGTACACCTACAATCCCAAAACTCTTGAGCGGAAGAACTTCAGCGCCTACGTTTCGGCCAAGGACTGGGACAACAACGCGATCAACTACACCTTCTACAACACCCTTTCGTGGGGCAAGAGCTTCGGCGGCAACCACAACTTCAACGTGATGGTCGGCACGGAGTACAAGCGTTACGACGGCAAGAACTTCCAGGCCAAAAAACGCGACTACTTCAACAACCAGCTCACCGCCCTGTCGGTCGGCTCCACGATGGAGGATATTTCGGGCGGATCGTCGCTCGAACTGCTCTTCTCCTACTTCGGGCGAATCACCTACGACTACAAGGAGAAATACCTGATCGACGTGACGGCGCGTTACGACGGTTCGTCGAAATTCGCCAAGGGCAACCGATGGGCCTTCTTCCCCGCCGTGTCGGTCGGATGGCGCATCGACAAGGAGAATTTCATGCAGAACGTCCGGGCGGTCGACGTGCTCAAGCTCCGCGGCTCGGTCGGCGAGATGGGCAACCAGGCCATCGGCAACTACGAGTACCTGATGGCCGTGCTGGCGAACAAGAGCTACAATTACAGCTTCGGCGACGTGCTGTCGGGCGGCGCGGCGATCAAGGATTTCGTCGACGAGAACATCTCGTGGGAGACCACCCGCACCTACAACCTCGGACTGGATTTCGAGGCCTTCGACCACCGCCTGCTGTTCAGCGTCGACCTCTATAAGAAACGCACCGAAGGCATCCTGCGCGACGTGAAGATTCCGGCGCAGATCGGCAACCTGAACGGCCCGAAGCAGAACATCGGCGTGGTGGCCAACGACGGCGTCGAGCTGAACCTCCAGTGGCGGAGCGCGGTCAAGAATTTCCATTACAGCCTCGGCGGCAATTTCTGCTACAACAAGAACATCGTCGTCGACCTCGACGGGCAGGAGTACATCAAGACCTTCAACATCATCCGCGAGGGCGAACCCATCGACGCGTGGTATCTCTACCAGGCCGACGGCTTCTACAACAGTTACGAGGAGATCGCCAATTCGGTGACCGTCGGCAGCGGCGTGAAGCCCGGGTACATCCGCTACAAGAATCTCAACAACGACGACAAGATCGACAACGACGACCGCGCCGTCTGCGGCAACCTCACGCCGAGCATCACCTACGCCTTCAACTTCTCGCTGGGATGGAAGGGACTCGAACTTTCGGCGCAGTTCCAGGGCGTCGCCGACGTGAAGACCTATCTTTCGGGCAACCTCGCAGCCCCGTTCTGGAACGGAGCGGGCGTGCTGAAGGAGTGGGCGACCGACGCGTGGACCCCCGAGAACCACAACTCCCGCCTGCCGATCCTCCACACCGCCACGGGCGCGCCCGAGATGCACGACTACAAGAACACGCAGTGGCTCTACGATGCGTCGTACCTGCGCTGCAAGCAGCTGCAACTCTCGTACACCCTCCCCAAGAGGTGGATTTCGAAGCTCGGAATGAGCCAGTGCCAGATCTTCGTCAACGGCGAGAACCTCTTCACGATCTCCCCGCTGAAGATGTTCGACCCCGAGATCGACCTTTCGTCGACCAACCTGATGCAGTATCCTTCGCTGCGGACGATCAACTTCGGCTTCAACATTACTTTCTAATCGCTTCAAATACGGAAAAACATGAAAAAAACAGTAATCGGATTGATGCTTTGCGGTGCGGCGGCGCTGGCCTCCTGCAACCTCGACACCATTCCCACCGACAAATATACGGTCGAGACGTTCTGGGAAACCGAAGAAGGAACCGAGGCCGCCATGACCGGCTGTTACAACATACTGACCAACAGCGCGCTGTTCGGAGACTCGGCGCCGCTGCTCGAAGAGACCTGCACGCCCAACGCCTATAATTACAACAACGCGGGCGGATACAATGTCATCGCCCAGGGGACCCACACGGCCAACAGCTCGGGCATCATCGCCAACCGCTGGAAAAAGTGCTACGAGGGCATCGGACGCTGCAACACCCATCTCAACCGCCTGCCTGCCGCCGTCGTGGCCGATGACCGCAGGGTGCAGATGGAGGGCGAGGCCAAGTTCCTCCGCGCGCTCTATTACTACATGCTGGTGACCTATTACAACGGTGTGCCGCTGATCCTTGAAGAGCCTGTCTATGCTCACGGTTCGCTGCCCCGCGCCTCGCGCGAGGAGGTGGTGCGGGCGATTCTCGACGATCTGAACGACATCATCGACCGTGAACTGCTCGACTGGCAGTGGACCAAAGCCGCCGACCAGGGGCGCGCCACGCGCGGCGCGGCGATGGCCCTCAAGGCCCGTCTGCTGCTTTTCGAGGCCAGCAAGCTGGTCAACCCCTCGAACGACGCCGCGAAATGGCAGGCTGCGGCCGATGCGGCCAAAGCCGTGATCGAAAAGGAGGCCCAGGCGGGCTACGACCTGTTCGGCGACTACCGGAAACTCTTCCTGCCGGCGAACGAGCACAGCTGCGAGTGCGTCTTCAACATCGAATTTTCGAAGACCAAGAACACGGCCGTCAATTCGTTCAACGTTTACAGCGTCCAGTACCGCAACAACGCACCGCTGCTCGATCTGGTGATGGACTACCGGACGACGACCGACGGTGCGGCCACGATGGGCAAGTACGACAACCTCGACCCGCGTTTCGCGGCGACGAATTTCTATCCCGGGAGCACGTTCCTCGGCAAGGCCAACTGCCCGGCCGGGGAGGTGTGCCAGTTCACGGGCTTCGCACACAGGAAACTCACGATCTACGACGCGCAGAAGCGCGATTCGGACGACAGCAACGGCGAGACCAACTACATGTTCATCCGCTACGCCGACGTGCTGCTGATGTTCGCCGAGGCGCAGAACGAGGTCGACGCCACGCCCTCCGATGCCGTTTACGACGCCGTGAACCGCGTGCGCGGCCGCGTCGGCATGCCCACCTACGCCTACGGTTCGAAGAGCCAGTCCGAAATGCGCGAGATCATCCGCCACGAGCGCCGCGTCGAATTCGCCGGCGAGGGGCTTTATTATAACGACATCCGCCGCTGGATGACCGCCGAGCTGGTGATGAACGCCGTGATTCAGGACTATGCGGGCACGGACATCGCCGTCCGGGCGTTCGACCCCGACCGCGACTACTGGTGGCCCGTTCCGGCGGACCAGATCCTGCTGAACAAGAAACTCGAACAGAATCCCAATTATTAATCCGACAACCGCTAACTGGCAATTATGAAAAAATATCTGTGGATACTGGCTGCCGCATTCCTCCTTCAGGCTTGCAGCAAAGACGAGGAGGAGGGACCTTACGTTCCCTGGCGGCCGGGCGACGACAAGGAGGAGACGATCGACCTGGACAAGGCCACGAAGGTGATGATTCTGACCGAGCAGGCCAAGAACCGGATCGTGATGATCGACCAGCCGACGGGGAAGGTCGCCTGGGAGTGGACGGCCGCCGACAGCGGGCTTTCGGCTGCGGAACAGGCGTGGTTCGATCTGCCCGACGAGGCCAAACCGGTCTACAACCGTACGTGCGTGCTCGTCACGGCTTCGGGCGGCGGCGTGGCGCTGATCCGCATTGCGGACAAGAAGGCGATGTTCTACGCCAAGCCGGGCGGAAACCCCCACTCGGCCGAGGTGCTGCCCGACGGGAATGTCGTCGTGGCGTCGAGCACGGGCAACCTGTTGAGCGTCTACGTGTACAATGGCGCCGACAGCTACGTTTCCAGACCCGCCTTCACCATGCCGGTCCATTCGGCCCACAACGTGGTCTGGGACCGGAAGCGCGGCTGCCTCTGGACGGCGACGGGCGCCCAGCTGCTCAAGCTCGCCTACAACGGGAAGCGTACGGCTCCGGAATTGACGCAGGTGCGCTCTTACGATATGGCGGCGGGGAATACCGATGCCCACGACCTGGCGCCCGTCTGCGGGGAGGATGCGATGTATGTATCGACGAATCAGCATGTCTACAAGTTCGACTGTGCGGCGGAGAAGTTCCTCGACGTGGAGATCTTCCAGCAGAACACCATCAAGAGCATTTCGACGGGTCCGGAGGGGTATTCCACGATCGTCATGCGCCCCACGTCGGGCGGGAGCAACTGGTGGTCGGCCGAGGTGTGCGACATGAAGGGCAACCGGCTGTTCAACCGCGCGGGCTACCAGATTTACAAGGCCCGCTGGTATGTGGAGAATCCGTTCGGGTATCCCGAGGTTCACACTTTGTAAAACTTAAAATGCAAAAACGATGAAAAACATCCGAAAATACATGATGGCCGCGGCATGCATGACCGCCGCTGCGGCGCTGGTCGCCTGCACCGAGGCCGTGAAACGCGACACCGAGGAGGAAATCCAGGAGATGACCGTTCCCAAGAAACCCGGACCGATCACGAAGGTGCCGGCAACGCTCACCTGCAACGGCGGCGAAGAGTTCACCTTCTCGGTTTCGAAGGTTCAGTGGGCCGAGACCTACGAATGGACGATCGCCGAGCAGGAGAAGTCGAAAATCTCGATCATCGACGGTCAGGGAACCAACGTCATCACCGTCAGGGTGGTCAACGACGACGTGGTGATTCCCGCCCAGTCGGTGTCGGTGGTGGCCAAAAACGAACTGGGCGCGAGCAAGGTGCGCGAGTATTTCGCGGCGATCACCGTGTCGGTCCCCATCGAGCTGCCGGGCTATACGATCAAGAAGTACGGCAAACGCTGGTGGATGACCGAGAACTGCCACGAAGCGGGCGAGGACGGCAACCTGGGCGTTGCGCCCGACCTGACGGCTTTCTCGGTTGCGGGGTTGGAGGCGTCGCATTTGCAGCGGTTGAACGACGCAAAGGGCCGTTACTACACCTGGTATGAGGCGATGACCGGCATATCGGGCTGTACGGCGGAGCAGTGTCCCTATGTGCAGAATTACGAAGGGGTGGACGACGTGGGCAACGCCTTCAAACTCGACGGTACGGAGGAGGGCGAGTTCGGCGTCCAGATACGCGGCTGCTGTCCCGAAGGCTGGCACGTGGCCAACGCCAACGACTGGTGGGACATGCTGATGGCTATCAAAAGCGAGTATGCCATTCCCGACGATTTCGCGCAGGGCGGATACACCTTCTCCGGCGATCACGACGGGAAACCCGAGAATGCCATTACGAAGGCCGGATTCTACAAGTCGGGCTGCACGATCAAGAATACGGGTAACGTCGGCGCATGGCTGCGTGGCGGCAACGGCCGTATCGTTGACGGCGGTATTTGGAATCAGGCGAATATGACGCTCACGGACGCCGGGGAACCCCTCCTGCAATTCGTCGACGGGGCCGAAAGCATCGGTTTCGGCTGGTATCCGCTGGGCTATCAGAAGGCCGACGGCAGTTTCAACAGCGGCGCGCTAGGCAAATGGGGCTACGTGTGGTTCATCGGGCAGACCAACGCCTCGACGGCCCGTTCGCTGGTCATCAGCGGTACGAGTCTGAACCTTCAGACCAAGACCAATCAGGAGGCGGCCAAGGATATTTATCTGAACGTCCGCTGCGTGAAAAACTACACCAAATAACCGGAAGCGATGAAAAAAAGAATTCTGTTTACGGCAGCGGCGCTGGTGTGCGCCGCCAACCTGACGGCCCAGTGTCTCGGCGTCGGAAGCTCGACCAGCAGCATGAGCCCCGAGGAGATGGCCGCCGCCGCGAAGGCCGGCGTGGAGTATGTCGAAATCGGTATCAGCGGCCGCGGGACCGTGGCTGAAATCCGCGAGAAGGCGCTGCACGCCAAACGCATGGCCGACGAGGCCGGTCTGAAGGTCTGGTCGTGCCACCTTCCGTTCTCCCGCAAGCTGGACATCTCGGTGCTGAACGACAGCGCCCGCATGGCCAACCTCGAATTCCTGACCGAAATGATCGCGATCTGCGGCGAAGTGGGACCGGAGAAACTGGTGCTGCATCCCAGTTCCGAACCGATTGCGGACGGGGAGCGCGAGCAGCGTATCCGGAACAGCATCGCTTCGATCGGCATATTGCGCAGGGAGGCGGCGCGGATCGGCGCGCAGTTGTGCATCGAGGATCTGCCCCGCACGTGCCTCGGGCGGAACTCGGCCGAGCTGCTGCGCATCATCGCCCCTTATCCCGAGGTGAAAATCTGTTTCGACACGAACCACCTGCTTTCGGAGGACCTGCTGCACTTCGTCGAGGCGTGCGGCGACCGGATTGCGACCGTCCATGTCTCGGATTACGACATGGTTGATGAGCGTCACTGGCTTCCGGGCAAGGGCAAGATCGACTGGCCCGCGCTGTACGGGGCGCTGATGAAGGCGCTCTTATAAAGCCCTTGATCCGTCAGGCCACGTTCATTGCACAAAGCCAATACAGCGTTGGCATCTCCCTGGCTTACAGGTCCGATTGTAATGATCTGCAATTTAGCTGTGTTGTTATCGGCAGGCTTATCAATAGCCGGAAGAGGTCTTACTAAACGATCGAGGTCCACCGTACCAGGCACACCGTCTACCGTGCCCTGCGCGTACTGATGGATATAGCGGGGCAAGGTCTGGTCGTAGTTTGTGCGCGTGTCTGCCAGCCATCCGATGTACTTCTCACATAGGCCCTCATAGTCGATGTTTGCGCAGGCAAAAGATGTAGAAGTATAGATTCCAGCCTGAAAGCCCAACGCTTCAGCACGTTCACAGAAAGCTCGCGCACAGGCGGTGCGTTGCGTA
>OKRY01004134.1_pt1 | contig 10317 bp, 9 predicted proteins | sample 1601121 | NCBI WGS metagenome assembly OKRY01 (sample SAMEA3541546, study PRJEB24748) | human gut metagenome | biome: human gut; feature: human-associated habitat; material: faeces | place: China | collected 2012
TTTCGTGCGGCTGGTCGTGCCAAAGCACGGCATCGTCACGGCAATAATATCCTTTCTGTCACGTCCCAGCATATCAAAGGCATGAACGGTGACAACCAGCGCCAGCGCGGAGTCCAGACCGCCGGACTCTCACCAATCCAAACATTATTACCGATCACAACAGGACCTTTTGCATAAAGTGGTCGCAACGATGGAGGAGTATTTAATTCTGACTCTATATTTTTACCATGAGAATTATCAGAAATATAGACATATCTACCTGTTAACACATTATTACCTATTGTAATACTATGACAAGCAGTAATATGACAATACTCCCCAATTCTACAATGACTGCCAATCTGAATAGAAGGAGTGTAATCGTATCCAGCATATTTATCCCATGCCGTAAGCACTATTCCACGAGAAAGAATTGTACCATAATCTATTTTAACATATTGCAGCCCTTTAAGCTGTCGCGCGTGATATATACGACCTTTAATGTCCTTGAAATGCCAATGGATAGCATAATTAAATAATCTACCACATACTTTGCCTGGCAATAAAAAAAAATATTGAAAAATATTACATAATGAAAATACGATCTTCGACAACATACTCATATTTCTTATTTTTCCAATGATTTCCTTAACAGTTTTCACTTAAAATATTTTTACATAAAAAACGATAAAATAACAGAAAGTTCAAACCATGGCATCAAATTTATTTAATACATTCTAGCACTTATTTACAATGAAATCCAATCTTCACACATTATATCACAAGTTGAAAAAAACGAATTGATTGGATTGAAAAATCTTTTGGGCCCAACAACAATCTTATCCTGATTTGCATTAAGCCATGCTGCCCACCAACTATAAGTACTATTTCCTATAATATTATGCTTAGCACATGACATCAACTGCATATCTCGAAAATTACGTTTCCCTGATACCTCATTCCAATCTACTAACATGTATTCAAATTCAGGAAGATTATCTTTTACCCAGCAAGGATTATCCGTGAATACATAAAAATGAGGGTTATTTATATGCTTTCTCATATAATCAATTGCTTTCATATAATAATCGACTGTACATAATCCTTTTCCCATCAATTCTGATTGCATATAATCATCACCTTTACGTAAGTGAATAGCTACAGAATTTTCCTGCGACATTTTTGCTGCAACCTCAATATTTTTTAATTCATCAAAAGGCAAAAAAGTAAACTGTTTACGTATATCATCCTCACAATGTCTAAAATACTTTTCGCTTTGCCAAAAACCCTTATAAATACAATTTCTAGTAGCACATTTCTCCATGTCAGGTACATATCCATACATAGGTTCGTCAATGTATACTTCATCACCGATAAAATTATGCCATTTCTTCATAAACTCTTGAAATCTTCGCTCCAAGCCATTTCGCGGTAAAGAAGGAAATACCCACTTAAAATGCCCCTCCGGCATTACTTTTATATCTATCGAGGGAAAAGCATCTTGAAGTCTAACCAATTCAAATGCCCATTGAGAACGTGGTTTAAAGTTACTTTGATCAAAACAGACATCTAACCCCTTAGCCATCAGCCCCCGACCAAAAGCATAATGAAACATTTGATTTGCCAATCCAGCATTTACATTTACGGCTATCATACTACTTCAATTTATTATTACACAAATCTAGAGCTGCCCCCATTGCTACATCCATATTATAATACTCCCATTCAGCAAAACGTCCAAGAAGAAATAGACCTTCTGGCTCAGTAACACATTTCACACTATTGACAAATTCACGTGTATCTTTTGCTTGGATTGGATATGTATAAGGAGCATAGTTATGTGCTATATATTTGGGATGATATGGTATACGAGAGAGATTATCAATAATATCATTCTTACTAATCTCATCTGTAAACTCAATGGTAGCCGACATTACTCCATTCGCACGATTTGACTCTGCAAAATTACCTGTACAAATGATACGGTGTGCCTCATGAATATGACTTGGCATATAAATCCAGCTATATGGATTATCTTCAATCTCACAAAGTACAGTTGTGGTACCATGGGCTTCAAGAGCTTCAATACCTTCAATATAAGCCGATAAGTCAACTCCTTTAACTATTAAAGGTATTGACTTCATATTGCCAGTAAAAATAACTCTATCACAAATCTCTCCGTTCACAGACCATCCTTTTTCTATTTTTTCAATAGATTTTACATCTACATTATAATGTATTTCAAGTCCTTCTGAAAGGCGGTTAGCGACAAACTGCGAACCCTCTTTTTTCGGATAAAAAAACGAACTATGTACAAAAGACCTTTCCTCAATATGCTTAAAATTATTATAAATAATATCTTCAAGTGTAGGCATTGGTAATTTACCAACCAACCACGACAGTGGAACGTTTGTCAGTGGACGACGCCAGATCTTTTCATTGTATGGTCGAAAATATTCACGATAAAGTGTCTCACCAAAACGAGCTCGCAAAAATTCTTCAAAATTAGTAGGTTCTACAGGCTTATTAGTAGCCATTAACACAATATCATTAATAAAATTTTTCATCATCTCATCTGAAAGTTGATAAGCATGATTCTCTATTGGATAAGCAATTATGGTATTATCAGCCATTGAAACAACTGAATTTCGATCTGCCATAGTAAACTCGTCTTTTTTGTCAAAATGACTCCAAAACCAATCCAATACATCCTGACGTTTTGTGTTAAAGACATGTCCTCCAGTGCGATGAAACAAATGTCCATGCACTCTATCACATTTTACCATCCCTCCTGGACGCGAATCTGCCTCAAATAGTTGCACATCATGTCCATACTCCTTAAGAACCTGCCCAATACTCAAACCTGATATACCAGCTCCGACAATAATATATTTCATATTCATATTATTTATTATTAATTTCAAAACTCTTCTTGTACACAAAAATTAAAGGAATTACAGTCCCTACAGCTACATATAACGGACACCACCATCCTGTGAATTCACTACATCCTAAATGCCATAAATGACCTTTTACTGAAGGATATTTTGCTAATATATTATAACCCAATTACATACAGCAAAGCAACTAAATTAAAGGCCAACATATACCCAATAAGAATCTGTAGCGATTGGTCTTCACAGCATAAAAAACTTAACACTATAAATCGGTCACTTATTACTAAGTAAAGTGAAAGGTCCATCGTCGTATAATGGCTAGAACACGAACTACAGAAACTATTAAATTTTTCATTATTCTATAGTGTAATTAGCCTTCTCGTTTTCCATCCACTCTTCATATATATACTTATGGTTCATGATATTAATAAAATCAGATGAACTTATATGCCGAAATGGATCTCTATAATTGTGCTTACCATCGTATTCACAGTAAAACTGTCCCAGGTCATTGAGTCCATACTTATTCCACAATGTCAATAAGTCCTCCGAATCTACAATATAGCAATACTCACCTAGAAAATTCCACCAATCTTTGAGACTTAAATCAGAATTATGATATTTCTGAATAAAGCGTTTGGTTATATTTATTTCAGACGCTGGCCACTTAGCAAGAGTTTCACCCGTCAGTACTCGCTTTGTATCGAAATTATCTTTTCTATAACAATGAATATTCCTATCATCATATGGAATATCAAATAAGTTTATAAGATCATCAGTATATCCAAAATAGAGAAAATCTTGCAGCCACATAGGATTAAACATTTGCCCCCAATTACCAGCTTGTGTTATTATACGTCCTTTCAATCCATAAACATTACTAGAAGAAATCGTATTTAATTCAACAAGGCTCTTAAGATATTCAAAAGCAAATTCACGATAGACACGTAAATCTGATCTATTCTTTAATGCAAACTCTGCTCCCAATTCTTTAGCTCTTTTCAATCCAGCCAAGCTTGTGCAAATTTGATAGTTTACATTCCCCAAGCCACACACAGGTATATCTTTATTCAAAACAACTTCGCACCCTAATAATTCCAAAGTCCGTACTATAGATGGGTCTGTATAATCCCAAGTACTAACTATGATAATTGCTCCCGGAAACAATCTTCTATATAATTTAATAGTCTCAAAAGTAAATTCATCACGCATCTCTATCAACCCTTGAAGAACAATAGCAAATTCACCAGAAGTAGTTGTAGTCTTTATATTACTAGGAATAAAATAATCTGCTTTTTTGGGGCGAAGTTTATAACAAAAATAGTTATCTGAATATTTTTCAAAACTACGAGAAAAAATATCTAGCATAACCTTTTCATTTCTACATAAACGAATCATCAATGAAATAGTACATGAAAAAAACTTTCGCAATATACTCTTAATCAACTGCATTTTTATTTCTTTAAACATTTATTTTGAACAATCGCAAGGCCTTCTAATATCAGCGAATCCTTTAGCAATAAAAGTGAAAGTACATATATAAAAGCTCCTACGCACATCATTATAATGCACATCAATAAATTATTCCAATTTAATGACTGAAGCACAAACAAGCCTCCCCCCATTAAAATAACAGCGAATAAATAATGTATTATTGATTTATCGAATAACCTAATAGAAATATACTTTCTTCCCATGATGTACAACCCTGTAGTTGCAACTAGTTCTGCAGCTAAATACCCCATAGCAGCACCATAATGCTTGAATGTAGGAATAGTCAAAAAACACACTAAGAGGTCTGTAATACATGCCATTAAAGTTACTTTCACCATAATATACACTTTCCCTTTAGGATAAAGAGTCTGCATCCCAAATACATTTGAAAGTCCCACTAAAACCAGCAAAACAGATAAAATCTGAGAAACACCTATAGATGGTATAAAACTATTACCACCCAAAATAGGTATAGCATATTGACTAACAAAGAACAGTCCAACAGATATTGGTAAAGAAACTCCAACAGTAAACGAATATACTTTTTGAGAGATTGTAGCAAATTCTTCATCTCTTCCTTCAGCCATCAAATTCGAAAACCGAGGTAGCAAAATTGCAGTTAACGAATCTACTATTCCAAACACTAGTGAAAACAATTTTATACCACCATAATAATAACCAACATATACATCATCAGTCATAAATCCTAAAATTACTGGATTAAGAGTAAGATATATAGTAGATAATAAAACTAATAAAAATGTTATACCTACAGACTTTAAATGCTTGTAAGGATTAATACTACGTCGATCAATATTACATATACACAAATATTTACGTAATCTAATAAAATTGAATACACTATTTCCTACCGATGTAAGAGTAATTGTAATACCATACCATAGAATATCATTTTTTGTCTTTACTAAAGTAAACAATAATATAATCCCAATCATACGGACAATCAAACCACGAACCGTAATATATTTAAAATCTTCAATGCCTTTATAAAACCATTCACATCCAATGGTAGTAAGAAAAATAGAAGAACTTAACAACAAGAAAAGAGGTAAATCTGTTTGTATCTTGGGAACTGTAAAACATAAAATAGCAACGACCAAATAACCAATCAAGGTAGTAATTCCATGTAGAGATAATATCTCAATCGTGGTAACATTAAGTTGCTTTCTATCGTTTCTCACTCTAGCAATTTCTCTTACTGCATATAATGGTATACCTAATCCTACAACTAAACTGATATATGATATTATTGATTGATAAAAGTTCACTTCTCCTATTCCTTCTGCTAACAAAATCCTAGATGAATATGGAAACGTTATTAAAGGAAATAGAATTCCAGAAATAGTATTCAATAGATTGAAAATATAATTAGCTGTTATTGATCTTGACATAAATATTAAAATATTTGCTTTATAAACAAGTTACATAGACCACTATTTCCTTAACCCTTCTTATACATTAATCATAGAAAGCCATACTAACCTTCTTTATCATATAAGTTATCGCCCAAAAAACATTTATTGGCTTTGTGTGTTAAAAATCACTTTTATCAAATATACTTCACAATAGAATACTAAAAACGGATTGTATTCATATATTCGATCTTGAAATCATTTTCTATTATTATATCAATAAAAGAAATTATCAATACAAATTGATTGTATATTTTATAAACGATACATCGACCAGCTATAAAACCATTTAATACTTCCATAATCTATCCAGTAAATAATAATTATAATCTCTTTCACTTCCCCAATCTTGGAAGTCTTTCACCTCAAAAGGCCTAAAAGGAATATTATCCAATAGCATAGCATAGACTATATGCGACATAAAAAGTTGTTCATACAAATATAATCTCTCATAATATTTGCAGAACACAGCAGCATCATCAAAAATATAACCTCCTGCATTAAAGAAACGGCTGATGATTTTTTTTTCTATTATATTTGTTATATAGAACTGATCATCAAGTTCCACATAACTCTTATTTCTTGGATTCACCATTTCCAACTTATCAAGTGGATAAATAGCTATACTATTTGCAATGGTAAAATCTCCACAAAAATAGCCATCAGGATCTTTCACAAAAATTGCTCCTTCTATGTTCTCGCAATTCACAGTCCGATAGACAGTCTCAGCCTGGCTAGTGGTTGGCTCATCAAGAACTACGACCTTAGCATTACTCAGTCCCAACTTTTTAAATTGCAATTTCAGCAATAATGACAAATAGTATTTTTTATCATATTTTTCAAGAATTGTAAAATAGATATTATCAAAACGATTTAAATCTAACCCTTGAATAGATTTTATGCAAAGCGAGATTCCATCAGGAGCAAAGTTAAATATATAAGGCATATAGTTCTCATACTCAATATTGTCAGCTCCTATAGGAATAATCAAACTAATACTCATAAAATTGAATTGAGGACATTTTTTAAGAATGCTACAGTTCTCTCCTCCTTAGCATATTGTATAACACGTAGGAAATTCATCAACTGAAAAGTACTATAATACTTATTATACCAATCATAATTACTATAATATATATCTATCTCTTTATCTATCTTGTCTGAAATTATTCTCATCCGCACAGAATCAAAATCATGCCCATACATAAGCTGCGACCAACCATAATTTGAATCTTGCCTAATCTTTACTAAATCAAGTAATGGAGATTCCAAAAATGAGTCCAGAAAGTCTATCAAATAGTAATTATTTCCATTAAATAGTATATTTGAAAAAGTCAAGTCTCCATGACACTGTCCAACTGGTATGTTTATCTCTTCATCTAGTTCATTGAATACAATTGAAGACTTCTCTAGAATTATCTTAATATCTGTATCCTTACTAATAAAATCATTTTTAGCAACTTTATCACAAACATCATTATATTTATTTATTACAACATTTTTATTAATCGGAGTCATTTTTGAATTTTCAATTTCAGAATCAATAAAAATTTTCAATGCCTTGATAAAATAACTAATCTGGTCAAATCCTGCATCTTCAAAATAATCTACATAATTCTTACTATATATATACTCCATCTTAATATTTAGATATTCATCCATACGTTCAATACCATATATTTTCGGTACACGAATATGCTGATAAGCTATCTTTGAAGCATTACACTGTTTCAAAGCTTGCTTATACAATCGTGGAATATAATTCTTATCACGAGTACTCTTGTTAATAAACAAGCTATCCCCGCCATTAACAATGTCTATCTGACAACCAGAATGCCCTCTTATTTCAATCTCCATAATAGTTTGAATTAACAACTATATAGTTTATACCTGCTGACTGGGCTGCCTGTACACCCACTTCCGAATCTTCAAAAACAAGTGCCTCATTAGGTTGCATAGAAAAATGCCTTAATACTGTCCTATATATCTCAGGGGAGGGTTTTCCTTGTCTCACCTCCTCACCCGCCAAAATAAGATCAAATATATCAGTTACCTCAATGTATTGCAATGCTTTTTCTAAATTTTTACGACATGCAGTAGAAGCTATCGCTGTTTTACCTCCAGCATTGTGAAAAGTTTTCAGTATAGCTAATAAAGAATTATTCACTTTAAAATATCTAAAAAAATCGGGGTAACAATTACCTTTAAACTCACTTATTTTTTGAGTTACAACCGGATCTGTTATGCCAACAGTTGCCATAAACTTTTCAAACCTAAAACCAAAACAATGACGATAGTCTACCTCTTTAAGAGCTAATCCCACCTGATTAAAAGCCTCTTGATAAGCCATAAAATTAGCTCGAAAAGTATCAACTAATGTACCGTCAAAATCTACAATTAACAGTTTTATTTCACTTCCGAGCATTACATATATCGTTTAAGTTCTTCAGGTGTCCCATAAGAATAATAATTTTCCATTAAGCAAAGTTTGACAGTTTCTCCATTCTTCAACAAATAATTATAAAGTAATGACACATAAAATTCCGATTTATTAGGTATTGAATTATCTAATAATTGATGCGCAACTTTTAAAAAACCTTTTCCTGAAGAAAAGAAATACGCTCCACAAAGAGCATGATTAGATATTACCTCTTTCTCTGCTGTACGCCTTACTATATTATTAGCATCAATCTCAGCATAACTATACTTTGGAAGGTCTGATTCAAATGATACCAACAAGCCGCCATTGACCTCATCTACAGGTTTTGCTAATATTTGACGAATATTTTCAAGAAAAGCCTTACTAGAGAATTCCAAATCACAGTCCATAACTATAACAGAATCATTAGGGTCTATTGCAGACTCAGCCATCAAACAAGTTTCAACTGCACCACGAGTGGTATTAAGTACAGAAAAAACTTTAGCATTTGGCAACTTGTTTTTTATATATTCGTTTATATGATATCTATCAATATGTTCCTGACGAACAATAAATGAATACTTCAAATTTATATCGTCCATAATTACGCTCCTAATAGCTCTAACGAACAAAGGTATCCCCTTCAATTCAATCAATGGCTTTGGTGTAGTCCAACCTTCTTTAAGAAAACGTGTTCCCTCACCTGCCATTGGCATGATAATATGTAAACTTCGCATAGTCCTCTATAATATTAAGTGCACATTATTTAACTATCCAACCTTTTCAGCTTAAGATAACTAAAAGTGTACTGATTGATTAGTCATTCCCTAATAATTAATTACAATATTTCCTTCGTTAATACACTTTCTTAAAGCTAAAGATTTCATTAGCTATATTATATCAACATTGAGAAATTGATATCTGTATCTGCTCAATTTTAATCCATTCCTTATCTTAATATGCATTCTTTTCTCCAACAACTACATTTGCTATAGTCTTATAAATGATATATATATCAAGTAGCATTGTCCAATGCTCCATATACCAAATATCAGCTTTAACACGTTCCTCCATCTGTGAGAGTTCTCTCGTTTCACCACGAAAACCATGTGTTTGAGCCCAGCCGGTTACTCCAGGTTTTATAAAGTGCCGCACCATATACTTATCAATCAAACGGGCATAAGTCTCCGTATGAGCCAACATGTGTGGACGTGGTCCCACTATTGACATATCACCCCTAAAAACATTGATAAACTGGGGAAGTTCGTCAATATTAGAACGACGAAGGAAGTTCCCAAACCGAGTTTTACGAGGATCATCAGCCGTAGCCTGTTTACTGTCAGCTTCATCATTCACTTTCATAGAACGGAATTTATAACACACAAAATCCACACCATTCAACCCCGTACGCATTTGCTTAAAGAATACAGGACCGGGAGAAGTCAACTTTATAATACTTCCCACTATGAGATAAACAAAGGGAAAAACTGTAACCAGAAAAAAACCGGAGAAAACAACATCAAACATCCGTTTCAACATACGGTTCTCCATCTTACCCAAAGGTTCATAACGCAGATTCAAGATAGGCATATTGCCAACCATACTGTGCCAGATACGACGCGGAAAACCTTTACATACATTAGGAACACCGTGAAAATAAAGCAAATGGTTTTCACAATAATTCATGATAGAAAAATTGTAACGTCCCTCCTCCATCGATAGAGAACAAAAAACATGCTTGATGCTTGGATGTGCAGACATAAAATCTGAAAAACCGTCAGGATTACCCAAATAGGAACATTGAGAAGAAAGAGCATCATTCGGTTTTATATCAAAATAACCCACGACTTCATATAGGGAAGACGCCAGAGAACTTTCCATCTCCTCATACAACACCTGCATATTATTGCCTCCACCTATAAAAACAGCATAACGTCTATGCTTGCCCTTAGCACAATAAACTATCAGAAAATGACGGATGATAATGCGATAAATACTTAAGATAACAAAGAGAAAAGAGAAATATGCAACAAAGAAAAAAGGAGAATAGATAGAGATTCCACTAAAAGTCATGATACATGCCCAAAAGATGGAA
>OKRY01004136.1_pt1 | contig 10311 bp, 3 predicted proteins | sample 1601121 | NCBI WGS metagenome assembly OKRY01 (sample SAMEA3541546, study PRJEB24748) | human gut metagenome | biome: human gut; feature: human-associated habitat; material: faeces | place: China | collected 2012
TGTCATTTACAGTAATCAGCGCAATTGCCGATGAAGCGGTGAGTTATTACGGACTGTCCGCAGACGGTACTGTTATAAGCGGAACGGTAACTGATTATACAAAGATAGCTTCAACTGATACTGCATGGGGCACTGCCGGTAAAGAAACGTGGTATGTGGCTGACGGTATCGTTAATATCATCACAACAACCTATGATTATGACAACAATAAAAATGTATATAATCCTGTAGAAATTAAAGGAAATGTAAATGTCATACTCAAGAACGGTGCAGAGGTAAGTGTAGTGAACGGTATTGCCGGCACAGATGCAACAATAACTTTTTATAGTGAGAGTGAAAACGCAAGCGGTGTTATTGGCTTTATCGGAGCCACTGGCGATGATGGCGGGTGGGGTACGACGGAGAGCGGTCCCGATGAGGCTAACGGAAAGAACGGTGAGGACGGCAAAGATGCGGTAAATGTTTTGTCGTTCACGGTTGCGGGCGGCACTGTAACTGTTATCGGCGGCGATGGTGGTAAAGGCGGCGGTGCAGGTTATGGCACTAACTACGATACAAATGAATCGTATTATGGCGTTGGCGGCGACGGCGGTAACGGCAGTGTGGCTATAACCGATAATACAAAGGTGTATCTTAATGGCGGCAGACTTAACGTTACAGCCGGAAGAGGCGGAAACCCCGGTACAAATACCCATGTACCGTCTGAACAGCAGGATAATTATAATGGCAAGCCGGGAAATAACGGAACATCGGTAAGCGGAATATATGCCGTAAACGGTATTCTCAACGTCAATAAGCTCGATGATTCCGATACAGGCGATACTTCGGGCGATTTTAAGCTTCTGTCTGCGAACGGTTACGAAAATGCAAAGCTCGATATAATCGGTCACGGAACGGCAAAGGTAACTGACGGCACTGTTATTAAAACCTACGGCGATATTTCCGTAGCAGGTACTCTGTCTGTCGATAACGGTACGATACTCACAAACGGCAGTATTACAAAAGCCGACAGTGCGGCACAGATAACAAAGACGAACGGCGGCATTATCCGCAGGTTCACACCCGCTTACGGTACCGGATATACGCTGGATTATGCAGGCGGTAAGTGCATTGCGGAAACCGGCTATAAAATAAAGCTGTCGGACGGAAATACTTTAATCGATATTGCCGATGCCAACACAATAGTATCGGAATCAAACAGACTTAATATTGTCCGCATCGGTGACGGTGAAATAATAGATGACAGCGAGCCATGCACAAATGTAATGCCCTATTGCATAAAGGCAAATAATACGAATGAAACAACCGTAACGGACGGAAATGTCTTTGCTGTAGCAGGAGATTCTTCAAGGTTTACGTTTGCACTGAACGATCCCGATGAATATCGTTTCTCAGGTGTTACGGTAACAGATGCTGACGGTAATGCGGTACCTGATGATATGTACACGTTTGACAGCACGACAGGTGAGTTCATCGCACTTTCTGTTGACCGCAACCTTATTGTAACTGCAGACGCAAGTCTTAAAGATATTGAAATATCTGTAACAGACAGTGAAAACAATCCTGTGTCAACTGTTGACATTGGTACAGATTTTGATAACGGCAACCCGACAAAGACAGTATCGCTCAAGGTGAAAGTCACAGAGGGCGGTTCTATAGCAAAGTACAGAGTAGTAAAGGAATCCGACCTTAATAAAGCAAGCGGTGCCATAACTGATACTTCTTCGTTCACAGTATCATACACTGCCGGCGATGAATGGGGTACTGCCGATGACGGCTCTTCAAAGATCGCAAAGGGTGCAACGGCAACATTTACAGTTAAGCCCGACAGCAATTTAGTCGCAGGAACTTATACAGAAGATTTCATCGTTATAACAGACAGAACCGCTTATGCGGATGCGTCTGCAGGCACTCAGGATAAGGCTCTGGCACGTTTCACGCTGACTTATAAGGTTGAACACGAGAGTGACGGTAAACTGTATTATTCCGATCTTACCGGACACTATAATCTTTGTAAGAACTGTCAGGCAAAAATCAATAAAGAAAATCATACATTTGATATAAAGACCGTAAACGAGGATACGCTTGCACTTCCTGCAGATTGCGTAAATCCTGCCAAGTATTTCTATTCGTGCGAATGCGGAGCACACACGAATGACACAACGCTTGTATTTGAAAGCGGTGCTCCAAGCGGTCACAAATTCGGCGAGTGGGAAGAAAGCAAATCGGCAAATTGTGAAGAAGGCGGTAAGGAAAAGCATATCTGCTCCGTCTGCCAATTTGAAGAAGAGCGTGATACAGCACCGCTCGGACACGATTGGAATGCCGAATACACAACAGATGTAAATCCCACTTGCACACAGCCGGGTTCAAAGTCGATTCACTGCTCAAGATGTGATGCGACAAAGGATGTAACAGAGATCGAACCGACAGGACATTCATTCGGCGAGTGGACAGTATCAAAAGACTCTACCTGTGTTGCAGGCGGTCAGAAAACAAGAAAATGTGAGATCTGCGGATACACTGAATATGAAGATACCGATATAGATTCGGACGCTCACGAGTGGGAAGAGGATTACACAATAGATAAGGAACCTACCTGCACGACCGAAGGCTCTAAATCAATCCATTGCTCACGCTGTGACGCAACAAAGGATTCAACGGTTATCCCCGTTACAGATCACACCTACGGCGAATGGGAGGTAGTAACACCTTCAACCTGTATTGAAAACGGCGTCAAGAAACACGCTTGTATCCATTGTGGTTTCGAACAGACCGAAATTATAGAGCCGGCACACGAATGGGAGGATTCCCGTACTGTTGATATTGCACCGTCATGCACTGAGCAAGGTGAGGATTCTGTGCATTGCAGAAATTGCGATGAAAGAAAAGATATAAAGGAAATTTCTCCGAAGGGACATGACTGGTCTGAGTGGAAAACTCTCGTTGAGCCGACAATCACATCTGAGGGTAAAGAGTGCAGATCCTGCAGCGTTTGCGGCATCAAGGAGGAGAAAGCACTTCCTAAGCTCAGCGGCAAGAAGGAATGGAAACACGATGAGAAGAAGCACTGGCACGTTGATGACAATGGCAATATAATCGATGTTGACGACCACGAGTTCAAGTGGGTGGTAGATAAAGAACCTACCGCCACAGAGCCGGGCATTGGCCATTATGAGTGTATAGCTTGTGCGTTTGAAAAAGCTCCAGAAGAATTCGGAAAGAGAAACCCCGAAACAGGTGCATCGTCACTTGCCGCCTGGATTGCGGTAGCGGCTGTTGCCGGCGGAGCAGTTCCTGTAACGTATAAGGCAAGAAAAAGAAAGAATAAGTAAGTAAAAACATCGCAGAGCAGACGAAAGTCTGCTCTGTATTTTTGCACACAAAAATGCTCTGCAACGTTCTAAATACGTTGCAGGGCAGATTTTATGCGGTTTTAATGTTAAATTCTGAAGTAGTCAACGCCGCCCTTGAACAGAAGCTGTTCCTTGTTGCCGTCAACATTAACGCAGGTATCCGAACTGATACGCTCTGTATGACCCATCTTACCGAGTACACGGCCATCGGGAGAAATGATACCCTCGATAGCACACATCGAGCTGTTGGGATTGTATGCAAGATCCATTGTAGGCTCGCCGTTAAGGTCAACATACTGAGTAGCAATCTGACCGTTTTCGATGAGCTTTGCGATAACCTCGTCACTTGCTACAAAACGTCCTTCGCCGTGCGAAATCGGTATGTTGTAAACCTCGCCCACCTTGCAGTGCATAAGCCACGGTGACTTGTTGGTGCAAATCTTAGTAAGAGCAAGCTGTGACTGGTGTCTGCCTATGGTGTTATATGTAAGCGTGGGGCTTTCGCTTGACAGAGGAACTATCTTGCCGAAAGGCACAAGACCGAGCTTGATAAGAGCCTGGAAGCCGTTGCATATACCAATCATAAGACCGTCACGGGCATAGAGCATATTCTCTACGGCATCCTTGATTTTAGGATTGCGGAAGAATGCGTTGATGAACTTAGCCGAGCCTTCGGGTTCGTCACCGCCTGAGAAACCGCCGGGAACAGCTATCATCTGGCTGTTTTCGATTCGTTTTGCAAATTCGTTTACGCTGTCTTCCATATTCTTTGCAGAAAGGTTTCTGATAACGAATATTTCAGCTTCACCGCCGTATCTGTTGAATGCGGCAGCCATATCGTATTCGCAGTTAGTACCGGGGAATACGGGGATAAGTACCTTGGGCTTTGCAATAGTGCCGGGAGCCTTGTTGATAAGTAAGTCGCAACCCTTGTCGTAAGCAACCGATACGGGCCTCGGCATTTCGGGGAGCGAATTCTTGAAGATAGGCTCAAGAACAGCGTCATACTTCTTCTCAAGATCTGCAATGTCGAGCTTGACATCGCCTGCTGTAATCGTGTAGTCGCTCACCGTTTCACCGATAAGCTCTGCGCCCTCTATTGCGCCCTTAGCCTCGATGATGAATGCACCGTAGTGCAGACCGAACAGCTTTTCATCGTCCATAGCTTTAAGCTTTGCACCGATTCTGTTACCGAGCGACATCTTGAAGATACCTTCTGCAATACCGCCGTGAGCCAAAGTCCATACTGACAGGGCAGTGCCGTCGGCAATTGCCTTTTCTACTGTAGCAAATACCTTCTTGACGCTGTCAAAGTCAGGCATACCGTTTTCATCGTATGCAGGTGCAATGTAGTAAATATCACTGCAGGGAAGCTTGAATTCAGCGGAAATTATCTTGTCTGACTTTGCGGTTGAAACTGCGAAAGAAACGAGCGTGGGCGGAACATCTATATGCTCAAATGTACCCGACATTGAGTCCTTGCCGCCTATAGCGCCGCTTGAGAGTGCAATCTGAGCCTTATATGCACCGAGAAGTGCGGCAAAAGGCTTGCCCCAACGCTCAGGATCGCCCTGTGTACGTTCAAAATATTCCTGGAATGTGAGCCAGCACTTTTCGCTCTTACCGCCTGCGGCAACTACCTTTGCCATACTCTCGACTACTGCAAGAGCGGCTGCGTGATAGGGTGACTGACGGCTTACGAAAGGATCGAAGCCCCATGCCATTATGGAAGCTGTCTTTGTGTTGCCCGAAAGTACGGGGAGCTTTGCCGCCATAGCCTGTACGGGTGTCTGCTGTGTCTTGCCCGAATAAGGCATAAGCACAGTGCCTGCACCGATCGTTGAGTCAAAGCGCTGTACAAGACCCTTCTGTGAGCATACGTTAAGGTCGGTAACGAGCTTTTCCCATTCTTCCTTAGTGTTGTGTCTGCCTGTAGAATAGCTTACCGTGGGAGCGGGAACATATATATCCGTGTGCTTTTCCGCACCGTTTGAATTCAGGAATTCTCTTGAAATGTCGCAGATAGTCTTGCCGTTCCAGTTCATCTTGAGTCTGGGGTTTTCGGTAACTACCGCAACGGGAGTAGCCTCAAGGTTTTCCTTGCCTGCAAGAGCGATGAACTTGTCAACATCGTTCTTGTCAACTACAACTGCCATTCTTTCCTGCGACTCAGAGATGGCAAGCTCTGTTCCGTCAAGACCGTCGTACTTCTTGGGAACTGCGTTGAGGTCGATTTCAAGACCGTCAGCAAGCTCGCCTATGGCTACGGAAACACCGCCTGCACCAAAGTCGTTGCAACGCTTTATCAGCTTTGTTGCGTTCTTGTCGCGGAATAATCTCTGGAGCTTTCTTTCTTCGGGAGCGTTACCCTTCTGAACCTCAGCACCGCAGGTTTCGAGCGATTCAACGCTGTGCGACTTTGATGAGCCTGTAGCACCGCCGCAACCGTCACGGCCTGTTCTGCCGCCGAGCAGGATGATTATGTCACCGGGGACGGGGCGTTCACGGACAACGTTCTCAGCAGGAGCGGCACCTATTACAGCACCTATCTCCATACGCTTAGCCATATATCCGGGGTCGTAGATTTCCGCAACGTGACCTGTTGCAAGACCAATCTGGTTACCGTATGACGAATAGCCCTGTGCGGCTGTTGTTGTTATCTTTCTCGGAGGGAGCTTGCCGGGGATCGTCTGATCTACAGGGAGCAGGGGATCTGAAGCACCCGTTACACGCATAGCCTGATAAACGTAAGAACGACCCGAAAGCGGATCTCTTATAGCACCGCCGAGGCAGGTTGCCGCACCACCGAAAGGTTCGATCTCGGTGGGGTGGTTGTGAGTTTCGTTTTTGAACATAAGAAGCCACTGCTCGTCCTTGCCGTCAACGTCAACGGTTATTTTTACGGAGCAGGCATTTATTTCTTCACTCTCGTCAAGGTCGGGGAGAAGACCGTCTTTTTTCAGCTTTCTTACTGCGGCGGTCGCAATATCCATAAGGCAGACAGGCTTTGCACTTCTGCCAAGCTCCTCCTTGTCGAGCTTGTATTCCTTATAAGTTTCGGCAATGTAGGGAGCGTCAATCTTCGCATTGTCGATTATTGTTCCGAATGTTGTGTGACGGCAGTGATCCGACCAGTATGTATCTATCATTCTGATTTCGGTAAGGGTAGGATCTCTCTGCTCCTTCTTGAAATATTCCTGACAGAACTTTATATCGCCAAGGTCCATAGCAAGTGCGTACTTCTTGATAAACTCGGCAAGCTCGTCTTCGGAAAGACCGATAAATCCGTCAAGCACAGCTACATCCTTCGGGATATCATACTTTACATCAAGCGTTTCATACTGCTCAAAGCCGCATTCTCTTGCTTCTACGGCATTTATGAGATAGTGCTTTATCTTAGTAAAATCCTCATCTGAAATATCGCCCTTAAGGATATACAGCTTTGCGTATTTAACCGTGGGACGTTCGCCCTGACACAGCATCTGTATACACTGAGCGGCTGAGTCTGCTCTCTGATCGAACTGACCGGGTAAAAACTCGGTTGCGAACATCTTTTCATCAGCCTCAATCTCAGGCAGTGAATAATAAACATCGTCAACAGGCGGTTCTGAGAATACGGTGGGAGTAGCTTTTTCAAAATTCTCCTTAGTGATACCCTCTGCATCGTAACGGTTTACGATACGCACATCCTTGATACCTTTAATCTGAAGTGCGGTTTTAAGGTCTGAGAGAACAGCTTTTCCCTCAACGGCAAACTGCGGTTTCTTTTCCACATAAATGCGATAAACTGACATAAACTTCCTCCGTCGTTTTTTGTGATAGTGCCACAGGCTTTTGCAAGCGTGTAAAGGCACAAAACTATCAATACCTTTTAATTATACTACAATATCTGCCCGATTACAAGCATTTTATTTCTTCTCCGAAACAAAAATCACTGCCCGATGCTCCTGTAATTTGTACAGTAATTATATCCTGCCTGTTTGCGTCACTGCCGTATATGCGCACGGGAACGTACTGCGGGGTAAGGCCGTTTGCGTATTCTTCGCTTTCCCTGCGCTGAATAAGCACCTTTTCCGTCTTTCCCACGCACGAGCGGAAATATTCCTCTTTCAGCTTTTTTGCAAGGCTGCTCATAGCGTGGTATCTCTTTACGGCAATATCATGTGCAATGTGGTCTGTGCGTCTTGCCGCCGCTGTACCCTCTCTAATTGAGTAGGTAAAAACGTGCATTGCCGCAAAACCGACTTTTTGGGCAAATTCGCAGGATTCTTTGAATTCTTCGTCGGTTTCCCCTGCAAACCCTACCATAATATCGGTGGTTATCGCACAATCCGGAAACGCTTTTCTGAGCCTCAGGACTATATCATAGTATTCATCGGGCGTATAATGCCTGTTCATACGCTTCAATGTAGCACTGCTTCCGGACTGGAGCGACAGGTGAAAATGCGGACAGAGCTTTTTTTGCGCCGCCATTCTTGCTATATCCTCATCTGTCAGCAGCTCCGGCTCAAGCGATGACAAACGTACACGCTCAACTCCGTCCACCGAGCATACCGCCTCTATTGCGTCCGCAAGCCTCAGCCCGATTTCCTGACCGTAGCAGGAAAGGTTGATGCCGACAAGCACCATCTCCTTATGACCGCACGATACCTGAAACCTTACTTCCTCGGTTATATCCTGCAAGGAACGTGACCTTACAGAGCCTCTGGCGGTAGGTATTATGCAGTAACTGCAGAATCTGTCACAGCCGTCCTCAATCTTTATAAACGCTCTCGTCTTGCCCATATCGGCGTTTTTCTGCTTTTCGTATTGCTTTTTAACGGGTCTTGGCGGTATGGCAACCTGCTTTACCTTGTTGCCGGTAAAAACGTCTATCATATCCGCAATGCTGTCTTTATGCTCTGTACCCGTTACTATATCGGCTGACAGCTTTGAAGCTGTTTCGGGAAAAGCCTGCGGAAAACAGCCCGTAAGCACGACTATCTTCATAGGGTCGCTGCTTTTTATCCTGTTTATAAGCTGTTTCGCTTTTTTGTCGCTGTTTTCCGTCACCGAACAGCTGTTTATTATAACAATATCCGCCGTGAAAATATCGTCTGTTTTCTCGTATCCGTGTTCGTCCATAGCCTTTGCTACCGAAGCGCTTTCATATTGGTTGACCTTGCACCCGAAGGTCTGTACGGTATATCTGATAATATCACTTCCATAATAAATTGTGGTGAGTTTCACCAAAACTAAACTCCCGACAGCCTAATTATACTTTATTATTACGAAATTTGCAAGCTGTGGCGATTTTTTGACAATAATACTCTTGACCGTATCGTGAAATGTGTTATTATATAGCTGTAAGGAGCGATAAGCACTTACAGTGATAAGGCGGAAACGGGAAATCAGGCTAACGGTTATCTCCGATTGAAAAAATTAAGTAAAATCATTTAAAAGCAATTGACAACCGCCTTACATTTTGGTAAAATGAAATCAATCGGTCAGGAGCCGAAATTTGACCTGAAATATGAAAGGTAGGTTTTTTGTATGAAAACAGCTAATATCAGAATCAATACTATTGAAGACGTTAAGAATTTCGTAACAACAGTTACAAAGTGCAACTACGATGTTGACATCGTAAGCGGCAGATATGCAATTGCCAGAAATCACAGTTTGGTCGATATAAGTGCTGTTCAAACGTTGGTATGAAGATAAATCACTGTGTGCCTGCACTAAATCTTTTTCAATCAAATCATAAACCTCCTTTACACTTGCACGAGGATTATTGCTCAATACATCTGGCTCGGTAGTTTCTAGGACAATAGGTACCGCAGGAGCATTTTCATGACCTGCATAAGTATGCTGATACATCTGTACCAAAGTCAAATAAGCAAAAGCACGCATACCTAAAGCCTGTCCACGATCTTCTTTTTTAGAATCATCTGTAGTTGTTTTCAATACGTCATTAGCCGATTTTATTAATTTATACAAATAGTTCCAAAAATAGAACGTAGAAATATATTGGTATGCTCTAGAATTCTGATTAAATTGATAATCAGTATAATACCATCCATATTTAGAACTATACTGAATCATGTCCTGCCCCCACAAATCCGAACATAACAAAATATGATGATAACCATAATCGTAATGTTGAGCTTCATCACCATATCCCATTGTATCAAATTTATACAAATAGGCATACATACCGTTCAAACCTGCCACCGGATCAACTTCATCCATCTGATCACTAGTAATGATATCACCAGATTCAGCCTCAAAAAAACTATCAGAACAACTGCTAAACAATCCTACCATGGCTGCAAAAGCCGTATATTTTAAAATTTTTTTCATGCTTTCTTGTTTTATCAATTAAAATTTCATTGTTATACCACCAGAAATACTACGCAATGCCGAATAATTATAATTTGATTCGCCATTCCAATTTGTACGAGGGTCATAACCTTTACGAGCAGAAAGTAGTGCTACATTGTCTGCCACAAAATATACTCTTAAGCTCTCGCAACCCAATTTTGCAATCCAATTCTTCGGCAATGTATAACCTACAGAAATATTTTGCAAACTTAAATACGAAGTTGAAGTCAAAAAACGGGTAGAAGTAGAATTGTTATTACTTTCTTTTGCATTTAATTTTGGCACATCAGTATATTTATTTTCCGGTGTCCAAGCATTTAAAATATCATTATGATAATTTGTTCCTGCACCCTGAGCGCTATTCATCAAAGTTGCATAGGTATAATCATAGCCTTGTCCTCCTAATTGATAAGTAAGTGCAATACTAAAATCGAATCCATAAGCATTTAATGAAGTACTAATACCACCATACAAATCAGGCAAGGCACAACCTGCTTTATAATCCGTCGCCTCGCTATATGTCTTAGTTGTTTCTTTAGTCGTATTTCCATTCTTATCAGTAACATCTTTATACCACATAGCCTTTCCGTCTTCC
>OKRY01004138.1_pt1 | contig 10308 bp, 11 predicted proteins | sample 1601121 | NCBI WGS metagenome assembly OKRY01 (sample SAMEA3541546, study PRJEB24748) | human gut metagenome | biome: human gut; feature: human-associated habitat; material: faeces | place: China | collected 2012
TGCCATGCGTCCCGACGGAACCCGAGTGAAAGAGGCGTCCACCATCGTTTCGGCATTGCCCTATGTCATGCCGCGGCGCTACGACGCGCAGAATTTCATCACCGAATACGCTGATATGGAGGTCCTGCGCCGCTACATTCAGGAAAAGCGCCGAGAAGGCGTCCGCATCCCGTATATGACGCTCATTCTGGCGGCATACTTCAAGGCGTATCAGGAAAATCCGAAGATCAACCGCTTTATCATGAACAGCAAGATCTATCAGCGCAACCACTTCTGCGTCAGCTTCGTCATCCTGAAAACGCGCGCCGACGGCCGCGCGGATGAGACGTCGATCAAGGTGTTCTTTGAGGACGGGGACGATATCTTCTCCATCAACCGCAAGATCGAGGAGGCGGTCGCGCAGAATCAGGTGGCCGCGCACAACAACAATACGGATAAATTCGCGAATTTCCTGTTCGCCATCCCCATCCTGCCGGGGTTTTTGTTCGGCCTTGTCAAGCTGATGGACCGCTGCGGCCTGCTGCCGCGGAAGATCATTGATCTGAGCCCGTTCCACACGAGCCTTTTTATCACGAACCTTGCCTCCATCAACACGAATTCCATCTTCCACCACTGCTACGAGTTCGGCACGACGGGTGTGTTCGTCAGCATGGGCAAGCCTATTGCCAATTACAGGAGCGGGGAGTATAATAAAAAAATGATCCCGCTCTCCGTCGTGATGGATGAGCGCATCTGCACGGGACACGAGTACGCGCTGTTCTGGGCGAGCGTGCGCCGCTATCTCAAGCACCCCGAGCTGCTGGAGGGGAAGCCGACGGAGGAAAACACCTATCCCGCGGAGGAATGCGTTTGATCAGCAGCCACAAGCCGCAAAGCGCGGGATCTGCGCTTTGCGGCGTTTTCTATTTTTATGTATAGAAGAAAGGACAGGGAAGCTTCCTTGATCGAACCAAAGTCTCAGGTAAAGAAATGCAGCGCCCACGCAGAAATTTTGCAGCAAAACGAGGAACGCACCGTCTACCGTCTCAGGGAGACGGACGGCGAGGTGCGCATCACGGCCTATCCCGTTTTCCCCGGCATCGAGCTTGCCTATCACGATGTGCACGCGCCGTCGTACCGTCTGGCAGAGCCGAATGCGGCGGGACTCATCGAGATCCAGCACTGCCGCGAGGGGCGTGCGGAATACTGCTGCGGCGGCGAGCATTACTTTTTGGCCCCCGGAGACCTCTCCGTCGTGCGCCGCGCCGCCATCGAGGGGGAGGTGGAGTTCCCCACGGGGCACTACCACGGCATCACCGTCACGCTCGACCCCGCCCTCGCACCTGACTGTTTGTCCTGCATTTTGCAGGATGTCGACGTCCGCCCCAGCGTGCTGGCGGAGAAGTTCTTCGCCGACTCGGAGTGCTTTGTCTCGCGTTCGTCGGCGCGCGTGGAGCACATCTTCTCTGAGCTCTACGCCGTGCCCGCCGGCATCCGCCGCGGCTACTTTAAGGTTAAGGTGCTCGAACTGCTGCTCTTTTTGAGTGCGCTCGATGTGGCGCACGAAAAGCACGGCTATACCGCCGCGCAGGTGCGCCTTGCGCGCGCGGCGCGCGACGCGCTGCTTGCAAGCACGGAGGACGACGTTACGATCTCCGCGCTTGCACAGGAGCTTGGCGCGTCGTCCTCGCAGCTCGCCGTGAGCTTTCGCGGCGTGTACGGCATGACGCCCGCGGCGTTTTTGCGCGCGCAGAAGATGCACAGTGCCGCGCAGCTCCTGCGCACGAGCGACCGCACGGTGCTCGATATCGCGGGGCAGTTCGGCTATGACAACGCCAGCAAGTTTGCCAAGGCCTTCCGCAGTGTGATCGGTGTGTCGCCGAGCGCGTACCGCGCGGGCGCGGACAGCGACAGCTGTGCGCCGACGGCGGAAAAGGCAGAATAAAATATTTTGGAGCCTCATCCGATCAATTTGGAGCGGATGGGGTTCTTCTTTTCGGGTATCCTAAGACACGTCAAGAGCGAGGACGCCGCTCCCTAAGAGTTAAAGAAATCTAACTTCTGGGGAGCCACCACCGAAACCAAAGGGGAGGGAAACGGGCATGTCTGAAGAGATCCTGGTGCGGCAGGGTGCGCCGACGTTGGCAGGTATCAAAACGGGCAGCCTCTTCCCTTGTCCTTGCGAAGATAAGGAAGCGCTCTTTGCGGACATCCGCCGCCTGAACCGTCTGCTTGTGCCAAAGGGCCTGTGTCTGCTGCCGATCCGTTTTCTGAAAGGACAGGTCCTTTTGTACCTGTACCGCCCCTCTGAGCTGCGGAGAGATTTGGAGAACGAACAGGCGGCCGAGATCCTGCACCACGCGGGCTACAATAGCGGCCACTGCGGACGCTGCATCGCAAACCTCGTTCGCCGATTCCGCGAGGGCGGCGAATTCCCCCATGAGGTCGGGCTTTTCCTCTCGTATCCGCCGGAGGACGTCAAGGGCTTCATCGACCACCGCGCTTGCAACTTCAAATGCGCGGGGCTGTGGAAGGTCTACGGCGACGAGAAGAAGGCGCGCGAGCTGTTCGCCCGCTTCAAAAAATGCACGGAGATCTACTGCGCACTCTGGGAGGCCGGCTCGGGCATCGAGCAGCTTGCCGTGGCAGTGTGATAGATACTGATTTATGAAAGGAACATACTAATATGAAAAAGACTGCTGTTGTTTATTGGAGCGGCACGGGCAACACCGAGGCCATGGCCAAGGCCGTCGCTGAGGGCATGGAGAGCGCGGGCGCGCAGGTCACGATGTTGACCCCTGACCAGGTCAAGGCCAGCGAGCTGAGCGCTTATGACGCGATCGCCTTCGGCTGCCCCGCCATGGGCAGCGAAGTGCTCGAGGAGATGGAGTTCCAGCCCATGTTTGACGAGGTCAAGCGCAGCCTTGGCGGCAAGAGCGCCGCGCTGTTCGGCTCCTACGGCTGGGGCGACGGCGAGTGGATGCGCGGCTGGGAAAAGGACTGCGATGATTCCGGCATCCGCCTTGTGTGCGAGAGCGTGACCTGCTGCGAAGCGCCTGATGACGCCGCGCTGGACGCCTGCCGCGCGCTGGGCAAGGAGCTGGCGAAGTGAGGATTCCTCTGTGGACGAAAAGCGCGCGATGAGGAAGCTCAGGCGGAAAGCACCTATGCTCGTTGCGCTTGCGGTCATCCTGCTGAGTCTTGCCATCGGCGGATGCCTGCCTTTTTGAAAACACGATGCGATGGAAGGCCGCGTACGGGGAGTGCGCGGCCTTCCGATTTTTATTTGCGCTGCCGAAACGGCAGATTTTTACTGATAAGTATTAGCATAACTTATAGATATGTAGATTATTATCAAAAAACTGATAAATAGGGCGAAGGCTTTCTCTCTTTTGCCGCATGGACGAAAAGAGCCCTCTGTGATACCATATTGCTTGTCAAGTTGAGCTCTTTGTAACTGACGGAAACGTGGGTCACCACAGGGGAGCAGAGAGCGTTTCTTGCTGAAATTCAGCAGCCGACCGTCTGGGCACTTCAACTGCACATCGAGGCAGTGGAGCGCCCATTTTTGCTTTTAAGGAGGCAGAACTATGCGAAAGGTAGCCGTTATTATGGGCAGCACGAGCGACCTGCCCGTCGCCGAGAAGGCGATCCAGACGCTCAAGGAATATGGGATCGAGACCGAGGTCCGCGTGTTATCCGCCCACCGGTGCCCGAACGAGGCAAGAGAATTTGCGGCGTCGGCACGGGAGAGCGGATTTTCTTGTATCATCGCGCTCGCGGGCATGGCCGCGCACTTGGCCGGCGCGATGGCCGCGAATACGACGCTTCCCGTCATCGGCGTGCCGTGCAGCGGCGCGAAGCTCGACGGCATGGACGCGCTGCTCTCGACCGTCCAGATGCCGAGCGGCATCCCCGTTGCCACCGTCGCTATCGACGGGGCGAAAAACGCCGCCATCCTTGCCGTCCAGATCATGGCTGTGAGCGACGAGGGCCTTGCCCACAAGCTCCAGGCCGCACGTGACGAGGGCACCGCCGCTGTCCTGAAGGCGGACGAAGAGCTTCGCGAGCGCTACAAAAACTGAGCAAAACAAAAAGCATCACCGATCAAACAACAAATCGATCATTTATTCATTATTTATAAAGGAGAACAGACAATGAAACTCGTTTATACCGGAAAGACCAAGAATGTGTACGTACTGGACAATGGCAACTACCTTCTCAAGTTTAAGGACGACTGCACCGGCAAGGACGGTGTGTTCGATCCGGGCGAGAACAGCGTGGGCCTGACCATCGAGGGTGTGGGCAACGTCAACCTGCGCATGACCAAGCACTTCTTTGAAAAGATCAACGCCGCCGGCATCCGCACCCACTTTGTTTCCGCGGACCTGAAGGAGACCACGATGGAGGTCCTGCCCGCGAAGGTCTTCGGCCACGGCCTCGAGGTCATCTGCCGTCTCAAGGCGGTGGGCAGCTTCCGCCGCCGCTACGGCGAGTACATCGAAGAGGGCGCGGATCTTCCCTCCTATGTCGAAATGACCTTCAAGAACGACGCGCTGGGCGATCCCCTCGTGACGAAGGACGCGCTCGCGGCGCTGAACGTCATGACCGAGCAGCAGTATGACGAGATCAAGGCCATGACGCAGAAGATCACCAAGATCGTTGCCGATGACCTGAGCGAGAAGGGCCTCGTCCTCTATGACATCAAGTTTGAGTACGGCTACGCGCCCGACGGCAGCGTGATGCTCATCGACGAGATCTCCTCGGGCAATATGCGCGTTTATCGCGACGGCAAGTACATCGACCCCATGACGCTCTCTGAGCTGTTCTTTGCGTAATGGGCGGCTTTTTTGGCGCGGTATCTGACCGCAATGTCGCCCTGGACGTCTTTTTCGGCACGGACTACCATTCCCACCTCGGCACACGCCGGGGTGGTATGGTTCTCTTTGACAAGGAAGAGGGCTTCCAGCGGCAGATCCATAATATTGAGAACACGCCCTTTCGGACGAAGTTCGAGCGCGATCTTGCGGATTTCCGTGGTCACGCGGGCCTTGGCTGCATCAGCGACAGCGACCCCCAGCCGCTGCTCGTGCGCTCGCATCTGGGCCTCTACGCCATTGTAACGGTCGGCATCATCAACAATGCCGACGAGCTGGTGCAGGACTATCTTTCCGAAAAGGGCCAGCAGTTCCTCACGCTGAGCAGCGGCCGCGTGAATGTCACCGAGCTGACCGCGGCGCTCATCAACCAGAAGGACGACCTTGCCTCCGGCATCCTCCATGCCCAGGAGGTTATCGACGGCTCCATGACGATCCTCATCCTCACGGAAGAGGGCGAGATCATCGCCGCGAGAGACAGCATGGGCCGCCTTCCCGTGCTCATCGGTCAGCGCGAGGACGGCTACTGCGTGTCGTTTGAGTCCTTCGCCTACCATAAGCTCGACTATCAGGATGCCTACGAGCTTGGCCCTCGGGAGATCGTCCGCCTGAACGCGAGAGGGTTTGAAACGCTCTCACCTGCGGGCAAGCAGATGAAGATCTGCGCCTTCCTGTGGACCTATTACGGCTATCCGAACTCCAACTACGAAGGCGTGAACGTCGAGCTGATGCGCTATCGCAACGGCGCGATCATGGCGCGCGACGAGGAAGCGCGCGGCGGCGTGCCCGATGTTGACTTCGTCGCCGGTGTGCCGGATTCCGGCGTGCCGCACGCCATGGGCTATGCAAACCAAAGCGGCAAGCCCCTTGCGCGCCCCTTCGTCAAGTATACCCCGACCTGGCCGCGCTCGTTCATGCCCGAGGATCAGCAGGTGCGCAGCAAAGTGGCGCGCATGAAGCAGATCCCCGTGCCGGAGCTGATCGAGGGCAAGAAACTCCTCTTTGTGGACGACTCCATCGTGCGCGGCACGCAGCTTCGTGAAACGGTCGAATTCCTGTACAGCGCCGGCGCGTCGGAGGTGCATATGCGCTCGGCCTGTCCGCCCATCATGTATCCCTGCCGTTACCTGAACTTCTCGCGCGGCAACAGCCCCATGGATCTGCTGGCGCGCCGCATGGTGCAGCAGCTGGAGGGCAACGAGGGGCAAAAGCATCTGGAAGAATACGCCGACAGCAGCTGCGAACGCGGAAAGTGTCTGCTGCACGCCATCTGCGAGCAGTTCGGCTTTGATTCGCTGTCCTACCAGTCCCGTGAGGGAATGTTGGAGGCGATCGGTATTGACAGGGAACAGGTCTGCACCTATTGCTGGACCGGAAAGGAATAACAATATGGGCATTTCTCATTCGGAAGCATACGCGGCCGCCGGCGTGAATATCGAGGCCGGCTACGAGGGCGTCAAGCTGATGAAAAAGCACGTCCAGCGCACCATGATCCCGGGCGTTGTGTCCGATATCGGCGGCTTTGGCGGCCTGTTTGCGCCTGATCTTACTGGTATGAGCGAGCCCGTGCTCGTCTCGGGCACGGACGGCGTGGGCACGAAGCAGCGCATCGCGCAGCTGATGAACAAGCACGACTCCGTCGGCATCGACTGCGTTGCCATGTGCGTCAACGACATCATCTGCTGCGGCGCGAAGCCCATCTTCTTCCTCGACTACATTGCCATCGGCAAGAACGAGCCGGAGAAGGTCGCAACGCTCGTCTCCGGCGTGGCCGAGGGCTGCGTGCAGTCCGGCTGCGCGCTCATCGGCGGCGAGACCGCCGAACACCCCGGCACCATGGCTGCCGACGACTACGACCTTGCGGGCTTCGCCGTCGGCATTGTCGACCGCGCGAAGATCATCGACCACGACCGCATGCGTCCGGGCGACGTTGTGATCGCGCTCACCTCGAGCGGCATCCACTCCAACGGCTATTCCCTCGTGCGCAAGGTCTTCAACGTTGAGCACGCGGACCTCGGCGCATATGTCGACGAGCTCGGCTGCACGCTGGGCGAAGAGCTGCTGCGCCCGACGAAGATCTATGTCAAGCCCGTTCTCGCCGCGATGGACGTGGCCGACGTCCACGGCGTCAGCCACATCACAGGCGGCGGCTTCTACGAAAATATCCCCCGCTGCATCCCCGACGGCCTGTGCGCGAAGATCGACAAGTCCTCTCTCCGCACGCCGCCGATCTTCTCAATGCTCCAGCGCATGGGCAGCATCCCCGAGCACGACATGTTCAACACCTACAACATGGGCGTCGGTATGACGATGATCGTCGCCAAAGATGACGCCGACAAGGCGCTTGCCGCCCTCAAGGAAAACGGCCAGGACGCCTACGTGATCGGCGAGGTCGTGAGCGGGGAAGAGAAGGTCGCACTATGCTGAAAAGCGCGCGCATCGCGGTGTTCGTCTCGGGCGGCGGCACGAATTTACAAGCCTTGCTCGACGCGCAGAGAGACGGCAAAATTCCACACGGCGAGATCGCGCTCGTCATTTCCTCTCAGGCATGCGCCTACGCGCTCGAACGCGCGGAAAAGGCGAACGTCCCCGCGCACACCGTGCCGTCGAGCCTCATCCAGCACGACTTTGAGGCGGCGATCGAGCTTCTGCTCGAGCAGTACAAGATCGATGTTATCGTCCTCGCGGGCTTTTTGAGCATCCTGAGCGAGAACTTCACGAAAAAGTGGCCGCGCCGCATTCTGAATATCCATCCGTCGCTGATCCCGTCGTTCTGCGGCAGGGGCATGTACGGCTTAAAGGTGCACGAGGCTGCGCTCGCGCGCGGCGTGAAGGTCACGGGCGCGACGGTACACTTTGTAAACGAAATTCCCGACGGCGGCGAGATCCTGCTGCAAAAGGCGGTGGAGATCGCGCCGAGCGACACGCCCGAAACGATACAGCGGCGTGTGATGGAGCAGGCGGAATGGCAGTTGCTGCCGCTTGCGGCAGAGCGCGTCTGCGCAGAGATCGTAAGAGAGAAGGAGCAGAAAAATGACTGATTTTCTGGAGTTTTTAAAGGCGACCTCTTATCCCGGCCGCGGCATCCTTGTCGGACGCCGCTGTGTGTATTATTTCATCATGGGGCGCAGCGATAACAGCCGCAACCGTATCTTCAAGGAGGAGGGTGAGGATGTTATGATTTATCCCTTCGATGCATCCAAGGTGGAGGACCCTTCTCTGATTATCTACGCACCCATCCGTAAGCTGGATGGCAAGCTGATTGTGACAAACGGCGACCAGACAGATACCATCCGTGATTTTGTTGTTGCGGGCAAATCCTTTGAGGATGCACTGGAAACCAGAGAATTTGAACCCGATGCACCGAACTGGACACCCAGAATCAGCGGTATGCTGACCTTCGCAGAAAATGATTTTACATATAAAATGAGTATCCTGAAAAGTGCGGATGAAGCCGGCACAGCCTGCAACAGATTCACCTATTCCTACAAGGCAATCGCTGGAGTAGGGCATTTCCTGCATACCTATATGGGCGACGGCAGCCCTCTGCCTACCTTTACGGGCGAGCCCGAACGTGCAAGCATCCCCAACGATATTGATGCATGGACAAAGGAAATCTGGGAAAATCTGAATGAGCAGAACAAAATTTCCATCTATGTACGCTTCACAGACCTGAAAACAGGTGCGGTTGAAAATAGAATGATTAACAAAAATGTGTAAGCATTGTTGGCAGAACAGGGAAGAAAGGAGTTTTTGGCAAATGAAAGAATTTGAATTGAAATATGGCTGTAATCCAAACCAGAAGCCTGCAAAAATCTTTATGGAGGACGGCAGCGATCTGCCCATCGAAATCCTCTGCGGCAGACCCGGCTACATCAACTTTCTGGACGCATTCAACAGCTGGCAGCTGGTAAAGGAAATCAAGGAAGCACTGGGTATGCCTGCGGCAACCTCCTTCAAGCATGTAAGCCCTACCTCTGCGGCAGTCGGCACACCCATGAGTGATGCGCTGAAAAAAGCCTGCTTCGTGGATGATATCGAGGGTCTGGATGATTCCCCTCTGGCATTGGCTTACGCAAGAGCAAGAGGGACAGACAGAATGTCCTCCTTCGGGGACTGGATTGCGCTGAGTGATGTTTGTGATGCAACAACCGCAAAGCTGATTAAAAGAGAGGTTTCCGATGGTATCATTGCGCCCGGCTATACAGAGGAAGCACTGGAAATTCTGAAAACAAAGAAAAAGGGCAACTATAATATCGTAAAAATCGACCCTGCCTATGTGCCTGCGGTGCAGGAAAAGAAACAGGTTTTCGGCATTACCTTTGAGCAGGGCAGAAATAACTTCGCCATCAATAAGGCTCTTCTGGAAAATGTAGTAACAGAAAACAAGAACCTGCCTGAGGAAGCAAAGCGCGACCTTATTATCGCATTGATTACACTGAAATATACACAGTCCAACTCCGTTTGCTTCGCAAAGGACGGACAGGCAATCGGCGTTGGTGCAGGGCAGCAGTCCAGAATCCACTGCACCAGACTGGCAGGCAACAAAGCTGACATCTGGCATCTGAGACAGCATGAAAAGGTTCTCAATCTGCCTTTCCTGCCCACCGTAGGCCGCCCCGATAGAGATAACACCATCGATATTTATATCTCCGATGATTATGAGGATGTTCTGGCTGAGGGTACATGGCAGACATTGTTCTCTGAAAAGCCCGAGCCTTTGACAAAGGAAGAAAAGAAGGCATATCTTTCTACAATCAAGGGTGTGGCACTTGGCTCCGATGCATTCTTCCCCTTCGGTGACAATATTGAACGTGCGGCAAAGAGCGGCGTTAGCTATATTGCAGAGCCCGGCGGCTCCATTCGTGATGATAATGTAATTGAAACCTGCAACAGATTCGGCATGGCAATGGCATTCACAGGCATGAGATTGTTCCATCACTGATTAAGAAAAGATTGGAAAGGAGCTTGCGAAAAATGAAAATTGTGGTAGTTGGCGGTGGCGGCAGAGAGCATGCCATCATTAAGAAAATCAAAGAAAATCCACAGGTAACGGAGCTGTATGCACTGCCCGGCAACGGCGGCATTGCTAAGGACGCGACCTGCGTAGATATTGCGGCGAAGGATGTGGAAGGCGTGGTTGCCTTCGCAAAGGAAAAGGGCATTGATTTTGCTGTTGTTGCACCGGATGATCCTTTGGTTCTGGGTATGGTGGATGCGCTGAACGCAATCGGTATTCCTTGCTTCGGGCCTGATAAAAAGGCCTGTTACCGCCGTGAAAGGGCGGTGTCCTGGGCCTCTAGACGAAGGGGACACTGAAGTCTCAATCGCAAGACGCCTTGCTTCTTTACTTTCATCAGACAATCTGTGTGAGCACTACAAAGGCAGGTTCTTTAAGGTAAGGAGGTGATCCAACCGCAGGTTCCCCTACGGTTACCTTGTTACGACTTCA
>OKRY01004140.1_pt1 | contig 10307 bp, 8 predicted proteins | sample 1601121 | NCBI WGS metagenome assembly OKRY01 (sample SAMEA3541546, study PRJEB24748) | human gut metagenome | biome: human gut; feature: human-associated habitat; material: faeces | place: China | collected 2012
CGTTTGTTCATGGTCGCCATGACACGAAGCCGCGAAAATTTGTTCATCTCTTATAGCGCGGACCATATGAACCAGTGGGTTAAGACTTTTTGCGAGCAGTGTTCGTACAAGAATTGGGACGATGAAGGCATGCAGCCGTTGTTCCCTTCTGAAACTTCTACTATCCCTGCACAGGCAAATAAAGATGACGATAGTAGCTTATTTGGATTCTAACAATGGAGAAACAATACAATTACATATTACTTCTAAAGAAGTCTGACATTATCGATTTGTTCAAGTATGGCTATTTGAACGTATATTGCCCGAGTGTCTCATTCGATGGCAACATAGATACGTTGAGTGCTGACAAGAAAAAGGCTGATAGCATCTTTAAGAATGCCAACCCCTTTGAGTACAGTATAGAGTATTATCTACTGCACATAAGAACCAACAAAAAACTTGCGAAGAAATTCTCCATTAATGACGTGATACATGTCTTCGCCCTTGATGAAGACTCTTTGCGTGTAGGACTTAATTTTAATCCACCTATTAAATTGGAGAAGCCAATCTGGAAAGAAGCGTACGAGAAATTCCAAGTTGGTCTGATGATTCATAGTGCGACAGAGGGGGTGAATAATGTCTTTGAAGCCTTTAATACTACATTTGGTGTGAAACGTCGCGGCTTCATCACTAATAAAGACATACAGAAGGTCTTTTCCCTGGCCTATTGTGGAAATCGTCCTGTAGGAAAATTGTCAATATGGACATATCTTCTTATGTACGAACGTCATCATAATTATCCACATGATACTCGAGGCTTTTTCCTTGACGCATTACATGCGTTCGCCAACTTCAAGGCTCAAAAAGAGATTGATGCATCTGTAACCCAGAGCAAGTTGGGATCTCAGATCATGCAACTTAGAGAGGACGCTGCTTTCATGGATATACTAAAAATAGTGGATGGTAATAAAGATGTAGCTCCTGCCAACAAAGTCTTTAAAGGATATTTCTGCATAGCAGCGCTTTTCTTAAAATTGAAAATGGACTTTGAAAACGGCCTTGAATATGGGAAACGTTATTATGGCAAGCCAATCCCTGAGCTTTACTATTCCTTAAAAGCTTTTGGGGAAGATAACTTGAAACTGGCACTGTATTTATTAGGACTCACTTTGGGGTGGGAAAATACTTATCAGTATATTTACCAATCAAGGGAACTTGCCGTGTTAAAGTAAGTAATATAATCCTGAATGATTTGATATGAGCAAGAAAGATAATAATGAAGTCAATTCTCCGTTTTTTGTTAACAGAGAGGCTATGGCACCAACAAAGGACTATGTGGAGTGGCTGACTGACTTAAAAAAACGGTATCGCAAGGCCCAGGTCAGGGCGGCGGTCAAAGTGAACGGCGAGATGTTGCGGTTCTATTGGTCGCTGGGTAGGGATATTATGGTCAAAAATGCGGATGCCAAGTGGGGCTCGGGTTTTTTGAGCGGGTTAAGCTTAGATTTGCAAAAAGTGTTTCCTAAAGGTACTGGGCTTTCGCTTAGAAATCTCAAATATGCCAGACAGTGGTTTTCTTTTTATTATCAGCAACTTACAATTCGTCAACACCGTGTTGCCCAATTACCCACAATGGCAGCAACTGCAATTGGGCAACAGTCTGTTGCCCAATTTGAAATGTCCGACATTTTCGCTGAGATTGGTTGGAGCCATCACATTATTATAATGTCCAAAGCCAAAGACTTGAACGAGGCTCTATTCTATATCCACAAGACGATAGATGAAGGATTGGGGCGTGAGGACCTGAGACGTTTCATAGAGAATGATGAATACGGCAAGCATGGCCATGCACTGACAAACTTCTCGGAGACGCTGCCAGCAGTGCAGGGAAACTTGGCGAAAGAAATATTGAAAAGTCCGTACAACTTCGATTTCCTACAAATGAGTGAGAAATATAACGAAAGGGATTTTGAGGATAAGCTTTCTCGGCATATCACCGATTTCCTTTTGGAGTTAGGTGGTGGATTCGCATTTGTTGGCAGGCAGAAAGAACTTGTAATGCCGAATGGCAAGTCTTATCGTCCAGATATGATATTCTATCACACAAGGCTGCATTGCTATGTGGTCTGCGAGTTGAAGGTAGTGGATTTCGAGCCCGAGTTTGCCGGTAAACTTAATTTTTATGTATCGGCAGTTGACGAGCTTATGAAAGGAGAATGTGACAATCCGACCATAGACTTGCTCATTTGTAAATACAAGGACGGCATGACGGTGGAATGGTCGTTCCGTAGCATGGGCGGGCCTCTTGGTGTATCTGAATATGAGAATGAGCTGCGAAAGATAAAAGAAATGCTTCCTTCTGCTGATGACATAAAGGCTAATTTGGAAGCAGAAGAGGCTGAAGATTGACCATGCGCGAACACCACGCGATCACCCAAGGTGTGTACGGGGACTTTTTCGCTGACGTGAATAATCATCAGCGATAGTTGGTGAGACATTTGAAATTTGGAGAAAAAGGCATGATACAAAACTCAATATCACTGCCGTTACTGAGGATATGCGTGTTCGCAATGTGTTCGTTTTTAGACATGAAAAAAGGAGTTACTTTGTTGTAACTCCTTGATTATCAGTGTAGCGGGGGTGGGCCACGATCCCACGACCTCCGGATTATGAATCCGACGCTCTAACCAGCTGAGCTATCCCGCCATCATTTTTTTGCCTTCATTTCTGTATTGCGAGTGCAAAGGTATACAAAGATTTTTAAATGAACAAATTTTTTGAAGAAAATTTTTCGACAAAGGCGTTTTTACGGCTAAATGAGGTAACTTTGCACAATAACACGTGCGTGAAAGAGGCTGTTAACGCCTTTACCATGCCTAAAACTATAAATATGAAGATATTTAGAAACACAATTATTTCACTATTTCTTGCCTCATCCATGACGGCATCAGCAGGTGAATATATCATCAAACAGTACAGGCTGTCCGGTCCCTATTCCGTATGCCAGCCATTCATGTTAGACTCTGTTGATGTCAAGGGCCATCCGTTTTCTTTCGATGCCTTGCTCACTATGCCATTAAACGGCAGTCCGTCAGTGACCGTACAGAATGGCAACAGCCTCAGATCCAATTCCGACTATGGGATAGCCCAGCTTTCCTTTGATGTAAACGTCTCTGTTTATACAAAGGTAACACTGAGCGTCCCTGGTTTATCAATAAAGAAGTGTTTCTTAGATGACAAGGAATGCGATTGTCAGAATGTGGCATTAACGCCAGGAAGCCACACCTTCACTATAACAACACTCCTCCAGAAAGGCAAGACTGTCAAGCCGCGCCTGTCGCTCTCCTATGATAGCGGCAATAAAGGAGAGCAGATTCTATCCATCCCCGACCCTGGGACAAAACGTCTGTATAATATAAAAGATGTGTTGAATGGTCGTAGATATTCCAGCATAGAATTGTCGGCAAGCGGACGCTACGCCCTGGTTAACTACTATGACACACACACCGGAGGCAGTGTCGTACGTTCTTCTGAGGTCCGTGACCTGAGCAACAACACCATCATACGCCGAAGTAGCAATACCTTGAAATTCTATCCCAACTCCGACGATCTGATTTTTTCTCGCACGAATGACGAGGGTAAGAAACAACTCGTGAAGATGTCGATTTCTGACGGGCAAGAGACTCTTCTTGCTGACAACCTTCCCGACGACACATGGAATATCACTCCTGATGGCAAGCATCTGATAGTCTCTCATGTCAACGAAGGGCCAAAAGAGGACAAAGACATCTACCAGATTGTAGAACCTGACGACCGCCAGCCTGGATGGCGCGATAGAATAACACTATCATTGTATAATATTGCTGACGGCACTTATCAGCCTTTAACTTACGGCTATCATAATGTTTCACTTCTTGACATTTCCCGTGACAGCCGTTATATTCTCTTCATGACCTCTCGAAGTCGTCTGACCTCCCGTCCGACCACGCTTTTTTCTCTATGGCGAATGGATCTCCAGACGATGCAGGCAGAATGTCTCGTCAAAGACGATGGTTTTCTGTCCAGCGCCAAGTTTTCTCCCGATGGAAAGCAACTTGCCATCGTCGGATCCCCAGAGTGTCTCGGAGGTATTGGGAAAAACGTGCCTGAAGGGCGTATTCCCAGTATGTACGACTACCAACTTTATACATTTGATATAGCTACCAAACGAATCAAGGCAGTAACGAAATATTTCAATCCTGGCATCAACGACTTTGCATGGTCAGCCAAAGACAACAATATTTGGTTTACGGCCCTCGACAAAGACTATTGCCATTTATATTTCTACAGCCCTACAACTGATACTATCTCGCAGATTAAAGAACCAGAAGACCTTGTCACCCATTTTTCTCTTGCCGACAATGCCAATAGAATGCTATGGTTTGGTGAAAGCGCCAGCAACAGTGATCGGCTTTATACACTTGACACGACGACGGGCAAGTCCACACTTGTAGAAGAACTGAGTGCAAAACTATTGAAAAATGTGGAACTCGGCCCATGCAACGCCTGGTCTTTTGTCAACAACCGGGGCGACACCATTTCCTGCCGATACTATCTCCCACCTTACTTTGACAAGACTAAGCACTATCCCATGATTGTCAACTACTACGGTGGTTGTTCTCCTACAAGCCGCAATTTTGAGTCACGCTATCCCCAACATGTCTACGCAGCGGCAGGTTATATCGTTCTCGTTGTCAATCCGAGTGGCGCCGTAGGATGGGGTCAGGAATTTTCCTCTCGCCATGTCAATACAGCAGGAAAAGGTGTTGCTGAAGATATCATCAACGCCACAAGACTTTTCTGCCAACAGCATACATGGGTCGACAGCCTGCACGTTGGATGTATCGGTGCCAGCTACGGTGGTTTTATGACACAGTATCTTCAGACTCAGACGAATATATTTGCCGCTGCCATCTCCCATGCCGGTATCAGCGACCACACCAGCTACTGGGGCGAAGGCTATTGGGGATACAGCTATAGCGAGGTATCCATGGCCGGCAGCTATCCGTGGACACGCAAGGACCTTTATGTAGACCAAAGTCCGCTCTTCAATGCAGAGAAGATACATACTCCCCTACTCTTTCTTCATGGCAACAGAGACCACAATGTGCCTATTGGTGAGAGCATCCAGATGTTCACGGCTCTAAAACTCCTCGGACGGCCTACCGCCTTCGTCGTTGTGGACGGACAGGATCATCATATCACCGACTACAATAAGCGCATCAAATGGCACAATACTATCATGGCATGGTTTCAACGCTACCTCAAGGGTGATGCCTCTTGGTGGAACTCTCTATATGACAAAATGAAAGATAAATAATGATGGACAAAAATTCTCTATTGATAGCGATAGCTATCCTCGCACTCATTCTGACAGCCGTTTTCTTCAACGGCTATGCTTTGTTTGCCCTTCTCTTTTTCCTGCCGTATCTCTTCTGGCGCATATCGACTAAAAAAGATGCAAAGGACCAACCCCAAGGACACACGCCGTTAACTCTCGACGATGCCATTAGGAAATATGGAAATCCTGATGAGAGCATTCTTGTCGATGCCACCCGAGCCAACGAAAGTGAAGGCAATATCCTTGTCTATCGTCAGCAACGTATCTTTATCATAGCCGGAGAGCCTCTCAAATTTGAAGATATCACAAATGTATCGAGCTATAACTCAGCCACTCCCTACACTTTTGGCCAATACCAAATCTTGCTGACGACAAAACTCAACGGCCGTCAATATATCCGCCTTGACGCCGGCCACGATGCAGAATGGGCTCAGAATGTAGCCATGGAAATTATCGACGCTATGAAATAAGCGCTTCCTATTTTGATCCCAACACCTTCCTCTTGACTGTTGCCTTTTTGACAACAAGAAAGGGAAGGTGTATGACGATCAAACTCACCGAAAATCCAACAAGAAGGCCCAAAAGCGCGCCACAAAGTACATCACCCAGATAATGCACGCCAAGATAGATTCTCGAATATCCCACCACAGCGGCAAAAAGATATGACGCCACCGTCAACCTCCATTTCCTGATAATAGTACAGCAATAGGCTGCTCCACCAAAAGCATTGGTGGCATGGGAAGAGACAAAGCCAAAGCGTCCACCATGATAACCATTGACATAATGAAGCAACCAACATATTTCTGGGCAGTGAGAAGGTCGGGGACGCATGACAAAAGGTTTAATAACGCTTGCTGAAATTTGATCACACAATGTCTCCGTGACGACGAGGCCACAGAGTATTATCACTATGCACCGCCAGTCAGCGCCGCATTTTCTATAGAGCAGGTAGAAAAAGAACAGCGCTAAGGGCAGCCAAGACAGCGAATTTGAAACAGAATAGAAAAAGCCATCTGCAAGGTCACCTCCATTGAAATTCAAGGCAAGGGTGGCCACCTTATCTGCCTCATCAAGACTTCTCAAAAAATATTCCATGCATATACTTTATTTCTACATGCAAAATTAATGTTCTATATTGGAAAATCTATGTTTCTTTTCGACAATTCGCATTTATTAACTGTAAATTCATATTTTCGTAACATCAAATCTATCCCACACAGCTCCACAAGAGTCCAAAGGAAGTTTTGCCCCATTAAAACGTTGAGATGATTCCAAGGAATACCCTGTCCTGCAAACCCCCGCCTCCACGGTGTCACCGGCAATACCCTGTGTTCGAAGGAAAAACTCTTATCCACTCTCACACAATCTCATCAAAAAATCGCGCTTCCGTGGAATAACTCCGATGTCAATACGTTATATATATAATGAAAATATTATTCCGACATATTCTATCACTTACTCTGACGCTTACTGTCCTTGTCAGCATATTGGCGTCTTGCGGTGCCGACCTCTACCTGAAGCGTGGTGAAGCCCACCTCGCTTTGGGCGAATACTACGATGCAGCCAACGATTTCCGTCAGGCTTATCAGAAAACTTCTCCCAAGGAACGGGCACGCCGTGGGCAGATAGCGCGGAAGATGGCTTACTGCTATGATAAGAGCTTGCAGACAGGCCGCGCTATTGCTGCCTATCGCAATGTCGTAAGATACCACCAAGATGCGGGAGCAGATCGGCTCGCTTTGGCACGCCAACTAATGAAAGAGGGCAGCTACAAGGAGGCTGCAAATGAGTTCGCAGTGGCTGCAGACTCACTGCCACAAGATACCTTGGCAAAGACAGGCCTCCAAGCAGCCTTGACAGCGCAGAAGATTAAGGAGACGGGCAGCAGGTATACTGTCAAGCGTATGGACGTACTAAACTCTCGCCGTGCTGACTATTCTCCCATGCTCTATGGTGATCGCTTTGAGGAGATATACTTCACCTCCACACGCAACGAAGCCCTGGGCGACGAGCTGAGCGGCATCACGGGGACTAAGCCTGGCGATATCTTTTATTCCAAAAAAGATGATAAGGGACAATGGAGCAAGCCGATAGCTGTTGACGGAGGCGTCAATACCGCCTACGACGAGGGTGCCTGCTGCTTTTCTAACGATGGTCGAGAAATGTTTCTCACCCAATGTGTCACCGATCCTTCATCGCCACGCTACGCACAGATTGTAAAGTCTTCGCGTAGCGACGCCACTTGGGGAAAAGCCTCCACCGTAGAACTTACACGCGACACACTATCCAGCTACGCTCATCCAGCCATTTCCCCAGATGGCCTATGGCTCTATTTCACATCTGATATGCCTGGTGGTATTGGGGGGCTCGACATTTGGAGGGTGCGCATAACGCCAGCGGGCTTCGGAGGCGTTGAGAACTTAGGACGCCCAATCAATACTGAAGGCGACGAGGCCTTTCCTACCTTTCGCCCAAATGGTGACCTCTATTTCTCCAGCAACGGGCATCCCGGTCTGGGAGGATACGACATTTTTATAGCACACATAGGAAAAAACGGGAAAGTGCAACTCTCCCACCCTGGTTTTCCGCTCAACTCACAAGGTGACGACTTCGGTATGACTTTCGAAGGCGAGTACAACCGCGGATTCTTTTCCTCCAACCGCGGTGACGCGCGAGGATGGGACCATATCTATTCTTTCGACAACCCAGAAATTATACAGACTGTCAAAGGATGGGTTTATGAGATGGACGGTTATGAACTGCCCAACGCACAGGTCTACTGTGTCGGCGATGATGGTACAAATGAGAAAATTACTATCAAAAGTGATGGATCATTCACCAAAACATTATCACCTGGAGTAAGCTATCTCTTTATGGCTTCCTGCAAAGGCTATCTCAACCACAAGGAGGAACTGAAGGCTCTCAACAATCCCACAGAGTCGCGTGATACCACGTTGCAGTTTGCCTTGGCAAATATTTCAGCCCCCACTCTCATTGACAATATTTTCTACGACTTCGACAAAGCCACTTTACGTGACAGCAGTAAGACAGCCCTCAATAATCTCGTCACCATCCTCCATGAGAATCCGAATATCACCATAGAACTTGCTGCCCATTGCGACTACAAGGGTTCTGCGGAATATAACAAGCAGCTATCACAGCGCCGGGCCGAGTCTGTTGTTGCCTACCTCATTGCTCATGGTATCTCAGCCGACCGGTTGACACCCAAAGGCTATGGTAAGGAAAGACCAAGAACGGTCAAGCGCAAGCTCACAGAGAAATACCAATGGCTCAAAGAGGGTGATGTATTGTCAGAGGACTTTATTAAAAGAATAAAAGATCCCAAACGGCAGGAAATATGCAACCAACTCAACCGACGAACGGAATTCACGGTTCTGCGAACAACTTACGGTATGTTTGACAAAGAAGGACGACTGATTAAGGAGCCCAAACCGAAGCCGAAAACAAAAGGTAATAATGACGACTACATCATCGTAGACTAAAAATAGACACATGACTCTACCCAACGAATTCACAACCTACACCCGTCAACTCATGGGTGAGGAATTATTTCATCTTTTACAAGAAGGTCTCTCCGGTGAGGCTCCTACAAGTATAAGAGTCAACCCTTTTAAGGCTACATTGCCCGAGGATGCAGACAGTGTGCCATGGTGTCAGGAGGGTCTCTACCTCACCAGCCGGCCAGCCTTTACCTTTGATCCTGCCCTTCATGCTGGCCTTTACTATGTTCAGGAAGCCGCTTCGATGTTTGTCTGTGAGGTAGTCCGTCAACTCATTGACAAACCTATAACGATGCTCGACCTCTGTGCAGCCCCTGGTGGTAAATCTACAGCTCTTCGTTCCGTTCTCCCCAAGGGATCACTGCTCTTCACCAATGAACCCGTTAAGAACAGAGCCAGTATCCTTAAAGAGAACATCATTAAGTTTGGGCACCCTGATGTCATAGTTACCAACAATTTTCCCCGCGATTATCGGAAAGCCGGCTTGATGTTCGACGCCATCCTTGCCGATGTTCCCTGCTCTGGTGAAGGGATGTTCCGCAAAGACCCTGGGAGCATAGAAGAATGGAGCATCCAGAATGTTGAGAAGTGCCGTGTACTACAACGATCTATCGTTGAAGACATTTGGCTTTGCCTACAACCCGGAGGCATCCTCATCTACTCCACTTGCACATTCAATGCCCACGAGGATGAGGAGAATGCATCATGGATAGCAGAGCAACTCGGTGCTGAGTTCATCACACTCGACATTCCAGAAGAATGGCACATTACAGGAAGTCTCGTCAGTGGTATCCCTGCTTGCAGGTTCATCCCGGGTAAGACCCGTGGCGAAGGACTTTTCCTCACTGTATTAAGAAAGAAAGGCACACAAGAGAATAACAGAAAGGCTGCCAAAAACGCTCAGAAAGAACACTACAACAATAATGTTCATGACTTGACAACACAATGGCTCAATGGGTCCTTTTCATGTATAACAGAAAAGGACTTTCTGCGTGCAATACCAACCACATGGACCTCTCTATATAATAATGTAAAAAGTAAACTCCATATCCTTCATGCAGGGGTAGGCCTGGGCACAATAAAAGGCAAGGCCGTAGTTCCTGACGCCTCACTTGCTTTGAGCACATCTCTCAGGGCGGATGCTTTCCCTACGGCAGAGCTTTCCTACCTTGACGCCATCCGATTCCTAAGGCGGGAGCCTGTTGAATTGCCACAGGAATGTCCGCGTGGTTTTGTCGTCGTCACTTACATGGGGCATCCCTTAGGCTTCGAGAAAAATTTAGGAACAAGGGCTAACAATCTCTACCCGCAAGAATGGAAGATTAAAAGCAGTTACATACCGGACAAGGTGACACACGTCATATAAGAAAATCCACTATGCACAAAAGTCAAACCATCTCCATCATTGCAGCTATGTCTCCCAATCA
>OKRY01004147.1_pt1 | contig 10292 bp, 9 predicted proteins | sample 1601121 | NCBI WGS metagenome assembly OKRY01 (sample SAMEA3541546, study PRJEB24748) | human gut metagenome | biome: human gut; feature: human-associated habitat; material: faeces | place: China | collected 2012
TCAAGAACCTTCCGGCAGGATCTACCCCGATTGACTTTGCTTACAGCATTCATTCTGCTGTTGGTAACAAGATGGTGGGAGCGAGAGTCAACGGGAAGCTTGTGACCATTGATTATAAGATCAACAACGGAGACCGGATCGAGATCATCACTTCGCAGAACTCCAAGGGTCCCAGCCGTGACTGGCTGAATGTGGTAAAAAGTACCCAGGCCAAGAACAAGATTAACCAGTGGTTCAAGAATGAGTTAAAGGAAGACAATATTTTAAAGGGCAAGGATCTGCTTTCCGGCTACTGCAAAGCCAGAGGCATCAATCTTGCCAGCCTGCAGAAGCAGGAGTATATGGATGCCATTATGCGCAAGTATGGATTCCGGGACTGGGATTCTGTACTGGCGGCCATAGGACACGGTGCTCTGAAAGAGGGTCAGATCGTCAACAAGATGCAGGAGTTGTACGACCGTGACCATAAGAAAGAGATGACCAACGAGGAAGTTCTGGCAAGCATTGCGGAGAACAATGCGGCAAATGCGCAAAGTGGTGCGAACAAGCCTGTCCTCATGAAGTCCAAGAGCGGTATCGTAGTAAAGGGCATCGCGGATCTGTCGGTGCGATTTTCCAAGTGCTGTTCTCCTGTGCCGGGGGATGAGATCGTGGGTTATGTGACCCGTGGAAGAGGTATCTCTATTCACCGTACCGACTGTATCAACATCATCAATCTGCCGGAGATGGAGAGGGCGAGACTGATCGATGCAGAATGGCAGCCGGAGGAGGCACATGCGGAGAAATATCTGGCGGAGATCAAGATCTATGCCAACAACCGTAACGGATTGTTAGCGGATATTTCCAAGGCGCTGACGGAGAAAAATATTGATATTATGTCCATGAACACCAGAACCAACAGACAGGGACTGGCAACGCTGCAGACGACCTTCGAGATCAGCGGCAGAGAGGAACTGAACCGTATCATTGACAAGATCCGGGGCATCGAGAGCGTCATTGACATCGAGAGAACCACAGGCTGATAAGGTGATGTCCGGAAAACGGCGGAACCTGTCGGGAAACAGAAAGTGAGATTATTATGAGCAATATCCGTATTGGACATATGACGCTGGGAATCTATCAGACCAACTGTTACTTTGTATACAGAGAGAACAGTGATAAAGTGCTGGTATTCGACCCCGCGGATCATGGAGAGAAAATTGAGGAGGCGCTTGGGCAGCACGGACTACATACAGCAGCGATCCTTCTGACCCATGGACATTTCGACCATATCGGTGGCTGTGAGGAATTGAAGGCGGCAGCGGATGCCTATGCCGGAGAGCATGGAGAGAACCCCGTGAAAATTTATGCCGGGGAGGCGGAGAAGGATTTCCTGCTGGATACGAAGAGCAACCTGTCGAAAGATATGGGACGCCCGGTAACGGTCACCGCGGATGTGTATCTGAAGGATGGTGAGGAACTGGATCTGGATGGCATCCGGATCAAAGTTCTGGCAACGCCCGGACATACCGCGGGCGGTGTCAGCTATTATTTCCCAGAGGGAGGGTTCTTAATCTGCGGGGATACCCTGTTCCAGGAATCCGTGGGAAGAACCGATTTCCCCACCGGCAGTATGAGTACGCTGGTGCGTTCGGTGAAGGAGAAGCTGTTTACTCTGCCGGAGGATACGGTAGTCTATCCGGGACACGGCGACAGCACCACCATCGGACATGAGAAGAAATATAATCCGTTTTGCTAATAGGGTTCTGAATAGTTACAATACTGAAATATATTCGGGCACAGAAAGAGTTATCTCTGTGCCTGTTTGATTCGCGATTCCTCCGACGAAAGGAATCGTCTGCGGAATGGAGATTACAATGAAAGTAGTGAAATTATCCCATCCTAACTATGAATATGATGTACATTCTCTGGTGAAGGCTTTTTATGCGGAGGACCAGGTCACGGTCATCACCCCGGAGACAAAACCGGAGAAGCTGGCAGAGCTGGAACCGCAGGTCAGTCTGGAAATCGAACTGGCCGAGACCGGAGCGAAGATCCGTGTGGGAGAAGAGGATTTTCTGTGGGATGCAGAGACAGAAAACCTTGCAGATGGGTATAAGAACGGTCTGAAACGTTTCCTGTACCGCACCTTAAGCAAGGTGACCGGGCAGAAACTCCCATGGGGAAACCTTACCGGCATCCGTCCCACGAAGATCGCCTACGGTATGCTGGATGAGGGCAGAAGCGATGCAGAGATTTTAGAATTCATGGAGCAGAGCCATTATGTCAGCGAAGAGAAGGCACTTTTGGGAATCGATATTGCGAAGAGAGAGCGGGATCTGTTAAAAGAGATTCATTACGAAGGTGGTTACAGCCTGTACATTGGGATTCCGTTCTGCCCTACAACCTGTCTCTATTGTTCCTTTACCTCTTATCCGATCGCTGCATTCCGCAGGCAGGTGGATGCCTATGTGGACGCTGTGATCAAAGAGATGGATTATGTGGCGGAGAATTTTAAAGATAAGGTACTGGATACCGTCTATATCGGCGGTGGTACGCCCACCACACTGGAACCGGAGCAGCTGGACCGTCTGATCACGGCATTAAAGTCCAAGTTTGATTTCTCTACCGTGAAGGAATTCACTGTGGAAGCCGGTCGTGCCGACAGCATCACCAGAGAGAAGCTGGAGGTACTGTACCGTCATCAGGTCAGCCGCATCTCTGTGAATCCCCAGACTATGAAGCAGGAGACACTGGATATCATCGGCAGAAAAGCCAGCGTGGAACAGGTACTTACGGCATATCGGCTGGCGAGAGAGGTCGGATTTGATAATATCAATATGGATCTGATCCTGGGGCTGCCGGGAGAACTGGAAGCGGATGTACAGCGCACCATCGAAAAGATCGTGGAACTGTCCCCGGACAGCCTGACCGTGCATTCCCTGGCCATCAAGCGTGCATCCCGCCTGAACCAGTGGATCCAGGAGAACGGCGTCTCCATGCTTCACAACACCGACGAAACCATGAAGATCGCGGCGGCGGGAGCTGAGAAGCTTGGAATGAAACCTTATTACCTCTACCGACAGAAGAACATGTCCGGCAACTTCGAGAACACCGGCTACGCCCGTCCCGGCAAATACGGCCTGTACAACATCCTCATCATGGAGGAGAAACAGACCATCGTGGCTTTGGGAGCCGGAAGCATCACCAAGAGAGTCTTCCCCGACGGAAGAATCGAGCGGTGTGACAATGTGAAGGATGTGGGACTGTATATTGAGAAGATTGATGAGATGATCAAGAGGAAGAGGGAATTGTTTACGTAAAACAGGGGAAATCGTTTGTATAGTAATAATATCAAAAAAATAAGAATAGTTGCTGATGTTGCCAGTGTTTTTGCGGAAAGTCTTGAAAGGAGGAAACTATATTGGGCTGAACAGTTGCATACTGGCATCGTATTATAGCATGCGAAGGAGAAAGGGGAATTCTCAATGTTAAGAGTTGCTATATGTGAGGATGTTTTATCTGAGTTGCAGAAGCAAACACAGATCATACAATCCATCATGGCAAGGCTATCCAAAAATGTGAAATTTTTTTGCTTCCGGAGTGGGGAAGAATTATTAATGGAAACAGACACCACGGGAAATATGGACATCGTTTTTTTAGATGTGGAAATGCTTGGTATCAGCGGAATTGAAACCGCGCGTATCCTTAGGGAAAGAGACAGCAGGGTAATTCTGATTTTTGTATCCTGTCATAACCAGTACTGCAAGGAAATGATTGAAGTGCAGCCATATGCATTTATAGATAAGCCGGTGTCTGAAGAAAAATTGGAGAAGATCCTGAAACGGGTGTTTGAAACACATTTGAATTCCGATGACAGTTATTGCTTTTCTTATAATAAAAGGCAATACAATATTCCACTGAATCAGATCCGGTTTTTCCAAAGTGATAAAAGAATCGTACAGATCAATGCAGTACAGCTGGATATGCCTGAATTGGAATACTTATTTTATGGAAAATTGGAAGAAGTGGAAAGGAATCTGCGGAAAGCAAATGTAAAATTCCTGAGAATCAGAAAATCGTTGCTCGTGAATACTCGTTTTATTAAGGAGTATTCTGCGGACAGGGTTGTTCTGGATAATGGACGGGAAGTAGAAATCAGTAAAAATTACAGAGATCATGTAAGACAGCATTATATTTCAATGTTAAAGGGGAGAAGATGGGAATGATGCTTGTTCTGGCTATTGTGGAGATTTTTTCTGTAATACTGCAGCGTATTTTTTGTGACAGTACATTGAAAAAGAAGAAAATTCGCAGGTATACAGACTATCTGGTATGGGGAGGATATTTTGCGGTCTTCAACGGTGTTACATATGTTTTAACGTATCTGGGAGATGGCACGAGTAATATCTGGCTGAATATATTACTTTTTGTATGTATTTTTTTTGTGACGATCAGAATCCTATATACTGATTCAGTCAGAACATTGATGGCGACGACTATATTTATGTATATGAGCGGCATGTGTGCAGAATTGCTCGTGTATTACGGAAAAGAATTTCTGGCATGGACAGATGATGCAGAAGTAACCTTGCTGTGCACAGTGTTATCTAAAATTGTCTGGTATTTGATTATTAAATTTACCTCTCTCATTATAAAACTGAACAGAAAAGCGGAACTGAATCTTCAGGATTGGTTGGAAGTATTTATCGTTCCGGTCTGTAGTATATGGATCCTGATTTCCGTTTTTATCACAGGAACCCTTGAAAACTATTTCTGGGGATTTATTGTAGTATTCATGATCCTGCTGATCAACGTCTTTACCTACTATCTGTATGATAAAGCAAAAGAAAATATGGAAAAACAAATGCGGGAAGAAATCCTGAAAAATCAGTGTGAGTACTATATTCGCCAGAACCGGGAAAGTAAGGAATGGTGGGAAGAATTAAGGAAGCTGCGTCACAATATGAAGCAGCATTACATATTGGAAAATACTTATTTGGAAAAGGAAGATTATGAAGCCCTGAAAAGATACTGCAGTGAAAATCTGAAGTTTTTAGACAAAAAAGATTTTATTTCCAATAGCGGAAATCTTTATATTGACAGTGTGGTTAATTACAAGGCAGATATGGCGGAAAAGGCAGGAATAAAGGTGATAGCCAATACGGAAGTGCCGCAGGATGCGGAGATGAATGCAGAGGATATCAGCATTTGTCTGGGCAATCTATTGGATAATGCCATAGAAGCTGTAAAGGAACTGACCGAAGATAGGGTGATCAGGCTATGGATCACCACAGACGGTAATAATATAGCCATCAGTATTAAAAACCGGTATAAAAATGCATTGCATAAAAGCGGGGGACGATATCTGACAAGCAAGGAAGACGACAGGATGCATGGAATCGGTCTTTCGATCGTCAGACAGATCGTGGATCAATATGCCGGTGAGATGGAGATACGGGAGGAAGATAATGTTTTTGATGTAATGATATTAATGTATGATTTTTTAACATAAAAAGAATACGGAATATGTGAATACCCGGATTAAGATATGCTTTTCAAGAGAAACGTTTCGAAGCATATTTTAACCCGGGTATTTTTATCCAAAAGTTACATATAACCCGGTCGTTTTTGACATCTACGGTTATGACTTGTCGATATGTGTTATAATCTGCAAAAAATAAGGAGGAAACACATATGAAGAAATTCAAAGAATTTTTCAAGAAGTACGCATGTAATGCATCAGCAATTTTGTTGACGGGAGTGTTGGCCGGAGTAGCAACAAGAGGATGCTATTTTGTGTACTATCAGCCTGAGGTACCCGAAAATCTGAAAAACTTTTCAAAAAATAAGTAAGCAATGGAACGATTTTTTGAAAAGATAACCAGGGCATTGGTTGAGAACGGTAATATCCGTGAGGAAGAAGAGGAAGTATATCAGTACGCCTTGAAAAGTATGCTGATATTAGGAGGAAATATTCTTCTGAGTCTGATGATAGGAGTTTGTATGGGAATGCCGGGATACTGTGTATTGTTTCTGTGTATGCTTGTTCCCCTAAGATCAGATGCAGGCGGATATCATGCTCCTAACTTGTTTATCTGTTATTTACTTTCTTTTGCATCCTTGATTTTGACAATGTTTTGGGCAAAAGAGACAAGTGTATTTCAACTTGCCATCGTATCAGCACTTGCATTGGGCTCATTATTATTAATTTTTCTGTTTGCACCTTTGGACAGTAAAAACAGACCGCTGGAAGGTCAGGAGAGAAAGTGTATAAGGAAACGAGCCAGAATAGTTGTGTGTCTGGAGTGGATCACAGGGGGACTGCTACTGCTTGTCAGCCCTCCTGCCGCCTATACAGTATGGAGCGCAATTGTGTGGAGTGGAGTGGGATATATAGCATGGTATCTGGAAAGAAAAATAGAGGCAAGAGATGAAAAGCATTAAAGGATATAAAAAGAGATGTTTACCTGTCTGTTTACTGCTTATGCTGTTCATAAATGTTTTGCCTGCTAAGGCAGCCTTGGATGCAGCGAAAAGGGCAGATTACACTGTATCAGAATTTGGTCTTTTTCAGCCTAAGAAGCCTAAAAAACAGAAGTAATAAGTAAGGTAAGAGAAGGGGAGGACGGAGATGAAAAGAATAGGGATATTGCTCTGCTGTATTGTCCTGTGTCTGCTCTTTCCAGAAAAGGTGCATGCAGAAGAGATAGTCTCCGAAAAGGAACCTGTTGATATTATTTTTGTTATTGATTGCAGCGGGTCCATGAAAACCAATGATGTATCACGAATGGGCCTGAGTATGGTACAGGCATTTGTGGATACAGTACAGGCTGAAGATATCCGTATTGGATATGTGGCTTACAATGACAGCATTTTATCTTATTCTGCACCGAAATCCATAGCATTGGCTGAAGAAAGAGAAGCCTTGAAGGAAGAAATAGGAGCAATAACTTATTCCCGGGATACGGATATTGGATTAGGAGTCTCCTACGCCTGTGAGCTGCTGTCTGCGGAGAAAAACACCAGAAAAATCATGGTGTTGATCTCGGATGGAGAAACAGATCTGCCGCAGGGTAAGGAACGTACGGAGGAACAGTCCAATCAGGAACTGGAACAGTGCGTCTGTCAGTGTCAGGAAGAAGGCATACAGATCTATACAGTGGCTTTTGGTCAATATGACGGTAGCAAAACGGTCTTAGAAGAAATAGCAATGCAGACAGAAGCAGAAAGCTATTCTGCACAAGGGCCGGAAGACCTGATAGAAATATTGTATGGAATTTTTCAGGACAATCTTATATACCAAATACAAAAATTTTCCAGTGGAACTTATGCGGGAGGAAGTCAGGAAATCAGGTGTGTGCTGGATGCACTCTATCTGGATGAAATTAACATAGTATTGATTTCCTCAAAACCTATAGGAGAAGCAACCGTTCAATATGGCGGGGAGGAAATCCTGCTGACAGGGCTGTCCCATTATGCCGTAGGAAAGATTGAAAATGTCGGAGAGAATCAGACAGGAAAAGAACTGATTATTCACTCGAAAACAGAGGAAGGACAGGATCTTCAGGTATATGTTATCAGCTACCGGGGGCTTACACCGGTATTGGAGATGACAACGGATGCCGAAAGAAATCAGCATCTGGAATATTGGGTTTACTTTAAAGACCGCAATGAAAACATTATAAAGAACACAGAGTTTTATAACAGCTTTCTTTGGAAACTTGCCGACGATGATGCGGACATGGTACAGGAATATGTGAATGTGTCAGAGGGTGTCCTGAAGGGGAGTCTGCAATTTCCTCATTCCGGTATTTATATGTTGAGAGGAACACTTTCGGATGATTTTGGAAACTATTCATTTTCAGCTCAGGTCAAAGTGATAAATGAGATTCCAAACGGGAGCATACCGGAAGAAGATTGTACGGTTTTAGACGGTGAAAGAATTCTTAATCTGGATGAATTTTTCACAGATCCTAACGGGGATATATTGACCTATTCTGTTACAGGTGTGCAGGAAGGTGTTGAAGTTGGCCTGGAGGGGAATCTCCTGACGATTACTCCAAGGAGTGCAGGGACACATATTGTCACATTGCAGGTCAGTGACGGTGAAGATGCGATACAGTATGCCTATCGGATAAAGGTAATTCCGATATGGCAGGCATATTGGTGGGTGGTTGCACTTATTCTTATAGTCGGCATATTTGTTTTGTGGAAGATTTTACATAAACCCAGGCCTGAATTGGAGCGCCTGACGGAAGAGAAAAAGCAATACCATTTCTGTGGGAAATTGGATGCCTATTTTGTATTGCAGCCGGAAGATGAGGAGGAGATTCCACCACTTTCTTTTTCCATGAATAAGGTGAAGGACGGCAGGGTATCATTGGGAGCGCTTTTTGGTACTTATCCGGAACAGGCAAAAGCACTCCAGTTGGAAGATATTTTTCTGATTGCTGATGAAAACCGCAACATAATCTTATACCACAGATCAAAATCCGGTGTCATGGTGGGAAATGCAATTGCATGTATGCAGATACAGTACAGTATTAGTTTTGGAGATATCATCTACATTACTTCATCCGATGGGAGATATGATCTGGAGATCCACTATGTTGCAGTATTTGAATGATATTTATAATATTACGGCATTTATTGTACCGAGAAGCAATTGTAGACATCAGTTGTGGACAAAAATTGCTCACAACTTTTCAATAAATCAAAGTAAAAGGAGGATGTGATAGCCATGGAGACAATCACACAGACAAACAGAACAATACTGTTTGCCGAAATCAATCCGGAACGACTCAATCTGCTGACTTTAGTAGGGGATGTGCGGGGAAAGAGCAGTCTGGATGACGACAAGATCAAAGAGATCAACGAAGAGCTGTTGGTCTCAAGCTTTGAGGAATTTCTGGAAAAGTTTACTCCGGTGGTATATTCCTGGTGCGACGCAGCCACAGGAACCATTCAGTACAGTCTGACAAAGCCGGAAAATATTCCCCAGAACTGTATCACGGAAATACTGCTGAATGAATCCAATGATCTTTTAAATATGTTGACGACACTGATGAGCGCAAGAGATGCGCAGGGCGTAGCCAATGCAGATTTCCAGTTCAGCAATATTCTGGAGATGATCTCCCCTAAGAAAATCATGGATGACATCCGGCAGGTCCGCAGGGAAATCCAGCCTTTTCCCTGGAGCAGCTGGCGGCGCTGGCGGAGGAGAATGACATTGTGGAGCTTCGCCTGCTTCACGGCAGCCGGACTGTCACCGCCGGGTCCAGCTCCGACTACACGCCCCAGAAGGGTTTTTTCGATAAGCGCTACTATGTGGGCAGCAAGGAAATGGAAACTATCGACGATTTCCGGCGGGCATTGGAGCCATACGCCCCCGGCAGCACCGTCACGGTGCTGACCATTGACGGCGTAAAGCCCCAATAAACATTTGCAGCACGGAAGAGAGCCGTATGATGCACCGCATATCCCCGCGGAAGCCACCCTCATCAGCGGAAAAAATGCTTGCCATCGGGACCCCTGGGGGGTAAAATAACACCAATTGAAAGACAGGAGGCGCATTCCTATGGAATTTAATCCCCAGAAGCAGCTGGCGGGCCTGTTGGAGTGGATGGACCAGCAGATGACCCAGTGCGGCGGCAAAACCGCCGTCATCGGCATTTCCGGCGGCAAGGACAGCAGCACCGTGGCGGCGCTGGCTGTGGGATGGCGTATGCCTATGGCCGGGAGAACGTATACGGCGTGCTGATGCCCAACGGCGTCCAGCCGGACATCGACTATTCCCAGGCCCTGGTGGAGCACTTGCAGATCCCCCACTGCACCATCAACATCCACGACGCCGTTCAGGGCGTTCTGCGGGAAATGGAGAAGGCGGGCCTGACTCCCAGCCGCCAGACCGCCGTGAACCTGCCCTCCCGCATCCGCATGGCCACTCTGTACGCCGTGGCCCAGACCGTGCCCGACGGCATCGTCATCAACACCAGCAACCTCTCCGAGGACTGGGTGGGCTACTGCACCATTTACGGCGACTCCGCCGGAGCCTTCTCCCCGCTGGGCATGTACACCACCGAGGAGGTCATTGCCCTGGGCCGGGTGCTGGGCCTGCCGGAAAAGTTCCTGGTGAAGGCCCCCTCCGACGGCCTCACCGGCCTCACCGACGAGGACAACCTGGGCTTCACCTATCACGCCGTCAACGAATATGTCCGCCGGGGCGTCTGCGACCCCGCCATCCGGGAGCAGATCGACCGGAGGCACTGCACCAGCCGCTTCAAGTTCCAGACCCTGCCGGTGTACCACAA
>OKRY01004149.1_pt1 | contig 10287 bp, 6 predicted proteins | sample 1601121 | NCBI WGS metagenome assembly OKRY01 (sample SAMEA3541546, study PRJEB24748) | human gut metagenome | biome: human gut; feature: human-associated habitat; material: faeces | place: China | collected 2012
ACATCGGCGCAAGGGGTGCAACCCCTTGTTCGGAACGAAGTGACGCAAAACAGCTCGGACAATCAACTGTCCAGGCTGTTCGCCTCGCAGAGCGCGCATACAGGGTTTGCCCCTGTATAGAAGTGCGCCCTTTGTTCCAAAGGGAGTTGTGCATCAGCGATAAATTGTAAAACCAAACTCAACACCTGATTTTGTATTGCGCACGGAACATTTACCACCATGTAAGTCAACAATGCTTTTTGCGATAGCAAGGCCGAGACCGGTACCGCCACCAGAGCGAGCCTCATCCGTTCGGTAAAAAGTGTCCCATACTTTGCTGAGTGCTTCGCTTGATAATGGTTCGCTGTCATTTTCGATGTGAAACGAAGTGCTGGAATGGTCTGTTTGGATGGTTACCGAGATGTGTCCACCAGTAGGTGCGTACTTAATGGCATTTGTCGCAAAGTTTTCCACGACCTGAGCAATACGGCTTTCATCCGCGGTGATTGTGAAATCGTCCGGAAAGTTGAAATCAATTTGAAGGTCCTTCGCCTGTGCCGCCATTTCTAATTTTTCAAAGATAGAGCGTGTCAGAGCTATGAGCGAGAAATCATCACGGGACAATTTCACCTTTCCGGCCTCCAAACGGGAAAGGTCAAGCATTTCTAAGACCATCTTCTGAACTGTGAAAACGAGAAACTGCCAAAGGAAACAATGGTGGCATTTGAACCATAAAAAGAAAAACCGCTGCAACATCCATCCCACTTTGGAATGAGAATTGCAGCGGTTTATTTGCTGGGAACTAATTATTCGATATTTGTGATTTCCCAATCATCATTTACCAGATGGGTAAAGCCTTTGTTTTCTTCTTCGTCAGGAACAGATGCAGTCCAGATGATTTCATCGTTCTCGCCCAGAGCAGTTATTGTTAGACCACACAGATCGCTGTATCCGTCCAGATTTTCCAGCCAGATGCGTTCGCCTTTCTTGAACAGGGAACCATCAGCGCTTTCACATCCACCACTTGCGTTAGGCATTGTAAGCTTGATGCTCTTAACACCTTCTGCACCGATGGTCAGATAAAACTTAGAAAGTTCATCCTCTATGGACGGAAACTGGATTTTCTGTCGTGCTTCTTCGGTAGCGAAGATCCACCACTTGCCATTCATAAAGAGTTCAATGGTTCCCTCGGTTGCCCCGTATTGATAACCATAACCTGTACCAAAATTGGATTGATCGTCAACGCTGGGCTGTTTATTTCCATCAACCTGGGATGTGATTTCTCCATCCATAACACCACATCTTGCTTCTATTTTGCTTTCATGGCCAGTATCAAGATACAGTGTCCCGTTCACCATAACCATAGGGATTAAGTCCCATGTTTCGGCTTCCTTTATAATCTTGATGCCATAAACATCCGCAATTTGTGCAGGATAAGTTTCAAGGATTTCACCGGAGTATTCAATTTCAATCACATCTCCGATTTCAGGTTCTGGTGATGGATGAGCATTTCTGATAGGTACTTCAATTCGGTCTGCACTATTCAGTTCCCAGCTACCTTCAACGGGCTTCACAAGATAATGACTACCATGAATTTCCAGAATTTCAGCCTGGAACACCTGATGGGCTTCGTTGGAAAAACCTTCTATCTGAATAGTATTATTCTTGAAAACCAATCGACCAGTTTCCACCAGTTCATCCGTATGATATTTTGTTTTATCTACATACAAGCGACCATCTTGATGATCCTGTCTGAAAGTGAAATCAAAATACCCTCTGTCAGACAGCTCATAGCTTACTCCGTTTGCATAGTCATAGATAATGACACGGTTGTCAATCATGCCTGAGCCCCAACTGATTGAAGAACACAACTCAGGCAAACCGTCGCCGGTGAGGTCGCAGAAATAGGCGTTCCAGATTGGCATCCCCGTATAAAGTGAAGTGCTTTTACTACCCTTAACAGCCAGCATCTCTCCGGAAGTCCAACGGAAGGTCACATCCGGGAACTCGGTGAGGCTGATTTCAAGACTACCGTCCCATTTCATTTCATCAGGGGTTTCAAGGTAATCAAACCACTCTATTACGGAATTTATCTCATCCACAATACGCACTTCTACATTTTCTACTTCAACATAAACAATAATGTCCTCATTGGTGGGGTTCTGCATATTCACACCAATCTTAAACCACGTATCTTTTTCTGCATCAAATTCCACAGGCATACCATGCGTAAGATAAGTGGCTGTGTATCCGGTTTCTGCTGTCTTATTAACGGGGAACAAAAGAACTTCGGTATCACCCAATCCATCACCAGACCATATTTTGATTGAATTTCTGACTGTGCTGACTTCCTCATCCGTATATACAAATTCCTCTTGACTTCCTGCGGGAACAACAATTCGCAATGTATAGCGGTCTTGTTTAGGATTCGTCAGGAAGCAGACCGCAACGATCACACAGGCAATCACTGCCAGAATAATAACCCAGAACGCAGGCTTCTTGTAATTCATCACGGACTTCACACGCTCCTTTACGCCGACCTCGCCAAAGGCAAGAGGACAAGCGGCGATCATACGGCGGTTTACGCTGCAGGCCACAAGTGCTTGCGTATAATCGGCTCGCTGTTCGTTGCCAAGTCCCTTGATGACCTTTTCATCGCAGGCAAGCTCAATGTCACGGCAAAGAAGCACATAAGCCAACCACATCAAAGGATTGAACCAATGAATCGTCAGCAGGAGAAAACCAAGAGGCTTCCACCAATGGTCTTTGCGGCGAATGTGCGCCTGTTCGTGGGCAACAACGTGCTCCAGATCCTGACCATTCATGTTGAACGGGAGATAGATTCTCGGTTTGATAATGCCCAGGACAAACGGAGAACTTACATTCTCACTCTGGAAAATGTTGCCCTTGTAGCGAACAGCGGTATCCACTTTACGACATAGGCGCCAATAACTAACTGCGGTATACAAGAGAAGGGCGCCGACACCAATCAACCAGATAATATTCAAAATCGGAATCCAAATCTGAAGCGGGTTTGCACTCGTCAATACATGCTGTGGTGGGGCAAATGAGGATAGAACAGGATTGACCACACTATTGATCGCCGGAACACCGCTGTCTATTGTGGGTTTGGCCGCCATTTCAATATCCAACGGAATTGTTTCTGAACTTGGGATAAGGCTTAATGCGCTCTCAAAAGAGAGCGGGCAAATCAATCTGACAGCCACGATACCCCAAAGCAGAACATTGACCCACTTGGGAGCTTTCTTCAAAACAAGCCTGAGTATCAGCACAGCCAGGATAAGCCAGCTTGCAGATATACTCATGTTGATAATTTTCAAAAAGAGTTCGTTCATTGTGAACCTCCTTTCCTGATGCGGTCGATCATGCGCTGTACCTCATCAAGCTCATCTTCGGACATAGCCTGATGCTTTGTAAAAGCAGCGATAAAGGCAGGCAGAGAACCCTCGAATTTTTTCTCAACCAGTTCATCGATCTCACACGCCTGGGCTTCATCTTTGGAAACGAGAGAAGTAACAGTGCCATTGTCGTTCTTCAGCACACCACGCTCTCCAAGACGCTTGATAACGGTATAAGTCGTAGTCCTTTTCCATCCGAGTTGATCCTGGCACAGCTTTACAAGCTCGACAGCAGTAACCGGCTCATGCTCCCACATAATCAAACAAAAACGATATTCACTTTCGTGGATCTTCGGAATTTCCATATTCACAGCCTCCTTGTCTACACCGTTAGACTTCATAAATAGTCTACCACATTAGACAATTAAAATCAATAGAGTTCATAGAAAAGATACAAAAAATGCCCGCAGAATTTCTCCCACGGGCAAGGTGTTGGTTAGCTATCAAGCGGTTTGTATTCAGTTACAGTTTTCAAATAGGTTTCGGGATTACCGTTCAGTATCAAATCAGCATATCCAATCGGATCATTGTAGATCAGATAGTCCAATTCTGACCGCTGATACATATTGTCGGCGACCCCATTCTCCACGGCGATGGTATCAATGACAATCATGCTGCCATCTAAGAATTTCAGTTCCACACAGGCATTATCCATGTTGAACTCACAAGAAATCAATCTATCCATTAGAAACCTCCATTCTATGGGATGTTAGATCATCCCAAAATATTTGAATGCTTCTCGGATTGCTTTCTCTTTTTCCGGCGGACACTGGGGCTGTCTGGAATCCTCGGACTTCGGCAGATTATAGTTCTTACCAACCCCAATCCCACATTTTCGTTTAATCTGTGAGATATAGAGGTTGGACACCTTTAACCCGGTATGCTCCAAAACATACTCCTTAATCTGTGGATAGGTAGCTCCATCCTGGAACTCCGACATATCCATATCCTCCAGCGAGAACTCCACCCGTATTTTCTTCGAGTCGACCTCACCCTTGGAAAGCAAGACAACCGTCTCGACGTGATCCGCTCTTGGGAACATGTCCACTGCGCAGGCGCGCTGGGCGGTGTAGCCGAGGTCTGCTAAGCGCTTCACGTCGCGCGCCATGGTCGCGCTGTCGCACGAGACGTACACGACACGTCCCGGCTGCATCTCGGCGATGCTCTCCACCACGTCGGCGGCCAAGCCCTTGCGCGGCGGGTCGACGGTGATGACGTCGGGGCGCAGGTTTTCGCGCGCGAGCTTTTTTGCCACATCGGACGCATCGCCGCAGAAAAACTCCACGTTTTTAACGCCGTTGCGCGCGGCGTTTTCGCGCGCGTCGTCGATGGCCTCGGGGACGATCTCCGCACCGAGGACTTTCTTCGCGTGATCCGACAGTGCGAGCGTGATCGTGCCCGCGCCGCAGTAGAGGTCGAGCACCGTCTCTTGCCCCGTGAGGCCCGCAAATTCGATGGCTTTCGCGTAGAGCCGCTCGGCCTGTATGCGGTTGACCTGATAAAACGACGGCACACTCAGCCGGAACGTCTTGCCGCAGAGCGTATCCTCAAGCCGGTCGCTCCCCCAGAGCGTGCGGTAGCGGTCGCCAAGGATGACGTTGCCCTTTTTCGTGTTCGTGCCCAGCACGATGCCGGTGCACTTCGGGCACGCATCGCGCAGGAGCGTGACAAGCCGGTCTTCTTTCGGCAATTTATCTCCGTTCACGAGCACGCAGACAAGGCTCTCCCCCGCCGCGTTCGAGCGAATGTAGAGATGGCGGACAAGGCCGCGGCCCGTCTTTTCGTCATAGCCCGCGACGCGGCAGGACTGCATATATTCGCGCAGCGCCTCCGCCGCGGCGTCGGCCTCGGGCTTGACCAATAAGCAGTGCTCGCACTCGATGACCTCGTGCGTGCGGGCGCGGTAAAAGCCGACCGCGCCGTCCTTCGACACGGGATACTGCGCCTTGTTGCGGTAGCGCAGCGTGTCCCGCGCGCCTAAGATCTCCTCAACGGTCACATCACTGCCGCCGATGCGGGACAAATTGTCCTGCACGCGCTGCTTTTTCAGCCGCAGCTCTTCTTCATAGCGGATGTGGCGGTACGTGCAGCCGCCGCAGCGCGGGAAGTACGGGCAGTCCGGCGTGATGCGCTCGCTCGACGGCTCGATCACCTCAAGCACTTTGGCAAAGGCGACGCTCTTGAGCGTCTTGAGGATCAGCACGCGGCACTTCTCGCCGCGCAGTGCACCATGGACGAATACCACGCGCCCGTCGATGCGCGCGACGCCCATGCCGCCCTCGCCATAGCCCTCGATGGTGACGGTATGCTCCTGATTTTTGGCAAGCTCCATCGTCTTCTCCTCTCAGAAAAGGTACTTCGCGCTTTTATCGCGCGAAGTACCTTTTGTTGTGTATCTCAAATCATTCGCGGAAGCGCTCGATCAGGCTGATGATCTGGCCGGTGAGCGCAGAAATGTCCTTGTTGGGTCTGCCCTTGCAGCGCTTGGCAAACTCAAGCAGCGACTCCGCTGCCGCCACGAGCTTGGCGTAGAGGTTGTCGGCGCGGGACTTCTGCGCCGTGCGCTTGCGCTCGGAAATGTAGCCCTCGCTGACCATTTCGTTCGCGGCGAGGTCGTAGCACTCGGTAAACTTGGCCGCGTGCGCATGGAAGCCGAGGGAATTGAGCTCTTCGGCAAACACGGGCGCAACGTCCTCGTCGCCGTGGACAACAAACACGTGCGTCGGCTTCGGGTCGAATGCCTTGATCCACTGGACGAGATGATCGTGATCGGCGTGGGACGACAAGCCCTGGAAATTGACGATTTTCGCCTTGACGGCGATCTCCTCGCCGAAGAGCTTGACCTTTTCAACGCCGTCGAGCAATCTGCGGCCCAGCGTGCCGGGCGACTGGAAGCCGACGAACACGACCGCGCTGTTCGCGCGCCAGAGGTTGTGCTTGAGGTGATGGCGGATACGGCCCGCGTCGCACATACCGGAGGCGGAAATGATGACCTTGGGCGTCGTGTCCATGTTGAGCATCTTGGACTCCTCGCTCGACTCGACCAGGTTGAGGTTGGGGAAGGTGAACATGTGCGTGCCGTCCTTCACAAGCTCGAGCGCCTGCTCATCAAGATAGCCGTGCAGGTCGCCGCAGAACACAGTCGTCGCCGCCTTGGCAAGGGGCGAGTCGATGTACACGGGGAAGTTCGGCGTCGACTTGACGAGCTTTTGATCCTTGATCTCGCGGATAAAGTACAAAAGCTCCTGCGTGCGGCCCACGGCGAACGACGGGATGACGACGTTGCCGCCCTTGCCGAGCGTTTCGTCGATGATCTCGGCAAGCTCGTCGGTATAGCTCCAGACCTCGGTGTGGTTGCGGTCGCCGTAGGTCGACTCCATCACGACGTAGTCGGCCTTTTTGAGAAGCTGTGGGTCGCGGATAATGGGCTGGTCGACGTTGCCGATATCGCCGGAGAAGACGATCGTCTTGTGCACGCCGTTTTCTTCCAGCTCAAGCGTGATGGACGCGGAACCGAGCAGATGGCCCGCGTCGGTGAACACCGCGCTCACACCCTCGCAGAGGTCGACCTTTTCTTTATACTCGCAGGTCGTCACGTACTTGAAGACGTCCAGCGCGTCCTGCTCGGTGTAGAGCGGATCGACATGCTCGCGGCCCGCGCGCTCGCCCTTGCGGTTTTCGTACTCAGCGTCGCTCTCCTGAATGTGAGCGGAGTCGAGCAACATGATCTTCATCAAATCTGCTGTCAGGCGTGTCGTCAGGATGCGTCCGTGGAAGCCGTTTTTCACCAGCAGCGGGATACGGCCCGTGTGGTCGATGTGCGCGTGGGTGACGAGCAGAATATCGATATTGCCGGGAGCGAAAGCGAGATAACGGTTGTCGAGCTCGTCGCGGCCCTGCTGTAAGCCGCAGTCGACGAGGATCTTCTTACCGTTTATCTCCAGGCAGTGGCAGGAGCCGGTCACGCAGCGGTCGGCCCCGTAAAAGTGCAGTTTCATGCGAATATCCTCCTTAGATGAGAAAAAACTTCTTCCTTATGCTTCTGTCCTCCGCCGTCAGAGGGCATTTCGTCGCTTTGTACTATCTTGCTTTGTATTTTACCACAGCAGCTATATAGAGTGCAAGCCATGCCTGACGCAGCGGCGGAATTTATTTACAATCCATTCATATTATACAGCAAATTTTCCTTTGCATATCGCGCAGAGGGATGCTATACTTGTAAGCGTGTCATTATGCTCCCACGAAAGGAAGTTTTGAATATGGGTTTCTTTAGTAAAATGTTCGGTTCCTACAGCGACCGTGAGCTCAAGAGCATCTACCCCATCGTCGACAAGATCGAAGCGATGGCGGACGAATACAAGGCGATGAGCGACGCGGAGCTGCAGGCCAAAACGCCGGAGTTCAAGACGCGTCTGCAAAGCGGCGAAACGCTCGACGACATCCTGCCTGAGGCGTTTGCCACCGTGCGCGAGGCGTCCCGCCGCGTGCTGGGGCTGTACCCCTACCGCGTGCAGCTCGTCGGCGGCGTGGTGCTCCATCAGGGCCGCATCGCCGAGATGAAGACCGGTGAAGGCAAAACGTTGGTGGCAACGCTGCCCGCGTACCTAAACGCCCTGAACGGCAACGGCGTCCACATCGTCACCGTGAACGACTACCTCGCCAAGCGAGACAGCGAGTGGATGGGCAAAGTCCACCGCTTCTTAGGCCTCACGGTCGGCTTGATCGTCCACGACCTCACGAGCGAGGAGCGCCGCAAGGCCTACGCTGCGGACATCACCTACGGCACGAACAACGAGATGGGCTTTGACTATCTGCGCGATAACATGGCCATCTACGCAAGCGAGCTCGTCCAGCGCGGACATGCCTTCGCCATCGTCGACGAGGTCGACTCCATTTTGATCGATGAGGCGCGCACGCCGCTCATCATCTCCGGCATGGGCGAAAAGTCCACGGAGATGTATTCCCGCACGGAAAACCTTGTACGCGGCTTCCGCAAGAAGGTCATTGCCGAGAGCGACGACAAGGAAGAGGAAGACGTCAACATCGACGCCGACTACATCGTCGACGAAAAGGCCAAGACCGCGACGCTCACCGCCCGCGGCGTGAAGAAGGCCGAGGAATACTTCGGCCTTGAAAACCTCTCCGATCCCGAAAACTCCACCATCGCGCACCACATCAACCAGGCCATCAAGGCCCACGGCACGATGAAGCGCGATATCGACTATGTCATCAAGGACGGTCAGGTCGTCATCGTCGACGAGTTCACCGGCCGACTGATGTTCGGCCGCCGCTACAGCGACGGTCTGCACCAGGCGATCGAGGCCAAGGAGCACGTCGAGGTCGCACGCGAGAGCAAGACGCTCGCGACCATCACGTTCCAGAACTACTTCCGTCTGTACGGCAGGCTCTCCGGCATGACCGGTACCGCGCTGACCGAGGAAGAGGAATTCGGCACGATCTACAACCTCGACATCATTGAAATTCCGACGAACCGCCCCATCGCCCGTATCGATGACCCCGATGTCGTCTACAAAACCGAGGCAGCAAAATACCGCGCTGTTATCGAGCAGGTCAAGGCCTGCCATGCCAAGGGCCAGCCCGTGCTGGTCGGTACGGTGTCGATCGAAAAGAACGAAAAGCTCTCGTATCTGCTCTCCCGCGAGGGCATCAAGCACAACCTCTTAAACGCGAAGAACCACGAAAAGGAAGCCGAGATCGTCGCGCAGGCCGGTAAGCTCGGCGCAGTCACGGTCGCGACGAACATGGCCGGCCGTGGTACCGATATCATGCTCGGCGGCAACGCCGAGTACATGGCAAAGACCGATCTGCGCAAGGCGGGTCTCAGCGACGAGCTCATCGCCGAGGCGACCGGCTACGCCGAGACCGACAACAAGGAGATCCTCGACGCGCGCGATATGTTCGCCAAAGCCCTTGAAAAGCACCGCGAAGAGATCAGCGGTGAGGCGGACAAGGTCCGCGAGGCGGGGGGCCTGTTCATCATCGGCACGGAGCGCCACGATTCCCGCCGTATCGACAACCAGCTGCGCGGCCGTGCCGGCCGTCAGGGCGACCCGGGCGAGACGCGCTTCTACCTCTCGCTTGAAGACGATCTGCTGCGCCTGTTTGGCGGCGAGCGCATCACGAACCTGATGGAGCGCTTCAACCTCGACGAGGATACGCCGATTGAAAACAAGACGCTCTCCAAGGCGATCGAAAACGCGCAGACGAGCGTCGAGTCCCGCAACTTCCAGTACCGCAAGAGCACACTCGAATACGACGACGTGATGAACAAGCAGCGCGAGATCATCTACGGCCAGCGCAAGCAGGTGCTCGACGGCATGGACGTCAAGAGTGTCATCATGAACATGATGAACACCTCCATCCGCCATCTGGTGCAGGGTGCCTTCGCGGGCGGCAGTCTCGACAGCGTCTCCATGCGCGAGCTGCTCGGCTCGGTGGAGGGGCTGTACTTCCCGAAGTACGCCGTGCGCTTTGAAGAGACGCAGATCCCCGCGCTGACGGCGGACGAGGTCGCGGACGCCTTCGCGCAGGCCGCCGCGGACTATTATGAGAAGAAGGAGCAGGAGCTCACCAGCCCCGTCATGCGCGAGGTTGAGCGCGTCGTGCTGCTGCGCGTCGTGGATGAGTACTGGATGGATCACATCGACGCGATGCAGGATCTGCGCCAGGGCATCCGCCTGCGCGCCTATGCCCAGACCGACCCGATCATCGCCTATAAGAAGGAGTCCCTCGAGATGTTCGAGGAGATGATCACCGCCATTCAGGAGGAGACGGTGCGCCGTCTGTACTCCGTCCGCGTGAAGAAGGACGAGGAGATCATTTCTAGGGTCTTCATTTCCTTTTCTATATCCAGCGAGTTGTTCTGCCA
>OKRY01004150.1_pt1 | contig 10284 bp, 9 predicted proteins | sample 1601121 | NCBI WGS metagenome assembly OKRY01 (sample SAMEA3541546, study PRJEB24748) | human gut metagenome | biome: human gut; feature: human-associated habitat; material: faeces | place: China | collected 2012
ACAATGCCGCCCAGGCGACCGAAGTGCTCTACTGGAGCCTGTCCATTCACAGCCAGGCGTACATCCTGCACCATCTGACCGGCATTGATTTCAGCTACAAGGAATCCCTTCTTGGTCTTTGCCAGTTCATGGATTTCCTTCTCAGGGAAAGGCCAGAGGGTGATAGGACGGAAGAGACCCACCTTGATACCCTGTTCCCGGGCACTCTCGATGCTCTTCTCGGTGATGCGTGCCGCACTACCGAAGGCTACGATTACATAGTCGGCATCCTCCATCTGCTCCATCTCATATCTTACTTCGTTGTCACGAATCTTCTGATACTTCTCCTGAAGGGCGATATTGCGCTCCTCCATGACCTCAGGCTTGAGTTCGAGAGAGGTGATGATGTTCGGCTTTCGGGTCTTCGGACGTCCGATAGAAGCCCAAGGGCATTCCTTGGCAATTTCCTCTTCGGTGCGGCGAGGCTTCACAGGTGGCAGAACCACCTTCTCCATCATCTGTCCAATCACGCCATCGCTCAAAATCATCGCCGGATTGCGATACTTGAAGGCGAGGTTGAAGGCGAGATCTACGAAGTCTGCCATCTCCTGAACCGATGCAGGAGCCAGCACGATGACGTTGTAGTCGCCGTTACCACCACCACGGGTAGCCTGGAAATAGTCACTCTGAGATGGCTGGATGGTACCCAGTCCCGGACCGCCACGCTGCACGTTGACGAAGACACCCGGAATCTCAGCACCAGCCATATAGGAGATACCCTCCTGCATCAAAGCCACACCCGGACTGGATGAGGTAGTGATGACACGCTTACCGGCGCCGGCGCCACCATATACCATATTGATAGCCGCCACCTCACTCTCAGCCTGCAGAACCACCATTCCCGATGTCTCCCAAGGCTTGAGCAGAGCCAGCGTCTCTATAATCTCACTCTGAGGTGTGATAGGATAGCCGAAGAAGCCATCCGCACCACATCTGATACAGGCATGGGCTATCGCCTCATTGCCTTTCATTAATGTTACTTCTTGATTTGCCATTGTTTAGTCCTCCTTCTTACGATAAACAGTGATGCAGCCGTCAGGGCAGACGATGGCGCACGAGGTACAACCCACACACGCATCGGCATTGACAGCCTCAACATAGCGATAGCCATGCACATTGACCTTCTTCAAAGCCAATGCGATGACATCTTGAGGACAAGCTTCTACACAGAGTGCGCATCCTTTGCAACGCTCCGTATCGACCACAATGGCCCCTTTAATTTTGCTCATATTCTATATATTTTCTTTTTCTTATATTATCATTCTTCCCTGGAGTAACCAAAACTGCTGCTGTCCCCAATAAATTGCTATGGATTGTAGTAGTCTTTGCAATAAAAGCTCATGATATCATCCAGCATCTCCTTGGCTGCCACGGCAGGACTCTCGGGATCAAGAGCTATCGCCTCCATATAGCTGTCAAGGGCACGCTTGAAGTCGCCTTGCTTTCGCCAGGCATTTCCTTCCTGATAATATTCTTCTGCTGTCATTTTACTCTATATATTTTAAAGTTTTATTCTGCGAAAGTACGAAAATTATGCTAAGAAAAAGAATAAAAGCGTAAGTTTTAAACTAAATTAATGTAGTTTTTACATAAACTGCGCACACTATATTTCAAGTGTGCAATTTTTGGGGATTGATGTGCATTATTTCTAGTATTATATACTATATAACATCATTCAACACTTTTTGTAGTTTTTCATTCTACATCCGTTCTACAACTATCGTAGTTTTTCATTCTACACCTATCGCAGTTTTCTGCGATAGATGTAGAACAATACGATACCTCGTAAAACAAGGTAGAGGATAAAAGCCAGCCAGAGGGCGTGATTGCCCAGCAAAGGATGAAGGGCAAAATACATTCCGAAGAATGAAGCAGAAGCTACAGCGGTAGAACAAAGCATAGACTTCGACTGGGTGATGCCCACAAAAATGCCATCGAAGACAAATGCCGACATACCTGCCAGCGGAATAAGCACCGCCCATCCCAGATACTCTCCCGCAGCCGCCACCACCTGCCTGTCGCTGGTCAACAAAGAGAGAAAGTTTTCTCCACCCACTATATATAATAAGGTGAAAAGAATCGCCACCACGACGCCGAAGCCCATCGTCCGCTTCACCACTTCCCGGAACGCCTCCCTGTTTCCGGCTCCATAATACTTGCCGCTCAACGCCTCTGCCGCATACGCAAAACCATCCATGAAATAAGAGAAGATGGTAAAGAGCGTCATCAGCAGGGTATTCACTGCCAGCACCAGCGTACTCTCCCTGGAACCGGCTGCCGTAAAGAAGAGGTTTACAGCCACCAGACATACTGTACGGAGAAAGATGTCTCTGTTCAAGGAGAAGAATCGCTTCAACGGTTCTGAGGCAAAGAGATGCTGACGATTATCATACTTTCCCAACCGGCGATAGTAGAGCCGATAGAGCACGCAAGCCATCAGAAATCCCCACCATTGGGCGATGACCGTTCCGAGCGCCACACCTTCTACCGTCATCCTGCAGACGAAGACGAGTACCAGAGAGGCTACGATATTCACCACATTCTGCGTCAAAGACACCACCATCGGAATACGGGTATTCTGCATACCGATATACCAGCCCGTGAATCCATAGAGTCCGAGCACGGCGGGGGCTCCCCAGATGCAGACATAGCAGTATCTGCGAGCCAGTTCCACGACATCCGCATCCGGCGACACCGCCCACAGTCCGCATCCGATGATCCATTTCTGAAGGATAAAGAACAGGAGTCCTATCCCCACGCCAATACCCAGGGAGCGGACCAGGAGTCTCACCACCTCGGCAAAGTCTCTCCTTCCCAATGCCTGCGAGGTCATTCCGCTGGTTCCCATCCGCAGGAAGCCAAACAGCCAGTAGATGACGTTGAAGAGCATCGAGCCAACGGCAATGGCTCCGATATACGCCGCATCGCCGATATGTCCGACGATGGCGACATCCACTAAACCCAAAAGCGGTACCGTGATATTGGATATTATCGACGGTACCGCTAATTGCAATATTCGTTTATTCACTTATTCCAGTACTTAAGTGATAAGTATTAAATTCTGAACTTCGCAGCCTGCTCCTCAATATAGGCAGCATCGCTAAAGTAGTCGATACGCATAGCCTTGCGAACCTCGTCCATAGTCTGGGCTGCAAACTCGCGGGCATCCTCGCTACCCTTCTTCAGGATATTGAATACCTCAGGAATATCCTGCTCAAACTCATGACGGCGGGCACGGATTGGGTCGAGCATCTTGTTGATGACGCTGTTCAGGAACTTCTTGCAGGTGCCATCACCGATACCACCCTTCACATACTGGTCTTTCAACTCATCCAAAGTCTTGAACTCAGGCCAGAACTCTGCGAAGTCTTCAGGAGTAGAGAATGCCTCCAGATAGGTGAACACGGCATTGCCCTCCAGATGTCCTGGCTCTTCCATGCTCATGCGTGGCTCACCGTTAGACATCTTCTTCACCTTCTTCCAAACGGTCTTCTCGTCATCGCTCATGTAGATACAGTTGCCGAGACTCTTGCTCATCTTCTCCTTACCATCGGTTCCAGGGAGGCGACGGCAGCAGGCAATCTCTGGGAGCAGAATCTCTGGCTCTACCAATACAGGCGCATAAGTCTGATTGAAGCGACGAACCAACTCACGGGTTACCTCCAGCATTGGCTCCTGGTCCTCACCAGCAGGCACGGTTGTAGCCTTGAAAGCGGTGATGTCGGCTGCCTGGCTCACAGGATAGCAGAAGAAACCAAGAGGAATGTTTGCCTCGAAGTTACGCATCTTGATCTCAGTCTTCACGGTTGGGTTACGCTGAACACGAGATACAGAGATGAGGTTCATCAGGTAGGTAGTCAACTCAGCCAACTCCGGAATCATACTCTGGATATAGAGTGTACACTTCTGTGGGTCGAGACCCGCAGAAAGATAGTCGAGTGCTACCTCGGTGATGTTCTGGCGAATCTTCTCAGGATTGTCAGCGTTATCAGTCAAAGCCTGAACGTCTGCCATGAATACGAACATTCTGTCGAAGTCACCAGCATTCTGAAGCTGTACTCGGCGCTGCAAGGAACCGATGTAGTGACCCAGGTGAAGTTTACCTGTAGGACGGTCGCCCGTCAATATAATCTTTCCCATTTTCTTACGATTTTATATTTTTAAAAGCGAGACCTCTGAAAAAGAAGCCTCGCTTATCTTATATTCTTGTTCGTTGATATCAACGAAGATTAGAACTCTGCATTCTTTGGTGTACGTGGGAATGGAATCACGTCACGGATGTTCTGCATACCGGTTACGAAGAGAATCAGACGCTCGAAACCGAGACCGAAACCTGCGTGTGGGCATGAACCATATTTACGGGTATCGAGATACCAGCTCATATCCTTCATAGGGATGTTGCGGTCCTCAATCTCACCCATCAGCTTGTCATAGCTCTCCTCACGGACAGAACCACCGATAATCTCACCAATCTGTGGGAACAGTACGTCGGTACCCTGAACGGTCTGACCGCTCTTGCCACCAAAGCCGCTCTCCTCCTCGTCTATCTTCATATAGAATGCCTTGATAGCCTTTGGATAGTTGGTCATGATGACTGGGCGCTTGAAGTGCTCCTCTACGAGGAAGCGCTCGTGCTCTGAAGCCAGGTCATCACCCCACTCGCATGGGAACTCGAACTTCTTGCCGTTGGCGATAGCCTCCTGCAGGATACGGATACCCTCGGTATATGGGAGATGAACGAAGTCGGAATTCAATACACCCTCCAGGCGAGCGATCAAGCCCTTGTCAATCATCTTGTTCAAGAAAGCGAGGTCGTCCTTGCAATGCTCAAGTGCCCAACGGATACAATACTTGATGAAGTCTTCCTCCAGCTCCATCAAACCGTCCATATCCAGGAAAGCAACCTCTGGCTCAACCATCCAGAACTCAGCCAGGTGGCGAGGAGTGTTACTGTTCTCTGCACGGAAAGTAGGACCGAAGGTATAGATGGCACCGAGTGCTGTGGCACCCAGCTCACCCTCCAACTGACCAGAAACAGTCAATGAAGTCTGCTTGCCGAAGAAATCATCAGAGTAGTCGATCTTGCCATCCTCAGTCTTCTTCAGGTTGTAGAGGTTCTTGGTTGTTACCTGGAACATCTGACCTGCACCCTCACAGTCGCTGGCAGTGATGAGCGGAGTATTGAAGTAGAAATATCCATGCTCGTGGAAGTAAGTATGGATAGCCATCGCCATGTTGTGGCGGATGCGCATCACAGCACCAAAGGTATTGGTACGGAGACGGAGGTGAGCATACTGACGCATGTACTCGAAGCTCTGTCCCTTCTTCTGCATAGGATAGTCGCTGCCGCAGAGACCGTAGATTTCGATGCTTTCGCACTGAATCTCAACGCTCTGACCGGCACCCTGGCTCTCTACCAAGGTACCTACTACGCTGATGCAGGCACCAGTGGTAATCTGACGGAGCTGATTCTCATCGACCTTTGATGGGTCGACTACTATCTGAATATTATTAATAGTAGAACCATCGTTAAGAGCGATAAAATCGACTGCTTTGCTACTACGATGGGTACGAACCCATCCCTTAACATTCACGATTGAGTCGTAGGCAGTGCTCTTGAGCAAGTCAACGACTTTAGTTCTTTTTACTTTTTCCATTGTTAATATTAATGTTTCTTATTCAAAAGCACCCATGCGGAGCATATCTACTTCCTTCTCTGTAAGGAAGCGCCAGTCACCGCGACGGAGATTCTTCTTGGTCAAACCTGCAAACTGTACACGGTCGAGCTTGGTTACACGATAGCCGAGACTCTCGAAGATACGGCGAACGATACGGTTCTTGCCGCTGTGAATCTCGATACCTACCTGTGACTTGTCGCGCTCGTCAGCATAAGCTACTGCATCTGCCTTGATCTCGCCATCTTCCAAAGTGATACCCTCGCTGATCTGCTGCATATCGTGAGCAGTGAGATTCTTGTCGAGGTGTACGTGATATACCTTCTTCTTCAAGAACTTAGGGTGAGTCAGCTTAGAAGCCAGGTCACCATCGTTGGTCAACAGGAGTACACCTGTTGTGTTACGGTCGAGACGACCTACAGGATAGATACGCTCAGGGCATACATCCTTTACGAGGTCCATCACAGTCTTGCGCTGCTGAGGATCATCGCTGGTTGTCACGTAATCCTTTGGCTTGTTGAGCAATACATATACCTTCTTCTCCAAAGATACTACTGCATCATGAAACTTCACCTCGTCGGTGCGAAGAATCTTGGTACCCAACTCGGTAACTACCTGACCATTGACAGTTACGAGACCAGCCTGGATGAACTCATCAGCCTCACGGCGAGAGCATACACCAGCATTGGCAAGGAACTTATTCAAGCGCAATGGCTCTGTTGGGTCGATATTCTCCTCCTTGTATTCGATACGCTTCTTCATGCTATACTTAGCATTTGGATCGTATCCTGGAGTGTGCTGACGGAAGCCACCACCACGGTTGTTGCCATAGCCACCACCCTGTGGACGACCATAGCCGCCACCACGGTTGCTATTGTAACCACCCTGCTGAGGACGACCATAACCACCACGGTTGCTGTTGTAGCCACCATGCTGAGGACGGCTGTTGTAACCGCCATGCTGAGGACGGCTGCCATAGCCACCCTGCTGAGGGCGACCATTGTAACCACCCTGCTGACGTGGCTGATAGCCACCAGTTGATGGATGCTGATCGTCACCTTCTGCATTATTATTGAAACGAGGACGACTATTGTAGCCACCCTGCTGTGGACGGCTGCCGTAGCCTCCCTGCTGAGGACGACCATAACCGCCACCACGGTTGCTGTTATAGCCACCACGGCTGTTGTAGCCACCCTGCTGTGGACGGCTGCCATAGCTGCTACGGCTGCTACCATAGCTGCTGCGCTGTGGACGCTCGCTGCTAGAGCTGCTCTGCAAGCCAGCTCCGAAGCCTTCTGGACGGAAGCCACCCTCGCTACTACTGCTACTTCTATCGCTGTTGAATGATGGGCGATGACTGTTAATACGTGGACGCTGTGTGCGACCTACACTACGATAACTCTTCTGATAACCGCCTGCGTTGAAGCCCTCTCGGGTGTTCTCGCTCTCTGACGATTGACTCTGTGGTTTGTTTTCGAACTCTGAATCCATAAATTATTCAATATAAAAGCCTCACGGCCGGGTTAATAAATCTATTATTATTAATTATTTTATATATGATATGTCTTAATATATCCTTGGCTGCCCGTTAGGGAAACTGCTTTTTGATTAGATACCCGTGTAATTGCTTGGAGTGATAGCCATCAATTCGGCCTTCACGCTATCGCTTACATTCAAGCCCTTGATAAACTCATGAATGGTTTCCTCAGTCATATGGGTATTGGTGCGGGTGAGCGCCTTCAATGCCTCGTATGGATGTGGATAAGCCTCACGACGAAGGATGGTCTGGATAGCCTCAGCTACTACTGCCCAAGTATTATTCAAGTCTTCCTGCAACTTCTCCTCATGGAGGATAAGCTTACGCAAGCCCTTCAATGTGCTCTGGATGGCGATGACGCTATGACCGAGAGGCACACCAATGTTACGGAGTACGGTACTATCGGTAAGGTCACGCTGCAGACGGCTAACCGGGAGCTTCTGTGCCAGGAACTGGAGGATGGCATTGGCAATACCGAGGTTACCCTCACTGTTCTCGTAATCGATAGGGTTCACCTTGTGTGGCATGGCACTGGAACCTACCTCACCAGCCTTGATCTTCTGCTTGAAGTAATCCATAGAGATGTACATCCAGAAGTCACGGTCCAAGTCAATGATGATGGTGTTGATTCTGCGGATGGCATCAAAGATGGAACCCAGATGATCATAGTTGCTGATCTGAGTAGTATATTGCTCACGCTCCAAGCCCAGCTTCTCGCTGACGAACTTGTTGCCGAAAGCCTTCCAGTCATACTCAGGATAAGCTACATGATGAGCATTGTAATTACCGGTAGCTCCACCGAACTTAGCAGTAAACTTGCAAGCCTTCAATGAATCAAGCTGCTCGGTAAGACGATATACATAAACCATGATTTCCTTGCCCAAACGGGTAGGAGAAGCAGGCTGACCATGAGTCTTAGCCAGCATAGGTACATCCTTCCACTCATCAGCATAAGTCTGAAGCTGGGCAATCAGCTCTTCTACCTGAGGGTAGAAGCACTCCTCCAAAGCTTCCTTCACAGAAAGAGGCACACTGGTGTTGTTGATGTCCTGAGATGTCAAACCGAAGTGGATAAACTCCTTGTAGGCATCCAAGCCACCAATCTTGTCAAACTCTTCCTTGATGAAATACTCAACAGCTTTCACATCGTGGTTGGTAACCTTCTCAATGTCTTTCACACGCTGAGCATCGTTCTCGTTGAAATTACGATAGATGTCACGCAAACGCTCAAACAGCGACTGATCGAAAGAAGCCAGCTGTGGCAATGGTAACTCACATAAAGTAATGAAATACTCTATCTCTACTCGAACACGATAACGGATGAGAGCATACTCTGAAAAGTAGTTAGCGAGTTGCTCTGTTTTTCCCCTGTAACGACCATCTATAGGTGATATGGCAGTCAATAAATCTAAATTCATAACAATACGTATTATTTATATAGGGTGCAAAGTTAATGAATTCCTACGAGAAAACAGAAAAACTGAGAATTATTTAGCTTTAATTAAAACAAAAAAGGTCTTTCAATGATTATTGAAAGACCTTTTAACTTGGTGGGCGCTGACGCACAGGAAGACATATTTACGCGATCGGCTCCAACGTGGATGCTGCGAAACTGTCCGGTGTGAATGTTGTAAATACAACAATTAAGGCATATCTGGTAAGTGCTGTCTGCGCGTGTGTCGTTGGTTATATCCTCTGCGCACAGGCAGGAATGGGCAACATGGAAGCAGGAAACATGTACGAGATGTACGGCGTTGCGGCCGGCGTTATCGGCGGCATCTCCCCGCTCGGCGGAACAGGACTTCTGCTCGGAACCTTTGCTGGTGCGGCTGTATGGCAGACACTGGAGAATGGTCTGAACATGATCGGTGCACAGGTCGGCATCCAGAGACTTGTCATCGGTATCATCGTTGTATTCTCTGTACTTCTTGATGTTGTCGTTCGTTCCGGAAACTTCGGAAAGAAAGCATCCAAATAAGACAGAGAAAAAACTGTTTTGTGTCTGCGGCATTTTGCAGCAACAGTCGGTCCGCAGTCCTGCATGAGAATAAGCAGGATGCTGGTCCGAAAATATCGTTACATGGATATCTAACTCCCATGATATACGGGAGTTACATATAAGAAAATCTTAAGGAGGATTTTTATGAAAAAGAGAGTATTGGCACTGTTAAGCTGTGCAGCCCTTGCGGCAGCCAGCATCACCGGCTGTTCCAGCCAGAAACCTGCAGAATCCGCAGCTGCGTCTGCAGAGGCAGAGTCCACCACAGGTGCTCCGTCCAAAGAAGTCGGCGATTATAAGATCGCGCTGATCACCATGGACTCCATCGACCAGCACTGGGTAACCTTAAATGAGGGCGCTCAGGCAGAGGCAAAGGCACTTGGCGTGACAGTGAGCTTCATGTCCCCGAACACAAAGGACGACGCTCAGCAGATCGAGTGTGTGAACAACGCAGTCGCAGGCGGCTATGAGGCGATCATCGTAGCAGCAAACGGCCCGGATGCGATCTCTTCCGCATTAAAGGAAGCAGCTTCCACAGGCGTGAAGATCGTGTATGTTGACTCTCCGGCAAACGTAGAGGCAGAGGCAACCTTCTCCACAGACAACGAGGCTGCCGGTACAACAGCAGGAAATGAGATGTTAAAAGCACTCAAGGACGCAGGCGTTACATCCGGTAAGATCGGTATTGTAAACGTAAATGCGGCAACTGATTCCACCGTTAAGAGAGAAGCCGGATTCCGCAAGGCATTCGTACCTTTTCTTCTGAATGAAATAAAATTTTCTTAGACGGTGGTAACATTTGTGACCGTCAAATGTAGAATAACGTTAAAAAACGACGAATCAAATAAAACGCCCAAGTCTAACACACCAAGCCCACCCTGTTTCGAATCACTATACGCCTATCAGACAACCTAATAGAAGGTAGCTTAAACACTTTAGCACCTACAAGCCTTCGGAGCACGTTTTTTAAGTCTTTTTCCTTTGCACTCTGCTGATTATTTCCTAAATTTGCAAGTATCAATCATAAGCAGCAG
>OKRY01004157.1_pt1 | contig 10266 bp, 7 predicted proteins | sample 1601121 | NCBI WGS metagenome assembly OKRY01 (sample SAMEA3541546, study PRJEB24748) | human gut metagenome | biome: human gut; feature: human-associated habitat; material: faeces | place: China | collected 2012
TGCCATGGATTTTTCCGACCTTGAGGGCCGCCTGCTCCTCAACATCGACTCAGAGGAAGAAGGCGTGCTCACCGCAGGCTGTGCGGGCGGACGCCGCGTCGAGTGCCATCTGCCCATCACCCGTGCGGCTGTGACCGGCACCGCCGTGAAGGCGGACATCGCGGGACTTGTGGGAGGGCACTCCGGCACCGAGATTCACAAAGGCCGCGCCAACGCCATCGCTCTGCTGGGGCGCTGGCTGACACTGCTGACCGAAAATGGCGTGGACTACGCCGCTCTGGCACTGTCCGGCGGCGCAAAGGAGAATGTCATTCCCAAAGAAAGCAGCATCACGCTGGTGCTGCCCGCAGGCATCACCGAGGGCGTGCACACTGCTGCCGCTCAGTTCGCCGCACAGGTGCAGGCCGAATATGGCACGGCAGACCCCGCCATCTGCCTGCAGCTCACGGAACAGGGCTGCGGCGCGTTCAGCGCATTAGATGCCGATTCCACCCAGCGCCTGCGCAAGGCCCTGCTGCTGATGCCATGGGGCGTGCAGGCCATGAGCATGGATGTGCCGGGCCTTGTGGAGACCTCGCTGAATCTGGGCGTTGCCGAGATGGACGAGCAGGAAGCCATTCTGCGCTTCTCCCTGCGCAGCTCGGTGCCCTCGGCGAAGGAGCTGCTGAGCTGCAAACTGCAGACCCTGACCGAGCTGCTGGGCGGCAGCGTGCGGTTCCACGGCGACTATCCCGCTTGGACCTACGCCCGCGAAAGCGCCCTGCGCGACCGCTGCGTTGCTGTGTACGAGGCACAGTACGGTGCAAAGCCCCAGATCGTTGCCATTCATGCGGGCCTGGAATGCGGTATCCTCTCGGGCAAGATCGACGGGCTGGACTGCATCTCCTTTGGCCCGAACCTGCTGCATGTCCACACCCCCAATGAGCGCGCCGACATTGCATCGGTGGCCCGTGTGTGGGAATACCTGAAGACTATTCTGGCTTACAAAGCATAACGGCCCAAAACACAAAACGGCACCTGCGGAATTGGCAGGTGCCGTTTTTGCATAACTCCCTCAGGCACGGCTCACGCCGCGCCGGAGGCTCCCTCAATGAGGGAGCCTCCGGCGAAAAGATAAAGTTTTCCGCTCGGCCAAAGCCTCCCTCCTTGAGGGAGGTGGCATTGCGAAGCAATGACGGAAGGAGTTTAGTCCAGATACTTGATCTTGCCCGGCTCAATGCCCTTGATGCCAAGGCCCGGCTCGTTGGAAACCGTGATCTCCTTTTCGTTGAACACTGCACCGCCGAGGATGGGGTCCTCACTGCACAGCACGGGGCCGTCCAGATCCACGCGGGTGATGATCTGCTTTGCGCAGGCCAGATGCACGGCGGCATTCACGCTGATCTTGGCTTCCAGCATACAGCCGATCATGCACTCCACGCCGTACACCTCGGCAGCGGATGCGATCTTGAGGGCGTTGTACAGGCCGCCGCACTTCATCAGCTTGATGTTCACGAGGTCTGCGGCTCCCATCTGCATGATGGTCAGTGCGTCCTGCGGGGAGAACACGCTCTCGTCGGCCAGCACCGGCACATAGGAGCGCTCGGTAACATACTTCAGGCCTTCAAAATCGTGGGCCTTGACCGGCTGCTCCACGAATTCGAGATCAAGGCCCTTCTCCTGCATTCCGTTCAGGATGCGCACGGCTTCCTTAGGAGTCCAGCCCTGATTTGCGTCGATGCGGATGCAGGTCTCCTTGGGCACAGCACCGCGGATGGCGCTCAGGCGTGCGATATCCTTTTCCGGCTCCTTGCCCACCTTGACCTTCAGGCAGTCGTAGCCGCGGTCGATGGCGTTCAGGGCATCGCGCACCATCTCTTCGGGGTCGTTGACGCTGATGGTGATGTCGGTGACGATGGACTTCTTTGCGCCGCCCATCAGCTTGTACACAGGGATTTTGTACAGCTGGCCGTACAGATCCCACAGGGCCATATCCACAGCAGCCTTGGCGCTGGTGTTCTTCTGGATGCAGGCATTCAGTGCGATCATCAGGTCTTCAAAGTCGTCCACATCGCGGCCGATGATGGTCTTTGCGATATGGTCGCGGATGGCACCGATGATGGCACCGGTGGTGTCGCCGGTGATCACACCGGTGGGAGGTGCCTCACCATAACCCACAGCGCCGGTGTCGGTGTGGATCTCTACGATCACATCCTCCACGCTGCTGACCGAGCGCAGAGCCGTCTTAAAAGGCACGCGCAGCGGCACGGAGATCAGACCGAGACGTACTTCCGTGATTTTCATGCAAAAACCTACCCCTTTCGATAAAAAAATATTGCCAGATTATGAAATCTATGGTAGTATTGTATACGAAATTGTCGATATTGTAAAGACAATTGTCCGCAAAAATTGCACAAAAAGAAAGGGGATTGGGTTCATGATCACAAACGGTTTCACCTACATCGCCGTGCTGGTGTTCATTGCCGCACTGCTGGTGTGGTTGCAACGCTACACGAAGTCGAAATTCTTCGACTATGCACCACCTATCGTTCTGCTGTACCTCATTACCATGATTCTCTGCACGCTGGGTGCATGGGACATGGAGGCCACCAAGCCTGCCTACTCCGTGCTGAAAAACAACCTGCTGTATGCAATGATCTTCCTGATGCTGCTGCGCTGCGACATCCGCAAGATCATCAAGCTGGGTCCCAAGATGCTGGGCGGCTTCTTTGCCGCTTCCGTCTCCATCTCGTTGGCCTTCATTGCCACCTTCGCCATCATGAAGGGGCCCCTTGGCTCCGAAGCATGGAAGGCACTGGGCGCTCTGTGCGGCAGCTGGATGGGCGGCTCCGGCAACATGATCGCCGTGCAGGCTGCGCTGGACATCGGCGAAGCTGACATGGCCTACGCACTGGTGGTGGACTCCATCGACTACTCCATCTGGGTCATGTTCCTGCTGTGGGCCATCAATCTGGCTCCCAAGTTCAACAAGTGGGTCAAGGCCGACACCACCACGCTGGACGAAGTGTCCCGCCGTCTGGAAGAGGACGCAAAGGGCAACGAGGACAAGGCCAGCTTTGTCAACCTGATCTTCCTGCTGGGTCTGGCTCTGGTGATCTCCGCCTTCGGTCAGGATATCGGCGCAGCCCTGAACAGCGCAATGCCTTTCCTGGACAAGGCCACCTGGACCGTCCTGCTCATCACGCTGTCCGGCCTGATCGGCGCTGTCACCCCCGTGGGCCGCATGGCAGGCAGCACCGAGCTGTCCAACCTGCTGCTGTACTCCGTGGTGGCATTGCTTGCCTCCCGCGCAAGCTTCCTGGAGCTGACCGATGCACCCGCATGGATCCTGGCAGGCTTTATGATCCTGGCCATCCACGGCATCATTCTGGTGCTGCTGGCAAAGATCTTCCATCTGGATATGTTCACCTGCGGTGTTGCATCTCTGGCAAATATCGGCGGTTCCGCATCCGCTCCCATTCTGGCTGGTGCCTACAGCGGCGCTCTGGTGCCCGTTGGCGTTCTGATGGCTCTGATGGGCTACGTCATTGGCACGGCAGGCGGCCTGATCACCGCAAATATCATGTCTCTGCTGGCATAACAAATACTGCAAATACTGCAAAAAAGGGGCTGTTGCATGTGCAACAGCCCCTTTTCTTATACGATTTTTTGCTTAGCCGCCCAGATATGCGCTGCGCACGCGCTCGTTGGTCAGCAGTTCGGCACCAGTGCCCTCCATGACTACACGGCCCGTCTCAAGGACGTAGGCACGGTCTGCCACGGAAAGAGCCATCTGTGCGTTCTGCTCCACCAGCAGGATGGTCATGCCTTCCTTGTGCACGTTCTGGATGATGTCGAAGATCTCCTGCACCAGCAGCGGCGAAAGGCCCATGGAAGGCTCGTCCAGCATCAGCATGGAAGCGTTGCTCATCAGTGCACGGCCCATAGCCAGCATCTGCTGCTCGCCGCCGGACATGGTACCGGCCAGCTGCTTGCGGCGCTCCTTCAGGCGGGGGAACAGCTCAAACACCTTTTCCTTGTTGGGTGCAATGGTGGAAGCAGGTTGGGTGTATGCACCCATGTCCAGATTTTCTTCCACGGTCATGTGCAGGAACACATGACGGCCTTCCGGCACATGGGCAAGGCCTGCTTCCACGATCTTGTGGGCGCGCATGCCCTTGATGCTGCTGCCCTTGTACAGGATGTCGCCGGTCTTGGGCTTCAGCAGGCCGGAAATGGTCTTCAGGGTGGTGGATTTGCCAGCACCGTTGGCACCGATCAGGGTGACGATCTCGCCCTGATCCACCTCGAAGGAGATGTCCTTGACGGCGTGGATATTGCCGTAATAGACGTTGATGTTATCAACTTTCAGTAACGTATCAGCCATGGCTTAGCCCTCCTTCTTGCCCAGATAGGCTTCGATGACCTGCGGGTTGTTGCGGATCTCATCCGGCGTGCCCTTGGCGATGATGCGGCCGAAGTTCAGCACGGCAATGCCCTCGCAGATGCCCATGACCAGACTCATATCATGCTCGATCAGCAGCACGGCGATGTTGAACTCGTCGCGGATGCGGCGGATGGTCTCGGTCAGCTCTGCAGTCTCGGAGGGATTCATACCGGCAGCAGGCTCGTCCAGCAGCAGCAGCTTCGGGCTGGTGGCCAGTGCACGCATGATCTCCAGACGGCGCTGTGCGCCGTAGGGCAGGCTGCCTGCCTGCACATTGGCGAGGTCTGCCATGTGGAAGATATCCAGCAGCTCCAGAGCACGCTCGGTGCACTTCTTCTCTTCCTTCCAGTAGTTGGGCAGGCGGATCAGCGAAGATGCCAGATTGTACTTCATGGACTCGTGCAGGCCCACCTTGATGTTATCGATCACGCTCAGTTCCTTAAACAGGCGGATGTTCTGGAAGGTACGGGCCACGCCCATGCGGTTGACCTGATAGGTCTTTTTGCCGGCGGTGGGCATACCATCGATCAGGATGGAGCCGCGGGTGGGCTGGTAGACGTTGGTCAGCAGGTTGAACACGGTGGTCTTACCGGCACCGTTGGGGCCGATCAGACCGGTGATCTCGTTGCGGCCGATCATCAGGTTGAAGCCATCCACGGCGGTCAGACCGCCGAAGTCGATGCCCAGCTCACGCACGTCCAGAATGGGCTTTTTGTCCATGTCGCGGTCGGTCAAAAAGCCGCCGGAGGGCACACTGTGCAGCTTAGTCTGGTATTCACTCATGGTCTTTGCCCTCCTTTGCTTTCTTCTGGAACAGTTCGCCGTTCATGATCTTTTCCACAATGCGGCTCATGGAGAAGTCGTAGCTGCCAAGCAGGCCGCCCGGACGGAAGATCATCATGAGGACCAGCACCAGCGAGTAGACTACCATGCGGTAGCTGTCAAAGCTGCGGGTCGCCTCGGGCAGGATGGTAAGCACGGTCGCGGACAGGATAGAGCCCAGCATGGAGCCCATGCCGCCCAGAACCACCATGACCAGAATTTCGATGGACTTCATGAAGCCGAAGGTGGAGGGGTCCAGAACGCCCAGATAGCAGGCGTACAGGCCGCCGGCCAGACCGGCAAAGGCGGCAGAGAATGCAAAGGCCATGACCTTATAATAAGTAGTCTGGATGCCGCAGCTCTCGGCAGCGATCTCGTTATCACGGATGGCCAGCACGGCACGGCCGTGGCGGCTCTTCATCATGGCGTGGATGGCAAAGCAGGTAATGACCACGCAGATGAACACATTGGCGAAGTTGGAATACTTGGGGATGTTCTTCAGGCCCTTGGCACCGTAGAACAGCTTGAAGCCCAGCACATCATCGATGTTGTTCAGGGTGATGCGGATGATCTCGCCAAAGCCCAGCGTCAGGATGGCCAGATAATCACCGGTCAGGCGCAGAGCAGGAATGCCGATCAGCACGCCGAACAGGCCCGCCACGATGCAGGCCAGCACCAGACCCACGACAAAAGCGACACCGGAGGGCAGATTGCTGTATTTCGTGAACAGGGCGCAGGTGTAAGCACCCACGGCCATGAAACCGGCGTGGCCCAGCGGCAGCTGGCCCAGATAGCCGGTGGCCACGTTCAGGGACACGGCCAGGATGATGTTGATGCCCACGGTCATGAGCACCTTGTTCTGGTAAGTGGAGAGCATATTGCCGGTCATGTAGGAAAGGGCCAGGAACAGCAGCACCACCAGCACGGCGTTCATGAGGTAGCGCACGGGCATTTTGAGCGTTTTGCGATTCTTATTCATCTTCATGCCCTCCTTACACCTTTTCCTGCACCTTGCGGCCAAGGAAGCCGGTGGGCTTGAACAGCAGCACGATGATCAGGATCGCAAACGTAACAGCGTCCTTCCAGGCGGAAAGGCCGATGGCGGAAACGAAGCACTCGCACAGGCCGATGGCGATGCCGCCGATCATCGCGCCCGGAATGGAACCGATGCCGCCCAGAACTGCGGCAACGAAGGCTTTCAGGCCCAGCATGGAGCCCATGGTGGGCGTTGCCTGCGGGTAGGAGCAGCAGTACAGCACTGCGCCGATACCGGCCAGCGCAGAACCCACCGCAAAGGTGAAGGAGATGGTGCTGTTGACGTTGATGCCCATCAGGCGGGCCGCATCCATATCCTCGGAGACGGCGCGCATGGCCTTGCCGAGCTTGGTCTTCTGGACCAGGAAGGTCAGCACGAGCATGGACAGCACAGTGACCACCAGCGTGATCACGGAGGTCAGGCCCACCGGCACTTTGCCGAAGTAGAAGGTCCTGGCTTCAAAGTAGGACGGGATGACCTTTGCACCGGAGCCCATCAGCAGCTCCGCCGTATACTCCAGGAAGAAGGACACGCCGATGGCCGTGATCAGCAGCGAGATGCGGGGCGCACTGCGCAGCGGGGTGTAGGCGACCTTTTCGATCACCACGCCCAGCAGGGTGCAGGTAACGACGGTGGCGCAGACAGCCGTCACCGGGCCAAGGCCCAGCTGGTTCATCACGAACCAGGACATGTACGCGCCCACCATAATGACATCGCCGTGGGCAAAGTTCAGCAGCAGGATGATGCCGTACACCATGCTGTAGCCCAGTGCGATCAGTGCATAGATGCTGCCCAGCGACAGGCCGTTGATGAGCTGGCTGAAAAACACTGTCATGGATGGATACTTCCTTTCTTTCCGGCGCTGTTGCACGCCTTATGTGGGGATACACTTTTTTACCAAAAAAGCGGAGAGCACCGGGGCAATACTGTTCCGGCGTTCTCCGCAGTCGGGTCAATTTACGATCATTCGGATCTCAGCGGCGCTTCCATCACCGGTCGATGGAAGAAAGCTGGGATCAGAACATTTCCTTCAGCACCGGCTTGCCGTCCACATAGGTCAGGATAGCAGTCTGCTTGACGGGGTCGTGATGCTCGTCGAAGGTGAAGGTGCCGGTGATGCCGTCGATGGTGCCGGAGGCAATGGCATCGATGACAGCCTGCTTGTAATCGTCGGTGCCAGCCTCGAGACCGGCATCCTCAGCAGCCTGCAGGCCGTAGACGATGGTCTTTGCTGCATCGTAGCCCAGAGGAGAGAAGCCGTTGGGGTACTCCTGACCGTACTCTGCCTTGTAGGCATCCTCAAACTCGGAGTTGGAGCCCTTTGCGTAGTTAGCGCAGAAGTAAGTGTCCTTCAGCTGATCGTTGGTGGCGTAGCCTTCCAGACCATCCCAGCCGTCGCCGCCCAGGAACGGAACGGTCAGACCGACGCTCTCAGCCTGAGACAGGATCTGGCCCACTTCCTCGTAGTAGTTGGGGCAGAAGACGGTCTCGGGGTCCTTGCCGAGGATGGTGGTCAGCTGAGTCTTGAAGTCCACATCGCCCTCAGAGTAGCTCTCCTGATCGACGATGGTGCCGCCCAGAGACTCGAACTCGTTGACGAAGTTCTCCGCCAGGCCCTCGTTGTAGTCTGCGCCCTTCTTGAAGATGACGGCTGCCTTGGTGTAGCCCAGCTTCTGGTATGCGTAGTCAGCCATCTTGATGCCCTGGAACGGGTCGGTGAAGGTGGCGCGGAAGACGTTTGCGTTCACGGTATCAGTCTCGGCATCGTAGGTGACAGCCTCAGCGGTAGCGGAAGCGGTGACCATGGGCATATTGTAGTCTGCGCTCTCAGCAACAACTGCCAGAGTCGGGGTGGTGGTAACGTCGCCGATCAGAGCGGTCATGCCCTCGTCCACCATCTTGGTGAAGCAGTTGACAGCCTGCGTAGCGTCGCCCTGCTCGTCCTCGGTGAGGATCTCGATCTGCTTGCCGTTGATGCCGCCATTGGCGTTGACCTGCTTCAGGTACAGGGCAGCACCGTTGACAACAGCCTGACCGTAAACGGAGACGTTGCCGCTCAGGGGACCCATAACGCCGACCTTGATGGTGTCGCCGGTAGCAGCTGCTGCGGTAGAACCGGCAGTGGAAGCTGCGGTGCTGGAAGAGCCGCTGCAGGCAGTCAGAACACCGGCAGCAGCCACGACACCGGCAGCAGCCAGAAAGTTACGACGAGAGATCATGTTTTTCATAAGTCTATATCCTCCTGCTATTTGGAAGCGTTCGTGTTATTTGCAGCCCTCGCGCACGGCCCATGAGCCAGTGTCCCGAAAAGCTGTTAAGGAAGCAGCGCGCCCTTCCCTCAAAGCAGCTCTGCTTCCTTGAGTCTTATTATAAGCACTTCGGTGCAAGTCCGCAATTCACAAATCGTCCATAGTTTCGGAGGGGTTTCAGGCAAAACTTGCTATTTTTAACAAAACCAAGCGTCGATTTTTGGTTACTTTTTCAAATTGTTCACCTGAGAAAAACAGAACATGAAATTAATTCACAAGTGACAAAAAAATGACACAACTTTCCTCCCCTGAAGTTTGCTTGTGCTAACATCCATGCATCCTCTTGCATCCCGGGCCGAATCATGGTAGGATAATATCGGTTAGTTAGCATATACTATCCAAATGAGAAGAGCGCATCCATTCCTATTATATATGGAGGTACAAATCATGAACTATCTTGAGATCGTAGACGTTCAGGGCCGTGAGATCCTAGACTCCCGCGGCAACCCCACTGTCGAGGCTGAGATCACCCTCGCCGACGGCACCGTGGCCCGGGGCTGTGCACCGTCCGGCGCATCCACCGGCGAGTTCGAAGCGCTGGAGCTGCGCGACGGCGACAAGGGCCGCTATCTGGGCAAGGGCGTCACCAAGGCTGTGGAGAATATCAACACCGTCATCGCTGATGCCGTCATCGGCATGGATGCTTCCGACATCTACGCCATCGACAAGGCTATGATCGACGCCGACGGCACCAAGGACAAATCCAAGCTGGGTGCAAACGCCATTCTGGCTGTTTCCATCGCTGCCTGCCGCGCTGCTGCCACTTCGCTGGACATGCCCCTCTACCGCTTCCTCGGCGGCGTAAACGGCAACCGCCTGCCCGTCCCCATGATGAACATTCTGAACGGCGGCGCACACGCCACCAACACCGTGGACACTCAGGAGTTCATGATCATGCCCGTGGGCGCACCTTCCTTTAAGGAGGGCCTGCGCTGGTGCGCTGAGGTCTTCCACGCTCTGGCTTCCATCCTGAAGGCAAAGGGTCTGGCTACCTCCGTGGGCGACGAGGGCGGCTTCGCCCCCAACCTGTCCAGCGACGAGGAGACCATCGAGACCATTCTGGCCGCCATCGAGAAGGCCGCGGGTTTCGCGTTCGATCTGGGCGATCATGCTGCGCATGGAGCGGCTCTCTTCGGGCGTCAGCGCCAATGTGGGATTTTCGACGAATTTGAGGAACAGCGGCATCATGTTTTTGATGTCGATGTTGATGCGGCGCATGAAGTCGGGCGATATGGCGATGACGTCGGCCTTGAAATACTGTTGCGAATTTACCTGCAGGATATTTTTCGGGGTAAAGATGAACATCGAATCCTTCTTCAGCCGGAATTCATGCAGGTTGAACGATACGGAGGTCTCCCCTTCGGTGCCGACTCCGATTATGAAGGCGTCGATGCGGCACGGGAACCGGAAGACCTGCATCTGGGAGTCGCTGCTGGCCGTAATGCATTCGCGCATCAGGCCCTGACGTTGTTCGCCGGCCAAGTCTATAAGTTCGGCCAGCGTAAATGAGTTGATCGGTGTTTGGCTCTCTGTATTGTTCATTTCGTCTCTGGATTTTGGATGAAATATAGCGATAAAAACTCATATTCAGTTCATATAGTTTTATATTCGGACCAAATGAACAGCTTTGTGCCTCTTTTGATCGCCGCTTGCGGCAGGGGCATGAAAAAGGC
>OKRY01004158.1_pt1 | contig 10266 bp, 9 predicted proteins | sample 1601121 | NCBI WGS metagenome assembly OKRY01 (sample SAMEA3541546, study PRJEB24748) | human gut metagenome | biome: human gut; feature: human-associated habitat; material: faeces | place: China | collected 2012
TAGTTCTTTTAAATAATGAAGATAGTATATTTAGATTATTTGAAAATATATTTCCTGTACGTCCTATACTATAGGCTTGCTCAAGTGCTGAAGATGTATCATAAGAAAAATCTATTTCAGCAGGTAAAAAATCTACAGAAAAATCTTCAAAAGAAAGAGTAATTGGTTGTGAAAGTATAGTATCCAATTCAGAATTTAATTTTTCTTTTGCATCATTTTGTGATAAAGATGAAACAGATATTCCATTTATATAAATATTATGTAATATTTTTGAATTTCCCATATTAAGTAATGATAAAAATGTTAAAAAGAATAGGATTAATAGTACTATTAGTATGGAAATTATATATATAAAATTAACTTTTTTAATTTTTTCGTGATTTCTTCCACGACTCCTTCTTTTACTCATATAAAAATCCTTTCAAAAATATTATATATTTTTGAATATTGAAAGTCAATATGAAAATTATATGAAAATTATTGAAAAAAAAGTAATAACATAGTAAAATATGTGTAAAAAGAAAATATGCTTATAATTATAAATAAGGAGCAGAACATGAAAAAAGGAATAGGAATAGTAATATTTATTGTAATAGTAATAATAAGTTTAGGTTTATCAATATATTTACCTAATAAAGATAAGATAAATGATGAGGCAGAAGATAAATCAGTTATATATAGTGTAATAGAAGAAAATGGAAAATATGGAGTAAAAAATCAAGATGAAAAAGTTATTGTAAAGCCTCAATATGAACAAGTAGTAATACCAAATGAACATAGAGGAATTTTTATATGTGATAATGATGGAGAAAAAACAGTAGTTTATAATGAAAAAGGTTCAGAAATTTTAAAGGACTATGATGCTGTAGAACCAATAAAATTATCTAATTTGTTAGAAGAAAAATATGAAAAAAATGCAATAATATATCAAAAAAATGGGAAATATGGTTTGTTATCAATAACAGGGAAAGTAATATTGGATGCTAGATATGAACAAATTTATAGTTTAGGATATAAGGAAAATGAAGTAATAGTAAAAGACAATAATAAGTACAAAATATATGATGTAAAAGGAAAACAGTTAATAAAAGATGAATTTGATTCTATTCAATCAGATGAATATTATAATGAACAAGATGAATATAAAAAATCTGGATATATTGTTTGTAAAACAACAAGTGATGGATATAGATATGGATATTATGATTATGATTATGATCAGGTATTAACGACAGATTATAATCAAATATTAAGAATTGTTAACGTTATAGATAAGAATAATGTATATTTGATTGCATCAAAAAATGGACAATATGGAGTATTTATAAATAATGTGAAAATTATAAATACTCAATATCAAACAATAAATTACGAAAAAGATTTTAATTTATTTATAGCAGAAAGAACTGGAAAATATGGTGCTTTTAATGAAAAAGGAAATGAAGTATTAAAGGTTGAATATGATTCGTTAGAAGTAAAGGGAATATATATATATGCTACAAAAGGAGAAGAGAAAAAAGTGTTTGATAAAGATGGAAAAGAAGTGAATATCCCTTTTGATACAACAATTGAAAAAACAGATAATGATAATGTTTATATAAAATTTGAAAATAATAAATATGGTGTAATAGATAAAGATGGTAAAACTTTAATAAATTGTGAATATGATTTGTTACAAATTATAAGAAATACAAATGCATATCAAGCTATAAATTTTGAAAACAATATGACATATATTTTCAATAATAAATTAGAAAAAACTGTAGAAATAGAGAATGCTACAATTAATATTGAAGATGAAAAGATACAAGTTTATAATGAAGAAATAACTTATAATTTAGATATTAACGGAAATATTATAGAAAATAAATAGATTAAAAAAACAAAATAAGTAAATACTGTTTATATGTATTTACTTATTTTATTTTGCAAATAAATATATAAGAAATTATTTAATTGGTGAGGAGAAAATATATGAAAGTTGGAGTGTCATTAGCAGGAGGAGGAATTAGAGGAATTGCACATGTTGGGGTATTAAAAGCCCTTGAGGAAAATAATATAAAAGTAGCGGCTATTGCTGGAACAAGTGCAGGAAGTATAATTGCAACATTATATGCTATGGGATATAGCCCATATTATATTTACTTATTATTTAAGAGATATGCAAGAGATATTATAAATATAAGAAGTAAACCAATAATAAATGGTATAACTAATTTCATAAGAAATAACAAAATAGGAATTGCTGGGTTAAGTGATGGAAATGAATTTGAAAAAATGTATGATGAATTAGCAAGAAAAAAGGGTTTTAGACTAATTGGAGATATAAAAATGCCTTTATTAGTTTCAGCTGTTGATATTGGTGAATCAAAAGAATATATTTTTACTAACTGTGCTTCAAGAAAAAATATAAAAGATAATTATATAACAGAAATAGGGATAGGGAGAGCTGTTAGAGCTAGCAGTAGTTTTCCAGCAATATTTTGTCCTTGTGAATATAAAAATCATATATTTATGGATGGAGGAGTTTTAAATAATCTTCCAACAGAAGAATTAAAGAAAGTTTATACTGGAAAAATAATATCTGTAAATTTTGAGTCAGATCCTGTTTATAATGATTACGATATTATGAATATTATAATGAAGACTCTAGATATTATGGGAAATAAATTATCAATTAACTCATTGAAAAAAAGTGATTTTGTATTAACAGTTCCAACAGATGGAACAGGACTTATTGATGTTGATAAAATGGATATATGTTATAAATACGGGTATGAGATAGCGATAAAAAATATTGATAAGATAAGGAAGATGTTAGAATAAAAAGTGTTGTTTCATAAAAAATTATCAAAACTTGTCGATGAAAACATATTTAAATTTATATTAATATATTGACAAATGTATATAAAAAATTTATACTAAGTGTGTTAAATATTTCAAAACAATTTTTTTCAAGAAATTTAAATCAAATATTTGTTATTTCTTTTAAAGAAAATTAAAAAATCATATAAAACGTTTTATTAATCATATTAAAAGGAGTGGTTATTATAGAAAATAATAAAGTAAAAGAATTAGAAACTATAATTAAAAAGTCAGATAGGCAATTAGTAGATATTTTAAGAAAAATATTAAACATACAAGTAGATAAAATAATAATAGAAAAAAGATTAAAATTAAAAAATATTTCAGAGTATGAGTTTGAGGTAATAAAAACAAAAGCTAAATTAGAAAATGATAATGAAGTTGAGATTTATTTTAAACCTATAAAAAATTCAAGGATAAAAGAGTCAATATTTTGTTATTGGTGTTTAATATATGAAGAAGAAATAAGCGATAAGAAGATTCATCCAGAAGGAGATATTTTTTTAAATAAAGTATTAATATCAGAACTTACCAAAAAGAAATATTATCAAAGTGTATTTTTAGAAATTGAAAATAATAAGGGACATATATTAGAAACTGGAACTGAAATTAATTTTATAGAAATATTGAAATATTTAAAAGAAGAAAGTTGTGAAGGATGTGAAGAATTAAAGAATTATTTTGAAAAAATGCAAGATTATGTGTTATTAGCGGGAATAAAAATAAATAGAAAAAATAAAATATTGTAAAATTTAGTGAAATCTTGTATAATAGAATGGTAATTTATATAAGAAAGGATGAAAAAAATGAAATATACATATAATCCAGAAGGAGTATGTTCTATGCAAATGATATTTGACATAGAAGGAGACATAATAAAAAGCTTAAAAATTATTGGAGGATGTCCAGGAAATACAGTAGGTGTTTCTAGATTAGTAGAAGGTAGAAAAATAGATGATGTAATAGAAATGCTAAAAGGAATTGAATGTGGAGTAAAAGGAACTTCATGTCCAGATCAGGTAGCAATAGCATTAGAAAATTATAAAAAAGAAAATTTATAATTTTAATAAAATAAGATGCACATTATTTTGTGCATCTTATGTAAAAATTAATATAAATCACTTTCAGATAAATTATTATTTGTTTCATTAACTTTATTTCCAGATTCAATTCCCATATATGGTAAAATCTCTGCAAACATTTTTCCTGCTGTTGGTGCAGCAATTTGGCCACCATTATGTAAAGAACCTTTTGGATTTTTTAATATAACAAGTAAAACAATTTTGGTATTTTCAACAGGAGAAATTGCAACAAATGAAGCTGTATAACCGTCTTTAGAAGTTGAACTTGTTGGTTCTGATGTTCCTGTTTTTGCACCAATTGAAAACCCTTTGGCTTGTTCTGCAACTCTATATCCAGAACCTTCTGAAACTACAGATTCCATCATTGATTTTACTTTATCAGTAGTAGATTTTGAAATTACCTGACGAATTTCTTTTGTTTTAAATTCAGTAACTTCACCAGTATCTGTATTTGTAATTTTGTCTACTAATTGTGGTTGAACTAAAACACCATCATTAGCAATTGTAGAAACAGCTGAAATCATTTGAATTGGTGTAATTGTAAACTTTTCTCCAAATGACATTGTAGCAAGTTCGTGTTGATTTATTTTGTTTAAATCATAAAACTTACCAATTGCTTCACCAGGAAGTGAAATTCCTGTTTTTTCAAATAATCCGAAAGCTTGATAATATTTATATGATAATTGAGCACCAATTCGCAATCCTAGTTCTATAAATGCAGGGTTACAAGAATGTTCGAGAGCTTCTCTTAAAGATTGTTTTCCATGAGGTTTTCTCCAATTCCAACATCTTATTGGTTTTTCTTCACCATTTATATAATAATATCCAGTACAATTAAATTCACCAGCTGTATCTGTTTTTACTAGATTTTCTTCAAGTCCAATAGAAGAAGTTATTAATTTAAAAACAGAGCCTGGAGCATAAGTATCAGTTACAGCTTTTGGAGTCCACATTCTAAGTAAAGCATTAGATTTTTCTTCACTAGATAACGTATCCCAATTTTCTGCTAATTTACTATTAGGAGTGTTACGATTATTAGGATCAAAATTTGGATAGTCAGCCATAGCTAAAATTTTGCCAGTAGATGGATCCATTGCAATTGTAATTCCACTATCACATTCATATTCATCAACAGCAGTGGCTAATTCTCTTTCAATAATTCCTTGAATATTTACATCAATTGTTAGATTTAAATCATAACCGTTTTCAGCAGCTATATATGATTTCTCAGAATTTGCAATTTCTGATTGACTAGCATCTTTTAAGCTAACTGATTTTCCAGCTGTACCACTCAAAAACGAGTTCCAAGAATATTCTATTCCATAAGCACCAGAATTGTCTGAATTAGTAAAACCTAGAATTGTTGATGCCAATGTGTTATATGGATAGGTTCTAGATGTAGTCTCTTCGAAAATAATACCTGTTGAAAAATCCAATTTATTTTTCCATTCTTTTATTTGTTCAACTTTGTTTTGCTCTACATTAGATGCAACTGAAAATCTTTTTGTATTATTATTTATTTTCTCTAACAATTCTTGATAATCTATTTCAAGGATTTCGGAAAGTTTTTGTGCAATTGTTTCTTTATTCTCATCTTTTATATTTGTAGGATCTATGTAGATTTTATCGGTTTCATAGCTTATTGCTAATGTTTGACCATTAACATCATAGATGGTTCCTCTTTTTGCAGAAATAGTTTCTGTTAATGTTTGTCTAGCTCTTGCTGCACTTTGAAGTTCAGAGCCATTTACAAATTGTAAAAATATAAGTCTTATAATTAATGCTATAAAAAATAAAATTATTATAACTAAAAAAGTTTTTAGTTTTATACTAGAAGTTGTATTAATAACATTTATATCATCAAATTTATTTTTTGTTTTTTTCTTTTTCATAAAATCACCATTCTTTTGTTTTACTCAATTTTATAATAAATGGTAAAAAAAAGCAATAAAAATTTTAAAGATCATGGAGGAAAATATGTTATCAAAAATAAAGTCAATATCATTAACAGGGTTAGAAGGAAATTTAGTAGAAGTTCAAACAGATATAAGAAATGGAATACCAGAATTTGAAATAGTGGGATTGCCAGATATAAGAGTTAAAGAATCCAAGAAAAGAATTGAATCAGCAATAAGAAACTCTCAAATTGAATTTCCAAGCAAGAAAATTTTAATAAATTTGGCTCCTGCTAATATTAGAAAAGAAGGAAGTTCATTTGATTTACCAATTTCAGTAGGAATATTAATGTCCATAGGTGTTTTGTGTAATTTGAATTATAGTGAAATTGTAAATACAGTTTTTATTGGAGAACTTTCGCTTGATGGAAAAATAAATAGAACAAATGGAGTATTTGCAATGTGTGAAGAAGCTAAGGAATTAGGAATAAAAAGAGTAATAATTCCAAAGGCAAATTCAAATGAGGTTTCAGTTATAAACGGTCTTGATATTATTCCAGTAATGACATTGTGTGAGTTAATAAAATATTTGAACAAAGAGATAATTATAGAAAAAGAAATAGAAAGAAAAGTGGAATTTATAAAAGAATATAGTATGGATTTTGCAGATATAAAAGGTCAAGAAAATGTAAAAAGAGCATTAGAAGTGGCTTCTGCTGGAGGACATAATGTGCTTATGGTTGGAAGTCCAGGAAGTGGTAAAACAGCATTAGCTAAGCGAATTTTAACAATTTTACCAGATTTAACATTAGAAGAAGCAATAGAAACAACTAAGATTCATAGTATATCAGCTAATTTGACAAAAGAAGGATTGATATTAAGTAGACCATTTAGAATGCCACATCATACAGCTCCAATAAAATCAATAATTGGTGGAGGAAAACTCCCAATGCCAGGAGAAATAAGTTTAGCACATAATGGAATATTATTTCTTGATGAATTAACTGAATATAATAGAGTTGTGTTAGAAGCATTGAGAGAACCTTTAGAAGAAAAAAAAATTACAATAAATAGATTAAGTGGAAATTATAGATATCCTTGTAATTTTATGTTTGTAGCAAGTATGAATCCTTGTCCATGTGGATATTATGGTGACGAAGAGAAAGAATGTAAATGTACACAGTTAGAAATACATAGATATTTAAATAGAATAAGTGGGCCATTGTTAGATAGAATAGATATTCAGATTGAAGTAAAAAAAACTAAAATTGAAAAAATGAATTCTAATTTTAAAGCAGAAAGTTCAAAAAGAATAAAACAAAGAGTAAACATAGCAAGAAAAATCCAAAATGAAAGATACAAAAGTTTTGGAATAAAATCAAATTCTGAATTAACAACTAGATTAATTGGAGAATTTTGCAATATGAATGATGATGCAAATATGTTATTGCAAAGAGCTTTTAAGATGCTAAAGTTAAGTGTTAGAGGGTATGAAAGAATATTAAAGGTAGCTAGAACCATTGCAGATTTAGATAATGAAAAAATAATAAACGCAAAACATATTGCTGAAGCTGTTCAATATAGGAGTATAGATAAATTTTTAAATAAATAATTTTTAAAAAGGGATATGAGGAAGATGAAAAAATATGAAGAAAGAATAATCGAATATGCAGATATTCTATATCCAGATAAATTAAGAGAAATAAAAAATCCACCAGTAAGATTATATACAAAAGGAAATATAGAATTATTAAAGAGTATTGGAATTGCAATTGTGGGTTCAAGAACTAATACACAATATGGTGAAAAAATGTGTAAAACTTTTACTAAAAAACTAGTTGAATATGAATTTACAATTATAAGCGGACTAGCAATTGGAATAGATGCTATAGCACATAAAACATGTATAAAATATTCTGGGAAAACAATTGCTGTTTTGCCATGCGGATTTAATAATATATATCCAAAACAAAATAAAGAATTAATTGATGAAATACTGGAAAATAGAGGACTTATATTAACAGAATATGAAAAAGATGTTAAAGCAGAATCAAAAAAATTCTTGGAAAGAAATAGAATTGTAGCAGGTTTAGGAATTGGAACACTAGTAATTGAAGCTGGTTATAGAAGTGGAACAAGTGTTACTGCTAGATATACTAAAAATTTAAATAAACCAGTATTTTGTGTTCCAAGTAGTTTAGAAAATTCAAAAGGATTAGGAACAAATGAATTAATCAAAAATGGAAGCAAATTGGTAACAAAAGTTGAAGATATATTAATAGAATATCCTCAAATTAAGTTTAAGAAAAAATTATTAAAAGAAAGAGAAAAACAAGTTCCAAAAGAATTGGAAAAAGTATATAAATGTATAAAAAATGAGCCAGCAAATATTAATCAAATTGTGAGAAAAACCAAGATGTCTATACAAGATATTAGCTATAAAATAATGTTATTACAATTAGAAAATTTAATAGAAGAATTACCTGGGCAAGTGTATAGAATAAAAAATGGAGAAGATGATGAATAAAAGAAAATTTGGGATAATCGGCGAAAAAATGGCACAAAAATATTTAAAAGACAACAAATATGAAATAATTGAAAATAATTATTATACACGAAATGGTGAAATAGATATTATAGCAAGTAAAAACAATTATATTATATTTGTTGAAGTAAAAACAAGAACTAATGAAAAATATGGAAGGGCTAGTGAGGCAGTAAATAAAATAAAAAAAATTCATATGAAAAAAAGTGCAGCTATATTTTTAAAAGAAAATAACTTTTCGAGATTTACTATAAGATTTGACGTTATAGAAGTCTATATGATAAATGGGAAATGCAAGATTAATCATATTAAGCAAATAATTTGAAAAATAACATACAAATTAGCCCTAAAAATCGCAAAATATTAAGAAAATCTTTATAAAACTGCTTGCAAATTGGAAAATATATGATATAATGTAAAAGCTAAGTAAAGCCAATACGAGAAAGGAAGATTGAAAATGAATTGTAAAGTTGAGAAAACAGAAAACGCAAATGAAGTAAAATTAGAAATTACAGTAGACGCAGAAAAATTTGAAAACGCAATGAAAAAAGTATATTTCCAAAATGCTAAATATATTAATATACCAGGTTTTAGAAAAGGAAAAGCTCCAATGAATATAGTAGAAAAATATTATGGAGCAGAAATCTTTTATGAAGATGCATTTAATGAAGTTGCAACAGAAGCTTATGATGAAGCAATTGACACAAACAAAATAGATGTAGTAAGCAGACCAACAGTTGATATAGTTCAAATGGAAAAAGGAAAAGATGTAATATTTACAGCAGTAGTACAAGTAAAACCAGAAGTAGAATTAGGAAAATATAAAGGAATAGAAATAAAGAAAATAGAATATCCAGTAAAAGACGAAGATGTTCAAAATGAAATAAAACAAATGCAAGACAAAAACTCAAGATTAGTAACAGTTGATGACAGAGCATTAGAAAATGGAGATACAGCAACAATTGACTTTGAAGGATTTGTTGATGGTGTAGCATTTGAAGGCGGTAAGGGTGAGAACTATCCACTTACAATCGGTTCACATTCATTCATTGATAATTTCGAAGAGCAGATTATAGGTATGAACATTGGTGATGAGAAAGAAATCAACGTAACATTCCCAGAAGAATACCACGCTGAAGAATTAAAGGGTAAGCCAGCTATGTTCAAGGTAAAGGTTAACGAGATTAAGGAAAAGGTTCTTCCAGAACTTGATGATGATTTCGCTCAGGACGTATCTGACTTTGATACACTTGCAGAATACAAGGATGATTTAAAGAAGACAATAGCAGAACGTAAGGCTAACGAAGCTAAGGCTAAGAAGGAAGACGAAGCAATCGCTAAGATTATCGAATCTTCTAAGATGGATATTCCAGAAGCTATGGTTAACACACAGGTTAACAGAATGTTAGAAGATTTCGCTCAGAGATTACAGATGCAGGGATTATCAGTAGAACAGTACTTCCAGTATACAGGTGTAACTGCTGAGAAGATTATCGAAGATATGAAGCCAGAAGCAGTTAAGAGAATTCAGTCAAGACTTGTTCTTGAAGCAGTTGTTAAGGCAGAAGGTCTTACAGCTTCAGAAGAAGAATTCCAGGATGAGCTTAACAAGATGGCTGAGCAGTACAAGATGGAAATCGAAAAAGTTAAAGAATTTATGGGTGAATACGAAGAAAAGCAGATTAAGGAAGATATCGCAATCCAGAAGGCTGTTGATGTTATCGTTAACTCAGTAGTAGAAAAGTAATTAATACTTAATATACGAAAGCAATATAGACGGATTTAAGTGCAGGCTGCCTGTGTGCTACGGCATATAAGCAGCTATTGCCTGTCTGTATGCAGAATTTGTGTCAGTGCGCACTTGACACAGGTTTATATG
>OKRY01004174.1_pt1 | contig 10250 bp, 9 predicted proteins | sample 1601121 | NCBI WGS metagenome assembly OKRY01 (sample SAMEA3541546, study PRJEB24748) | human gut metagenome | biome: human gut; feature: human-associated habitat; material: faeces | place: China | collected 2012
AAAATTGTATGATTCCTGTAAGTAATCTTATATTAAAAGAAGATTTTGAAATCACATCACAACCCACGAAAACTTATAAAATGGATTTTCGAAATCGTACTATCAGGGGTTTTACCGATGACTTAGATGCAGTGAAACAGAGCATCTATCACATAATAAATACTGAACGCTTTCAATTTATTATGTATTCAAATAATTATGGTATTGAAACAATTGATTTATTTGGCGAATCGGCTTCATTCGTTTGTTCTGAACTGGAAAGAAGAATAAAAGAAGCTCTGCTGTGTGATGACAGAATAGAAAGTGTTACCAATTTTGAATTTAGTGTAAAAAAGGGAACTGTTGAAGTTTCATTTTGCGTTAATACAATTTTTGGGACCGTTACAGCTGAAAGAGAGGTGAATTTTTGATGTTTGAAAGTAATACTTACAACACAATACTTGAAAGAATGTATAATAAGGAAAAAGTAAAAGTTAATTTAACTAAATCTAATAGGGAATGTCCAAGTGGTAGATGGTATTATTTGCAAAGAACAAAAACAGGAACATGGGGATGGGCAAGTACAGAATATATAAATATTTATGATTAAGTAAAATAATTGAAAATTAAATACTAAAGATTGTATTGTGAATAACATTAAAACATAATCCTTAAGCATAACCAGGTGTGTCATATAGAATCTCACTTATCGGAAAGGTTAATGCTTAAGGATTTTTTTAGATAGGTGAAACATCGACAATAACTGAGACAGTACAGAAAGAATATGATGTAAACAATCAGTTGACAAAGGTTATATGTAGAAATGGAAATACAAATGGAGAAATAAGGTATACACAGGAAAATGCATATAATTATGACGGAAAAAGAATTGAAAAAAATGATAATGGAACAGTAACTAATTATTTTTATCAGGGAGAGGTTGTATTATATACAACGGATGAAAGTGGAAATGTTACAAGTCATAATATTATAGGACCTCAGAATAATATTATTGCGACAATACGTTATGAAAATGAGGGTGAGCATTCATACTTTTACAACAAAGATATACGTACAAGTGTATCCAATATAATAGATGAAAGCGGACAAGCGATAGCAAGTTACAAATATGGAGATTATGGAAAAACAACAAAGGTCGGAAATTTAAATTTCTATAATGAAATATGCTACACATCAGGAGTATATGATGAATTAACAGGACTTTATTATTTTAATTCAAGATATTATAACCCTGATACAGCTACATTTATTACGCAGGACAGTTACAGGGGAGAAATAGATAGTTATGAAACATGGAATTTGTACGCGTATTGTGGAGGAAATCCTATTAATTATGTAGACCCGAGCGGACATAATGCAATAGCAGTACCGCTTTATGGTTATGGAGTTGCTAATGTGTGGAATCCAACCGGATGGATAACGTTAACAATAGCAGGGGCGATAACGGCTGGAAGTATAATATATTTGGGCGGTAAGGCATATGAAGCATATAAGGTAAGAAATATTTCTGAAACAAAAGTAAGAGTAAAGGTGAAAACAGAAATAGTACCAAAGAAAAGTTTGGTGGATATAAATCCGGTTAGAACAAAAGGAAACGAGAACGTGAAAGAGACGGATTTAATTGGTATTCCAAATGAAGAACTTCTTGGAAGATTAAAAGATCCAACAACTACTAAGAAGGAAAAACAGAAGATAAGAAGTCATTTGAAAGCATATCAAGAAATAAATAAGCAAAAAACCAGAGGGAAGAAAAAAAGTAAAAACAAAAGCAAAAAACAAAGGAAAAAGTAAACATAAATAATATGGCTTAAGGAAATGTAAAATGCTATAAGTATATTAAATTTAGAAAGAAACAATTTACAGTTTTATATGAATTTGAAAATAGTATTATATGTTTTTTATACACATTTACAGGAGGAGAAAAATGAAATTTAGAGAAAAAGAAAAAATATTGAGACAAATAGAGGAAAAATCATATGAGGAAGAACTGGATGAAAATGATTACAAAATATTAAATGAATTATCTTATGATAAAGAAGTTATGATTAGAGATCTTGTTGCGGAAATTTTAGTTGAATCAAGTAATGAAAACGGAGAAGAGATATTATTACGCTTAACTAATGATAAGGAGTGGCTGGTAAGAGCGGATGCCTGCGACTCATTATGTATAAGCGAATCTGTTACAACTTACAATCTGCTAAAAAAAATAGCAAAAAAGGATACGAGTGGTTACGTAAGAGGATATGCAATATTGTCATTAGGAGATATAGCGGATAAGATTAATAAAGAAGATGAATTACTAGAATATCTAGAAGACAGATTGAAACATGAAAAAGTACAATTTACAAAAATAAATATATGTACTGTTTTATATAACTTAGGTCGCAAAGAATATTTTGGCAAACTGTTATCAATGATAAACTCGAAAAAATATACAAACAGAGGTGCAGTAGTAAATTGTTTGAAATATATTGCAAATGAGAGCAATAGAGATATGATAATTAGTATATTATTAGAATATAAAGAAAAGGAAACTGCAAGGTCAGTTATTTATACAATTGATGATGCAATAAAAAAAATAGAAGAAATGGATGAGATGGAAGAGGATAGTGATGAGTAGAAATACAAATTTTATAATGTGATATTCGTGTGCTATAGCGTTGGGAAATAGGGAATAATATTAAAACATAATCCTTAAGCATGACCAAGTGTTTCATATAGAATTTCACTTATCGGAAGGTTAATGCTTAAGGATTTTTTAGATAGGTGAAACATCGACAGTACAGAAAGAATATGATGCAAACAATCAGTTTACAAAGGTTACATGCAGAAATGGAAGTACAATTGAAAATGCATAATGTATACATAATTAATATGTTTATAGAAAGAAACGGAGACTAATATGAAGAAAATATTAACTATAATGACTATATCAATAATAGTCTTAGTTGGTTGCGACACATCAGAAAATATCACAACTAAAAAAGAAAAAATAAAAACGTCAACAGATTATTATAAAGATGAGATTAAGAAACTGACTGATAAAGATATATATAAAATGATTGTTGAGGATTATGATAACGACGGCGAAAAAGAAGCTTTTATTTTAGCTAATAAAGAGGAGAAAAAAGAAAATAAATTTGAATTATGGTTTTTAAGTGGAAAAAATAGTCAAAAACTGTCGGATGAATTTGTTGCAACAGAAGATACAACAATTGAGTTGTTTATAAAAAATAAAAACTATATTATTTTTAATGTTGCACAATTAAGGCAGAATGACAGTATGTATACAGAAATATATAAAGTAAAAGAAAATAAGGCAGTAAAGGTTTTTGAACAAAATAAGATAAATTTATTTTTAGAAAACGAAGAATTATATGCATATGATTATTCATATTATGTGCTACAGCCGGAATTTAATGAATGGATGAGTTTGTCTCAGCAAAAGTATCATATTAAATGGAATGGCAAGAAAGAAATGTGTCAGGACTATGATGTTAAGACATTATCGGAAGAAAAATTTAGCAAAATTTCTAAAGCTGATGATGTAAAAAATTTAATAAAAAAACAAATTAAAAAAAGATATGGAAAAAAGACTACAAATATTGAGTACAAGTATTTTGAAAGAGAAGATAAAAGTGTAGATATTAATATTATTGTAACGACAAAGGACGGAAGTAAATATAAACATTATGTTTCTACGTCTGTAATTAACAATACATTAGGAACAAATATAATAATGAGTGAAGGCAATAAAGAAAAATACTTATTTAAAAGTTTAAATGAGCTGATTAACTAATAAAGAAAATATAATTATATATTTATAGACATATATGAGGAGAAGAAATATTGATTCATGAAAAAACAGAATTTACCAAAATAAACATATATACTGTTTTATATAACTTAGTTTAGTAAGGGAGAAAAGATACATGCGAGTAAGCAAATTGTCAAATGGATTAACATTTATATTTTATCCAATTCAATATGCAAAATCAGTTGAAATTGGATTATATGTGAAAGCAGGTTCGAGATATGAAACCAAAAGAAATAATGGAATTACACATTTGCTTGAACATATACATTTTAGACAACTTGGTGAAATGTCTCAAGAAGAGATATATCAAGAGACAGAATGTATGGGAAGCTCTTTGCAAGGTACAACATACAAAGAGATGATGAATTACAGAATGAAAGTCAGACCCCAATATTTGAAAAAGAGTTTGTTGCTTTTTAAAAAAATCTTAACTACATTTAATTGGACAGATGAGCAGCTGGAAAGTGAAAAAAAGATTGTTCTCAATGAAATATATGAAAAAGAGGATGAAGAGGAACTACAGCAGATTTCGGATAAAGCAATTTGGAAAGAACATTCATTATCGCAATCAATACTAGGAGAAGAACGAGTTATAAAAAAAATCAGTTTAGAGGAATTAGTAAAATATAAAAAGGATATATTTTGCAAGGAAAATATCGTTTTTGTTATTACAGGAGCTGTTGAAGAAGATGATATTGAATCAATTACTAAGCAGTTTGAAAGAATTCCAATTAATGATAACGAAAAAAATTATATTGATAAAAATATTTTAGAGGTACAATTTCAAAGAGAACCTAATATAGTTGTGAAAGAATATTCTTCGTGGAATATATTAGATGTTCAGTTATCGTTTGATGTGAATTTAAAATTAATTAGAGAAAATGAACTTCTGTTTTTAAATAGTATTATAGGTGGTGGTGATGGCTCTCGATTGCAAAAAGAGATACGTGAAAAGATGGGGCTAGTATATGATATATATTCGTATGTGGAAATTTATAATGATGCAGCAGTTTTATCAATCTTTTTTTCTATCGAAAAAAAGAACTTACAAGCAGGTTTGCAAAAAATTATGTGGATTATAAAAAATCTAAGAGAAAATATATCGCAAAGGGATATAGATATGAATATGACTTTTTTCACGGACAACCTATGGTTTTGGCTAGAAGACTCCAATGAATTAAACTTTCAGATGGGATATGATTTCATAAAGAAAAAAGAATTATTAACAATCAAAGAAAAAATTAAGGAAAATAAAAAAATAGATTATTATCGTTTGAGAGAAGTATCAAATGTTATATTCAGAAATCAAAACATTTCTTTGATTGTAATGGGTGATGCAAAGGGATTGACGAGGCAGAGGTTGAAAGAGTGGTTGGAAATATAGACAATTCAGCTTTCAATATTGACAAATAATCATAAAAATAATACACTCATAGTAATTAGCATAATTAAACGCAATGAAGAGAAGAGTACATGGGAATACAGTTTACAGAGAGTCTGATTAGGTGAAAGCAGACAACAGGTTGAACTATGAGCGGCATGGGCGAGCATAAAGTAAACCTGTGACGGACACACCCGTTAAAGTGAAATGAGATTTGGATATAGTTTTGTTAGTGGATTAAGAATAGTATTTGAATACAGTAATTAATGATACTAATATCTGAATAAAGTAAAGTGGTACCACGAAGTTTACGCTCTCGTCTTTATGATGAGGGCGTTTATTGTATTTGAAATTCTTATTTTGGAAAGGAAATTGGCAGGAAAATGAGTAAAACGTATTATTTAACAACAGCCATTGCTTACACATCAGGTAAGCCACATATTGGAAACACATACGAAGCAATCCTTGCAGACAGTATTGTACGTTACAAAAGACAGCAGGGTTATGATGTAAGATTCCAGACAGGAACAGATGAACATGGACAGAAAGTTGAATTAAAGGCAGCAGAAAAAGGTGTAACACCAAAGGAATTTGTAGATGAAGTATCAGGAGAAATCAGACGAATTTGGGATTTGGTAGGAACATCTTATGATAAATTTATCAGAACAACAGATGAAGACCACGAAAAACAGGTTCAGAAGATTTTTAAAAAATTATATGATCAGGGTGATATTTACAAAGGTGAATACGAAGGAATGTATTGTACACCATGTGAATCATTCTTTACAACATCACAGTTAGTAGATGGCAAATGTCCTGACTGTGGAAGAGTACAAATCCAGAAAAGATGAGAAGAAGAATTCTAAGAGGTTTTGATTATCAATTTTATGCACCCCATTCAAGATATACTTCTGTTAAAAAAGAAGATATTGAAAAAATTGATTCATTAGATATTTTAGCTTCCTCAAACGATGCGGGTGTTTATTTGGTAGCAGAAAAGGACGGGTCAAGATTTTTTGTTACAGGACATCCAGAATATGATCCAGATACATTAGATAAGGAATATCATCGTGATTTAGCTAAAGGTGGGGATTGTGTAATGCCTAAAAACTATTATAAAAATGATGATGTCAATGATGAAATCTTAGTTAAGTGGCGTAGTCATGCCTATTTATTATTTTCAAATTGGCTTAACTATTATGTATATCAAAATACACCATATAACTTAGATGATTTATTAAAAATGAAGACGACTAACAAATAGTCGTCTTGTTTTTATCTTCAAAATGTGATAAATTAAATATGTTAGATGCGGCCGTGGTGAAATTGGTATACACGTAGGTTTGAGGGACCTATGGCTTATGTCGTGCCGGTTCAAGTCCGGTCGGCCGCACCATAGAGTTGATAAGCTTATCTTTAAAGATAAGCTTTTTTGTATAAAAAAAGAATAGAAATTTCTATTCTTTAATTAAATCATAAATTGCTTTAGCAAAGATTTCTGTTGATTTTAATAAAGAATCAACTTTAATATTTTCATTATTACCATGAATGGCATTATCTTCGCCTTTAAATTCACACCCAAAGGCAACACAATTTGGCATTGATTTAGCATAAGTTCCTCCACCAATTGCTTGTGGTTGACTTTCTGTATCACCTGAAACTTCAACATAAGCTTTATGAAGTTTTTGAACAAGTTCACTGTTTGGATCGATATAAAGTGGTTCATGAATATCACTTTCTAAATTTAATCCAAGAGACTGACATAATTCTTTTACACCATCACACATTTTCTTTAAATCAATTTCATGAGGACAACGTAAGTCTAATTCAATATCAGCATCTTCTTTAACATATTTGACAACACCTAAATTCATTGTTAATTTACCCATTAATCCTTCATGATTAATTTGTAAACCTTTTCCATAATAATCATTTAAATACGTTGCAATAAAATGTACAAGTTTATTATTAATAACAGTATCTAAATAAGTTGCAAGTAAACTTACAGCGTTAATTCCTTCTTCTGGTAAAGAAGCATGTGCGCTTTTTCCTTTTAAGACAAGCTTTGTACAATTTCCTTCTTCTTCAATGATACCAGTTACATGATGATCACTTAAAAACTGTTTAAATGATTCTTCATATTGTTTATGATTCCCTTCGATAATTGCTTCACATTCACCAGGAACAATATTTACACGATCACCAGCTACCATTGCAATCAATCCATCTTTTTTTACATTTCCTGTTATATGGAAACGAACAATTCCTTTTTCACCATAAACAACAGGGAATTCAGCATCAGGAGTAAATCCCATAGATGGATATGGATTCTTAGTAAAGTAATGTTCAACGCAAGAAGATCCACGTTCTTCATCACAACCAAAAATAACACGAATTTTCTTTTTAACAGGTAAATCTAAATCATGAATGATTTTAGCAGCATAATATCCAGCAAGTAAAGGTCCTTTATCATCAGCAACACCTCTACCATAAAGTTTACCATTAGCTTGAACTACTTTAAATGGATCGCTGCCCCATCCTCTTGAATCAACAGGAACAACATCCAAGTGTCCTAAAATACCAAAACTTTCTTCTTGATCACCAATATCTATATGTCCAGCATAACCATTTTCATCATGTACAACAAAACCATCTCTTTTTCCAATTGCTAACATAGCATCAAGAGCTTGTCTACATTCACTTCCATAAGGTTGGTTTTCACCAATTGTTTTTTCATTATAAACGGAAGGGATTGCACATAATGTTTCAATATCTTGAATAAGCTGTTCCTTTCTCTTTTCGACTTCTTCTTTAAAGTTAATCATATTAAAATCACCTCGACATATATTATACATTTTTCATAATAATTTTTAAACACATTTGATAAAATAATGTTATGATAAAGACAGTATAGGGGGAAATATCAATGGAAAATATAAGATTTCATATTACAGTAAAAGGAATTGTTGTTTTTAATACACCGGGGGCAAATGCGAATGCGGTAAAAGAACTTGTTTTATGTGCTTTATTTTTATCAAGTCGTAAGATCGTTGAAAGTATTGAATGGGTCAATGCTTTAAAGGATGATGAAAATGTAGGAAAGACAGCAGAAAAAGGAAAATCAAACTTTGTAGGGCCTGAAATCGAAGGTAAAAAATTAGGGGTCATTGGTCTAGGTGCTATTGGAGTTTTAGTTGCAAATGCAGCTAATAAACTAGGAATGGAAGTTTATGGATATGATCCATTTATGTCTGTCAATTCTGCTTGGGCTTTATCAAAACATGTACGTCAAGCAAAAGATATGGATGAAATATTTAAAACATGTGACTATATTACTGTCCATGTACCAAGTACTAAAGATACAAAGGGTATGTTAAATAAAGAAAAGTTTGCATTAATGAAAGACGGAGCACGTTTATTGAACTTTGCTAGAGGGGATTTAGTTGTAAACGAGGATTTATTAGAAGCGGTTGAATCAGGTAAATTAAGTAAATATATAACTGATTTTGCTTCACAAGAATTAATTGGAAAAGATAATATTATTGTATTACCTCACTTAGGAGCTTCTACTCCTGAAAGTGAAGATAACTGTGCGAAAATGGCGGTTCAAGAATTAAAAGATTTCTTAGAAAATGGAAATATTAAAAATTCTGTGAATTTCCCAGCTGTTAATCAACCAAGAGAATCAAAAGTAAGACTATGTATTACCAATAAAAATATGCCAAATATCTTGGCACGTATTTCTAAATTATTTGCTGATCACAACTTAAATATAGAAAATATGGTGAACCGTTCTCGTGGGGATTATGCTTATACATTAATTGATACAAATGATGATGTACGTCAAGATATTATTGAACGTATCGAAGCAGCTAAAGGAATTATTAATGTAAGAGTGATTAAATAAAACTTTATAAACGTATTTCAAGAAGTCCTAAGGGACTTCTTTTTTTGGACTATTTATCCATTGAAAGAAGGAAAAGAGAAAGATAAAATGATAATGGAAATGAGACAAATGTGAAACAAATATGAGACGAATTATCTTTAAACCTATGATACAATTAAATTAAGAAAGCTCCTTACATCGATATTAAAAAAGAGATAAAAAGCGATGATGACTAACTATAAAACACTTATGTAAGGAGGTAAAAAAATGAGGCAAATAAGAAATGCAAGTGATACAACCTGTAAACAGTTATTAAGAGACGAGGAATGTTTTGCCGATCTCTGTAATTATGCTTTTTTTCAAGGAAGACAGGTCATTAAACCAGAAGAACTTGTTTCTAGAGAAAATGATCTGTCAACCCTGACAGGAAATATAGAGAAGCCAACAGAGATCAAAAGATATCGAGATGTGGTAAGAAAAGCAAGTATTCATGGAGAATATGTGATTATTGGAGTGGAACATCAAAGTACTTTTGATGAAAAAATGATTTTTCGCATACTCAACTATGATGCAACGATTTATATCAATCAGGTTGAAAGTAAACAAGAAGTCTATCCAGTAGGAAGCTTTGTGTTCTATACGGGAGATAAAGAATGGAAATCACCAGAAACATTGAAAGAAACATTGAAAAATATTCCACCAGATATGGAACCTTATATCAATGATTGGAGATTACCTGTTGTCGAACTTAAAACAATGGATGCAAGAAAGCTTACCAATCAACGATTAAAAGAGGTTGTAGAAATCAGTCAAAGTATGTTTGCAGGAAATTATGATGATTTAAGAAACGATCGTAAAATCGAAACAGAAAACTTCATGATGGCGGCAACATTTACACGTACGAAAATTAAAAGAGAAGATTTACCAGAAGGAGATGAAATCAACATGTGTGAAGCAATGGATAGATTATTTCAAAAATTTGAAAATCAAGGAATGGAGAAAGGAGAACTTATTGGAATTGAAAAAGGAAAACGAGAAGAAAAACAAAATACTTTAAAAGAACAACTTAAAGTAAAACTAGGAACCTTATCAAGACCTTTAGAAAAACAACTTACAAATACATCGCTAGAAAAACTAAATGAACTTACATTAAATATATTTAATGT
>OKRY01004176.1_pt1 | contig 10246 bp, 10 predicted proteins | sample 1601121 | NCBI WGS metagenome assembly OKRY01 (sample SAMEA3541546, study PRJEB24748) | human gut metagenome | biome: human gut; feature: human-associated habitat; material: faeces | place: China | collected 2012
AAAGCCAGCACCAGCTCCGATATCCAAAAGACGGATAGGCTGATTTTCAATCAAACCTTGCAAAATAGGTGCAATAGAATCATAAAAATGCTTGAGATAGACTTCGTCTTTTTCGGTGATGGCGGTGAGATTAATCTTTTCATTCCATTCCACGAGGAGCTCAAAATAGCGTTCGTATTGCTCTTTTTGACGGTCAGTTACTGGGAAGCCGAGTTCGGCTAAACGGACATAAAATTCTTCTGGTTTCATGCTTTTATTTTACCACAAAATAAGGGAAATTTGATATACTGGTAGAAAGAAATGAAAGGAATTCAATAAAATGATTTGGATTATTCTTGGGATCATTGTGGTCCTTGTGTTGATTGTAGTAGGAGTTTACAACGGTTTGGTGAAAAGCCGCATGCAAACTCGTGAAGCATGGAGTCAAATTGATGTGCAATTGAAACGTCGGAATGACTTGATTCCAAACTTGATCGAAACCGTTAAAGGCTATGCTAAGTACGAAGGAGATACACTAGCAAAAGTGACTCAACTTCGCCAACAAGTAGCGCAAGCTTCTTCACCTGCAGAAGCAATGGCGGCCAGCGATGCTCTTTCCCGTCAAGTAGCAGGCATCTTTGCGGTTGCCGAAAACTACCCAGACTTGAAAGCTAACACCAACTTCATGCAGTTGCAAGAAGAATTGACCAATACAGAAAACAAAATTTCTTATGCGCGTCAATTGTACAACAGTGTCACAAGCAACTACAATGTCAAGTTGGAAACTTTCCCAACAAACGTAATTGCTGGAATGTTCGGCTTCAGACAAGCTGAATTTCTTCAAGTGCCTGAAGAAGAAAAAGCAGTACCAAAGGTGGACTTTAGCGGATTAGGAGACTAATATGCTCTTTGACCAAATTGCAAGCAATAAAAGGAGAACCTGGATTCTCCTTATTGCTTTTTTCATACTCTTAGCTCTTATCGGAGCAGCCGTTGGCTACCTCTGGTTAGGCTCCTCCCTTGGTGGCGTCATCCTAGCCTTAATCATTGGCGGTATCTATGCCTTTAGTATGATTTTCCAATCAACAGAAGTTGTCATGCGGATGAACGGGGCGCGTGAGGTGACCGAAGAGCAAGCCCCTCAACTCTACCATATTGTCCAAGATATGGCTATGGTAGCTCAGATTCCCATGCCTCGGGTTTATATTGTGGATGATCCTTCGATGAATGCATTTGCGACTGGATCTAATCCTCAAAATGCAGCTGTTGCAGCGACAACAGGCCTTCTAGCTGTGATGAACCGTGAGGAATTGGAGGGAGTCATCGGACACGAAGTCAGCCATATTCGCAATTACGATATTCGCATCTCGACGATTGCAGTGGCCCTTGCCAGTGCCATCACCATGCTTTCTAGCATTGGTGGCCGGATGATGTGGTGGGGCGGTGGCCGTAGCCGGGACGATGATCGAGAAGGTAGCGGTGGTTTGGAGATTGTTATGTTGATCCTTTCCTTGCTTGCCATCGTTTTAGCGCCATTAGCAGCGACCTTGGTCCAGTTAGCCATTTCTCGTCAACGGGAGTTCCTAGCAGACGCTTCAAGTGTTGAATTGACACGGAATCCTCAAGGAATGATCAATGCTTTGTTAAAGCTAGACAATAGCGAACCCATGCAACGACATGTCGATGATGCGAGCAGTGCACTTTTTATCAACGATCCAAAAAAAGAAACCGGTTTGCAAAAACTCTTTTATACCCACCCACCCATTGCTGAACGGGTGGCTCGCCTAAGAAAAATGTAAAAAAAATCCACCAAACGGTGGATTTTTTATTTGGTAGTTAAGAGGAAGGTAGTGAAACCAAGGATGGCAAAGGTCCCCCAAGCTATGGGAAGGCTCCAGATAGCTAGACTAGAAAAGAGAGCTGTCCCAAGTGGCATGGCAAAGCTGACCATCAGTCCCAAAAAGCTAGAGGTAGAAGCTAATTTTTCAGCGGGCAATTTACTCATTAAAAGACTGGAAACTTTTGGGTTGATTTTTGCTACAAGATAACCAAGGAAAGTGATGAGTAGAAGGGAAAGAATGTCCCAGTGCATCAGGATATTTGTGAGCCCAAGCATGGTCAGCCCACCTGCGATCCACAGGAGGGTATGGTGGAGCGATTGCTTGGAAAAATAATCGTGGGGTGTCAGGCTAGCCCAGACCATGCTTAAAATAGTCACTGCCTCTAAGATCAAGAGGGATTGGCTAAAGCTCAACTGAAAGAAGGGGGAGTGAAGCAGTTGCAAATTGTAGATACCAGAGATGGATCCCCCTAGGGCATTGATGAGAACCAATGAGAAGAGCAACTTGCCAAAGTGGTGGACCTCCTCATCTGCAAAAATACTTTTGGCGTTCTGGTACATCTCTTGGCATTCGTGTAGCAAAGAATTCTTACTTTTGGGCTCAATGACAGGATCATGTGTCAGCTGCTTTTTTCTCATCAGGAGACAAGTGGAAGACAGGAGAAAAGTCACGGCATTGATCGAAGCGACCAGGGCGAAATTTTGATGGCTGATGGCTAGCAGCCAAACTCCTAGAGCTTGTCCAGAAATCGAGCAGACCATACTAAGTAGTTGGTTGAAGGAATAGGCCTCCATCAAATCCTCGTCAGTGATGTTCTTTTTCATGATAGGGAGTTGCAAGCCTCCGCGATAATCACTCAAACAATCTGAAACAATGTTTAAAAAGCAAACAATCGAAAAGGCTAGGTAACCTGGAATCTTGGTCATGAGAGCAATAAGGATGAAGAGGATGGCTTGAAGATAGCCAATGCGGATCAACCAGTTAGCTTTTTTCTTCGTGCGGTCAGCCTTCATTCCGACAAAAATGGTAAAGAGGCTAGGAATAAATACAATGAGATTGGCAATGCCAACTGCCAGACTCGGTTGCGGCATACTGGCAGCAAAGACCACAAAGACCAGATTGTAGATGGCAGCGCCAAGGGTATTCAAAAAGCGAGAAAGACTAAGTAAGGCAAAAATCTTATTACGGACTAAGAGTTTCATAAGCCTTCCTCCTTCATGTGATCAGTTGCTAGGACTTGTTTGATGGATCGAAAGATCTGTTTGAAGAGGTCCATTTTCTCCTCTTCAGAGAGAGCTAGTTCCTGATCCTTCAGATAGACGCTGGTATGCGTGAGAAGAAGATGGAAAAAGTGATTTTTTAGTTTGGTCATCATGGGAAGAACCTTCTTTCTTTGCTTGATGGTTCTATTATAGACTTCAAAAACAAGAAAAAACGAAATGTTGCATATTTTCAACAAAAACTCACAGGATAGATCTGTGAGTTTTTAGGATTTATTGATCAGTTCTTGCAGGCCCTGTTTGTAGTAGTTGGCACTGTCCTTACAATCAAGAATGGATAGGACCTGGATGGCCTGCTCCATCTTTTCAAGACCAGCTTCTTTTTCTCCCTTTCGATAGAGAAATTCTCCGTTGGCATAGAGGTAAACCGTCCGCAGGTAGGCTTCGTTTTCGGAGTAAAAGTGGTCCTTAATCAACTGATCAAAATAGGTTGCATCTTCAAATTCATTTGAACTAATGGCCAGAAAGAAGCCATTAAGAAAAATAGAGTTAAGGGCAGGACGAGAGGAATCTAGGAGAAGCTTGAAATCCTCCCTTTGGACCAACTCCTCTGTGTATTGTCGATAGAGGCGACTAGAGAAAAGTGGAGAGGTCAGAGAAAACAGGTTTAATTCAAAATTTCCCCAGATTGTGACAGAGAAGAGATAATCATGGAGGAAATCCAGTTCCTCTTGGCTAGCGGTGAGCTCCACCTCAGGATAGAAGCCAAGCATTTGGACTTTGAGAATAATGCTGGCTAAGAGGTCTTCTTTTTTGTGATGTTTCTGATAGGCTAGCTGGTAGCTTTGGTACAAGGCTTGGTCGTGTTCTAAGCTCATGTTTTCATAGTGCTCTTTCAACAATTTGGGAATAAAAGAGTGCTGATCGATTCCAGCTAGATGGGAAAACTCACTGAGGCTGGTTTTGATCTGTTGAAGGGCCTGAAAAAAACGTTGGGTCGTCAGGTCATTTTCCCCTCTTTCAAATCGAGATAGCATGGAGCGTGAAAATTCGCCACCCGTAGCCTCCTCTAAAGAGATGTGGCGACTTTCACGTATTTGCCGAAAAACTGCTCCGATATCTTTCATGAATTCTCCTCTATCTAACATTGCTCAATGCCCTAGCAAGTGACCCTCTTTTGTCCAAGAGATGGTGGGACCTTGTGTACAACACCAATTGGCCTAGTTACTGTATCTTTTTTCATGATTATAACAAATTTTTGAGGAGACTTCTTGGTTGAGGGGCAGCTTCATGATATACTAGTAGTATCTAGAAGATTTGAGGACAAAAGAATGAACCTATTTACACAAGAAATCCGTAAAAATCCTGAAGGACTAGCCTTTGATCAAGAGTTGGATTTGCTCAAAGAATTGCAAAAGCGTAATCCAGAAATTCTTGATTTAAAGAATGTGACAGCGACAGGACGAGTAGCCTATGATACAGGCCTCTATGTCTTGGATTACCAGTTGAGCTATACCATCGTTTTGGCATCTAGCCGAAGCATGGAGCCTGTTGAGCTTCAAGAGAGCTATCCTGTAACAGAGGTGTTTGCGGAGGATGTACAGTCTGACGCAGATATCGAGGCCCTAGAGGAAGACTTGATCCTTCCAATCGAAGGTGGGAAGATTGACCTGAGTGAGAGTGTAGCGGATAATATTCTGCTCAATATTCCCCTCAAGGTTCTCACTCCAGAAGAAGAGGCTGGACAAGGTTTTATCGAAGGCAATGATTGGAAAATCCTATCCGAAGAAGAATACCAAGCCGCTCAAGCGATTAAGAAAGAAGAAAACAATCCTTTCGCCGGTCTAAATGGCTTGTTTGACGAAGAATAAGCTAGAGATTACATTTGATAAATTTAGACATAAATACAGGTCTTTTCTTTGAGGAAAGGCCTTCTTTTGACATACTAGGATTAATAAATAACAGAGGGGAGACCTCTAAAAAAGGAGAAAAAGTATGGATACTTTATTTATTCCAGGTTGGTTGATTACCGGCCTAATAGTCGCAGTTATTATTTTGATTTTGCTTGTTAAAGGTTATGTGAACGCTAAACCCAACGAAGTCGTGGTCATTACCGGTCTTCGGAAACAACGTCACTTGCGTGGGAAAGCTGGCTTTATGATTCCCTTTGTCGAACAACGCTCTTATCTTGATATTGAGCAATTCTCGACAGATGTTCGGACGTCAGAAGCAGTCCCAACACTGGACTTCATTAACGTCCGTGCCGATGCAGCTGTTAAATTAAAAATTGGTACAACCGATGAAATGATTGCCCGGGCTGCAGAAAACTTCTTGAACTGGAATACGACAGATATTTCCAACTCTGTCCAAGATGTCTTGGAAGGAAACCTGCGGGAAGTGATCGGTCAGATGGAGCTCCGTAAGATGGTCAATGACCGTCAAGAGTTTGCCTCAAAAGTGCAAGATAACGTAGCGCCAGACTTGGCTAAAATGGGTCTAGAAGTCATCGCCTTTACGGTTCAATCCTTCTCTGATGAAGGGGGAGTCATCGATAACCTCGGGATTGAAAATGTTGAAACCATTAAGAAAGATGCCTTGATTGCCAAAGCCAAAGCAGAACGCGAACGCAAGGAAGTCGAAGCAGAACAAGATAAATTGGCCAACGACAAACGCGTCGCTGCCGATCTTGAAATCGCGCAAAAACAAAACGAATTAAAACTCAAACAAGCAGCCCTCAAGCAAGAAGCAGATATTGCCCAAGCAAAAGCAGATGCCGCTAAAGGGATTGAGGCAGAAGTGCAACGTCGTGAACAAGAGCGCGTGGCAGCCGAAGCCAATATCATGAAACAGGAAAAAGAAGCGGAAGTCAAAGAGCGCGAAGTTAAGGTTCGTGAGCAAGAATTGGATGCCAACATCCGCAAACAAGCTGAAGCTGAAAAATATGCGCGTCAACAAGCTGCAGAAGCAGAATTGATTGAACGCCAACGTAAGGCGGAAGCAGAACTCTTCGAAACACAAAAAGAAGCCGAAGCTCGAAAAGCCCAAGCCGAAGCTGAGAAATTTGCCCAATTGCAAGAGGCCGAAGCTATTGAAGCCAAAGGTCGTGCTGAGGCTGAAGCCATTCGCTTGAAACTGGAAGCTGAAGCCAAAGGTTTGGACCAAAAGGCCGAAGCGATGAAGAAAATGCAAGAAGCAGCCATTACTGAAATGGTCGTTGACAAGTTGCCTGAAATTGCGCGTGCTGTCGCAGAACCATTAACCAAGGTGGATAAGATCACCATGTACGGGGAAGGCAATGCTTCTAAGATGGTGGGCGATATTATGCAAAGTATCGACCAAGTCTCTCAAGGAGCCGGATTTGATATTCGTCAATTGCTAGCAGGAGCTCTTGGGGTCAATATGACGGTCAATAAACTCAAAGAAGGAGAACAACCGGTCATTGAAGCAGAGGAGTTAGCTTCTAAAGAAGATTAATGCCATTCATCAAGAAGTGTCTGAGAACTGTTTCTCGGGCACTTTTGTTTTTAAGATCAAATGATTTGCATGATCTTCTCCCTCTTAGAGAAGGTGGGAAGCTATTTTCTGCTTTCTTTTGAGGAGGAAAAATGGTAGAATAAAGGCAAACTATAAAGAGGAGTGTCACATGACTAAAGCAAACTTTGGTGTTGTTGGTATGGCCGTAATGGGTCGTAACCTTGCCCTTAATATCGAATCTCGTGGCTATACAGTTGCCATTTATAACCGTAGTAAAGAAAAAACAGAAGATGTGATTGCTTGCCATCCTGATAAAAACTTTGTGCCAAGCTATGATATCGAAAGCTTCGTAAACTCAATCGAAAAACCACGTCGTATCATGCTTATGGTTCAAGCAGGACCTGGTACAGACGCAACCATCCAAGCCCTTCTTCCACACTTGGATAAAGGTGATATCTTGATCGATGGAGGAAATACTTTCTATAAAGATACCATCCGTCGTAATGAAGAATTAGCGAACTCAGGAATCAACTTTATCGGTACAGGTGTATCTGGTGGTGAAAAAGGTGCCCTTGAAGGTCCTTCTATCATGCCTGGTGGACAAAAAGAAGCATATGACTTGGTAGCTGACGTTCTTGAAGAAATCTCTGCAAAAGCGCCTGAAGATGGAAAACCATGTGTGACATACATCGGTCCTGATGGAGCTGGTCACTACGTGAAAATGGTCCACAACGGGATCGAGTACGGGGATATGCAATTGATCGCAGAAAGCTATGACCTCATGCAACACTTGCTTGGCCTTTCTGCAGAAGACATGGCTGAAATCTTTACGGAGTGGAACAAGGGTGAATTGGACAGCTACTTGATTGAAATCACAGCTGATATCTTGAAACGCAAAGACGATGAAGGTCAAGATGGACCAATCGTAGACTACATCTTGGACGCTGCAGGAAACAAAGGAACTGGTAAATGGACTAGCCAATCAGCGCTTGACCTTGGTGTACCATTGTCACTCATCACTGAGTCAGTATTTGCTCGTTACATCTCTGCCTACAAAGAAGAACGTGTACACGCTAGCAAGGTTCTTCCAAAACCAGCTGCATTCAAATTTGAAGGAGACAAGGCTGAGTTGATCGAAAAAATTCGTCAAGCCCTTTACTTCTCAAAAATCATCTCTTACGCACAAGGTTTTGCGCAATTGCGTGTTGCTTCTAAAGAAAACAACTGGAACTTGCCATTTGCGGACATCGCATCTATCTGGCGCGATGGATGTATCATCCGTTCTCGTTTTTTGCAAAAGATCACAGATGCTTACAACCGCGATGCAGATCTTGCTAACCTTCTATTGGATGAGTACTTCTTGGATGTCACTGCTAAGTACCAACAATCAGTTCGTGACATTGTAGCTCTTGCTGTTCAAGCAGGTGTACCTGTACCAACCTTCTCAGCAGCCATCACTTACTTCGATAGCTACCGTTCAGCGGATCTTCCAGCGAACTTGATCCAAGCACAACGTGACTACTTTGGTGCTCACACATACCAACGTAAAGACAAAGAAGGTACCTTCCACTATTCTTGGTACGACGAAAAATAATCTTGCTCTATGGTCAAACGAGTTCTACTAGTAGAAAATGAGAAGCAAATCGCTCGCTTCATTGATTTGGAACTTCAAAAAGAAGGGTACCAAGTTGATGTGGTCGAGGATGGAAAAGCGGGTCTGGCTTTGATTGCTGCGACCAAATATGATCTGATCTTGTTTAATTACGATTTGTCAGATATGTCTGGTGAAACATTCGCAGAGGAAATCAGTCGGATTCGCCCAGCTTCTGTTTTGATTGTTTTGGATAGCCGCGAAAAAATTGCTGAGCACAAAGAGAGTATTCAGCGCTTTGCCGTTTCCTATATGGTTAAACCCTTTATTATCAGCGATTTGGTAGATAAGATCACAGCCATTTTTAGAGGACGTGATTATATTGACCAACATTGTAGCCAGATGAAAATCCCAACATCATACCGCAATTTGCGCATTGATGTGGAACACCATACCGTCTATCGTGGGAAAGACATGATTAGTTTAACCCGCAGAGAGTATGATCTCTTAGCGACTCTGATGGGAAGCAAAGGGGTGGTAACACGAGATCAGTTGTTGGAAAGTGTCTGGAAGTACGAGAGTACAGGTGAGACTAATATTGTGGACGTCTATATCCGTTATCTCCGTGGGAAAATTGATCTACCCGGTCAAAAAAGCTATATTAAGACCGTTCGTGGGATTGGCTATGCCATGCAAGACACATTAGAATAAAATATTCGAACCCTTAGAGGGTTCGAATATTTTTATGACTCAAGGGAAACGTTTGCGTTTGGAAAGGATGGGTTTTAAAAAGGATTTGGCTAAAAAAAGATAAAAAAAGATAAAATTTAGAGAAAAAATGAATGTAAGGCTTTACAAATTTTTAAAATGTGGTATACTAGAAACAAATTAAGCGCAAACGTTTTCTTAAAAACAAAAGCTACAAAAGTCCTCTGACAATATTTCTGCGGACGAAAAGAGCAACTGGTGTGATCAATTCTTTTTATTATCAGAAGACCCTAACAGGCATAGGCTAGACAGTATTTTCCGACAAAAACTTGTAGAAAACAATCTGCCTATAACCGGTTTTATAACCTGTACTATAGGAGAAACTTACACAATTCCAACTCATACAGAACTGATAAAAAAAGAAGTTTATCGAAAAAACAAAGACAAGAATCAAGATATCATACTGAAGGTTTACATAGACTTACCTATGATAATGCTCATCAACCGTCCCTATACTTATATTCTCCTTGCTGTATGGCTAATATGTACAACAGGAGTTGCCATCTATTTTAGGAGAGTTAAATCATACCAACGAAATATCATCTTACGTACACACATTCAGACTCTTTCCGACAATCCACATAATAACACACTCCAACCTACCGGAAAAGAAATAAGCAAAGGATACTATTGGGACATACAACATGTCTGTTTACAACACGAAGGCAAAAAGATAAAACTGAAAGGATTAAACTTAAAATATTTTCAAGCTTTTATTAATGATCAGGATTTTTTATTGCTTTATAAACAACTGGCAGCCTTTCATCACCTCAATGAAAAAACGGAACTGCATATTGTAAAATCCCGGGCATATCAGGTAATCAGCCAACTGAAAGTCACACTCAAAGAGGTAGATATTGACATTATATCTATACGGGACATTGGCTACCAACTTTTGTTCAATGCAAATCAGACTAAAAATAATACCTCATCCCTTCCCAAAGAAACAAAACTAAAGGCATAACAGGGAAAAAAGAACATGTCGTTTTTTTAGTTTATTCACACTTTACCCATAGGGGAAAACCTCCGATCTTGAGTTTTAATGGCAGAAACCATAAAAAAACAAGATTATGAAACAAAGCAAAAAACTGATGGCACTTCCCCTCTTCTATGCATTGATGCTGACTGCATGCAATAACAACAACAGCATTCCAAGCAGCTATATCGGATTCAAGAATACGCAACAAACCATTACTTACGATCCGGCACAGGACATTCAGACTTTCTCCGTCACCATCATTTCAGGAGAGAAAATGACTGAAGACACCCGACTTTCCATCAGATGCTCCGGACAAAGCTTTGCACATCCTGAAGACAACAATCCCATCTTCCCGAAGGGGAAAAAAGAACTGAGCTTCAACATCAAGCTAAAC
>OKRY01004177.1_pt1 | contig 10246 bp, 7 predicted proteins | sample 1601121 | NCBI WGS metagenome assembly OKRY01 (sample SAMEA3541546, study PRJEB24748) | human gut metagenome | biome: human gut; feature: human-associated habitat; material: faeces | place: China | collected 2012
ACTGTATCATACGGCATTTTCAGTTCAGAAAATGCCTACCCGTGTACAGTAACATGCCGTTCTATTCCTGCAGATATTTCATTCTCTGCTCCTTGCTCAGCTTAGACGGATCGATGTAAAACGGATACCAGTTTTCTGTATTTTCTGTATTTTCTGTGTTTTCTGTGTTTTCTGTGTTTTCTGTGTTTTCTATGTCCTCTGCTTCAGACACCACCGTCTGCTGATTCTCTGTATCATGACCCCCAAACAGAACACTGGCACTTGCTTCGGTAATGGTCTGCTCATAATACATGTCATTCATCCAGACATAATCCTGATAATTTAATGCCGGAATCAATGCCTCCAGATCCTTAGCATCACGATACAGGACCGTCCTGCTTCGATTTCCGTCGCCTTCCGGATAGGAGGTGATCTGGATACCGGAAACATTCTCTGTATTTAATTCTGTAAAGTCTACTCCCGCCTCTTTTAACAAGATAATCGTTCCCGTAAAGGACGGATACACCGGATAATAACACCGATTACTGATATACTCTGCAGAATACCCGTAGTCTGACAGTCCTCTCAGGCTTTCTATACGACTGATTCCTTCACACTGGTTCTTTGTACGGAACTGGATCGTTGCCATCGGATATTCTTTCTTCCTGGTTTCTATGGTCAGGGATTTTAACTCGCTCTGGTACACCTCCAGCAGATGCTCCTGCATCTGGTGGTCGATCTCTACCTTCTGTACCTGGTTATACTGCTGAAAATAGATCTCTTCGGTGTCCTGGGAGCTCTGGCTTAAAACCGGGTATTTTCCCATTTTAAATTCCACGCTGTCATAAATCTGGGTCCAGCATTCCTCTGCTTCTGCATTCATACGGATCGTATAAGTTCTGTTGACCTTTTTCCCACTGCTCAGACGGTACTGCACCGCGATCGTCTTCCAGATATCATCTTGTCTTTCCACATCCCAGATGCTTCCGATCCGTCCATTCTCCTTACGCAGCTCTTTCTGCACCTGGATACCATTTTTCACCAGCTCCATCACCGGATAACTATCAGTCAGTTCCATATGTTCCAGTAGATATACATTTTCATCCCCATAATCCCAATGCGGCTGCTTTGACTCATCTTCCGGAATCTCTACCTGTCCGTAAGTCACCCAGGTATCATCGTCTTCCATATTGATGGCCATGCTCTGAATCTTTCCGGTATCCGGCATCCAGGTGTCATAACCAAACCAGTCCTTAAAGCCTGCCATGGAAAGTCCCAGAGTCACCAGAAGACAGCCCGCAAGATAGATTTTCCGGTCAAACAGCCGCCGGAAATCCATCCGGTAAATGATCTCGATGATGCAGTGTGTCAGTACCGTACCAACTACCGCTCCCACTGACAGCCAGATCACCGTAGCTCTCAGCGCAAAGAAGAACATACCAAACACCACGCCCACCGGGATCACGATCAGAACCCGGATCACATTTTCTGTCTTCGGAAATGCCATAGCCTTTCCTGCCGCCTCAGAGGGGCGCAGCCAGTACAGGCAATAGGTACCGACAGCAAGGACCACCGTCACCAGAAACGCCGTCACCACCGCTCCGGTCACATTCCGTCCTTCACCAAAATTCCCCAGGGCGTACACATATGCCGTAAATGGTGATGTCCTTTCCAACAGCTTCTCAAACAGATCACTGATAGCCGCTGTCTCCCGGTAGGTTTTAAACCATGTGTCCATATACGCCATGGAAAGTCCCACCACCGCCGGTCCGTAGGAGAAAAATACCACAGTTCCCAGCAGCGCTACCACGATATTGCCCGTCAGCATCATAGCCGCAGATACCGTCGTGTAAAGCAGGCTGTAAAATACCACGTTGATCAGCGCTCCCATCCAGATTCTTCCTGTATGAATGCCGCCACTGATTCCACATCTTCCGGCTAAAAGAATGGTCACTGCCGTAAATACCAGATAAACCGCCGCTGTCACCCAGATTCCATTGAAATAATTGGCGATATAGAGTACATGGCGTTTCACCGGAATGCTGTGATAAAAATCCACCTTTTTACTGTTATGCAGATAACAGAAGCTGGTCACTGCCCACAAAACAGCCGCCCCGATCAGAACTGCCGCAGCCATGGGATTTACCTTCAGCAAGGACAGAATATTCGCCTCCATGTATTCTCTGGTGGATTCATTCCATTTTCCTGCCTGCTCTGCGTATTCACTGCACTTGACCGCAATCGGGAAAATCTGTGCAAAGATCAGAGCCAGGACTGTCAGCGCAATGGCCCAGACACGCCGTTTTAAATCCTCTGCCATTAATTTAAAGGATAAGTTTTTTGATGTCATAACCAGCCACCTCCGTTTCACTGATAAAGATCTCCTCCAGGGACAATGGAATGATCTCCGCAAAGATCGGGTGATACTGCTCCATCCGCGCCTCGATCTCTTCCCTGGTTCCACGCACCGTCAGGGTACACAGACTTCCTCTGGCATCTGCATGGATAATGTCCAGAGTCTTCAGATCTGCCACATTCATTCCAGGAACCAGCACACACTGGAGCTTATGGATATTTAACTTCATGTCCTCCAGATCCTTGGAAAGAAGGATTCCTCCCTTATGTAACAGTCCTACATGGTCGCAGATATCCTCCAGCTCCCGCAGGTTGTGGGAAGCGATGATCGGCGTCAGGTTTCTCTCCTCCATGTCACCTATAAAAATACTTTTCACTGTCTGCCGCATCACCGGGTCCAGTCCGTCAAATGTCTCGTCACAGAACAGATAATCCGTCCCGGCGCACACACCACAGATCACGGAAACCTGTTTTTTCATACCTTTGGAAAATGTATTGATCTTCCGTTTCCGGTCCAGTTCAAAGCTGTCCATCAGATGGATGAACCGGTTTTTATTAAATTTCGGGTAAACGCCCATATAAAACTTCATCAGCTGCTCCGGAGTGGAATTGCTGAAGAAATACTGGTCATCGGAAATATAGAAAAACCGTGACTTCACCTCCACATTCTCATATACTTCCTTCCCATCGATGGTCACAGAGCCCTCATCCGGTTTCAAAACACCGCTGAGCATCCGCAAAAAGGTACTTTTGCCTGCTCCGTTGGTGCCGATCAGTCCAAATACACTGCCATCCCGGATCTGGGCATTTATATGGTCCACTGCCATCAGACTTCCAAACCGTTTGGTCAGATTTTTCGCCTCTATCATACGCTTTACGCCTCCCTTTCTGTCTCATTTTCCTCATAGATCCTGACGATCTGCTCCCACAGTTGCTCCTTGGTCACCCCCAGAGCACAGGCTTCCTTAGCCAGATCCACCTGCCGCTGCAGCACTTCCTGTCTCCCGGCTTCCTTCACATGGCCGTTGTCCGCCACAAAGCTTCCTTTTCCCTTGATGGAATAGATGTATCCCTGCCGTTCCAGCTCCGCATAAGCCCTCTGGATCGTATTCGGGTTGATGGACAATTCCATGGCCAGGCTCCGCACTGATGGCAGCTGACTGTCTTTCTCCAGCGCCCCTGTCAGCATCAGCTCCTGGAACCGGGAAATCACCTGCTCATAGATCGGACGCCTGTCCCGATAATCCAGTATGATCATAAAGTCCCTCCTTTTTGAATCAAACACCGCAACCGTTCTCCATGTTTTCTGTATGAACCGTATGATGTGTTTTAACTGTATTAATTATCTTAATACAGTTATAGTACAGATTCATACAGTTGTCAAGATGGAATTGGAAAATATAGAAAAATAAACTCCCTAACAAAAAGAGTCGAAACAGTGACCATATCACCATTCGACTCTCTCTCTTTACAACAATCCTTTGATTCTTGCCAGTTCAACTTCATTCAAGGTTTTCCCTGAATATAGTACTTTCAATTCTCCCCAGTCAGTGCGATTAACTCTAGTTAACGAATCTAACTTAACAAATGACGACAACACAAAGGGGGGGATTATATGACCGTAATCTCTCATTGGTCGGAAATGCAAGAAAAAGATACAAAGGGATTCTATATTTTCCATCAAACGAAACACTTTGCTTGACAAACTCGGAAAAAAGCATCTTCGCTATGGGAAATGCTTTCTTCCTAAATATTTATTTTATCTTCCGGCCTCTTCGTCCCAGCTGCCATCCTCTTTCACATACCAGCCATCCGGTGTCCGGCGCTTTGTATACATAATACCGGCGGTGCCGTCAGAATTGGGATTCAGATAGTACCATTTTCCGTTGATGAACTGCCATCCGGTCAGCATACCCTGGTTTTCGTCCATATAGAACCAGCCCTGGTAAATGGTGTCGTAGATCCAGCCGCTGCTTATATAGCCGTCAGCGCCAAATGCCCACCATCTGCCGTTGATCTTCTCCCAATGATATGCGCCTGCGCGGCCCATTGGCCAGGTGCCGTCACTGTAGCGGAGCCACCAGCCTTTAGCGTCTTTCATCCAATGGCTGTAGCCATCGTTCACTGCCTGGTTGTTTGCGCCGGTGATCACGCCCTGTTCCTCGTTCCGGTATCCCTTCTGGCTGTCTTTGGTTACTTTGCCGGACTGGCCTGGGCTTACTTTTACAACACTTGCATTGGAATCGTCACGGTCGGAACGGTCCCGGTCAGAACTGGAACTGCCATTACCGGAATTTCCGCTGCCAGAGTTTCCGTTATTGGAGCTTCCATTATTGGAACTGCTGCCTCCGGAAGTGCTGGTTCCAGAGTTATTTCCGGAATTGTTTCCAGAATCATTTCCGGAATTACCGCCGGATGAACTTTCCTTCGGAGTCACCGTCACTGCAACGGTTTTGACCGCGTCATTGAAATTCGCCATAGATGCTTTCACATATACCAGATACGTTCCCGCCTCTGTAAAGCCTGGGATCTCGTTCTGGTAATTAACGCCGTCCTTGGAGTAGGTAAATACAGCATCCGGGCTTGCATTTTCAAGTCCGGTTTCCACAGAAGCATTGATCTTTGGCTGCTGCTCGGTACCGTTGTAGGTGAGCGGGGCTGCGGATACGGTCATGGACGCGAAATCACGAGGCTTGATAACGCCTTTCAGTGATGAAGTCTTGTTTATCAGCTCATAATTATCCAACTGATTACCTGCTAAAGTAATAATTGTCGCATCTATATAGTGTTCTCCAACATCTGCACTCCGATATGCATATTTGACCTGGTCCACATGAATATCCTGGAAAGCAGGCACACCAGAATCGCTGGAAAGCGTAACAAGTACCTTCTGCTCTTCTGTAACATTCGTAGTTCCATCGTAAACTTTATCTAGCGGGCCTCCTTCCATTTGTGATTTTAATTTACACTTATTGATTGTAAATGAAGCGTCCATCACATTTTCCCAGTAATTTCTTTTAGCTCCCATCAGTCGAACGATATATGTTCCAGCATCCTTTAACTCTTCAACTGGATTTCCATCCTGATCTGTCCAACCCAATATTGTATAATCCGTGCTGTCAACTTTATTTCCAGAAAAACCTGACCAATTTTCAAACACTTCTACTTTTATTTCCGAATTCCTGACTTTTCCATTATAAACGACCGTTTGTGGATTGACCGTTACAGCCACATTGTCCTTCGTAAACTCACGTCGTTCAATATTTATTGGATCGTTGGAACGAAATACTTTCGACTCGTAATTATCCGTTATCACTTTTACAAATACATACTGATCAAACGTTGCATTTATAATCTTTGGGCACTCTGACTTCCATTGATCTTCTAGTAACGTACTGCTATCCTTTGTTGCAGCCAGTTGATATTCGTACCTTGCATCCGCTGGGATATCAGGCGATTTATATTCAATTGCAGCTGCTGGATATCCCTCAGCACCATTATATACACCCTTAGCAGCATCTAAATTCACTGTCCATGTATTAGGAAAGGCTGCTTTATCAACAGTCAATGTTATCGTAACCGGCGTACCTTCTTTATATAGTCCACTCGCCAGTGTTTTCACCTGTATATTAAAAACTCCAGCCTTTTTTACCGTCAGCAAACCTTTTGACTCGTCAATCGTTCCTTCACCCTTAGATTCACTTCCTGTATAACCAACGAGTTTATATTGCAGAGCTCCGGCGTTAGCCGGTTTCTGAATATTGGCAAGCTGTTGTACATCGATCGATGTGTTTTCGCTATATACGGCACGTATATTCGCTGTAAAACCTGCTATTTCTGTCGGTTCCTGCTTTGCAGAATCTGGTATACTTCCATTTCCACTAATTGTGCCATTGTTTTCTAATGTTCCACCCTCGCTAGCATCCACTTCCCGATTTACAGTTAAATTTCCATTATTTATCAGCGTACTTCCCTCTTCAAGCTTTACTCCATCCACAGTCAGAGTTGCGTTTTTCTCTACCGTCATCGTTTTTCCAGAAGCAACATCAAGAATATCCACCGTTAACTTTCCTGAATTCTTAATCACTGTGGAATCTCCACCAGCAACAAACCCTAAGAGATTAGCTTCTGAAGAAACAGCCATCTCGCCTCCGGATAATTCAAACTTACCTATTGTATACAATCCCTGGCAATCGTTTCCTATTACTTTCATCTTACCACCAGTCATGCTAAACCGGCCTTTTACATACATGCCATACCTAATCTTTCCCCCAGCCTTGGTTCCGCTTGCAGTAATATCTCCACCCTTAACCAGTAACGTTCCTGTCGACCCAATCAGAATTCCCGATACTTTTCCATCATCACGCCCTCCAAGCCACTTTGATGCACTTGCATTAATAGTACCACTCTCAATGGTTAAAGTTCCTCCAAGATTGATACCAGATCCCGTATTCCTTCCACGCGCATTTAAAGTACCATCACCTTTAATGGTTACCGTCGCTTCATCATTAATGTAGAACGCATCAGTGCCATTAGTTTTTAAAGTTGTTACATCTAATGTATTTGTTCCAACTAGCGTAATTGTCCAGTTTGACCAACTGCTCAAATACAAACTATTCATGTTTACATTCTGCAAAGTTAAATAATGAGATCCGTTTGCGTAACTAAGACGGATTCCCATACCCGCTAGTTCATTATACGAACCTGAGTAGTTATTTCCATCCCAATAAATAGATTTTTCAGTTCCATCTTTCATTACTGACATTAACGGCGTTGTTACAGGCATTACTGCCTGGTCTCCCACCACAGACACTTCCACCACCAGCGCATTCACGCCTTCTGCCAGCTCATATCCCTCTTCCAGTTCTGCCTTAAACTCATACGTGCCTTCCAGTGGCCAACGTCCTTCTTCGTCCTGCACATACTCCGTGCAAACCCAGTTGGTGATCTGCAGATTCTTTTCTTCCCAATCTTCACCGTCTCCCACCTGGGCGATGATGGCCTGTGGTAAATACTCGGTGACTTCTGTAAAGGACGGCTGGGCTTCCTCAGTGATTCCGGTCAGCTCCAGCCTGCCATCGAGCAGATTTTCCTCCGGATCAAACCAGGACCAGGACAGGATCTTCGTCTGCACAGCAGGTGTCACCGTTCCACCTGGATTGATTGTAGTGTCTTCCGCATTGGATGGTGTGCTGACAGAAACAACCCCCCCGTCTTCTGTATCTTTCTGATCTGCATTGGATGGAGTTCCAACTTTCCTTGCATCAGCATCGTTATTTTCCAAATCTTCTGTATCCAGTATACAACCGCTTTCTACGCTGCAGACATGGGTACATTCCGTTGGTTCCAGTTCACCGGTCTGGGACATGGTGGCTGTCTCATCTGCATCTCCATAGCACTCTGCCGTATGCACATGAACGCACCTATTTTTTCCTGTCTCCTGCAGCACATCTCCCCATGCCGTATTTCCCAGAACTGTCGATACTGCCAGCGACATCGTCATCCATGCCGCCGCTGCTCTTCGTGTATTCTTCATTCGCCCATCTCCCTTTTCTGCTCTTTATTCTGAAAAGCCATTTTCGGCTAATTTGCTACTTTTATTATCGAAAAACCGGACCGATATGTCAAGCAAATGTACACAAGATGTTATTTTTCTGCACAAGATGTTAAAAATCGGAAGATTGGCGGAAAATCAACCGGGAAATTGGCGAAAAAAGGGGAGCCCCACCTCTCCCGCGAATCTCACGGAACAGATGGGGCTCCCCACACCGTTTGGACACAAATAACTATATTCATATTTGAAAGTCAACTGCTCCGTGCTATTGCACTCCCGCAGTTGACAACGACATTCGCAATCCGTGCTACCGCCCTACTTGCTCATGCCGTTTAGCTCGTCCAATAGTTATGAATTCGTTCATGCAAGCATGACTCATCCATAACTACTGTCCGAGACTTTCATCGCTAAATTAGTCGTTTCCGTACAGAGTAACCAGCTTGGACAGATACTCGTATCTCTCCTTAGCCTCTGCCTCGTTCTTAGCGAACAGTTTTGCAGCTCTCTCAGGGTTCTTCATAGCTAAGGATGCGTAACGAACCTCACCCTTTAAGAAGTCCTGATAGCCTTCCATCTTAGGAGCCTTGCTGTCTAAGGAGAACTTCTTCTCAGCAGCTGGGTTGAAGCGGAAGTTGTTCCAGTAACCTGTCTCAACTGCCAGTTTCTCCTCAGTCTGAGCTTTTGCCATACCCTTCTTGATACCATGGTTGATACATGGAGCGTAAGCAAGGATTAAGGATGGTCCTGGATATGCCTCAGCCTCAGCCAGAGCCTTAGCGGTCTGTGCCGGGTCAGCACCCATGGAGATCTGTGCTACATATACATAACCGTAGGACATTGCAATGCTTGCAAGGTCTTTCTTCTTGGTCTCTTTACCACCAGCAGCGAACTGAGCAACCGCACCAGTCTTGGTAGCCTTGGAAGCCTGTCCACCTGTATTGGAGTAAACCTCGGTATCGAATACCATGACGTTGATATCTTTACCGGAAGCCAGAACGTGGTCTACGCCGCCGAAGCCGATATCATAAGCCCATCCGTCACCACCGAAGATCCACTGGGACTTCTTAGCCAGATAGTTCTTATTCTTAACGATGTATTTGCAGGTATCGCACTCGCAGCCATCTAATGCAGCTACCAGCTTGTCAGTTGCAGTACCGTTCAGAGCGCCGATACCAAATGTATCTAAGTACTCCTGGCAGGCAGCTTTCACTTCATCAGAAGCTTTATCGCTTGCAGCAACCTTCTCTACCTTCTCTTTTAACTCGTCACGGATTGCGTTCTGAGCCAGTAACATACCGTAACCGAACTCTGCTGCATCCTCGAACAGGGAGTTATCCCATGCAGGACCCTGTCCCTTCGCATTTACAGTATATGGTGTGGATGGTGAGGAGTTACCCCAGATAGAAGAACATCCAGTTGCGTTCGCAATGTACATTCTGTCACCAAATAACTGTGTGATCAATTTTGCGTAAGGTGTCTCACCACAACCTGCACAAGCTCCGGAGAACTCTAACAGAGGCTGTTTGAACTGAGAACCTTTTACAGTAGCCTCTTTGAACTTGTCAACAACTTCTGTCTTGATCGGCAGAGTTACTGCATAGTCAAATGCTGGCTGCTCATCTAAATGTTTCTCTAATTTATCCATGGTCAGAGTCTCTGCTCTGTTGTTTCCTGGACATACGTTAGCACAGGAACCACATCCGGTACAGTCAAGTACGGAGATAGCCATGGTGAACTTGTATCCTGGCATACCCTTTAAGTCAACAACCTGTGTTCCTGCTGGAACGTTAGCTGCTTCCTCTTCGGTCATAGCTACTGGACGGATAACTGCGTGTGGACATACATAAGAACACTGGTTACACTGAACACAGTTCTCTGCGTGCCATACTGGTACGTTAACTGCGATACCACGTTTCTCGTATGCTGCAGAACCGGATGGTGTGTTACCATCTACATAATCCTTGAATGCAGATACTGGTAATGTGTTACCTTCCTGAGCGCTTACCTTGGACTGGATGTTGTTTACGAAATCAACAACGTCTTTTCTTGCGCCGGAAACGGTCTTGTAATCCAGGCCTTCGTCTCCACAGTTCTTCCAGCTTTCTGGAACCTCAACCTTCACAACGCCGTTAGCGCCTGCGTCGATTGCTGCCCAGTTCTTCTTAACAACGTCCTCACCCTTACGGCCATAGGTCTTCTGAGCTGCTTCCTTCATTAACTGGATAGCCTTCTCCTCTGGGATGATGCCAGTCAGTTTGAAGAATGCGGACTGTAAAATGGTGTTGATACGTGTTGGTCCCATACCGGTCTCGATACCGATCTTAACACCGTCGATGGTGTAGAAGTTGATGTTGTGAT
>OKRY01004178.1_pt1 | contig 10245 bp, 7 predicted proteins | sample 1601121 | NCBI WGS metagenome assembly OKRY01 (sample SAMEA3541546, study PRJEB24748) | human gut metagenome | biome: human gut; feature: human-associated habitat; material: faeces | place: China | collected 2012
GTATGAAACTGATTATTCTGGGGGATGCTTCTACCCTGACCCGCCATGCCTTTTACCGGAAGTTGTATCAGTACATCGGACAGTTGCATGAATAAACCGGAACCACGGGTGCCGGTACCCGACTGACAGCGGTCTTCGGATACCGGCATCCGCAGTTCCGTGCGGAAGTCCGTCCTTCAGTTCCGTTCCGGTATTTTCCACTTACATTTCAACTAAAAAATATTGCGTTTCAGCGTGCAGTAAATCAAGGATTTGCAAATATAGACCTAAAGCATTATCTTTGTCTTCGGATTTTTATAACCCTTTATTACTTTAAATTATTGTTATGTTACTCGATTTACTGCAATCTTCTTATTTTTCTATTTTTCTGATTGTGGCTTTAGGCTTTATGCTGGGACGTATCAAAATAGCGGGACTTTCGCTCGATGTGTCGGCCGTCATTTTCATCGCACTGGCATTTGGCCATTGGGGAGTGTCGATTCCCAAGGAACTGGGAAATTTCGGACTGGTATTGTTTATCTTTACCATCGGTATCCAGGCGGGACCGGGTTTTTTCAGTTCGTTCCGGAGCAAGGGAAAGACACTGATTCTGATTACTTTGCTGATTGTGGCTTCGGCCTGTCTGACCGGAGTGGGACTGAAATATTTCTTTGACATCGATACGCCCAGTCTGGTGGGGCTGATTGCCGGAGCGCTGACCAGTACGCCGGGATTGGCGGTGGCCATCGACAGTACGCAGTCGCCGCTGGCTTCCATTGCTTATGGTATCGCCTACCCGTTTGGGGTCATCGGGGTGATTCTGTTCGTGAAGCTGTTGCCCAAGTTGTTGAGAATCGACCTGGAGGAGGAGGCCAAGCGGCTGGAAAGGGAACGGCGCAGCCAGTTTCCGGAGCTCAAGACTTGTCTGTTCAGGGTGAGCAACCCGACGGTGTTCGGACGGACGCTCATGCAGCTGAACGTGCGGTCGATGACGGGGGCTATCATCTCCAGACTGCAGCGGGGACAGGAAATCATTATCCCGAAGGCGCATACTGTCATCGAAAAGGATGACTGTATACAGGCGGTAGGAAGTGAGGAGTCGCTGAACAACCTTGCGCTGATGCTCGGTTCGCGCGAGGAGGGAGAGTTGCCGTTAAGCAATACGCAAAGCATTGAATCGCTGCTGCTCACCAAAAAGGATATGATCGGAAAACAGCTCTGCGACCTGAACCTGCAGCGCAACTTCGGCTGTACGGTGACGCGTGTACGGCGAAGCGGTATCGATCTTTCGCCTTCGGCCAACCTGGAACTGAAATTGGGCGACAAGCTGATGGTGGTCGGTGAGAAAGAGGGCTTACAGGGAGTTGCCGCACTGATTGGAAACGATGCGAAAAAGTTGTCGGATACGGACTTCTTCCCTATCGCAATGGGTATTGTGCTGGGAGTGCTGTTCGGCAAACTGAATATTTCCTTCGGCGGGGGACTGTCTTTCTCTCCCGGACTGACCGGTGGTATTCTGATGATGGCACTGGTACTGAGTGCAATAGGTAAGACCGGACCGATACTGTGGTCGATGACCGGACATGCCAACCAGTTGCTGCGCCAGCTGGGACTGCTGCTCTTCCTGGCCGAAGTGGGTACGTCGGCGGGAAAGACGCTGGTGGCTACGTTCCAGGAAAGTGGATTCATGCTGTTTGGCGTAGGGGCGGCCATTACGCTGGTGCCGATGCTGCTGGCTACAATTATCGGACGACTTGTATTTAAAATCAGCATACTTGACCTGCTGGGAACCATTACCGGAGGTATGACGAGTACTCCGGGTCTGGCTGCTGCCGACTCGATGGTGGACAGCAACATCCCGGGAGTGGCTTATGCGACGGTATATCCGATTGCAATGGTCTTCCTGATTCTGTTCATACAGATGATTGCAATGCTGATTGTCTGAGTCTTTCCTTCATCTGGGACTGAGGATCTGAAGTGATTTTCCCCGATGCAAAAAGCCATACTGACTGCCGGGAAGGGATAACTGAACTTATCTCCGCAAGCAGGCTGAGGGTTTCTTGCACCGGGGATTTTTCTATTCGGGAAACCATGAGAACGGGGCTGTTCCGAAAGTGCGGCTACATTTTGTAAAGAGCCGGATAAAATCCACCGTAAGCCAATTATTTTCATTACCTTTGCGCCATCTAACTTTCAATTTTTTGACACAAAATGAAATTAAGCAATTTATTTATCGGTGCATGTATGGCCCTATGCTTTACAAGTTGCATAAAGGACGAAGCACTCAATGTGGAAGCCGCCATTGATGGATGCAGCGGTGCAAATATCCAACTCCTTACTTTCAATGATATCCGGAAAGAAATTGATGTATATGTACTGGACGGAGCCAATACAGCTGCACAGGAACTGATTTTTCAGTTGCCCGACGGAGCTACGATAGCGGCAGCCGAACCGTTGGCTACCGATGTGCCTCCCTTGTATGACTTCAGTCAGCAGGCTCAGCGGAAATTTACGGTGACTTCGGAGGATGGCAGTCAGCAGGTAAGTTATTCCATCAACCTGTATGTCATGAAGTTACCGCTGAAGTATTCGTTTGAGAATCTGGCAGAAAAAGATCCTTATCATATTTTCTACCTGACAGACATCGACGGAAGACTGCAATGGGCCAGTGGAAATCCCGGATTCAAACTGACTGGAATGGGAAGCAACGGACTGGACTATCCTACTGCACAGGCCGGAAGCGGAAAAGTGGGCAACTGCGTGAAACTGGAAACGAAAACAACGGGAAGTTTCGGGGAAATGGTCAATATGCCTATTGCTGCGGGTAACCTGTTCATCGGTTCTTTTGACGTGCAGAATGCCATCAACCATCCGCTGGAAGCGACTCATTTCGGATTTCCGTTTACCAGAGAGCCGGAACGGCTGACAGGTTACTACAAGTTCAAGGCCGGATCGCAACCGGTGAATCTCAGTGGGAAAGACAAGTGTGATATCTATGCCGTACTGTATGAAGCATCTCAAAGTGATTTCTTCCTGGACGGAGGAAATTCGCTGAATGACAAGAGCATTGTATTGAAGGCCCAGATCAATCCGGAGGATATCGTGGAAACGGATGAATGGACAGCTTTTGACCTGCCGTTTGTGGCACAAAACGGGAAGTCGATTGTACAGGAGGACCTGGCGGCTGGAAAATACAAGCTGGCAGTGGTCTTTTCATCGAGTGCCGAAGGGGCTTATTTCAAAGGAGCCATCGGCAGTACCTTGTGGATAGATGAAGTGGAAATTATTTGCAAATAAAAACGATTCTGTATGAAAAAGTATATTATCGCCTTACTCGCAGGATTGCTTCTGGCCGGAGAAGGTGTCTACGCACAGCAACAGGAAGCACACAAAGGATTGATCTGGTCGGCCCTGCACGGACTGGACTATTCGTTCAAGGCAGGTCTTAACATCGGAGGTACCTCTCCCCTTCCGCTTCCGAAGGAAATACGTTCGCTCGACAGTTATTCGCCGGGACTGGCCATTACACTGGAAGGAAACATTACCAAATGGGTGGATGTACAGAAAAAATGGGGTGTATCCGTAGGACTGCGTCTGGACAGCAAAGACATGAATACGGAAGCCCGGGTTAAGAATTACGGAATGGCTATATTGAATGATACGGGCGGAAAGGTAGAAGGACTTTGGACCGGAAGTGTAAAGACTCAGGTGAAAATGTCGTATCTGACCGTACCGGTGCTGGTTAATTACAAGATCAATGACCGCTGGCAGCTCTCGGCCGGACCTTATATGTCGTATATGCTGGAGGGAGAGTTCTCCGGAAGTGTATACGAAGGACATCTGCGTACTCCTGATGCAACGGGAAGCCGTATCGATTTCACCGGTGACAATCAGGCAACCTATGACTTCTCGGACGAACTCCGCAGTTTTCAGTGGGGCATTCAGGCCGGAGGAGAATGGAGGGCTTACAAGCATCTGACGGTGCATGCCGACCTGACATGGGGACTGAACGATATCTTCAGAAAGGACTTCAATACCGTTACATTTGCCATGTACCCTATCTATCTCAACCTGGGATTCGGATATCAGTTTTAACGGCGGAACGATTGGTTAACAATTTAACAAAGAGAACGATTCGTTAACAGAGGAAGGGAGCAGACCGCAGGCTAATACGGAAGCAACCTTCCATGAATCATAAGATTTATCATTATTCAGAACAACAATGAAAACAAGAAAATTACTTGTATTGCTCATGCTGCTTCAGTTGCTGGTACTTCCGGCAATGCAGGCGGCTTCACCCAAACGTGAATTCCGGGGAGCGTGGATCCAATGTGTAAACGGACAGTTTCAGGGAATGCCGGTACAACAGATGAAGAACATGCTCATCAGTCAGCTCGACGTATTGGAAAAAGCGGGAATCAATGCCATCATCTTCCAGGTCCGTGCCGAATGTGATGCGCTTTATGTTTCGAGCTATGAGCCCTGGAGCCGTTTTCTCACAGGGGTTCAGGGTAAGGCTCCGAGTCCGATGTGGGACCCGCTGCAGTTCATGATCGAGGAATGTCATAAGCGGAATATGGAACTGCATGCCTGGATCAATCCGTACCGGGCACAGACAAAGGGTACGACGGCATTGTCGCCCAAGCATCCGTATAATGCGCATCCGGAACTGTTTGTGCGCTACAACGGGCAGTTGTATTTCGATCCGGGATATCCGGAATCGCGCAAGTATATCTGCAAGATAGTACGCGACATCGTATCGCGCTATGATGTGGATGCCATACATATGGACGATTATTTCTATCCGTATCCGAATCCGGGAGAGGAATTTCCGGACCAGCTCAGTTTTGCGGGATATGGCAGGGGATTCAGACAGAAGGCCGACTGGCGACGGGATAATGTGAACGTACTGATCAAGGAGCTGCATGAAACCATTCATGAATGCAAGCCTTGGGTGAAGTTCGGGGTTTCTCCTTTCGGTATTTACCGTAACCGCAAATCGGACCCGAACGGCAGTGATACCAACGGATTGCAGAATTACGATGATTTATATGCCGACGTACTGTTATGGGTAAACAACGGATGGGTGGACTATAACATTCCGCAGATATACTGGGAGATAGGACATCCGGCAGCTGATTATGAGAAGCTGATCCGCTGGTGGGCCAAGAATTCGGCTGCACGCCCGCTCTTTATCGGACAGGATGTGGTGCGGACAGTGACAAAGGCCGATTTGCAGAATCCGGCACAAAGTCAGATTCCGGCCAAACTGAACCTGCAGCGTTCGCTTCCTACCGTACAGGGCAGTTGCCAGTGGTATGCGGCTGCTGTGGTGGAAAACAAGGGTAACTACCGGGATGTGCTGACTAATGTCTATCATAAGTATCCGGCCCTGATTCCGACTTCTCCGTTTATCGACGACAAGGCACCGGATAAGGTGAAAAAGGTGAAGCCGATATGGACGGAAGATGGATATATCTTGTTCTGGACGGCTCCTAAGGCCAACAAGGAAATGGATAAGGCGGTACAGTATGTAGTATACCGTTTTGACCGGAAAGAAAAGGTGAATCTGGATGATCCGTCGCACATTGTGGAAATCACACGCAATACATTCTACAAATTGCCGTATGAGGACGGAAAGACCAAATATACTTACGTAATTACAGCGCTCGACCGCCTGCATAATGAATCGAAGGCGGTAAAGAAGAAAATCAAGCTGTAACAGGTTGACAAAGAAGGGAAGAAGGGATATACAAGGAATATCCGTCTTACGGGAAGTTTGAGAAAAAAAGAATTTAAAGAAGACATCCCGGAAGATATCAAAACAATATCCCGGAAAATATCAAACATAAAGAAAGGCATGTGAAATAAGCGAAAGAAGCTTAGTCACATGCCTTTCTGCTTTATCCCCGGAGCAATGGCTTTATTTGACAGTCTTTGTCTCTAGGATTACAGTACATATTCTGATACCGTCCAGGAACGTTTATGCTGTCTATAGGCTATACAGTTTATACCGTCATATCGCACTATGCCACTACATAAGAAGGACAAGAACAACAAGGAGGATAAGAAGCATAAGAAGAGCAAGAAGGATAAGGAAGATAAGAATAAAAAATGAGGCCACCTTATCACTAAGACAGCCTCACAGGAGTTTTAATTTGATCAATAACAAAAATACTATAAAATGATACGACAAAGCCAGCTTTTCACAAAGGTGTCTCCATCGCTATTCTTTACATTGATCAACAATAAAAAGAATACTATTAAAACAAAGAGTGAGCCTTACGCTTAAGGCTACTCATTCAAGGAATCTTCAACTTATTCAAATGAAAGTATTATATTTCAGCAGTAATTTCTTTCTTATGTTTCAACTATTGACTTTAAACGGTTATATTTTCCGTTTCAGTTCAAAAGCCAATGCTTGATTATCCTGTAACGGAAACGGGAAATATAAAGTTAAAGTTCAAGCGGGGGACAAGCCCCCACTTGAATGAGTATAAAAGTATAAGACAAAATTACTTCACAGTTACGTTAACTGTAGCAACCTTAGTACGGTTCAGTTTATCTGTAACAGTAAGTTTAACCTGGAATGTCTTTGCTTCCGGAATTACAGTCTGATTTACACGCTCAATACTGATAGTTCCATTTATGAATCTATCTGCATCTCCAGTAAACTTGATGTATTCACTTACATCCTCACCTACCAATTCCAGTTTATGACTTGCAATACGTGCATCATCCAATTCGTATGCCTTATTGTTGTAGTCAGTAAACTTAAGGTCTGTTGCTTTCAGAGTAGCCTTATTGTCTTTGTCAACAGTCAGGCTGAAGCCTTCCTCAGCAAGAGTAATGTTACCGTCTTCAATCTGAGAACGGAATTCAACTGTAAACTTATCAGTTGTCTTGTTCAGGTTCGTATTGTTGAACGGTCTGTAAGAAACCTCAACGTTACGTGGCTTGTTGACATCTGCATTGGTAAAGGTAACCTTGCTCTTGTTGCCAGGAGTCTGGAACCAGTTAGCATTTTCAGCAGCGTAAGAAACATATGTCAGATCTGCCGGATCAATAGTGTGCAATTCGCTCAAATCATATGTCTTAGTAGCACCTGTTACAGTCGGATATGCTTTAACTGCATCTCCTTCGAAGTAACCGTCCACACGGTTGAATGTATAAGCATCCGGTCCAGTAATCAAGATATCAAACTTGATATACTTCACTTCAGCAGTTCCAGTCATGTTAATGCACTTAACGGTAGCTTCAATCGGTTCTGCAAACAACTTGCTGTTATCGAAGTCCATTGACAGAGAATACTTCTCATATCCCTGTACAGTAGTCTTGCTCAACAATGGAGTACCCAAGATAGCGTTCAGGTTTACATTACCTACTGGCTGACCATCGACAGTTACATTGCTGTTCTTAAACTTGTATTCTACAGAAGTAACCTGGAAGTCCTTCAAAATATCAAGATATTCAGCCTGATCAGGGAAGTCAACTGTAACTCTATGTACGCCACCGTCGTTCATCTTATGGTTGAATGCCGGAATTGAGATTTCTGAAGAAGCCTCAGCTATGATATTCATCCGAATAGGAGTACCGATGGCTCCGTCCAATCCCAGATAGCCAAATGATACAGAAGTAATATATTGAGTTCCGCTGGCTTTTGTAAATCTTACAAAATCTTTTTCGATAACTACACCGTCTCTATTTAACTGGGCCTGGTCATCTCCTGTAGCAAAGAAGTTGAAATCTGCCACTTTCAGATTTTCTGCCTGTGCACCGAAGAGCAAATCTTTCAAAGCTTCCCAAGAAATATCTTCTCCGACTTTTACAGTTACAGTTGATTCATGAGCAGGAACATTAGTCCGTTCTGCAGTCATCTTCACTTTGATATTGAAGGCAGAAGATACCAATGGAGAATTGTCTTTTTCAGGACCACAAACTGTAGTCTGCAAAGCAAAAGCAGTATTCGGATCGTATACAGGAACCTGTGTACCGTTTACATCCAACTGCAAATCCCAGAATCCCTGGTTTTCGCTTGCTGCACGAGTCAGCGCACCATCCGTTTTGTTTTTGCCAGTAGCGGTAGCAGTAAAGATTTCCTGACCTTTAGAGTTGGCAAGTTTGAATTTATACAAGCTGGCGTCTGCACTCAGCGGATTTACCTGTGCAACCAGGCTGGCTGATTTAGACATCAGAATTTCTCCCGGCTGATGAGTTACGCCGTTGAATTCTACTGGCTGAGAACCTTCAACTGAACCGTAATAAATGGTTACTTCAGGTGCATCCAGTCTGTTTCCATCGAGGCTGTACACATCCAAAGAAGAAATCTGTGCAGTCTTAGGAAGGATGATTGTAGCAAATTCGCCCGGTTTCGGTTTGCCGTTTTCATCAGCAACTACCATGTGCAATTCCCAGTAAGCCTTAAATTCTACTACGTAAGAAGCAGTACCTGTAGCTGAAATACCTGTTGACACATACTTTTTCTCGTTGATGTCCCAAACTTCCCAGATACCTTCTTCATTGATCTGTGGAGATTTACCCGGTTCACCGGCAGGACCAACAGGACCTTGAGGACCTTGAGCACCGTCATTACCATCGGCACCGTCATTACCGTCTGCTCCCGGTTTGCCTTCAGCAATTACACCACTAGGATGTTTCTGACCATCCGCATCAATCATCACCCATTCTTTGGTTTCTTCATCGATTACCCAAGTAGCTCCGTTCTTACCATCGGCACCATTTGTTCCGTCGATACCATCTTTACCATTGGCACCGTTCTTGATTTCCAAAGTGCTACCGTCTGACAATTTCAGAATGTAACCGTCCTTTGCCTGATTCTGGTCGAAGCTGACAATCCATTTGCCTTCTGCAATTTTCTTTTGCAAATCGGCAATAGATGCTTCAACCGCTGCAACCCGGTCGTTCAAAGAATTAATGTCGTCATCATAATCCTTACATGATGACATCACTCCAGAAGAAAGCAGCGCTGCACTAAAAAGGAGTGAGTTCGTAAACTTTTTGTTCATAAACATTTAATTTATAAATTTATAAATAATGCGAACCAACAATAAACAGACTTCATCGTGATTCATTTGTTAAATAATTTCCACTAATTAATTTGTTATTTCCTCAATTTTCTCCTGTAAAAAGCAGGGCACATCATCGGATATCATTGTGCAATAGAGCAATGTACCCTCCCCACTTTACATCATCTCCGAAAACTTGCTGTTAAGGTTTTTACAAACCTATCCGATTACATTTCAGGGCAAATAATATCTCATTTAGCATACTATACATCAATCAATTGTTTAATAGTATTCTGTAAACAAGACAGGATATTCATTGCGAAAAGGAAAGGCCTTCAATATAATCAAGCCGAGATCTTTCATCCTCAAGACAGGTATTAATCCTTAAATCTTAAAGAATGATACCAACTACTAATACTTCTGAATCCTTCAATCATAATATACCCTTTCATTGTTTTTTTATAACTTAGCTACATGAATGATTAAAAAACGATGCAAATATCAAACATTTATTTGAAATAACAAAATATTTAATTGATTTTTTTCTAGTTTTTATATGGATATAATTGAAAGATTACAAAAAATAATTGAACACGAACAACTTAGCATACCTGCTTTCGCCAGAAAAATTGGAGTTGTAGACCAAACAGTTAGAGGTATTGTAGTACAAAAAAGAAACAAACCGGGCTTTGATATGCTGGTGAAGATACTTCAAACATTTGATTGGCTCAACGCGGAATGGCTGATTACCGGAAAAGGAGAGATGGAAAAGGCAGAATCCGTTGCAAATCCGGCCGGATCTCGATGATCTCGTTTTCCGGCATACCGCTGCCGATCAGGCGCTCATAACGCGCCAGATGCGCCTTGACACGCGCCACCATCTCGCTCGGACTGAATGGTTTCGTGATATAATCGTCCGCGCCCAGTCCCAGACCGCGGATCTTGTCAATATCGTCCTTTTTCGCAGATACCATGATGATCGGTGTGTTTTTTACTTCCCGGATCTTCTTGCAGATCTCGAAGCCATCGACCCCTGGTAGCATCAGATCAAGAATCAGAAGGTCAAAATCTTCCTCCATGCCGCGTTTCAGTCCCGTTTCTCCATTATTTTCTATCTCAACCTCAAAACCAGAAAGCTCCAGATAGTCTTTTTCCAGCTCTGCAATACTCTCCTCGTCTTCTACGATTAATATTTTACTCATTTACTGGTACCTCCTGATACTTTCTAAGCACAAAATAC
>OKRY01004179.1_pt1 | contig 10243 bp, 10 predicted proteins | sample 1601121 | NCBI WGS metagenome assembly OKRY01 (sample SAMEA3541546, study PRJEB24748) | human gut metagenome | biome: human gut; feature: human-associated habitat; material: faeces | place: China | collected 2012
CCACCCCGGGGCCCAGCGTCACCGCCAGCAGAATGGCCTGCCCGCAGCCTGCCAGATGCTTGTGCACATCCTCGCCGGGCAGAAGTCCGGCCTCGGTCAGGGCGGGGGTGTCTGCCAGCAGCCATACCGCCCGGGGCATCGCCGCCGCCAGCAGCGGCACGGCGCATTTTTGCAGCAGTGCCAGCGTGGCGGCGTCCGGCTCGCCGTGCGCGCCGAAATACCGCGCCGCCTGTACAAGATCTACGGCCTGCGGTTTTTCTATCGCCAGCGGGCGGGGCACACCGATCGCCATGGGCCGCACCTCCTTACTTCGCTCGAATAAAGTACTATTCAGTATACCGCACTTGTGGGCTTTTATCAATCCCGCAAAAGGGGAGAAAATAGAAAAAGGCTGCTCTGTTTTTTGAAAGCGGCTTTACAGTGTGCGCAGTTTTTGCACACTTTCAGATATCCTCCCGGCAATTTCAACAACAAAACAAAAACGCACGCCGATCCTCATCGAATCAACGTGCGTTTGCAGGATCGGAGTGGCGAGACTCGAACTCGCGGCCTCCTGCTCCCAAAGCAGGCGCGCTACCAACTGCGCAACACCCCGACATCTGGCGGCACGGCTGCACCGCCAGAATATAGTATATCTTTTTTTGCGCGGTTCGTCAATACAGAATCCGCAGTTAGGGGCATCGGTGCTTTTTGACTTTTTCAGCCAATAAAAGCAGCAGTGAGGAAGCGGGCGATGACAGGCATCTTTTGCAAAAAGGTGAGGTTTTGGTGCAACTGCCGAAAAGCGGATGCAAAAACTGGACAGAACACAAAATTTGTTGCGCTCTAGTTGCAAGCAAGCCGGAAAGGTGCTATCATAACACTATATCGCCGGGAAGTGCGGCGGTGGGAAATTAGACAGAGGCTGAAAAGAAAGGCACGGCGTAAGCGATGACGATACAGGAATGCTATAAAAAGATGGGCGCAGACTATCAGGAGGTGCTGGAGCGGCTGTATAACGAGGCCATGATCTGCAAATTTGTGCGGATGTTTTTGCAGGACGACAGCTTTCAGATCTTGGAGGAAGCACTGCGCAGGGGAGATGTAAAAGAGGCGTTCCGCGGGGCGCATACCCTCAAGGGCGTCTGCCAGAATCTGGGCTTCTCCAACCTATACGCGCCCACCTATACCTTGACCGAGACCCTGCGTGCAGGACAGCTGGAGGGTACACAGGAGCAGTTTGCAAAGGTGGCAGAGCAGTACAAGCGCACGGTGGACGCTATCCGCGCGCTGGACTGAAAGATAATGCGGTGTCGGGCGGCTTTTGGGCTGTCCGGCATTGTTCTTTTATAGGGTGCGGCTGAAAACAGCAGAGCCGCCCCTTGTACTGCCGCGCAGTTTGCGGTATGATAGACAAAAAGAGGGAAGGAGACCCTATTATGTCTAAACATATCCTTGTCTGCCTGCCCATCAGTGCAGAGCAGAGAGCCCGCATTGAGACGGTGCAGGGCTTTGCATATCGCTTTACCACCCCGGACACCGCCACGGCAGAGGATGCCCTGTGGGCCGATGCCGTGCTGGGCAACCTGCCGGTGCCGCTGATCCGGCAAAACGATCATCTGGAGTGGTTCCAGTCCAACGCAGCCGGCCCTAATAACTATCTGGAGCCGGGGGTGCTGCCGGAGGGCTGCATCGTGACCAACGCCACCGGCGCTTACGGGCTGGCCATCAGCGAGTGTATGCTGGCGCTGTGGCTCAGCCTGCTCAAGGAGCTGCCCACCTACCGGGATAACCAGCGGGAGCACCGCTGGGCGCCCACCGGCCACTCTGTGGGCAGCATCGCGGGCAGCCGGGTGCTGTGCGTGGGCATGGGCGATATCGGCTCTAACTTTGCCCGGCGGGCTCATGCGCTGGGAGCCGAGGTGGTGGGCGTGCGCCGCACCGTGCACCCGGACACCCCCTGCCCGGACTACTGCACCCGTGTGGTGGCGCAGAGCGAACTGGACGCAGAGCTGCCGCAGGCCGACCTTGTGGCGCTGAGCCTGCCTGACACGCCGGAGACACGGCATCTGTTCAACGCCGGGCGGATGGCGCTCTGCAAGCCCGGTGCCATCCTGCTCAATGTGGGACGGGGCACTGCTGTGGACGGCGAGGCACTGGCGGCGGCGGTGCACAGCGGGCAGCTCTCCGGTGCAGGGCTGGACGTGACGGACCCCGAGCCGCTGCCGCCGGAGCATCCCTTGTGGGCAGAGCCCAACGTGATCATCACGCCCCATGTCACCGGCGGCTTCAGCCTGCCCAAGACACTGGACAACATCGTGGATATCTTTGCGCACAACCTCAGGCGCTATGCCGCCGGTCAGCCGCTGGATAACCAGATGGACCGCCGCACCCAGTACGCCAGCGGCGCACGGCTGCAAAGCACACTGTAAAACAAAAAACTGCCGCACAACTGTGCGGCAGTTTTTGTTTCTGTGGTTTACAGCATCACTGCGCCTGCGCAAGGCAGGCGTCCATGGCGGTAAAGATGGCCTCGCTGGTCAGGGTAGCACCGGTAATAGCGTCTGCACCGGCGGTGGAGCCGGTCTGTGTCAGCTGCGCAGCCAGTGTCTCAGCGGCTTTGCCGCCCAGCTCCGGGGTCTCGGCAGAAGCGTCCACCTGCACGGCGGTCACCTTGCCGCCGGTCACGGTGACTGTGACAGTCACCTCGCCCATGCAGCCCTGTGCAGCAGAGGTGTAGCTGCCGTCGGTCAGGGGAGCGGCGTTGTCGGCAGCGGGTACGGTGCCGGTGTTGTGGATATACAGGTTCAGCACAATGCCCATCAGCACGGTGGCCACCAGCATGAGCAGGATATTACGGGTCATTTTTGCGGTCATGGTATGGTATCTTCTCCTTGCGGGTGATTATTTTGCGGGCTTGAAGCTGTCACGCAGGGTGACCACCCGGTTGTACACGCCGGGGTTCTTGCTGTCCGGGGTAAAGAAGCCGGTGCGCACGAACTGGAACTTTTCGCCGGGCTTTGCGTCCTTCAGGCTCTCTTCCAGCTTGCAGCCGGTGCGTACGGTAACGCTTTCCGGGTTCAGGTAGTCTTTGTAATCGCTGCCCTCGGGGATGCCGTTCATGTTGGCTTCGGTGAACAGCTTGTCGTACAGACGCACCTCGGCGTCCACGCAGTGCGCAGCGCTTACCCAGTGGATGGTGCCCTTGACCTTGCGGCCGTCGGCGGGGTTGCCGTTGCCGGTCTCGAGGTCGGCGGTGCAGTGGATGGCGGCAATGCTGCCGTCGGCGTTCTTGTCCACGCCGGTGCACTTGACGATATAAGCACCCATCAGACGCACCTCACCGTCCACGGTCAGACGCTTGAACTTGGGAGGCGGCACCTCGGCAAAGTCCTCGGCGTCGATCCACAGCTCACGGGTAAAGGCGACCTTGCGGGTGGTGGTATCGTTGGCTTCACGGTTGGGGTTGTTGGCTACGTCAAAGTACTCGGTCTTGTCGGCGGGGTAGTTGTCCACCACCAGCTTGACCGGCTCCAGCACGGCAATGCGGCGCTGTGCGGTCAGGTCCAGCTCGCTGCGGATGCAGGCCTCCAGCTGGCGCATATCGATCAGGTTGTCAGACTTGGAGATACCGGCCTCCCGCACGAAAGTGAAGATGGAGGTGGGGGTGTAGCCGCGGCGGCGCAGACCGCACAGGGTGGGCATACGGGGATCGTCCCAGCCGTCCACGATGCCCATCTCCACCAGCTCGCGCAGGTAGCGCTTGCTCATGACTGTGTTGGTCATGTTCAGGCGGGCGAACTCGCGCTGCTTGGGGAACTCGGCACCGAAGATGTTCTCAATGACCCAGTTGTACAGCGGGCGATGGTTCTCGAACTCCAGACTGCACATACTGTGGGTGATACCCTCGATGGCGTCCTGAATGGGGTGGGCGAAGTCGTACATGGGGTAGATGCACCACTTGCTGCCCTGACGGTGATGCTCGGCGTACTTGATGCGGTAGATAGCCGGTGAAAAGATCACGCCCCGGTTCGAGAGCAGCAGAGCCAGGATTTCGAACTCCTTCTTGGTGAGTTGCAGCTCCTTGCCGTCGAGCGTGCAGACTTTGCGCCGGAGGTCGATCTCCAGACCTTCGAAGCGGATGCTTTCGGATTCGGCGCGTGCGGCGGACGTGCGGCGCAGTACGCTGCGCACGCGGGCCAGCACTTCGCGGACCGAAAAGGGTTTGGTGATGTAGTCGTCGGCTCCGATGTTCAGCCCGGCCACCGTGTCGTCCTCGGAGTCCTTCGCGGTGCAGAAGATCACGGGGACCCGGGCCGTTTCGGGATCGGCTTTCAGGAGCTGCGCCATCCGAAAGCCGCTCATCTCGCCCATCATAACGTCCAGCAGGATCAGCGAATAGCGTTCGGGATGCATCCGGAGGGCCTGCTCGGCGCTGTATGCCACGTCGGCTTCGTAGCCTTCGACTTCGAGGTTGAATTGCAGGATTTCGCACAGCGACTCTTCATCGTCGACCACCAGGATTTTGTGTTTTGCCATAAATGCGGGTTTGAGTCCGCAGCAAATTTACGCATCATTCACCGATGTTGCATGCCCCCGGCATGACATTTAACCGAAATGTAATGTTGTCTCATGCGCTTTTGCGGTCAAGAAGCGCAGGGGGCCTTTGCCGGATGCCTGCAAAAAACCGAAAAGGCCCCCGGAGGCCGGGAGCCTTTCGTGTCGGGCGACGCGGGAAAACCTATTTCCCCAGCACCTCCATCTGCTGGCGGATCGACTCCTCGTGGATGGCCTGCAGGACGGTGCGCATGAACTCGCGGTCCATGCCCATCTGCCCGGCCTGCCCGGCGCGGCGGGCCAGCAGCTCCTCGTAACGCTGCGTTTGCAGGACGGGCATGTTGTGCTCCTTTTTGTACTGTCCGATGTCGCGCGAGACGCGCATGCGGCGCGAGAGCAGCTCCAGCAGCTGGTCGTCGAGCTTGTCGATCTGCGAACGCAGTTCGGTGAGGCTCTCGGTGGTGATCGACTCGTCGCGGATCACCAGGTTGCGGATGATATAGGCCAGCGCCTCGGGGGTCACCTGCTGGGCCTTGTCGCTCCAGGCGCAGTCGGGCGAGCAGTGGGCTTCGATGATCAGTCCGTCGAACCCGAGGTCCATGGCCTGCTGCGAAAGCGGCGCGATCAGTTCGCGGCGGCCTCCGATGTGGCTGGGGTCGCAGAAGATCTGCAGGCCCGGCAGGCGGCGGTGCAGCTCGATGGGAATGGCCCACATCGGGTGGTTGCGGTAGAGGCTCTTGTCGATCGACGTGAACCCGCGGTGGATGGCTCCGATGCGGCGGATGCCGGCGTTGTAGATGCGCTCGATGGCGCCGATCCACAGTTCGAGGTCGGGGCTGACGGGGTTTTTCACCAGCACCGGGACGTCCGTTCCGCGTAGGGCGTCGGCGATCTCCTGCATGGCGAAGGGGTTGGCCGCCGTGCGTGCGCCGATCCACAGCAGGTCGACGCCGCCTTTCAGCGCCGTGGCGACGTGCTCGCGGGTGGCCACTTCGGTCGAGGTGTACATGCCCGTTTCGCGTTTCACGCGCTGGAGCCAGGCGATGCCCGCCTCTCCGACGCCTTCGAAGCCGCCGGGTTTGGTGCGGGGCTTCCAGAGTCCGGCGCGGCAGATGCGGATGCCTTCGGCTGCCAGCGAGCGGGCCGTGCCGAGGACCTGCTCTTCGGTTTCGGCGCTGCACGGGCCTGCGATTACCAGGGGGCGCCGGGGGTCGATTCCCGGGAGTGTGATGGGTTGAATGTCGTTCATGGTTGCGTTATTTTTGTTTGTTTTTTTAGTGTCTTTCCTTTTTCCGGCTGCTTGCGGTGCGCGGCGTTCCGGGGCGTCAGATCGCGGGGTTGGGGCATTCGGCGTATTCGCCGAGAATGCGGAAGTCGCTGGTGAGAGGCCGTGCGGCGTCGATGGCCTGCCGGTAACGCATCGGGTCGTCGAACGTCACGTCGACGTAGAAGCGGTATTCCCACTCGCGCCCGATGATGGGCAGCGACTGTATTTTGGTGAGGTTGATGTCGTAGAACGAGAGGACGGTGAGCACCTTGGAGAGGCTCCCCCGGGTGTGCGGAAGGGTGAAGAGCAGAGAGGCTTTGTCGGTGTGGGCGGGATCGGCGAATTCCGCGGCGCGGCGCTCGTCGGCGAGCAGGAGGAAGCGTGTGAAGTTGTGTTTGTTGGTCTCGATGCCCCGCCGGAGGATTTCGAGTCCGTAGAGACGGGCTGCGTCGGCGCCGCAGATGGCCGCCGTGCCTGCGAGGCGTCCCTCGGCGATTTCGCGCGCGCTGCCTGCGGTGTCGTCCCTTTCGACGATCTTCATGCCGGGGAGGGTTTTCAGGAAATCGCCGCACTGCATCAGGGCGATCGGGTGCGAGCGGACTTCGGCGATGTCGTCGGGCGTCTGCCCGGGGAGGGCCGCCAGGACGTGCGAGATGCGGAGTTTCTGTTCGCCGATGATCCGGGCGCGGCTCTGTTGCAGGAGCTCGTGGTTGGGCAGCAGGCTGCCGGCGATGGTGTTTTCGATGGCCGCGATGCCCAGCAGCGCCGGATCGGCGGCCATCCGGGCGAACAACTCGTCGAAACTCAAGCAGGGCAGCACCTCTATTTCCCGGTCTGCGAAATAGCCGCGCGCCGCCGTTTCGTGATAGCATCCTGCGATGCCCTGTATTGCGATTTGTTCCATAATGGTTTGAAAAAGAAAATCCCGCTCAACCGAGCGGGATTTTCGTGTCATATTAATCTATACTATCTGTATACAGTTAATTGCATGCGATCCCGCTTTTTCCCTTGCTATAAAAGAAAAAGTAATAAAAATAGTATGCAAAACCGTATGCTCTCATCATTCGATGGCTTTTATCGTTGGCAAATGTAGCGAAATAATCCGTAAAACCAAACGTCCGCCGTATTTTTTTTGCGAAAAAATCAGCCCTTGCGGTGCCGGAACCGCTTGCGCAACTGCTTGCGGCGGCCGAACGCCAGCCGGAAGAAGGTCCCGCGCAGCAGCGTGTCGTCGACATCCCATCCGCGCGTTTCGGCGTAGCGGTCGAGGATGTAGAGGAATGCCACGGCGGGGCAGGACAACCGCCGGAGGTTGATCATGCAGGCCCGGGAGGAAAGGGGCCGGTCGTCGAAATGCATGCGGTTGATGTCGATCAGCTGGAATCGGTAGGCGCCCGCGGGGGTGCGGTCCCAGAGGATGTTGCCGTGGTTGAAGTCCCGGTGCTCGATGCCTTTCTCGTGGAGTTGCACGGCAAAGCGGGCGAAGGCCTCCAGCACGGGCAGGGTCCCCGCTGCGGGGAAGCGTGCGGTGGTCTGCGACAGCGGGGTGTAGTCGGAGCGCCGCGAGACGTAGTAGCTGTCGCAGAGCAGTCCGCGGCGGCGGTATTCGCTCCATGCGACGGGTTCGGGCGAATCGACGCCCAGCGCCCGGAGCCGCACGGCGTGTTCGTACGAGCGGCGGGCCTTGCTCCGGCGGAAGAAGGTGTAGATGACGGCCCGCAGCAGGTTCGGGCGCTTGAACCGTTTGACGACCAGCCGTTCTCCCTCCGCCTCGAAGGCTTTGATCGTGTTGCGTCCCGCGTGCAGGACCTCGCCTTCCCGGTCGAAGAGTTCGGGCAGGCGTTCCGTGAAGTCCCGCAGGTGTTCCGAGGCCGTATTGACGTGAATGTGCATTGCGGTGTTTTTTCCGCAACAAAGGTACGCACCCGCGGCGTAAGGCGTTAGTCCTGTTTGATTGTTATGTTGTCCTGAAACGGAAAAGAAAGGCGGATTTCATCGGGTGGCGTGCGGAGAACGCGCTCCTTTTCCCCGAAGTCCGGGTAACGAAAAGCGCACCGTATTTGGTCTATTTTGTTGTCTGAACAAACATATCTATCTATACTGTAATGTTATGGGATACTTTGACAGTGATACCTTTTCTTTGCAGATCCTCAATCAACATTTTATAGTCGTCAGGGCTAACCAGGTCTATTACATAGCATCCTAATTTATAATTTGCAATCGAGTCTGCGTTAATCCTCCTGAATTTTTCAATTTTATCCGGGTTATTGTTTGATAAGGGTATGCCTTATGCCAGAATCGGCATACAGCATTTTTCAGGATCAATTCATTTTCGGTCAATTCAATATAAAATAAAGCGCTGGCCGATGCCGCTAACAGTATGATCAGCGGGATAAACGGGATGAGCAATAAGGAGCTTTTTTCCGGAACATAAAGGATTGTTAATGGAATTATGCATACAAACATCAAAATAGGCATAAAACAAGCCCAGATCGTTACCGAACTCCAAATCGAACGCTTATAAGTTTTCATGTTTATTGAGGATATGATGCAATCCGGGAGTTTCCACCGTGAAGCCCTTCTCGCGTAATGTTTGAATTAAATCCGGATAATCTCGTTCATCGACCAAATCGGTCACATAACGCCGTGATTTCTTCGCCGGCGTCATCACCTGAATATAAGGCCGCGATAATCCGCCCTTATAGCCGATTTCAATTTTTTCAATAGTATTGAATTGAAATTCAGCATGCCAGAAGCGATATGCCGGATTTTGGACAATCAATGAATTCTCCGTTAAAACAACATAAAATAATTGAGTTGCAGTACACGCTACAATAAAAGACAGGACACAAAGTTCAATAACAAGAAAAACAAGAAAGCCTTTCAGATTTCCAATCGTCATCAATAAAAACAGGACCAATATAACAACGATCGGTTTCAAAGTGTACATTGAAGTAGACTTTTTGATGGAACGGCGGTAAATTTTCATAACTGTCATTATCTAACTCTATGTCTTTTTTATTGAGATTTACGGATTGATAGAATTTGTTCGGAGCTTAATTTCCCGTCAAGGAAAAGACGCTGCTCTTCAGTCAACGTCGCTCCCGGGAATTTTTTAGGTTTCAATGTCTTTAAGAATTCATACCTATATCGTAATTCCAATTGGGAATAAATCTCTATATCGGAATTCCCTTTGCGATAGTCGGCTGTGAAATTCCCGCCGGTCGTCGAAAATACCCCATAGGAATTCGAATAAAGTCCGCTTGCAAACTTTCCGTCAACAAACAGTCCTTCCATAAAATAATATTTACGTCCTGAAGCCTTGTGGATATATAATATGCCGTCTCCGTTCGGTTTGCCTTTTACGCAGACACCGACATAGATAGACTTTTTGTACCAGATCGTATCCGTTCCAAAACAGTGTCCGTTTTTGAAATCACCGACGCATACCGCTCCCGATTTCCAGAACTGTATATCCCGCCCGGAATACTCGCCATCCTTGAATTCGCCGTAGTAGCGGTGCCCGTTCTTTTTGTAATGCGTGCATACTCCGTTGGGGATGCCCCGCTCGAAATGGCCGATATAAATGCCCAGCGAATCGGAATAAAGCACCCCTTCGCCGCAAGGGTATTGACCCTCGTAGCGGATTCCGTTTCCAACGATGACCGTGTCACACACGGCGCCGAAGGAAACATTCGCATACAGCGAAACGAGACTGAAAATAAATAATTTATACATATCCGTATATTTTTAGGATTCGTATTATTGAGATGCTATTATTATTCCCGCCCCCCTCCCCCATGTTCCGATGCAAGTCCTGCCACAAAATGGACAGGCGGAATTATGACATTGGCGAGGGACGCTATGACACGCAGACTGTAAGATAATGATAAATGTTGCTATCTGCAATATATGGTCAAAAAATGTAAATTGAAAAATGATCTGATTTGTTTGTAATCAGTGCTGAATCAGTATCCGTCAGTCTCGTTTGGTAAATTGGGCAATACGATATTGCAATGCTCGTTTGCTGATGAAAGGGCGGGGTCGGACCCTGAAAAGCAATATCCCGGAGATATGGGATAACTCTCTGCCGCCTTTGCGATTGATTGTTCCGCTCCTATTTATAGCATGACGGACATCAGATGACGGGGCGCAACGTAAATGCGGATAGACCTGGATTTGCGTTGTTTGCGGCGCGCGTCCCGATCTGTCAGGATTCGGGCGAAAAATCGTCCCGAATCGGGCCTTTTTGCCCTATGTGCATGAAAAAAGCGGCTGCCCTGTTCGGTAACCGCTTGATTCCTCGAGCTGACACCGGGACTTGAACCCGGGACCTCTTCCTTACCAAGGAAGTGCTCTACCACTGAGCTATAACAGCAAGAAAAGAGAGCGGAAGACGGGGCTCAAACCCGCGACCCTCAGCTTGGAAGGCTAATGCTC